>Ga0210408_10000851_pt1 | contig 34369 bp, 32 predicted proteins | sample IncBWH4MmetaG_FD_155471 | JGI IMG/M metagenome (GOLD analysis project Ga0210408, IMG submission 155471) | Forest soil microbial communities from Barre Woods Harvard Forest LTER site, Petersham, Massachusetts, United States - Inc-BW-H-4-M | ecosystem: Environmental > Terrestrial > Soil >... | reverse complement strand
CTCGAAGATCTCTTCGTCGCGCGCGCGCGCGCGGCAATCGGCCAGGAACTGCTTCGGCGAGATTTTGGTGCCGCGGGCGCGGTTGATCGTATCGACCAGGCCGAAGTGGATCGCATCGGGAAGGGTGACGCGGAAGTAGATGTTCCAAGGGCCGTGGGGGGAGGATGATGGATGGTGGATGATGGATGATGGGGGCGTGATGCGTGATGCGTGATCTGGAGCGCCGTTGCAAGGGGTGGTTGGCAGACTGAAAGTCTTCGATACAGCAGACTGGAAGTCTGCGCTACGGGGATCTGCGCTACGGGGATCTGCGCTACAGAGGAGACGGGCTTCCTTGGCGAATTCGTTGAACAGGGTGTCTTCGCCGTCGTGGGAGGACCACACGGCGAGATCGTAATTCCAGGTGACCCGCGCCTGGGCCGTTTCCCAGAGCACGCGCGCGTTGGGGTGCTTGGCGAATTCATCGAGACCGACATCGCCGCCATACACCGACATCGCCTGCGGGTTCGCCGAGAAAGCAATGATCCGCGAGCCGTTGTCGAACTTGATCACGCCGACTTTGACCTCGTCGGTGAAACTGGTCGGCCGGCCGTGTTCATCCGGGCGATTGACGGTTAGGTATTCTTCGCCGTGGCTTTTAACGGAGCGGGTCAGGTTGAAGATCTCCGCGAACTTGTAGCACTGCCGGACGTATTCAAGCGCGCTGGGATAATCTTTGGTCGCGAACAGGTAATCGCGGTCCTTGAACCAGAGCCGTTTGCGGACGTTTTTGAACGCGTCGGCGTAGGTCCAGCCGATGCGGACGGATTTTTCGGCGAGAGCGACGGCTTGTTTGCGTTGTTTGTGAACGGCTTTTTCGGCCTGAATCCAGGCGACCTGGTGAGGCATGAAATGCTTGGCGAGTTTGGAGTTTGAGTCGAGCGTGAGGTTACGGAGGAAGTGCATATTGATTTGAATTTTTGATTTTTGATTTTCGATTTTGGATTGGGGAGACGGAATGCTGAAGTGCGGTCTGTTCCCCCTCACCCTGGCCCTCTCCCCAAGGAGAGGGAAGAACAGGGGGGATTCTTGATTTGGTTAGGCGGCGGAGGCGAGGGGTGGCGGTTCGTTTGGTGGCGAGGACGAGGAGGACGAGGAGAACGAGGAGGGGGACTCGGGTTCGGTGTCATCGTCGTCGTCGGCGGGAAGGCCGAGGATTTCGTCGACTTGGAGAACGAGGTGCCGGCGTTCGTCTTCAGTGAGTTTGCGCTTGGGGTTTCGCGGCTGGCGCGGGCCAGGGCATTCATGAGGCGAACGAAGGCGGAGGAATCGCCGCCGAGGCGGAGGTCCAGGGCGGATTTTTGATTTTTGATTTTCGATTTTTGATTTGGCGGGGGGACCTGAGGTGCGGAGGCTGTGGGAGTAAGGGCGGAGCCATTCCCCTCACCCTGGCCCTCTCCCCAAGGAGAGGGAACCGGAACGGGTTCCGGTTCTCCCTGGTCCTGTCCATTCCCACCGCCCTCAACGTTGCTGTCGCTCCGGTACGCCGGGTGAGGGGAGTTGAGGTCGCGGAGGGCCTCGAACATATGGAGGGTGCCGAGTTGAAGGGCAGCGTGATTGAGTTGGGTGGCGTCGAAGTCGGCGGAGAGAGCGACGCCGGGTTCCTGGCGAGCGCGGGTCTGGGCCAACCAGGCCTGTTCAAGGAGCCAATCCTGGTGGCCGCGTTTTTTCCATTGGGACAAGTTGTCGGGTTTGAGGTCTTTACCGTGCTCGCCCAGGCGTTCGATGATGTCGGGGTAGGAGACGCCATCGAGCATCCATTGATTGATTTGGTCGCGGATCGATTTGGGGAGGCGAGAGACTTTGCCGTTACCCCGAAAGTTGAACGGGGTGAGAGGTGGCGTGCCGCAGGTTGATGGTTGGGGTGTCGGAGGCGGGTTCTCGGATGTGGGGATAGGGGTGTCGGAGTTCATATGAGTGAAAAAATTACTCAGATTTAGTCAGATGTACTCAGATTTGGTCAGATGCGGTTGCTGGCGCCGGTTTGCCGTGCAGGAGCTGGATGATGGAACTGCTGCTGGACGGCTTCGAGGACGATGGCCAGGGCCAGGCAGAGGCCGCTGGAGGAGATGCCGATTCGGCTGGATTCACCCCAACGGAGGTTTTTGGCGGCGTCGGACAGGGCGGCTTCGAGTTGTTCGAGGATGGAGGGCTTGTGGATGAGGTAATAGAAGTCGACCTCGTGGCCATAACGCGCAACCAGGAGAGCAAGCAGGTGGTCATCGCGAGCGGCGGCGCGCACTTCGGCCAATGACAGGTCGGGGCAACGATGGCCGATGATGAAATTAAGCAGGAACGCAAGCTGGTGGAAGCTTGTGTTGATGCTGCGGGCGGAGGGTTGAGGATTACTGGCGGTGGTTTTCATTCGTTTGATTTTGATGTTTGATGTTTTGATGTTTGGTTTGGGGACTTCGGACACTCGATGGCTCTATATATGTAAGGAACGTCAGGCCCAAAATTTGCCGTCCCGGTGGAGGCAGAATGACGGGGTAGCCGCAAAAGCGGGTTTCGGGGCTGGATTCGTCGGTGGCGCTGCTCCTTTCTGTTGCGGCGCGGGCATGGTGCACGCGCCTGTTTTCGTTCAATGCTCTATATATGTAAGGAACGTCAGGCCCAAAATTTGCCGTCCCGGGGGATATCGGCACAAAACAGCGGTTTTCGTGGTTTTTTGAGGGCGATGAGGGTGGGCAATATGGGTCAGAAATACTTAACTTATACCATAGAACTGGCACGGCATAAGCGGCTCTAAGCATTCCTATGGGTGCAAAAAAGTCGTATTTAGAGAAGCTGGAGGAGCTGGCGAGGGAATATGAGGCAAAAGTGACGCCAGAGGAGTGGGTGCAGAGCCGGTTGCGCTGGGAAGACTGGGGGAGCTTGCTGCTGGAACTGGCTGCGTTTGCCAAGCGGGAGATTCGACGGCGGCGGTGGCGGGGCCAAAGGTCGGGGGTGCTACCGGAGGGTTACGACGCCAACAGTGTGGCGTCAGAAGTGATTACGTCGGCGCTGGAAGGCAAAGCGCGGCTGGCGCCGGGCTGGACGCGAGACCGGCTGATGCGGGAGCTGGAGCGGAAGGTGAGCAACGAGGTAAGACGGCTGCACAAGCTACAGGAAGCCGGGCGGATACGGAGTGAGTGGGAGATACTGCCGGCGGATGCAAACGAGCAACCGCGGAGCGGGTTCGAGAAGATGGAGGGGAAGGTTGGGAGTTGGCCCAGGAACGGAGTGGATGAGGCGCGATTCCAGGCGCGGGACAAGGAGAGGAAAGAGGCTGAACTGCTCATTGCGGAAAAGCTGCGCGGGGAAGATGAGGCGGTGGAGAAATTGTTTGGTTGTTTGCGCGACGGGGTGGTGAAGCGGCGGGAGATCGCGGCGAAGCTCGGGATCAGTGTGGGGGAGGTGACAAACTGCCGGAAGAGGCTGAACCGGAAACTGGAGGAGATCGGGAAGATGGAGGCGGGCTGCCCGCAGTGGGTGATTGAGGAATGGAAGGCGAAGTGAGGGAATTAACCGCGGATGGCGCGGATTTACGCGGATGGGATTAGCCACAAAAGAACACGAAGCGCGCAAAGAAGAGAGCAACAAAACTCGCCCTCTAGTAAGATTGGCCACAAAAGAGCACAAAGAGGGGATTGACACCCTTGGTATCAATTGATACCTTAACTGGTGCAGGCAAAATCCCTAACATGCCTCAACCAATACCCGACGCTTGGCGTAAAGACGTCATCCGAATCTTGCAGACTGCGGATCGGCGACTCATTGACTGGACCCTGCCCGCACGTCAACGCTGGGACGCCGACACTTTCGGTGAAGGTTGGGAGGCGGAGGCCTACGATTTGATGATTGCGGCGCTTCAAGATTCGGGAGTGCAGGGAAATGAAACCACCTCGATGCCTGGTCAGGCAGGAACCTACGAATTCCTTTTCAAATACAAATCAAGCCCGATGTACGGCAAGATCGCCCTTGGGAAGGACAGGAAAAGAATTCTGATTCTGTCCGCTCACCGGGCCGAGCGGCCAAACCTTTGAAAATGAAACGTGGCGCTGTTAAAAAACGAACCTTCGAGGTCCATATTCCGAGCTTGAATGGAGAGGGTGTTGCTGAGGTTGTACCTCTCGAAGTGGAGATCATCCGGGATAGTGATACGGGCGAGGAGGTCCTTACCCCGGAGTCGCTGGAATTAATTGAGAAAACGAAAGCTCGCCTCATAGGACTGCTCCTGCCCGACGAGATTAAGGCATTACGCGAGGGACTAAACCTAACGCAGGAAGGGCTTTCGGGACTCTTGCAACTCGGTGCAAAAACCCTAACGCGCTGGGAAACCGGTCGAGCTCGTCCCTCTCGCTCCATGAACATGCTATTGCTGGCACTCCGGGATGGCCGAATTGACATCGAGTACCTGCGGGCACGGCGCCAAATCTCAAAGGCGAAAGGAGCGGAGGAAACCGTGGACGCGGGCGAGCTAAGCCATCTTGAACTTCATGAAAACACAGGTAACGATCCGCAACTGCCGGGTTGAGGCAGAAAAATGGAGAGAAAAAGATAAGGCGGGGATAGACAAGAGCGCGGAGGACGCAGGATATCGTTACGAGGTCACCCCGGACAGGACGGGCGGACAAATGTTCGCGGCGAGAGCCAAGCCAGCCGGGGGCGCGGGCAATTGGCGGTCGCAGCTTTCCAGGTCCGGCAGACCGAGGTTATCGCGTCGATAATTCTCGAGGTCGTATATCGACCAGCAGAAGTGGGGTTCGGCACGATGGACGATTGGGACCATGACATCGAACACGTCGCCGGCGGTCCATTGGTAACGCCGGGCCAACGGTTGGAGGGCAATGAGGACGGTTTCAATTTCGTCGCCCGGAAAGGGGGGATGGTCGAGCCGGTCCCAGGTATCGGCGGTTTTAGCCGTGTGGGCGGGTTTGCGAGGGCGACGCCGGCGGCGCTGGACTTGTGCGACCGATGGGTGCCGGCACATGGGATGGCCAAAGGCGGCGATGGCGATGTCCTCGACGTGAGCTGAGCCAGGGCCAGTGTAGGTCCACCAGAACGCGCGATGGACTTCGAGCTGAATGGTGGCGTCGAGCCAATCGCACCAGAACCGGGCGGTGCGGCGGAGGAGGCGTGGAGACTGGCCGCGCTGAAGGACCAGGGGACGGCCGGTGAGACGTTCCTCGATGGCCAACGGGACCAGGGCGCGGGCTAGAGTGGTGGCGTAACGGGTGTCGTATCGGGTGAAGCGGAACATATCGTGCAGGGAGAAATGGAATTGGTCATCGGTGAGCTGGTCAAAAATTTGGCAGAACCCGTCAAAAGCCTGGCCATCCTGCAAGAAAGCGGATGGGCAAGAATCGGCGGTGTGGTAGGCGAGGATGGTTTCGGCGATCAGGTTATGTATCCAATCGGTGAGCATGAAAGCGCACAGGAAGAAGTAATCGCCGGCGACGGCCTCTTCGTAGGTACGCATGTGGGGAAGGGGAAGCAGGGGAGACTCAGGCGATGGGGTCATGCGCATAGCCAGCTTAAGAAAGCAGCATTTGGCGGGCCAATTTAGGTAAGGGGAGGTGATGGGGGATGGGGGTGCGACAAGCCATTCGTGAATACGATAAATGCTTTCGCCTCAGTTTGTCCAATTTCACCTTCGCCCCTCCCCATCAACCCTGAACCAGCGTGCGCGACAATTGCAGCATCAATGAGGCGGCTAAGGCATGGCGCCGGCGTCAGCCTGAACCAAATCAAGCCCACGCCGAATCTTGGCGTATCGGAGCATTTCGGAACTCAGATCAACGCCGTCACATTGGATCCCCTTTCTCAGCAGCTCGGCCACGATCAGGCCCTGGCCCGCACCAACCACCAATGCGGGCTGGTGGATGTCGTGTATAATTCGACGGATGCTTGGCAAATCGAGATAGCTGTTTTCAATCTTTGAGTGGTGCGGTGCCAGCGCATCCCAAAAGTTAGAAGGGGTAGTCATGCCCGTCCCGTGTTGCCCAGGGCCGACAGCCAGGGATGTGACGCCGATGCGCGCGCCGTGACGTGATCGCCCACGTTCAGCGGGTAATCCCGCTCCACTTCCCAATCGCGGCTGTCCTTTCCGGCATACTCTTTTCCATCAAGAGCGTACCGATACTCCAGGATGCGTTTCGGCCCGACGTGTGTGACAATCGCCGTGACCGGCCGCGCGTCCGCCCGAATCCAGTGATCCGTCCAGACCGCATGCAGAAACATCCAGGTCTGCTGTCCCAGCCCGAGCATCGGCAGAACTACGAGCAAAGTCGCCAGCCCGGCTAAACGCTCCTTTGCAGGTTCGGATAATCTCAGCCAACTCATATCTTTGGTGTGCATTGGAACGCACACTTGCCAGGGGCACAAAGTTTGAACTATAAAATCAGCAAGCTCAAATCCAGGAATTCTTGTCCTATGAACCACAGCGTTGGCCAGATTGCACCGTGGGTTCCGCGTTGGAGTCAACGAAGAAAGGGGCGTCCTGCCAGGGGCGCGGTGCGGGCTTTTACATTGATTGAATTGCTGGTCGTCATTGCCATTATCGCCATTCTGGCGGCAATGCTGCTTCCAGCCCTTTCCAGGGCCAAGCTCAAGGCGGCCCAAGTGCGGTGCATGAGCAACCTCAAGCAGATTGGGGTCGCAGTGGTGTTATATGCGATGGAAAACAACGAGGTGTATCCCGGCTGGGCCATAAACCAGGAGAGATGCCGCCGGGATATTCAGCGATCATTAACGATGGGCAGTGGTCACCGTTCAGGCTACGGTTTCCGGTGCCATACTATGGCAAATCCGACACGCTGACCATGCGGCACAGCGGAGGTCCAATACGGCGACGGCCACGCCACAGCCGCCAGCTACAAACAAGCGCAGGACATCAACGTTGTGGTGCCGGCATTTTAACCACACGGCCATCCGCCAGCGTATTTAAGATCCGTTCAGACGCATAAACCAAGCACCGGCTCGGGCGGAGCGGCACACTTGCACTTGCTCTGACTAGCGGTCAAAGGCCTGCGTGCTACGATTTCCCTGAGCTCGGCATTGTGGAACACGAAAACACCAGGAATTCATTACCATCCTGCGATCCCCTAACCATCACTTGCATTGGGTTGCTGGCTGGGGCGCAGGCCGATTTCATTCATGAGGGTTTGGGGCACGGCGGCGCTTGCCTGCTGGTGGGCGGCAAACCCAGCCTGCTCACTTCGATGAACTTTGTCTGGGACGAGCACGGGTTTCCGCGTTCGGCTCTCAGAGTAGTGTTCGCCGGAGGAACGATTGCAAATTTATTGGCGGGCGCTCTCGCCCTGGCCTTGTTTCGACGACCTCGGTTCACTGCTCACTTCTATTACTTTTTGTGGCTATTCGCCGCCGTGAACCTTTACGTCGGTACGGGCTACTTCCTGTATTCCGGTGTGAGCAACATTGGTGATTGGGCAAATTTCATTTCCGGCCTGCCGGCCACCTGGCTCTGGCGCGGGTTGCTGATTTTGATCGGAGGAACCAGTTATTACCTTTGCGTGAGGATGATGCTGTCGATGGCCGGGCCGTTGACCGGCGGAGACCCTGCGGTTCGTTATCGGCGCGCCAATGTGCTGATGCTGATTCCTTACTTCGCCGGCGCGGTTTTGAGCTTGAGCGCCGGTCTGCTTAACCCGCAAGCGAAAGCGCTGATTCTCATCTCGGCGGTCGCCGCTTCCCTGGGCGGCATGAGCGGTTTGGCGTGGGGTCCGCAACTGCTTCGTGATCCGCATTGGCTGGTTTCGTCCAGCGCGCCGGTAGCAATCCCTCGCCATTGGGTTGGGTGGCTGCCGGGGTGCTGGTTGCATTTGTTTTTGTTGCCGTTCTTGGCCCGGGATTGAAACTGTAATTACTCGGCTTCCTTGACTCCGTAGCCCCGCAAAACTTCTTTCACGGCTTCTGTTCCCCCAAGCTTCCGTGGAAGTTTGGCCCCGGCTTTCAGCAATGCTTCCACGGTGCCGGCATAGTTTCCCGTCGCGGAATGCCAGCCATTTTCGGAGCCATGAATAGCCCAGCCGAGCGGTGTGCTGTTGAAGTCCGCGTCTGTTTTCTCGAGTGGCGGATGATAGCGCAAAATCTCGCTAGCCATCTCGGAATTTCCGTGAAAGGCCGCCCAGTGCAATGGGGTCGCCCGATGCTGGCCAAGCTCGTCCACGGGAAGACCGGCAGCCAGCATAAGGCGCACGGCAGCGAGATTATTATTGCGCGCGGCGTGGGCGACCTGCCGCCGGTACGCTTCAGAAAGCTGCGTGACGAGCGCGGAGTTTTGCGCGAGCAGTTTTTTGACGCCGGATTCGTCGGCGCTCCAACATGCCGCAATCAGCCTGACATCATCCGGACTGCACTCCATGAGCAGGCGAAAAACGTCTTCGTGTCCGAATTGTTTGGCGACATCGTGGGGTGAGACATACCAGCCGAGTGTCCACTGGTAGATAGTCCCGCCGGCCCTGGGATTGATCATCGGAAAGTACTCGCCGCTGACGCGCGTGTGAATCGAATCAGGCTCAGCCGCTAAATGCTGGCGGACGAGTTCCGCATCACCGAGCGCTGCGGCCATAAGAATATCGGTTTTGCAGCCGCGCTGAACGAGATAGCGGGCAACGTCCTGGCGCTCGCGGAGCATCCATTGAGCGGGGGTGGATTCGTGGTCGATATCGCGCGCGTCAATGTCTGCGCCGTGCTGGAGAAGCAGGCCGGCGATTTCAACCGTGCTGGCGAAATGAAGCGGGGTTTGGCCATCTCCGCCTCGAGTGTGGACGAGATTGGGCTCGGCGGTAATCAGCGCGCGGAGCTGGTCGGTCATTCCCAGCCGCGCCGCGGCGTGCGCAGTCACCACTGCGCCCCGCTTAATGGCGTAGGCGGCCAGCTCGGGCCTGGCGCAGTCCAGCAACCCGAATCCGCCGGCCCACCAGCGGCTCCGGCCATTTATGTCCGCGCCGGCTTCGAGCAACGCGTCGAGCATTTCCGGGCTGCGCACATGTATAATCGCGGGGGAGTCGAATGCGGCGACCGGTTCGTTGACGCTGGCCTTCATTTGCGGAAAACGTTCGAGCAATTTCCGAAGGAATACAGCGTCGTCCGTTTTGAACGCTCTTTTGAAAAGCTCTATCGGCTCGGCCGTTTCAAGCAGCAGCGACTCGACGTGCTCTTTAAGCTTTGACATATAACCTTTCTGCTATCGGTCGTGCTGAACATCGCGCCCCGCTGGGGCTTAAGCCATTCTTCCAGCGGGCGTTTTACTATAAACATTGCGCCCTGCCGGGGCTGGGCAACACCTGGACACTTCGACGGGACTAAGCGCGCCGGCATTGGAAATTCATCAGGCTGGCGGGTGGCCGTCCGGATCACGCGCTCCATTTCCAGTGGCGAATCTCCGGCAGGTCTTCGCCATGCCGGCAGATATACTGCTGGTGATCGAGGAGTTTGTCGCGCAGGGCCTGTTTGGCGTAGGCGGCGCGGGGGCCGAGCGTCGGCACGCGGTCGATGACGTCGGCGGCGAGATGAAAGCGGTCCAGGTCGTTCATCACCGTCATGTCGAATGGCGTGGTGGTCGTGCCTTCCTCTTTGTAGCCGCGCACGTGGAGATTCGGATGGTTGGTGCGACGATAAGTCAGGCGATGAATCAGCCAGGGATAGCCGTGATAGGCGAAGATGATGGGCTTGTCTTTGGTGAAAAGGACATCGAAGTCTTTGTCACTTAAGCCGTGCGGGTGTTCGCCTGGCGGCTGGAGCTTCATCAAATCGACAACGTTAATCACGCGGACTTTCAAGGCGGGAAAATGTTTCCGGAGCAATTGCACTGCGGCCAGGGTTTCGAGCGTGGGCACGTCACCGCAGCACGCCATGACGACATCGGGCTCGCCGCCCTGGTCGTTGCTGGCCCACGGCCAGATGCCGATGCCGGCGGTGCAATGTTTAATGGCGGCGTCCATGTCGAGCCACTGCGGTGCGGGTTGCTTGCCGGCGACGATCACGTTGACGTAATTGCGGCTGCGCAAGCAGTGGTCCGTTACCGAGAGCAGGGTGTTGGCGTCGGGAGGCAAATAGACACGGATAATTTCCGCTTTCTTGTTCGCCACATGGTCGATGAACCCGGGGTCCTGATGGCTGAACCCGTTGTGGTCCTGGCGCCAGACGTGCGATGAGAGCAGGTAGTTCAGGGACGCAATCGGCCGCCGCCAGGGAATATGATTAGCCACCTTGAGCCACTTGGCGTGCTGGTTGAACATCGAATCCACGATGTGAATGAACGCTTCGTAGCATGAAAAAAAGCCATGCCGGCCCGTCAGCAGGTAGCCTTCGAGCCAACCTTCGCACTGGTGCTCGCTCAACATCTCCACCACGCGGCCATCGGGAGCGACGTGCTCGTCGCCGGGAATAATTTCCGCCGTCGAGCATCGGTTCGTGACCTCGAAGACGGCGCCCCAGCGGTTCGAGGTCGTCTCGTCCGGGCTGAACACGCGAAAGTTGGCGGGGTTGAGTTTGAGCGCATCGCGGATGAACTGGCCCTGGACGCGCGTGGCTTCGGCATCCACGGCACCGGGCTTGGGGACTTTAACGGCGTAATCGGAGAAGTCCGGCAGGCGCAAGGAGCGCAGCAGCAGGCCGCCGTTGGCGTGCGGATTGGCGCTCATGCGGCGCTCGCCTTTGGGGGCCAGCTCGGCGAGTTCGGACCGCAGCCTGCCGGTTTTATCGAACAATTCCTGCGGGCGATAGCTCCGCATCCACTTCTCCAGAATCTTGCGATGTCCCGGACGGCTCATCTCGCCCATCGGCACCTGGTGCGAGCGGAACGTGCCCTCGGTGGGCTTGCCATCGACCACCTTGGGGCCGGTCCAGCCTTTCGGTGAGCGCAGGATGATCATGGGCCAGCGCGGGCGGGCCTTGAATCCGTTCGCGCGAGCGTCCTTTTGAATGCGCCGGATCTCGGCGACTACGGTGTCGAGCGTGGCAGCCATGAGCTGGTGCATCGCCATCGGCTCGTCGCCTTCGACGAAATACGGCTGGTAACCGTATCCGCAGAAGAGCGCTTCCAGTTCGTCGCGGGGGATGCGTGCCAGCACGGTGGGGCCGGCGATCTTGTAGCCGTTCAAGTGCAGGATGGGCAGGACCGCGCCGTCGTGGACCGGGTTGAGGAACTTGTTCGAGTGCCAACTGGTGGCCAGCGGGCCGGTCTCGGCTTCGCCATCGCCGACGACGCACGCAACGAGCAGGTCGGGGTTGTCAAAGGCGGCGCCGCAGGCGTGGGACAGCGAATAACCCAGCTCGCCGCCCTCGTGAATCGACCCGGGCGTCTCCGGCGCCACGTGGCTCGGGATTCCTCCCGGGAAAGAGAACTGCTTGAACAGCCGCCTGATTCCTTCCTCGTCGGGGGAGATGTTGGGATAAACTTCGCTGTAAGTCCCCTCCAAGTAGGCGTTGGCCACCAACCCCGGGCCGCCGTGACCCGGCCCGGTGATGTAGATCATGTTCAGGTCGTGTTCCTTGATGACGCGGTTCAGGTGAACGTAGATGAAATTCAAGCCGGGCGTGGTGCCCCAGTGGCCGAGGAGCCGGGGCTTGATGTGCTCCCGCTTGAGTGGTTTCTTCAAGAGCGCATTGTCGTAGAGATAAATCTGGCCGACGGACAGATAATTGGCGGCGCGCCAATAGGCGTTCATCTGACGCAGCAGATCGGAGGTCAGCGGCTTATTCGTGAGGTTGGTCTCTTTCGTTTTCATGAGAGTTCCATTGCAGGTGGATTGTCGCCAAAAACTCAAGGGCGGGCAAGGGAGAGAATATTTCCGAAACCCAAGGCGAGTGTAATTCCGAAGGCCGAAATCCCAAAGACCGAAAGAAACCCCAAACCCGAGTTCCGAAGTCGCCGGATTGGCCGCGAGCCGCTCACGCGGCTTGACCGTGGAGAGGTAAATCTGGTAAACGCCTGTCGTGCCGGCCAACGAGCAATCCTCGAACATTCCGCTGGCAGATGTATTGCGGGCCGCGAATGGATTGGCCTCGGCAGGATTGATTGAGGACTACGCGTTGGGGGGCGCGCTCGCTGCGATTTATTATGTCGAACCTTTCGCCACCTACGACGCTGATATTTTCTTCATCCCCGCCGACAAGGGGCTGACCGCCGGCCTTCCAGCCATTTACGCGCACCTTCAGGGGCAGGGCTGGCAGGTGGAGAGTGAACATCTGCTTGTGCGCGGATTCCCGGTGCAGTTTCTCGCCGCGCAGGGTTTGACCGAGGAAGCTGTGCGCGAGGCCGAGCACATTGAGTTAGAGGGCGTGCCGGCGAAAGTTTTCCGCGCCGAACACATCGTCGCCATCGCGGCCAGCGTTGGACGCCAAAAGGACAAAGCTCGTATCGAGCAATTCCTTCAACAGGCCGACCTGGACACAGTCCGGTTGCAAAACATCCTCCAACGCTATAACCTGAAATTGCCATGAAGCTGGAAATGCGGAAAAAGCTGGCGCGTGAGCCCTTCGCGGAGAAAATCCGCAAAGTCGGGCAGCTCGTCCGTCTGGCCAAAAGCGTTCCGCGCCGGAATAATACTATTTTCAAGCTGTGCCAACACCCAGGCCCAAAACACGACACACAGTCTTTGCAATCATCCACTCCTCGTCAGTACAAATAACGCGCACGGAGACTCGGCTGGTGTCCGAGGAAATCACTGCGGCGTTAGCCGCGTTACGCGCCGCGTTCAGTTCGATTCCAAGAAATCCCAGCCCCTCGCAAATCCGGGTGCGAATTTGCGGCGCCTTTTCCCCGATGCCGCCGGCGAAGACCAGCGTGTCCAGGCCCGCGAGCGCCGCCGCGAACGCGCCGACCCATTTTTTCGCCTGGTAACAAAACAAAGCGACCGCCTCGGCCGCCCGCGCGTCCTGGGTTTCGCGCTCAAGCAAGTCGCGCATGTCGGAACTGGTCTCGGATATCCCGAGCAAGCCAGATTTGAAATTGACCATCTCGTTGAATTGCTGGGAGCTCATGTTTTCGGTGTGCGCCAGGTACCAGACCAGCCCGGGATCGAGGTCGCCGGAGCGGGTGCTCATGGGCACCCCGGCCGTCGGGGTGAAACCCATGCTCGTATCGACGGCTTTGCCGTGATGGACAGCGGCCAGGCTCGCGCCGTTGCCGAGGTGAGCGAGGATTACCCGGCCTTCTGCGGCTTCAGGTCCGGCCAGGCGAGCCAGTTCTCCCATCAGAAACGCGTAGGACAAGCCGTGAAAGCCGTACCGCCGCACCCCCTGGGCTTCGTAGCGGCGCGGAATTGGCAACAGCCGGGCCACGCGCGGCAGGTCATGGTGAAAAGCCGTGTCGAAACACGCCACCTGCGGCAGTGCCGGAAAGCGCTGGTGAAACGCTTCGGTCAACAGGATTTCTTCAGGCAAATGTTGGGGATCGAAGGGGGTGAGCTGATGCAACTCCTCGACCATTTCTTTAGTGATTAACTGCGGCTCGCTGTACTTGGGTCCTCCATGAACCACACGATGTCCCACCGCGGTCAGCGCCTCTTGACCGAGGCGTTCTTCGAGCCAATCCATCAGCGCGCCGACCGCCGCTGTGTGGTCCGGCGCGGCCAGCGGTCGCGAGAAGTTGTCCGCCTGGCTCAAGCCTTTCACCCGCAAGTTCGCGTCGGGCAGTCCAATCCGCTCGACCCTGCCCTCCAGCATCCGCCGGAGCGGCGCAGCGACCTCGAACAGCGCGAACTTGATGCTCGAGGAACCGCCGTTGATCGTCAGGATGTGTGGGTTGCCAGGTTTCATCGAATGGGGGGTGCTAGGGTCCGACGGATAATCGATAGAAGCGGGAGGTTCCGGTGAGCGGAAGGGTGAGCCGAAGGGAGCGATTGGTCGGCGCGCTCAAGCAGTCCAGCCAAGTGGCCCAGGCACCTGAACCGAGGGTGTTTTGGTATTGGAGGACGTAGTCGAGATTCGAGGTGGCCGAGAAGCTCAGGAGGACATGGGTTGGGTCGGGCATCTGGATCGAATCGAAGCGCGCGGGAGGAGGTCGCAGGACCGCATTGAGAATCCAAGTGACGGTATCGATCATAATCGATTGTCCCTGGGGCCCGGAGAGGAGCGTGTCCCAGACATACAATATCCGGCCGCCTTTGGCGGGTCCGGTGCCAAAGGCAATGAAGAGGACCGCATCGCCGTAGTAGGTGCCTTGTCCATCCAACGCCTTGAGAAAAGGCTGGTAACGATTCAAGGTGCTTACGGACGAGCCGATGAGCGCGCGCAGGCGGGGGTCGCCGGGTGGAAAGGCGAATTGCTGCGGGACGGAATGGAGGATGGTCTGGTTGGTGTAGAGCTGCATGAAGATGCCGGCGGGCGCTTGCTCGAAGCCCTGCAATGACATGCCATAGGTGGGCAAGAGCGGATCGGCCGGACCCGCAGCATCGGCCGGCCCGTAACCATAGTAAAAGGGGTAGGGCCCCGTCGCGAGCAGGACGAGAGTTCCGCCGCCGGCAAGGTACTTCGTGATGGCGGCCTTGCCGTCACCGTTGGTGAGGACGGTTTTGACGTAATTCTCGCTGCCGAGGTAAAAGGCCAACGGGTAGCGCGCCGGGTTAAAGGTATTGGTATCCACGAATTGGGTTTCGGTGAGGGCATCCCATTTCTTGCGCAGGCCGGTGGCGGCGGCGAAATTCGCGCCGGGGCCGGCGGTGTTCAAAGGCAGCAGGGCGATTTTGCCGGTGGGCAACAGCGCATAGCTGGCCTGAAGGGCCAAAACCGCCAGCTCCTGAGTTTCCTGCTGAACGAAATTGGAGGAGGCCGCGGCGAGCGTGGCCTGGAAGGGCAGCCAATCGGTTTGGGTGCCGGTGAACGCGGTAAGGCCCATGACGAGGGTGCCGTTGGGGTTGACCTGGGCAAGGGTGCGGCCAGCCGGCACGACGGCGTAATCCATCAACACTTTCTGAGTGAAGATAATCGGCCAGGCGCGCCAGGCCAGCACCGGGTTGCCGCTGAGGGGCAAGTTGGTGCCATTGTCGAGGAGCAGATTCGGCGCGGCCGTCAGCGTCTGGGCCACGGGCGGAGAATAGGTCACCAAAAGCACGCCGGCCCCGGGAGCGCTGACCGGCGCGACATTGTTCAGCGCCTGCAATCCTTGCTGAGCAGGGATGCCGTAGTTCCAGTGCCGGCCGGGAACGATTCCAGCAAACGAACTCAGGTTATTCCAGTCCTGCACGAGATTGGTGTTCGCCGGAAGCGGCAAGGTGGTAAACAAACCGTTGGTCGCCGCGACAACGTTGGTTGGGGAGTAAACCAGCGAGGTGTCGAAGTTAATGATTGGGGCATTGGCCGGCACGGTGCCGATGGTGATGATGTCGCCGTTCTGCAGTTGGGAGAAATAGAACGAACTGGGGGATTGCAAGGGGCGTTCCACCTGGCCAATCCCGAGAACATTAGTTACTCCGTTCCGGACCCGGGTAACGGTCGAGGCGTGGATATCGAAAAATGGATAGGAAAAGGTGACATCGAACACGGTGGAATTGCTGGAGACGATCCGGAAGGTGCACGAGCCGTCGCCGCCGGTGCGGTAATCGGCGACATCGGAGGTCATGCCGTTCTTGTCGAAAGCAATGCAGGCCTGGGCGCCGGCGACGACCCGCATGGTGGAAGAGCCAACCGGCTCGTTGAGCGGCAGCGAAGGGGAGAAGCCATAGGGGTAGCGCAGGCCGCGTCCGGGGCCCGAGCCGTCGAAGACTCCCAAGCCTTCGGTCAAGGCTTCGCTGGTATTGTATTGGGCCAGGGAATCCTCGTAATTGGGCTGGTAGAGGACAGGCCAGCGCTGGAGCATGCCGCGCAGGTAATAGCGCATGCGCGGGTCGCCCGTGTGGACATAGACCTGTGTGAGCGAGTCAATGTTCCAATTCACTTCGTTGGCGCAGCCCAGGCCGGCCCAGTCTCGCCCGCTGTTTGGCTCGGCCAGAAAAGCGCTGTCGAGGGCCCCGTCGAAGCGGTCGGAGTCCATGGCCCAGGGGTGCAAGTATCGCCAGGTGATGGTATCGGCCAGGTGCAAGGCCAAGGTGGCATTGGTTCCGCGCTGGGGGTCGCCGCGGAAAGTAAAATAATAATCCAGGAGAAACGCCGAACACAACGTGCTGCCGATGGCAAAAGGGGAGGAGGGGACATCGGCGAATTCATTGCGGCTCCAGACGAGGTGCCTGGCCCAGTTAAAGAGGCCGTCAATGGCCGGCAAGTACGAAGGCCTGACCTGGTTATTCGTGCGGTCATAACGATATAATTCGACGAGAACCCGGGCGGGGAACCAACCTTCGGAATTGTGCAAGGTCGTCACGGCCGGTCCTCCCCAGTTGGTCAGCCAGGCGCCGGTCAAAGGTTTCTGCCAATAAAGGCAGGAATCACCGCCAGCCATAAAACTGATGGCGTAGTTGGTGAGGAGCGATTCAAGCTGGCCCCGGCCCGCATTCAAGGTCGCGAGGTCGCCGCGACGGACCGCGGTGTCGATGGGCATCTCGATGTGCCCGCCCCAGCTCTGGAGCAGCAGCGTGCCCGCCGGATAGAAGGTCGTCTCACCGCCCGGGCCGTAGAGGCCCAGGCCGATGGGGCCGGAGAAATCGCTGAGGCGAGCCTGGCCGGGAATCCACAAGAGATCGTTCATCGCCGGAACCCGGGGCAGGGTGTTGGTGTATTGGGCGAAGAGGCGGGTATGGAAGCGTTCGTTGGGGTCTTCCGTGGGGGCAAGGTCGGTGTCGATTTGCAGGTTGAACCACGACGCGAGCACCTCGCCGCCCTGGGGGTAGACCTGTTGGCCGTAACGAAGCCCGCCGTAGGGATAGGCCAGGGCGATGAAGTTCGTCAGGCCGGACTGGCTCCAGCAATAGGCAGTGGCGATGAAGCGTTCGGATTGGTCGGTGGCCCTGGCCCCCTGGAAATCGTACCCGACGTAAAGGCCGGCCGCCGGGTCCCACAGCCCAATCATGGGGATAGGATGGCCGCCCAAGGGACAGATATAACTCCAGTTACGATTCCAGAGGCAGGAGATTTCGGGAGAACCGGTGTGGACATCCTGCAAGAGCGGGAAGGGATCGGCAAAGGGTGTGGCATTGAGCCAGCCGCGCTGGTGCCAGACCTGGGCAGTGGGCATGGAACAAACCAGAAAGTGGAATGGGGCCGGGCCGTCCGGGAGCATGGCGAGCCAGTGGTTCGTGTTGAAATTGGCCGGAGTCAGTTTGAAGCGGACAATGGGCTGCCAACCGGTGGGCGCATTGGTTCCCGCCGGCGGCGGGGGCACACTGATGCTGACAAAATCGTCGGCGGCGAAGGTGACCGCAAGAGAATCTTGCGCGCGCAGGCCGGAAAGCGTAATGCCTGCGGCATTGCTGACGACATTATCCGCCATGATGGCACCGTTGGCCGCCAGCCGGATAGGGGCCACCAATGCACCATCGGCATAGACGTCGAAACCCTGATTGCCAGCGGGCACAGCGGTAATGGAAGGAGCGGCCTGGGCAAGGCGCGCGGCGAGCAGAAACACCGAGATGGAGGCAGGCCATGGTCTCGAAGGTGTCACGTTGAGGTGCATGCGGTGCAGGGAGGAAGTATACCGCAAAGGAAGGGGGAGCGGAAGGGTGCAGTTCTGGTTATCTGACTTATTTGAACCACGGAGGCACGGAGGAAGATCTTGGTCTCGTTTTTATTTGAACCACGGAGGCACGGAGGCACGGAGAAGAGATAGGAGGGGCGGGGAAAGCTGTGGCCGCGAGTCTCACCTCTAAACAAGCCACCACAGGCGACCCGTTTCACGCCCTGCTCGTCCAACTTTATTTAAACCACAGGGACACGGAGGCACAGAGAAGGGACAGGATACGGGTAGCAAAGCCGCGTCCGCCAGTTTCTTCCCTGAACAAGCTGCCACACGCGACCCGCTTCACGCCCTGCTTAAGGACCGGCACGTTGAAATTGATTAGCAGTCCCAGGGACTTCTTGTCCAACTTGAGGTAAGTCAGCAACTGCGCATCATGAATCGGATGTAATTCCGCCACGGCTTTGAGTTCGACGATCAAAGCGTCTTCGATCACAAAATCCAGACGGTAGCCGCAATCCAGTTGCACCTCCTTGTAACGCACCGGCAGCGCCCTTTGGCGCTCGAAGCGAAGGCCGGATTTCGACAGTTCATACGCGAGGCATTCTTCATACGCGCTTTCCAGCAATCCTGGCCCAAGCTCGCGATGAATCTCGATGCAAAAGCCAATGACTTTGCCACTCAGTTCGTTCAGTTTTTGGCGCTGCGACTCAATGTTTGTGTTGTTCATCTGATTTGTTGTTTTTTGTTGTTTTTAACCACAGAGGCACGGAGGCACAGAGGGAAAACTAAACCTATTTAACTTTTTTAACCTATTTAACTCTTTGCTTGCGGCTCCTCTGTGCCTCCGTGCCTCTGTGGTTTGTGCTTTTAGCCGTTGGGCGCGATCTCGGCGTAGAGCCAGGCGCGGGCGTAGGTCCACCACCGCTTGGCGGTGGCCTCGGAAATCCCCAGCAGACGCGCGGCCTCCTCGATGGTCAGGCCGGCGAAATAACGCAGCTTCACGAGTTCGGCTTTATCCTTGTCGAGCTCGGCCAGCTTGTTGAGCGCTTCATCGACGGCCAGCATTTGGTCGTCGGGAGCCGGGGCGGCGACTTCGAGTTTCTGCACATCGAACTGAGCCTGGCCGCCGCCGTGACGGAGCGCCTTTTTGCGGCGGGCGTTTTCGATCAGGATGCGGCGCATCGCTTCGGCGGCAGCGCCGAAGAAATGGGCGCGGCTGTCCCAGGCCTGGTCTTCGCGGCCGCCCAGCCGCAACCAGGCCTCATGAACGAGCGCGGTGGGCTGCAGGGTTTGGCCTGGCGCTTCGTTGGCCATCTTGCAGGCCGCGAGTTTGCGCAGTTCGTTATAGACCAACGGCAGTAATTGGCCGGCCGCTTTGGGGTCGCCTTGCTCGATGGCATTCAGGAGCTGAGTCACGTCGCTCATTTGCCGTTGCCGGCCGGTGCCGGGGCTCCGGCAATGAGCCCGCCGGCCTCGCGCAGCAGGATCTGCGCGATGATAGTATCGTTCCAGTCGATGCGGCCGGGTTGCGTCAGCTTCGTTTCGGCAATTTTGACGCCGTTGGCCAAGGTTGCACGGGCGGCGTTGGTTTGGCCCAATTGGTATTCGGCCATGGCCTGGGTCGCATAGGCCTGCGCGGTCCGAGCGGGCACGCCTTCATCTGCGGCAACTTTCCGCAGCCATTCCAGGGCGCCGGTGAAATGGCCCAGTCGATATTCGGCCAACCCCTTGACGAATTCGAAATAAGGCCATGCTTTGAGGCCTGGGCCTGCCGCCACAGCGGTGTCCGCCATCTTCGCAAGCTTTTCCCGGCTGGCGGCGGGTGGAGGAAGCACCAGGCAATCCTTGGCGATTCGCTCGGCGATCAATGGGTCGGCGGTTTCGCCGAACCGGCTCAAGACCCGCTCGCGGTGTGCTCGGTAGCCAGCCAAGTCTCCGGTTTGAAGCAGCAAGGGCGCAAGGTAATGGTAGGCGTAATGGTTGGTGGGGTCAGCGGTGATCGAGCGGTTGAAGTTCCGGATGGCCCCCGCCCAGTTACCCTGCCGCGCGTACACCTCGCCGAGGGCATTGTAGAAGATCGAGCCTTGCGGGATATTCAGCGGAATATCGCTGATCACCTGCTCCGCCTCTTCCATCCGGCCCTGGCTCAAAAGGCGTCCCGCCGCGGTAAATTTTTCGGTGATGGGGGCCATTTCGCGCATGCGTCGTTCGAGGGCCAAGCCGTTTTCGGCCTGCTGCCGTAATTCGGCCTGCCGACGCTCGGCGGCGACGGCTCGCCGGAGCGCGTGTCTTTCCTGGATAAACAAATAGAGGGACAAGCCAAGGCCCAAGACCAACGCGGCGATAACCGCGGCAGCGGCGGCGACGGCGGTTTTGTTCCGGCGCACCAATTTCTGAAAACGGTAAAGACCGCTCGGGGGTCGGGCTTCGATGGGCTCGCTTTTAAGGAAACGCTGAACATCGAGCGCCAGGGTGCTGGCGGATTCGAACCGGCGCGTCCGGTCCTTTTCGAGGGCCTTCATGACGATCCAGTCCAGGTCGCCGCGGATGAAGTGGACCAGTTTGGGGGGTTCGGCGCTGTGGCGTTTGGCGACCGCGCTCAGATCGGCATCGAGCATCGTGCTCAAGCGGGTCGAGGGCCGCTCCGGTTCTTTCTCGCGGATAGTGCGGCGCATTTGCTCAAGTCCGAACCGAATCAGTTCCTGGGCCTCGAAGGGAGTGTGGCCGGTGAGCAATTCGTAGAGCAGCACGCCCAGGCTGTAGATGTCGCTACGGGTATCAATGTCCAATCCGCTCATCTCGGCCTGCTCGGGGCTCATGTACGCCGGCGTGCCGATAAACTGGCGCAGCTCAGTATAGACTGTCAGGTCCGTCAACCGTCCTTCGGTTGCCTTGGCGATGCCGAAATCGATGACCTTGGGCACGGGCACGCCGTCGTGAAGGGTGACCAGGATGTTCGAGGGTTTGATGTCGCGGTGGATGATGGCCTTTTGATGGGCATGCTGGATTGCATGGCAGACCTGGACGAACAACTCGAGGCGCTGCGTTGTGTTGAGCTGGTTCTGGTCGCAGTAGTCGGTGATTTTGATTCCGCGCACCAGTTCCATCACGAAATAAGGACGGCCCGTTGCGGTCGCGCCGGCATCGAGGACCCGGGCGATGTTGGGATGGTCCATCATGGCCAGGGCCTGGCGCTCGGCCTCGAACCGGGCGATGACGCTCCGGGTGTCCATGCCGAGCTTGATCACCTTGAGGGCGACGCGGCGGCGGACCGGTTCAGTCTGCTCGGCGACATAGACGGCGCCGCAGCCGCCTTCGCCGAGTTTCTCGCGGATTTTGTAATGTCCGATGACATCACCCGGCTGCTCGGCTGGCGTAGTGGGAACCACCAAGGTACCGCCTTTGCCGGCGGGTTGTTCAGGCTGAAGGAATGCGCCGGCGCGGTCGTGAGATTTGATCAGCACGTCGATACGCTGGCGCAGTTGGGCATCGCCGGCGCAAACCCGGTTGAGGTAGGCCGGGCGCTGGTCGGGCGGCAGGCCGATGACGGAATCGAAGATGACCTCCTCGCGGCGCGGTTCGGGGGGAGGTTCTGTCGAAGCTTTGTCTTTCACGTTATCTTTCACGTTGTCCCCAGAATTCACGGGTTTAGTTCCGACAAAGTGTGCGACAAAGTGTCAGGAAAAGGGAGATTTAAGTGGTCGGTTCGGACAAAACGCGCGACAAAGTGTCAGGAAAAGGAGCATAAGGCGGTGCGCCGTCATGGAGCCGGGGCGAGCTTCTTCTGCAATTTCTCGTCCGCAGGGAACAGGGCAGCTCCGCGTTGCCAGACCGCGCGGGCGTCATCGCCGCGGCCGACTTTTTGATACTGATCGCCGAGCCAGGAGTAGGTTTCGGCGAACTGGGGTTGCTGCGGTTGGAGTTCCTGTTGTTGAATGAGGGTCTGGAAATGCTGGATGACCTCGTCGCTTTTGTTGAGCATCGGCGGCCAATAGGACAAGGCAACCGCCTTGGTGAAACGGGCCTCCCAATTGGAAGGGTCGATGCTTAAGGCCGAGTCGAACACTTTATCGGCTTGCATGGCCAGGATGCCCTGTTCGCGCAAGTCCTTTATGGTGCCACATTTTTGCAGGTAGGCCTGGCCCAGGGCTGCCGGGAGTTCCGCGCTGCGCGGGTCGTTGGCGGTTCGGTGTTCCAGCTCGGCGATCGCCTGGTCGAGCTTGCCGGTTTCGCGCAATTGTTTCCAGGCATCGCGCTTCTGCTGGTGGCTGGCTTGGGGTGAGACCAGTACATCGACCGTCCGGCCAAGGAAAGCAGCGTCCAACTCAGAGTTGGCCGCCGCAGCGACTGGGCGCGAGATTGGTTTGGGAACATTAGGCGCAAGTGCGGGTTGTACCGCTGGTTCGGGTAGTGCGGCCACGGGCTGAACGGCCTGTGGTTCCTCGGCCGCCGCCGGAGGAGCAACTTCAGCCACAGGTTCCACCGGCAAAACCGGCAGGGGTTTGGGACGATTGACGTAGAATCCCAACCCGGTCAACACGCTCAATCCGATGACTGCCACGATCATTTTTTTCATAATAGCCTTTTGCTTTACCGTTGGATGCGGCGATTTCACACGTTCCGCCAGACAATGCGAAATCCGGGGCAAAAAGGGCTCAGGGATTTTCGGATTTTTTTTGGCAGGCTTTTAACGCAAGGGCGCAAAGGCGCGAAGGCGCAACCGGAGCAGAGGGGACAGAACCGTTAGACAACCGTCAGGGCGCCTCAACGGCGCGGAAGAATTGCTGTGGCGGATTGGTAACATTGAAGCCATCCACCCGCAATTGCCCGTTGCTCGGCACCACGGGGTTCGCCAGCAAAGTCCAGTTGAAAAACGGCAGGCTGACGTTGGTAGCCGAGTAGATGCGAACCCTGGGCGCGCGGTTGCTCACCACCGGACTGCCATCGGCGTCCACCAGGAAGAGGGAGAAGGCGCCGCCGGACGGAGCGGGCGTCAGGAAGCGGAGTTGGGGATTGAGCGTGGCGCCCAGGCTGGTGGTGGCGCCGTAGAGATTGGAGACGACGACGCTGTAGGCGCCCGAACTGCTGCTTAGGACCACGAAGCTCAGGGTGCTGGTGGTGGCCGAAGCAATATTGGCCCCGTTGAGCCGCCACTGGTAACTCAAGGGGGAGGTGCCGGCAGCATTCACCGTGAAGGTCGCGGTGCTGCCGACAGGCCGGACCTGGTCGGAAGGGGCGGCGAGGATGGTGGGCGGGATTCTACCCGACCACAAGAGGGCATCAGCCATGAGGCGCGCGCCATCGGTGCCGGGGAGCCAGAAGCCGCCGGCCGCATCATTGGAGGGCGGGTAGAAGTTCAGGCCAGGACACCGGCCGGGCGCGATGTCTTTGGCGGCTACGAGTGGTTGACCATCGGACCAATGCGCGACGAGCGTGGCGCCGGCGGCGGTAGCGATCGGACTGTTATGGAAGCTTGCCGCACCTCCGTCAAAGGAAGCCACACCATCGAGCAGGGGATGGAGCGGCAGGTCTTTCACCAAGGTCAAATCGGTCTCGTTGGTCTGGGTCCCGGTGGTAAAAGGCAGATAGCCGCCGGTGACCAGACGTCCCTGGATTGACAGCCCCTGCGAATTCCAAAAAACGAAGGTAGCCAGCGCGACTCCGCCGCCCTGGTCGACATAATCGGCGAGGGCATTGCCCAGGTTCGTGTTGTCGTTGAAGCCCTGATCGGAATAGACCAGGACCGCCTGGTAACCGCGGAGGTCGGAGGGCGCGGGAACGGGATAGCCGGTGTTGACCAGAAACGCATCCACCTGGGGAATCAAGCCGGTTCCGAGAATCTTGTTTTGCACGTCGGTGTTCCAGGCGGGACTCGCGGGCGAACCATAAACAGCGACGCGCGCGCCGCTGTAAAGATCGAATCCTCTCCATTGGCTACCAATTGCATCGATAAGGAAGACCTTGCCATTGCAGAAACTGAAACCCCAAGCGGAAAAGGAACTCGTGCCCTCCCCGGGCAGCGCGGCTTGCACGATGCGGTTTCCGTTCGTGTCCCAAACGGAGAGAATCCCGTTGCCGTTGTAGGAGAGCCACAAGTTACCCGAAACAGCCAGGCCGCGACTTTGCGGCGAGACGTTTTCTCCGCTGACGGAGCCGAAGCCTGACAAGGCGACGCTGCCCAAATACGTGCCGTTGGTGCCCCAGCGCGAAACGACTCCGGCGCTCATGGCCTGGTACTCGGTTCCGTCGCCGTTGAGCACAACGGAGGATTGCGGGTCGAGCGTGCCGCCGGTCAGCGTGATGCCGGAACTGGCGAAAACACCAGGACTGGTCTGTTGATAAATCACGCCGCTATTGTAGGCGCGAGCCAGGACAGTGCCGTCCGCCCGGGCGAAGACGGAGCGGAAATCCAATCCGGGAGAATAACTCGCGACCAAGGCCCCGGCAGAAGAATAGCGGGCGAGCCGAACACCGGCGGCGTTGCCGCCCGAGCAGGACCAGTAGTTGGTTCCATCGAAGGCGATCCCCGTCAAGGTGGCAGTCAAGACATCGGTGAACGCCACATTGGTATGGATGGAGAACCCGGTGACGACCGGCACGCCGGCTACATCGGCGGCGCTGCATCCGAAGCCATTGAATACCGTCAATCCAAGGGTGACCCGGTTCGAGCCGCCGGCCACGTAGGTGATGGTTGGCTGGTTTGTGGGGCTGGTGATGAGGCCGTTGCTGATAGTCCAGGCGTAGGCAGCAAAACCGCCCGGGCCGCTGGCCTGGTTACCACCTGAGTTGGCGAAGACGCTGGCGGGCGTCACGTTGATAGTCGGGTTCGGAACCGAGCTAACCGTCACGGTGGCGCTACCGTTGTTGCTTACCGGGCACCCAAGGGAATCATTTCCCGAGCCGACTTGATAGGTGGTCGTCGCCGCCGGGCTGACAGAGAAAAGAAGCGGCCCGGTCCCGGTCATTGTCCCGCCGCCGTTATTGAGCGTCACGGTGTAAGGAGGGGCGCCTCCACTGAGCGAGACGGTGACGGTGGCCGAGCCACCGGAACAAATCGTTCCGCCGCCGCCGACCGTGCCGGTAATTGCCGGGCAAGTGACGATGACCGAATCGGCAGCGCTGTTATTCCCCTTGTTGGATTCGAGGACGCTGTTGTTCGGGTCCACGGCGCAGACACCGCCGCTCCGGGGGTTGCTGAACGTGTTGGGGGCGCTCGGGATGGCGGTAAGCAGGGTGTCAAAGGAGGCACCAGGATTGAGCGTGACAGTGCCGGAGGCTGTCACCATGAGATTGGCACTGCCGTCCACGCTGGGGATGAGCGAGCCGGTAATGCCGCTGGCGTTGGCGATGGTTGGCGCGCCGTAGCCGATACTCGAGCCTGGCATATTATCCAGGAGAATCGTGCTCGCGTTGGTGAAAGTGGCGGGAGAGGAGCCGGCGTTGGCCACATGAATGGTCCAGGTCCAATTATTGCCCACAGACGTTGTGCCGCCGACATTATTCGTTTTGGTGATGGTCAGGTCGGGACATAGAATGAGCACCGTGGCGGTGGCGGTGCCGCTGTCCAAGGTCACGTTGGCGCTACCGGTGTTGCACGTGCCGTCGTTGGTGAATGTTGCGGTGGCCCGGCCGTTGGGCTGGATGGTGGTCTGGGCGGCCGAAAGGGTGCCATGGACCGCGCCATTCCAAATAAGGGGCAGCCCGAGCAGCACCGACACCTGGGCGGGGGTCAAGGGTTGGCCGCTCGAATTGTTGAGCACACTGGCCGTCAAGGTCGTGGATTGGCCGAGACCGATGGTAGCCGGACTGGCGGTGTTGGTGAGGATAATCCAAGGATTGAAAAGCATCGTGCCGCCATCGCTCCCGACGACGTCGCAGCCTGTGGCGCCCGGGCCGCCGCTGCAACCCCACCAGTTGTTGGTCGCGGTGGTTTTGGCTCCATTGCTGCCATGGTTATAAATTGCGCCGCCACCGAATGTTGCGGTGTTGCCGGCGAGGCGACAGAAACTGAGATTAACGGTCCCGGAATCGACGTACAACGCGCCACCCAGCCCGCCTTGTCCGGCGGAAGCCGTGACGGAGTTGGTAACGAAGGTCGAGTTGAGGATGTTGAGTATTCCGCCATTAATTTGGATGGCACCGCCGTAGGTTTTGCCGGAATTGCCGATGACGCGGTTCCCGGCAAAAGTGGAGCCCACAATATTGTGGACCGAATTGGTCGGCGTCTCGATGAGGAGCGCGCCGCCGCCATCGGGGCCGGCGCCGGAATTGTTGGTCATGCTGTTGTTGACGAAAGTTGAATTGGTCACGTTTAGCGAGGAAACGACCGATTGCGCCAACATGAAGACCGCGCCACCGAAACTTTGCCCGGAGGTGTTGTTGCTGAAGGTGCAGGCGGTCAGGGTCAAATCGCCACCGGCCATTTGAACGCCGCCGCCCGGTTCCTGGGTGGTATTCGCCAGGCAATGGTTGTCCTGGACAACGCAATTGTTCAGGGTGAGCGCATCTTTGTTAGTTGAAGTTAAACTGCCCGCCAGGACGCCGGCGCCGCCGAGTTTGTCCGCCCCATCGTGTCCGCCCTGGATAGTGATGCCCGAGAGGGTCACTACCGTGCTGCCGAGCGAATTGATATCGATGTTGAAGACGCGGTTGGTCGGGTCGGTCTGGGTGACGAAGGTGATGCCCGCGCCGGCGCCGAGGATGGTGTTGGTCTCGCCGCCGTTTGGGGCAACGGCGAGTTCGCCGAGGGTCAGGTTATAGGCGCCGGCCGGAAGGTTGATCGTGGTTGCGCCGGATTGCACGTTAGCCGCCTCGATGGCCGAACGCAGGGAGATGAACCCGCCGCTGTCATTCGGCGAGGTGGCGGGACTGACGGCGTGAGAGTCACTGATGGTGTTGACGGTAAACGGCCCCGCCGCACGCGCCGACAGCGCAAAACCGAGCAACAAACCCAACGCGGCGAACACTTTGGCATTCGGTCGCGGGGCGGAAAATAGCTTGTTTATCATTTGCGGTTCAACTCCGCGGCGGGAAAATTCCCTGCAAGGCGATGATGAACGTCAGGCACAAATAGGGCGGCAGGTTATTGTGCGGGAAACTTGAGCCGGCAATCGAAATTGCGTTGGGGCTCATGTTGATATTATTGGGGCCGCTGGCGGCGTAAACGGGCAAGGGCGTCTTACCGAGCTTTGATTCCCCCCAGAATGCGTTTGCAGGCGAGTCGGTTCCTCCGTTGGTGGAGGCTTGCACGGTGTGGGTGTGCTGCGGCATTTCGGTATCCAGGAGGGTGACGGTCTGCTCGCCTCCGGTCTCACCAATATCCCGAAGGCTTAAGCCTGGTCCCTGGCCGGTTCCCAGCGGGACGGAGCCCTGGAGGTTGGGCAAAGCGAAAGTGCTTCTCCCGTCTCCGCCGTAGTATGTCCCGATTAGCGAAAAGAGCGCGGTGTTCTGGCTGATAGGCATCAACTGCCCGTCGCATAACGCCCAGCCGGTCGGGGCGAAGTTGCCCGCGAAAATCCTGATTTCGGCAAGGAATTGATCGGCCATTTGGTTTGGTGATGATTTTTAGCTGTGTGAGGGGAAAATTCCCTGCAAGGCAATGCAGAACTCGATGGTCAGGCAGGGCGACATATTCTGATGAGGTTGGCTACCGCCCACATTTTGGAGGCAAGCGGGGTTCATGTTCGTATTGGGCGCGGGGCTGTAAGCCGCATTCCCTGCGGCCCAAAGGTTTCCCGTGGGAGCACCCAGGTTGGCAGGTGTGGAACTTCCAAGGGCCGGGTGGGTGTGCGCCGGCATTTCCTGCATAATCAGGGTATGCGACTCCTCGCCACCCCGCTGGCCGAGTATGATGCCGTTCCCGACATGCAGCGGCATCCGCCCTCGAAGGTCAGGCAAGGCGAAGGTAGTCTGGCCGTTGCCGCCGTAGGTGGTCCCGAGGATTGAGAAGAGCGCCTGGTTCTGGTTGATGGGCAGCAATTGCCCGTTGCACATCGCCCATCCTTTTGGAGGGAAGTTAAAGGAAAAAAGACGGATTTCTCCAAGAAATGGTTGCGCCATGGTTTCTTCCGGTTAGTTCGTTATCATGGTCAGGCTGATCAGGTCTGGGACGGGAAAATCCCGAACAGGGAGATAATGAAATTGATCACCAGGAACGGCGGCATATTGTCGTGCGGCTGGGACCCGCCAACGATACCAATCGCCGCGGCACTCATGAACACCCCAGGGGAGGAGGCCCCATTGAATTGTCCGCCGGTCCAGCCCGACCAGACGCTGCCTGAGGGCGAATTGACGGGGTTGCCGCTTCCGGCGGCTGCGGCCAGCGGCACGTGAGTGTGGACCGGGATTTGGTTGACAGTTAACGTGACCGCCTCGACGCCGGTGAGTTCGCCAATCACGAAGTTGGTGCCGGTGGCAGGATCGGGGCCTTGGTGGACGGGGGCCCGGCCTCGCAAGTCCGGCAGAGCGAACGTGCTCTGGCCGTCGCCGCCGTACGTCGTGCCGATGAGTTGGAAGAGAGTAGTATTGTTTGAGATGGCCATGAGGGAGCCATCGCAGAATGCCCAACCCTGTGGCGCGAAATTGCCGGCGAACATCCGGATTTCCCCAACGTATGGATTCGACATAAGCTTTCTTGACAGTGGCTATTCAGGATTCCCGTAACGGTAGTGGCGCCCGCGAGAGTTGCGCCGCGATATCAGCCGGGTGGACCGGATAATTGAAGACCGCCTCATAGTAGCAGTGGGCGGTATCCGGTTCGCAAATTGTGGGAACGATAAAAATGCCGAGACGCCCAAGGCCCGGGTGTTCGAAGAGATAAGTATCCTGGGACAACGGCTGAGGCAAGGGCCCGCGAAACAACAGGGAAAACCGTTCATTGCGAGCGTCCTGGGCATTCGGCGCCGAAGGCGGCAAGCGGCTGGCTTGCACCAACAGCAACCCGACAGTCGCCGGGCCCGCCTGGACGTTGAAGAAAGTGTTCAATCGCTCCGCGAAGAGCTGGAAGAGAAGCCGCTCCGGGGCGCGCCCGCGCCAGGTTGAGTTCCGGGCCAGGACGGCGGCAGGCGTTAAGGAGGCCGCACTCGCGACCAGGGAAAAATCCCGGAGGAACTGGCGGCGAGTGGGCATGGTGCGGGGTGATACTTCTAGATGAACGCTTGATGACCCTGAGGGACTGAACTTTGTAACGGCGGCAGTTCGAACACGCAACTACTTTAGGACAAGAAATGCCCTTGTCAAGGAAGTTTAATGAAAGGGCCATAAAGTCGGGTCTTGTCTCCGGGCCACCGAAGGGCAACCTTCCAGGGGATGAATAGTTCCACGACTCCAGGCGCTGAAGGCACGCCCGGCCCCGTTTCCCTGCGGCCCGAGCAACCGGGGGATGAGGCGTTTCTACACGAAGTCTATGCCAGCACGCGCGAGGAGGAATTGGCTCGCACCAACTGGGACCCGAATACCCGCGGCGCATTTTTGGACATGCAGTTTGCGGCGATGAGGAGGGGGTATGCCGGCATGTACCCGGCCGGAGAGTTTTTGATCATTGCCCTGGGTGGGCGAGCGGTTGGCCGAATGGTTCTCAACCGGACCGCGGGCGAGATTCGGGTGATCGACCTGGCCCTGTTGCCGGCGCATCGGAGCGGCGGGATTGGAACGTTTCTCATGCGCCAAGTCTGCGCGGAAGCTGCGAAGGCCGGAAAACCGGTGCGCTTGTCCGTCCTCAAAAACAGCCGCGCCGTTCGGTGGTATGAACGTCTCGGATTCACCAAGAACGCGGAGGCGGAGGTGTATGACGAGTTAGAGTGGCGCCCGGCAGGTTAAGGGGAGCTCTCACGCCTGACCTTCCGCACCGGCCGGTTTAAGCAGACGGTTGAACGCGGCTTCGTATCTGGCGCCGTTCTCGTCCCGACCGATAGGGACGATGAACAACTCGAACCTTCCCAGTTGCTCACATTCGAAGGGATAAATTCGTTGCGGCAGCAACCGGTCAGCCGGGCCGAGAAACAACAGCGAAAAACCCTCGTAAACGGCCTTCGTCCCGACGCCTGCCGGAGTGACGCGCGGCGGCGTGGCTTCATACAATTCCAATTCAACCAAGTCGTTGGGCCCAACCCACACCCGAAATCTTGTCTTCACCAGCCGGGCCAACGATTCGAAATTTAATTCCTCCAGTCGCGGCGTCTTCATCGCTCCAGTACTTAATTACAAGTGGTTTGAACGTTGATGCAGGCGCAACAAGGCTCCTACCGCCACGAGCCTATGCGTGTTCGTTCGCCAAGTTTTAACCCTCAAGCCTGCGAAGGGCAAGCCGCCAGCAAAACTGGCCAGACCGGGCCATTCTCTTGCGCCGGCAAAGCACGAGTTCCTCATTTAAATCCTTGGCTGCGGGCGTTGCGGGAAACCGTTGAAAACGAGAGCTCGAGACTCATGCCTGGAAGGTCTCCTGTGGCATTGAAAGTGCTTAAAAAGGCTGGAATACAACGTGTTTTGAGTTATGAGCGACAAAATCAAACGGATATTCTGCATCGCCATCGGGCTGGTCATGGGTGGCTGGCTGGCCGTCTATGGAACCAGGGAACTCATCAATTCGAAGCGGTTGGCCGACCATGGCAAGGCTGCGCAGGCGCGAGTGGTTGACCTTCGGGAAACGGTCAGCGGCCGGCTGCGGCGGCACGCGTACTACCTGACGATTGCTTTCGAGACGCCCGGCGGCAGCGCCGTGACCAAGGAGGTCAAGGTAGGCCAGGACACCTTCACCACCGCACAGGTTGGCAGCGCCGTCAAAGCATACTACCTGGCTGAAGACCCGACCGTATGTGCCGCCGGTCAGACCGTCGATTTGCGGTACGGTAATTTGCTGTTCGGACTGGTTGTTCTCGCGGGCGCCGTGTTCCTGTGGGTAACCAGAAACCGGTCCTCGGAGATGGATGATTTGGCTGAGAAGATCGAGGGGCACCTGAAGCCCCTGATGGTGGAGCGTTTCGACTACGCGCCCGTGCGCGCGCAGGAGTTCGGGCACCTGGACCTGGCTTTTTACGACAACGCGCGCCGGCACCTGGAGGAACGCGGCTACAGCTTTTTGGCGGATGAGGAAAACGTCACTCTCCGAAAACAGTCAGGCGAGCGCAACTTTTTACGCCTGCTGGTCAGCCGGGAACAAACCGTGGTCGCGTTCCTGTACCATGTCAAAGCGCGGAAGGCGAGCGGCAAAGATTCGAAAGTGTTGGATTTGGAGACCTGGTTTTCGAACCGGCAATTTGTCTGCACCAGCAATGCCGCGCAAGCGGGGGTGTTCGATTCGCCGCCGAGCATCCACGCGCTGCATCTACCGGCCGAAGCCTCATGGGATGCGATACGCGAGGCACACCAAAAGCAGGTGACTGATTTTCTGGCGAAGAGCCCGGGCGTCGAGCCGATCAAGCTGAAAGGGATGGAAGAGGTGCGCCGGTTCCAGGATAATCTGCAGCGGACCAAAGCAGAGTTTCGGCGAAACAATGGACTCTCGAAAGCGGAGCTCGAGCGGTTGGTGCGCGGGCGGGCGGGAATCGATGTTGAAGGGTTACACGCCAAATTGGCAGAACGCCTGAAACAATATAGCCCCGCGCCCGTACCTGCGTGAATACCTTGCGGGGAGGTTGAACCGGAGGTACCGGAGCAAGCAGAGATTCCGATCTTCTTCTCTGTTTGCTTCGCTTGCTCCTGTTAAGTCTTTGGCTCCTTTCGCCTGCCTGCTCCCTTGCCGTTTCGAGGGAATGGGCAATAGTTTCACTCATGCCAAAGACACTGCTGACGTTTGTGGAGGATATCTACGAGGATTTGGAACTGTGGTATCCGCTGCTCCGCTTGCAAGAGGCGGGCTACGCCATGCGCCTGGCCGCGCCCGAGTTTCGCAGCTACGCCGGCAAGCACGGTTACCCGGCCGCGAGCGACCTGGTGCTCCAAGACGCCCGCAGCCAGGATTTCTGCGGGTTACTCATCCCTGGCGGGTTCATGCCCGACAAGCTGCGCCGTGATGCGAAAGTCCTTTCACTCACGCGGGAGTTCTTCGAGCAGGGCAAATTGGTTGCCTTCATTTGCCACGGGGGCTGGATTCCGATCTCGGCGAAAATCCTCCGCGGCAAGCGCGCCACGGGCTCGCTCGGCATCAAGGACGACTTGGAAAACGCCGGAGCTACGTGGGTCAACGAACCGGTTGTCGTGGACGGTAATTTGATTTCGAGCCGCACCCCGCGCGACCTGGCGCCCTTCGCCAAAGCGATGGTGGACTTTTTGAAAGACAGGGAATAGGACGTTCCGTCATGAGAATATTTTCATCCCGGCTTTCGCGGCTAACGGCGATGAGCTTGCCGCTGACTTTGGTGTTTGCAGGGGAGATGAGGGCAAACGCTTACGACCCGCTGGCGGCGGAGGCAACCGCGCGGCCTTCGAACGTGGATTTGACCGTTCAGGACGTTACGCGCCACCGCGGGATTCCCCTCCGCGTTTATCTGCCGGTGAAGGCGGCGTCGGCGCCCGTAGTTTTATTCAGCCACGGCCTGGGTGGTTCGCGCACGGGCAGCGCATTTCTCGGCGAGCATTGGGCGGCGCGCGGTTACGTGGCAGTTTTCTGCTACTGGCGAATGACAACATTGTCATGAATGCTTCATGATGAATTCATTCCCTTTCAGTCTCATTCAGGAGGCAACCCCTATCGGGTTCGTGAAATACAAACAAAACATGAAACTACGAAATATCATCTGTTCAGCACTGGTTATCGGTTTGTTCGCCGGCTGCGCCTCCGAAAAGGGCGAGCGCGGCGAGGACACAGCCAAACTCCAGGCGCAGGCCAAAGTCACCAAAGGCGACGCGGAGAAAATCGCGCTGGCTAAAGTCCCCAACGGCACGATTAAAGAAGGCGGCATCGAGAAGGAAAAGGGCAAGTTGATCTGGTCATTTGACATCGCTACGCCCGGGACTAAGGACATCACCGAAGTGGCGGTCGATGCCATCACCGGCGAAGTGGTTGCGGTGGATAAGGAAACCCCCGGCGACGAAGCCAAGGAGAAAAAGAAAGAAAAAGAAGACGACGAGAAGAGCGAGAAGAAGTAAGGGGTGCAACGCTGATCGGTACAGCCGCCGCCGGTTTCCCGGCGACGGCTGTTCGCCGGCAAATGAACGGAGGAATTATGATTAAAGTAGCGGGTTTGAAGCAGTTGGCAGGTCCGAGGGCGGTCGCAGCCTTGGGCTGCGCCCTGGCAGCCAGCGCGTTCGCTGGACAAAGCCAAAAGTGGGAGCAGGTTCCCGAAGCCGTGCGGGCGACCATTCTCGCCCAAGGCGGAAAAGTCGGTGGTCCGGTGGATATCGAGGGAGGAAAAATTCACGGCAAGGCGATCTATGAAGCCCCAGTCAAAGACAAAGACGGCCATGTGTCGGACCTGGTGGTGACCGAAGACGGCAAGCTCGTCGAAACCAAAACTGACGATGCGGCCGATAAAGCGGCGGAGCAGGTCACCCGCGCGAAGAAACCTTCGGCCGCGCCGACGTTCACGCATCCGCGCGAGATCACGAATCTCTATCTGCCGCTAGCCTCGTTGAAGCAGGACATTCTCGAGGGCAAGGAAGCCGGCAACACGGTGCACATCGAAAGGACCTCGAAACCGGACCGGCACAAAACGTTCAAGATTGGCAAACAATCGGTCGAAGCGCTAGTGGTTGAGGACCGCGAAACTGAAAACGGCGAGCTGGCCGAGGTCGCGATTGATTATTTCGCGCAGGCAGATGATAGCACGGTGTACTATCTAGGTGAAGAAGTCGACGAGTTCAAGGATGGCAAAGTCGTCAGCCACGAGGGCGCCTGGATGTACGGGAAGGATACGAAAAAGTTGACCCCGCTGATGCCCGGCAACCCCCAGGTTGGCGACAAGTTCCGCTCGGAGGACGTGTCCAAGACCCTGTTCGAGGATGACGAGGTGGTGTCTTTGTCCGAGACCGTGACAGTTCCGACCGGGACGTATCACGATTGCGTGAAAATTAAAGAGACCCTCCCCGATGGCAAGATCGAATATAAGTACTTCGCCAAAGGTGTAGGTTGCATCCGGGAAATGCCCGAAGCGGGAGACGTGGTGCTCAAATCGCACACCACCCGATCGGTGAATTGAGTAGCGGTCAGGGCACGAGGAAGACGCGATAAAATCCCTGAGGTGAACCGCCGAGAGCATTCGTGGCAGTGAGCGTGTTACCGGTGGCGATCACATCTGGCGGAATATCCTGCCAGACCGGGTCACTCAGGTCCTGCTTGTACTGCAGCCGGTACTTCTGGCCCGCCAGAGAATTCCAGGTCAAGCTGATTACCGCATTGCTAACCAGCACTGAGCCGATTTGAGGTGCAGGCACAACCACCAGGACAGCCGGGCCGCTGGTGGGGTTTCCATAGCTATTGCTCACAACTACACTGTAACTAGCCGCATCTGTGCCCGAAATCGCCGACAGGGTTAGCGTCACGTTGGTGGCGTCGATGAGCGGCGCTCCGTCTTTGAGCCATTGATACGCCGGGGCCGTCCCGTAGGCCCCGACGCTGAAAAGTGCCGTTGTTCCCGCCACATTCGTCTGGCTCACCGGTTGATTGGTGATAATAGGATCATTCACGGTCAACAGCGCCGGGGGCCAGCCGGTGGTGTTGCCGGCCGGATTCCCGACCACCACCCAATAGGCACCAGCGTCTGCGCCCAGCGCATTGCTGATCGTCAACGCTGTAGTGGCCGAGCCGCTTACCTTCCCGCCGTCACTGAGCAGATCGGA
>Ga0210408_10000849_pt1 | contig 34407 bp, 27 predicted proteins | sample IncBWH4MmetaG_FD_155471 | JGI IMG/M metagenome (GOLD analysis project Ga0210408, IMG submission 155471) | Forest soil microbial communities from Barre Woods Harvard Forest LTER site, Petersham, Massachusetts, United States - Inc-BW-H-4-M | ecosystem: Environmental > Terrestrial > Soil >... | reverse complement strand
GCGCAACGATCCCCGCGTCGCCTGGGTCAATTACGCCGGTTTCGCCGACAGTCCCTATCACGCGCTGGTCGAAAAATATCTCGATGGCCGCGCCTCGTCGCTGTTCACCTTCGGCATCAAGGGCGGGCTCGAGGCCGGCAAGGCGTTCTACGACGCGCTGAAGCTGATCACCCGGCTGGTCAACATCGGCGACGCAAAATCGCTGGCCTGCCATCCGGCGTCGACCACGCATCGCCAGATGTCGCGCGACGAGCAGCGCAGGGCCGGCGTGCTGCCCGAAACCATCCGCCTGTCGATCGGCATCGAGCACGTCTCCGACATTATCGAGGATCTCGACCAGGCGCTCGCGAAGGCCTGTCCGCAACGGCGGCTCGAAGCCGCAGAATGATTTTTAGGTGGCGCCATGACGCTGCTGTTCGACAAGCATCAGCCGATCACGAGTCCCGCGCTGGTCCCGATCGTGGACGATATCGGCGAGGACAGCGCCGGACGCGATGAGCTTGCGATCGCCTTGATCAACAACATGCCGGATGCGGCCTTGAAGGCGACCGAGCGGCGGTTCGAACGCCTGATCCAGGCCGCCGCGGGGCGCATCCGCATTCGCTTCCACTGCTTCTCGCTGCCGTCGGTTGCCCGCTCGGGACAGGCGAGACGGTATGTCGAGAGCGAGTACCGGGACATCGCCGAGCTCGCGGGGCTGCGCGTCGACGGGATGATCGTGACCGGGTCCGAGCCGATCGCCGATGCCCTGCATCAGGAGCTCCATTGGAAAGATCTCACCGCACTCATCGACTGGGTGGAGGTCAACACCCACTCGACCATCTGGTCGTGTCTCGCGGCGCACGCGGCCGTCAAGCACCTCGACGGCATCGCGCGGCACCGGCTGGATGGGAAATGTTCGGGGGTCTATGACTGCGCCCGTATCGGTTATGACTGCTTGACGAACGGCGCCCCCCAGATCTTGCGGATCGCGCATTCGCGCCACAACGAGCTGAACGAGAGCGAGCTCGTGGCGCGCGGCTATCAGATCCTGACCCGATCGGACAAGGCGGGCGTCGACATCTTCGCCAGGCAGTATCGAAGCCGCTTCATCTTCTTCCAGGGTCACCCCGAATACGACGCGTTGTCGCTGCAGCGGGAATATATGCGCGACGTCGCGCGCTTCCTTTCCGGGGAGCGGCAGGACTATCCGCTCATTCCGGCGAACTATTTCGACGCCGCGACGGAATGCACGCTGCGGGCGTTCGAGGCGCGGGCAAGAGTCGATCGCGATCCGACGCTGGCCGCCGGACTGCCGGGCCTGACACTGCGCCCGGATCTTGCGGTGGGTACCGCGGCGACGGTGCTGTTCCGCAACTGGATCGGCTATCTCAAGCGGAGCGCCGCGGCCGCGCAGTCCGGCCCATCGGAGCCCGCCCAGCGGCTGCAGGGGCCGTGAGTTGAGGTCGAATTATCGCGCCATCGGCGGTGCGCTCCCCCTCCCCGCAAGCGGGGCGAGGTGGACCGCACCGCGGGAAGATCTCAGGCCGCGCGGACGGTGGAGAGGAATCTGTCGACTTCGAGCCTGAGGCGCTTGCTGTCGTTGGCGAGCAGTTGCGCCGCCGACAACAGTTTCGATGACGCCGCGCCGGTCTCGTTTGCGCCGCGCTCGACATCGCGGATGCTGGACGAAACCCGTTGTGTGCCATTCGCCGCGTGCTGCACGTTCCGGGAGATTTCGACGGTCGCGGCGCCCTGCTCCTCGACCGCCGCGGCGATCGCCGACGCCACTTCCGACAGGCTTTCGATCGTGCCGCTGATGCGTCCGATCGCGCTGACCGAATCCTTGGTCGCCGTCTGGATTCCCGAGATGTGTTGCCCGATCTCGTCGGTTGCCTTCGCCGTCTGCTCGGCAAGCGCCTTCACCTCCGATGCGACCACGGCGAAGCCACGGCCGGCTTCGCCGGCGCGCGCAGCCTCGATCGTGGCATTCAGCGCCAGCAGGTTGGTCTGCCCGGCAATAGCGTTGATCAGCTCGACGACGTCACCGATCCGCGCCGCAGCCCGTGACAACTCACCGACGCGATCGGTCGTGGCGCGGGCCTGATCGACGGCTTCGGTGGCCATGCGGGCGGAGTCCTGCACCTGACGACTGATCTCGTTCACCGAGGAGGTGAGCTGTTCGGTTGCGGCCGCCACCGACTGGACATTGGTGGACGCCTCGCCGGACGCAGCGGAGACCTCGGTCGTCAGCTCCTTCGCGCGCTCGGCGGTTCCCGTCAGCGCGCCCGCCGACGCCTCGAGATCGCCTGAGGTCGCGGATACGGCGTTCACGATGTCGCCGACCACGGCCTCGAAATTGTCCGCGAGCCTGCGCATGTCCGCCCTGCGTTGTCCGGCGACGGCCTGGTCCTGCTCCAGCTTCGCTTCGGCATCGGTCCGCGCCTTCTCCTCGGCCAGCACCTTGAACCGCTCCACCGCGCGCGCGACGTGCCCGATCTCGTCGTTCCGCCGCAGGCCCGGCAGCACGACGGCAAAATTGCCGTCCGCCAGTTCCAGCATCGATTTCGCCAAGGCGCGGATCGGCTTGCTCAGCGAATAGGCGAAGCCGATCGCGAGAAGCAGTCCCAGGATGATGCCGCCGACCGATGCGGCCATCATCGTCATGTGGTAGGCGGCCACCTGCGCCTCGGCCTCGTTGCGAAACTCGAAGCCATAGGCCGCAGCAACCTCGACGAGGTCGTCGATCGCCGCGACCGCGTCGTCGCCGAGCTTGCTCACGGCGAAGGTCGTCGGCAGCTCGGTCAAGCCGCCCGGGACGGGCTTGAGGATCTTCAACGCCGCATCGGACCAGGCGCGCACCCGGGTCTCGGCCTGCACCCGCGTCTCGTTGACGTTGGCGGCCTGGACGCGGTCGCGAACAACCGTGAGATCGCCATTGATGCCGTCGATCAGCTTTTCGAACCTTGCGACAATCTCATTGGACGATCCACTGCTCTCCGCTTGATGGAGGACCAGCCGGGCCTCGTTGAAGGCGGCATGCGCCGAGCGCGCATGATTGATGCCCATCAACGGGCCGTCATAGAGGCGGATCGCGAGATCACCGGCCTGGGTGATGCCGCGAATGCCGTAGAAGGCGAGGCCGCAGGCGAGCGCAAGCATCAGGCTTAAGACGGCCACGACCCTGAGGTGGATCGACATCGTTGGCACTCCTGGAAGCTAAAGCGGTTTCGAGCGAAGTGGGCAGCGGTTCGCGTGACGAAAACGCGTCAAAGAAATTCAGCCCGCCGTTCCGATTCAACCGGAACGGAGCCTTCAGTCGACAACCTTCACGGTCATCTTCATGCGGGGATGGATCGCGCAGATCACCTGGACATCGCCGTCATCCTTGAAGGTGACATCGGTCGAGGAGCCCGGCGGCAGCGAGCCGAGATTGAATTCGTTGCCCTTGGACGCCGACATGATGTTGTGCGGCACCGTGTCGTCGTTGAGGAAGGTGACGGCCTCGCCCTTCCTGACCGTGATGCTCTCGGACGAGAACGCGCGGCCCTGCTGGTGAATGACCTGGGTGGCGGCGAGCGCCCCGGTCGAAAGGCCGGCGAGGACGACAAGGGAAAGAATGACGGACATGCGCATGGTGCAAAACTCCTTTAGCGTGGCAGGACCGGTGCGGCGGTCGGGGTCAGGGGGCTGTCGATGGTTTTGAGAAAAGCGACCAGGTCGGACTTCTCCTGGGCGGTCAGGCCGAGCGGATGCATCAGGTCGGAGCGGCTGGCGCGATCGACGCCGCCAGAGTCGTAGTGTTCGACGACCTGCTCCAGCGTCGCCAGCGAACCGTCGTGCATGTAGGGCAGACGATGGCCGATCTCGCGCAGGCTGGGAGTCTTGAAGGCATGCTGCATCTTGACCACGCCGGGCACGAATTTGCCGCGGCCGACGTCGTCGCTCGGCAGGCCGATGTCCTGGAAACCTTCATTGGTGAAATTCCAGCCTTCGTGGCAGGCCGCGCATTGCGCCTTGCTGTTGAACAGGACGAAGCCGCGCTTGGCCGGTTCGGAGATCGCCTTCTCGTCGCCCTCGATCCAGGCATCGAACGGCGCACGCTCCGACACCATGGTCCGCTCATAGGTCGCAATCGCTTTCGCGAGTGTCTTCGGCGTGATTCCCTCCTGGGGGAAGACGCGGTCGAACAGCGGCTTGTACTCGGGGACGGATTTCAGCCGCGCCATCAGCTCATCGAGCGGCATGTTCATCTCGCCGGTTGACTGGATCGGGCCCAGCGCCTGGTCCTCGAGGGTCGGCAGGCGTCCATCCCACATGAAGATGTCGCTCCACGCCGCATTGATGACGGTCGGCGTGTGGCGACCGAGCTTCTGCATGCCATGCCCTACTCCGACTGCGAGCCCGTCGCCCCAGCCGAAGCTCGGGCTGTGACAGCTGCCGCAGGATTGTGCCGACGTCACCGAGAGGCGGGTGTCGAAATAGAGCTCCTTGCCGAGCGCGGCCTTCTCGGGCGTGTAGGGATTGTCCTTCGGAAACGGGATCGCGGCCGGCCGCCGGTAGAGCGCTTTCAGCTTATCGGTGCCTGGCGCGGCCTTCTGCTCCACGGCGACCTGTCGCGTTTCGCCGACCAGTGCGGCACCGAAGGTGACATCAGCACTGCCAAGTGCGACGACACCGCTCGTCACTGCCGCCAGGGCGAGCAACGACATCCGGCCCAAATAATCCGGTCTCATGAAAAATCCTCAATGAAATTGGGGCGCCCCCTCGTGATAATGTGAACCGCTCGCCCCGTTCGTAGAGTTGTCACGATGAACCACGGAGGGTTAATCGATTCTGAGCATGTGTGCCCGTGCGAATACGGCATCGAATCGACGGTAAGCTGCTCGCAGAACACGAGAAATTTTCCGGACGCAATCGGTGAATGTCGATGCTGTGAGCAACGACAAGCCGCCGGTCAGAGCTCAAGCGACCAGCGTCGCCTGCTCCCGCCGCACGGCCGAGTGAAGCAAGGCCGCACTCAACCGCTCACCCGTGACCGGTTTTGTGACGAAATCATCCATCCCTGCCTCGAGGCAGGCGAGCTGATCCTGGCTCGTCGCATTGGCGGTCAAGGCGATGATGGCGACGTCCCGCGCCGGTCGCGGCAGCTCGCGGATCGCACGCGCGGCGGTCAGGCCGTCCATCTCCGGCATCATCATGTCCATCAGCACGAGATCGTAAGCCTGTCTCTGCAGCGCGGCAACGGCCTGCGCGCCGTTTTCGACGATGTCGGGCGCGTAGCCGAATTTCTCGAGCAGCCTGCGGATGACGAACTGGTTGGTCACGTTGTCCTCGGCGACCAGGATCTTGAGCGGATGCGCGCCGGCCAAGGCCGCAGGTGACGGCGCGGCATCCACGGGCCATGGCGCGGCTTGCGCGGGCTCGGCCTGATTCTCTTGCAGAGGCTGGGCCAGCACGCAAAAGGTGAAGGTCGAGCCCTTTCCGACCTGGCTTTCAACCGCGATGTCCCCACCCATGCGGGTGACCAGGCGCTTGCAGATGGCGAGCCCCAGGCCGGTGCCGCCGAAGCGACGTGAAATCGAACTATCGACCTGCGAGAATTCGCGAAACAGCAGGCCGATGGCATCCTCGGGGATTCCAACGCCGGTGTCGCTGACCGCAACGATCAGCCGGACGTGGCCGCCGGCTGCCGGCTCCGCCTTCACCTTGACGACGACGCTGCCGCGTTCCGTGAACTTGATGGCGTTGCCGACCAGATTGAACAGCACCTGGCGAAGGCGCGCCGGATCGCCGCGCACGGATTTTGGCGTGTGCGGATCGATCTCGGCCGTCAGCGCCAGTCCCTTGGCCTCCGCGCGCGACAACAAGAGGTCGATGGGCGCCATGACCGAGCGGTTGAGATCGAACGCCACCTGTTCGATCTCGAGCCGATCGGCGTCGAGCTTGGAGAAATCGAGCACGTCGTTGAGGAGCTGCAGCAGATAGTCGGCCGATTCGCGCAGCGTCGCGGCGATCTTCTTCTGCTCGGCCGGCAGATCGGCCACAACCAGCAGGTCGGCCAGGCCGATCACGCCATTCATCGGCGTGCGGATTTCGTGACTCATCATCGCAAGAAATTCCGAGCGCGCCCGGGTGCCGGCCTCTGCCGCATCGCGCGATTTGGCAAGCCCCGCCTGGTAGCGGACGATCAGCACCGCCACCACCGCGATGAACAGGCTCAGCAGCAGGCCGGCGAACAGGTCCTTGTCCCGGTCGGCGCGGAACGTGCCGAACACTTCATCGGTCGCCTGGCCGACGATGACGGCGAGCGGATAATCCCTGACCCTGCGAAAGGCGAACATCCGTTCGATGCTGTCGATGGCGCTGCGGCCGACATAGGAACCGCTGGCCTGCCGCGCGAGATTCGACATCAGCACGCTGCCGGCCAGCGAGGCGCCGACGGCGGCGGGCCCGCTCGCACCACGGGCGCGCACGATGCCATCGAGGCCGACCAGCGTCACCACGCCCTTCCGGCCGATCTCCACCGAATCGTAGAAGCTCGCGAGGTATCCCGGATCGAGCGACACCACGACCACGCCGCCGAAGGAACCGTCCTGTGCGATGATGCGGCGCGTGAGCTGGATCGACCACTTGTTCGAGACCCGGCCGAAGATCGGCTTGCTGATGAAAAGGAAATCCTCGCTGCCCTCGGCGTGGACGGCAAAATGCTCGCGGTCGTGGAGGTCCAGCCCCTTGCTGTTCTGATCGATGTTGCTTGCGAGCAGCATGCCGTGCTTGTCGATGATCACGACCTGGAAGGAGAAGTCGGTCAGGAACTGGCTGTGCTTCGACCACAGCGACATGTCGAAGTTCTGCGGGTCGCGCGCGTAGGAATCGCGGACATAGAGCAGGGTCTGGTCGGCGGCGCGGATTGCGCGGACGATCTGCTCTTCGAATGTGCGTGCGAGATTTGTGCCGGTCAGACCTGCGGCCTGCTCGGTGCGTGTCCGTTCTTCCGTGATGCCATAGAGGACCCCGGCCCAGACCAGGGCAATCGCCGCGACGCCGGCCAGCGCGCTGCCGAAACGGCCGACATGGCGCGAGGCGCTATCGACTGCCGTGGCGAGACGCGCCAGAAAAGCCCGTAGTTTTGCGATGATGACCGACATCTCCTGGTCCCCCTCGCCAAGGTTGATAGCGAGGGTGAGTGGACGTCGGGTAAAGTCGCGTCATTAAAATTTTCACGACATTTGCCGGCCGGTCGGCGCGCCTTCGAGCGAACCAGGCTCCGGCTCGCACGAAACAACACCAGGAAGCTACGGCGTAATCGGTTCAGACACGATTTCGGATGCAGCGGTCTCAAATTACCGACACCGGGAACACCACGAAACAAATCCGCGCGCCGAGGAAGCCGTTTTCCGCAGCCCGCGAAGCCGGCCGGAAACTGGCGCGGGATAGCGTGCCGCTGCGTTCGTTTGAAAGGGGTTCGGTCATGTGGACACTCATCAACATGCTGTACCAGGAATACTGCCGCGCGCGGCTCGCCGAAATGCGGCACGTCAGGCGGTAGCGCACGATCCTAAAAGGCGTGCAGCGGCCAGGAGCATGTCCCCGGGCCTGGACCCAAGGCATCATGCGCAATCGAGAACCTGGAGCGCGATGGCGGTTGACCCGCGGCCGTCGCGTCGAGGCCGGCTTCAACAGCGAGGCCTTCCGCTCCGTGACCTGAGACATTTCAAGCCTCAACAAAAAGCCCGGTCGGACGACCGGGCTCTTTTGCATCTCTGTCCGAGTTGAACCGGGCTTACGCCGCTTCGTCCGCGACGGCAGTGTCGTCGCCATCGACCTCGTCGGTGTCGCCCTCTTCGGCCTCGGTCTCGCCATCCGCATCGGCTTCGGCCTCGGCCTTGGCGCCGCGGCGCGGGCTCTTGGCGAGCTGGCTCTCGATCTCCTTCACCGCCTCGGTCTCGGTCGCGTGCTGCACCACCGCGATCTCGCGCGACAGGCGGTCGAGCGCCGCTTCGTAGAGTTGGCGTTCGCTGTAGGACTGCTCGGGCTGCGATTCCGAGCGATAGAGGTCGCGCACCACCTCGGCGATCGCGACGATGTCGCCCGAATTGATCTTGGCTTCGTATTCCTGGGCGCGGCGCGACCACATCGTGCGCTTGACCCGGGCGCGGCCCTTCAACGTCTCCAGCGCCCTCTTCACCAGGGCCGGATCGGACAGCTTGCGCATGCCGACATTGGCGACCTTGGCGGTCGGAACCCGCAGCGTCATCTTGTCCTTGATGAAGTTGATCACGAACAGTTCGAGCTTGACGCCCGCGATCTCCTGCTCCTCGATCGCCAGGATCTGGCCAACGCCATGGGCCGGATAGACCACGAATTCGTTGGTCTTGAAGCCGTGACGCTGGGTCGGCAGCTTCTTCTCCTCCACCTTGGGCGGGGCGGCCACGGGCTTGGCGGCAACCACCGGCTTGGTTGCGACGGGCTTCGTCACCGCGGCCTTCGCCGGGGCAGCAGCGGTCTTCGAGGCGGCAGGCTTGAGGGAAGGCTTGGCAGCCGCAGCAGCGGCGACCTTGGTCGCAGCGGTCTTCGCAGCCGTCACTTTGGCAGCAGGCTTGGCAGTCTTTTGGGGCATCGAGCTTCTTTTGTTCTTAGAGGACTTGGAAGCCGAGGCCTTCGTGGCGGTCCGGGCGTCCCTAACGGACGACCTGGCACGGCTCTTGGATGCGCTACGGCTGGCCGCGGCGACTTTCTTTGAATTTTTCGAAGAACTCGCTTTACGTGACTTTTGTGACACAGCCTGCGCGCGGAACTGCCACGCCCCTGTTTGACGTTTTACGGGAACCAAAGGGCGGCCAAGGATACGCATGGCCGGTTTCGGCTTGGAAAGTGCTCAATATAGCACATTTCCCGCAAAATTCAATGATTTAGAGGCTTTCCGCGGCGCATTTGGCCGGATTCCGGGATTAGAGTTAAGTCGTAGACCGCCTTTGTCAGTCTCCGGTTCCAGGCTTCGGAGAAAAATATTTCTCGAACTTGCCCTCTACGCCCTCAAACTCCTTCGCTTCGGGCGGCGAATCCTTCTTTTGGGTGATATTCGGCCAAGTCTTGGCATACTCCGAATTTACCTCGAGCCACTTTTCCAGCCCCGGCTCAGTGTCCGGCTTGATGGCATCGGCTGGGCATTCGGGCTCGCACACGCCGCAATCGATGCATTCGTCCGGATGGATCACCAGCATGTTGTCGCCCTCGTAGAAGCAGTCTACAGGGCAGACTTCCACGCAATCGGTATATTTGCATTTGATGCAGGCTTCAGTGACGACGTAAGTCATCCAGGGCTCCGGACTCGGACACGGCACGATTTTCTTGGAACGGTTGCACTAGCGCAGTCGGTGCAGTGCCGCAAGAGAAGCAGCCTCAAGAAAACGCCAAGAATTGAATCGCCTAGCGATTGCAACGATCGTCGGCGCGGTGGAAATCGTCAGGGCTGACGCTCGCGCAATTCGTCATAGAGCACGCGCGCAGCCTGCGCGTCTCCGCGCCGCTCGCAAAATCCGATCACCTTCAACACCCGCACGCCATGATCGAGCGCGACGGTCAGGACGTCGCCGGGCTTCACCTGATGTCCGGGCGCGACCTCGCGCACGCCGTTGATGCGGACATGGCCGCTCGCGATCAGCGCAGCGGCGCTGGTGCGGGCCTTCACCACCCGCGCATGCCACAGCCACTTGTCCAGGCGCTGACGCTCCAAAGCTCCCCGAAAGCCCTCAAAACCAAAGTATTAAGAGCATTATTTGAGCATGACCTCCGCGCCAACGCATTGCGTTTGTGCGAAGGAAAACCAGGACCCGGTCTTCCGGGTCATGCTCTATTCCTTGCGATTGGCGGTGAGTTGCTCCTTCAGCGCCGCGAGCTTGGCAAACGGCGAATTGGGATCGATCTGCCGCTCGCGCTCGCGCGGAGCCGCGCTCGACGCATAGGGCCGGTGCGAAGGACCGGAGTCGCGCCGGTCACGTCCGCCCTTGTCGCGGCCGCGCTCGGCGTGATCGCGCGGACCGCGTTCACGCTCGCCGCCGAACTTGCCTTTCTTGTCGGGCCTGTCCTGCTTGTCCCTGTTCTGCTCTCTGCCCTTGCCCTCGAAATGCTCGCGCGGACGGCCACGGTCCTCGCCCTTCGCGCGATCCGGAGCCCCCTCTGCCGCAGCCTCCTTGGGCGCGCCGTCGGGACGGGCGTTGCCAAATTCCTTCAGCCGGTCGCGCCGGCCATGGCGATGCCGCTCGCGCTTCTCGCCTTGACCGGTCCCTTGACCGGGCCCTTGACCGGACCCTTGACCCGCCTCCGCGGGCGCGGCGGCCGCTGCGCCCGCGGCGGCGCGATCATGGGAGCGGTGGTGGCGATGCCGCTCATGGCGCGGCCGACGCTCCTCCGATCGTCCGCCGGGCCGCCAGACCTCGACCAATGCGGGCTCGGCAATCGCTGCAGCTTCCGCGGGCGCGGGCGCCGCATCGCTTGCGGCCGCCTCGGGCGCGGCCTCGGCCGTCGCGGCGATGGCGACCTGGTCTTCGGCGACCTGCAATGGCGCGACCACAACCTCAGGCTCAGGCGCGGCCGCTTCGACCTCAGGCGCGGCGGCTTCGACTGGAGCCGTCTCCTCGCGCGATGCAGGCAGCGGCGACACCTCGGGCAGCAGCGAGGCTGTCGGCCTCGCCTCCTCGGGTGCGGGCTCGGCCGCACTCGGCTCAGGCGCGATGTTTTCAACGGCCGTGTCGGCTGCGGTCTCTGCGATCGGCTCGACTGCGACATCGCCTGCGATCTCCGCAGCCGGCGCGTCCGCCGCCGGCTGCTCCAAAGCCGGGCTGTCCGCAGCGTTCTCCTGCGGCGCGGCCTCCGCGGCCGGCGCCTCGACCGCGACCGGTTTCAGCGGCAGGGCTGCGCGCTGCTCCATGCGATAGCCGAGCGCGCGCAGCACCGAGGCGAAATCCTCGCCGGCCGATCCGGTCAGCGAGGTCATGGCCTGCGTCACCACGAAGCCGCGGCCGTCAAAGGCGCCCGCCGGCTTCGTGCCGGGCGAGGTCTCGCGCCAAGCCAGCGCCGGGCGGATCAGATCGGCGAGCCGCTCCAGGATGTCGACGCGCACCGCGCGCTCGCCGCACTGCCGATAGCCGAGCACGCGATAGGCATCGCGCGGCAACGCCTTGTCGACCGGAAACGAGGTGCGGCCGGAGCTTGCCAGATGCTGCGCGCCCGACAGCGCGGAGAGATCGACATTGCTCTGCTTTTCAGCCCACAGCAGCGAAGCCAGCGCGCGCGCCGCAGGCTTGAGCAGCGCCGAGAAATAGACGTGATAGGCCCCGAAGCGCACGCCGTATTTGCGCAAGGTGGCGCGCGAGGGCTGGTCGAGATCCTTGAGCTCGTTGGCGATCCTGTTGCGCTCGATCACGCCGAGCGCCTCGAGCAGCTGGAAGGCGATGCCGCGCGCGATGCCGGTGACGTCCTCGGCCTTCTGCAGCTCGAACAGCGGCCCGAGCAGTTTTTCGATATGGGTCTTCAGCCACAGCTCGAGCCGCGCCTGGACTTTTTCGCGCGCGCCGCCGGTCAGGCGGTCGTCGGCAATGATGCGAAGCCGCGGCCGCAGCGCATCATCGCTGGCGACGAGCTTTGCGACCGCATCGCCGGTCCAGCGCAGCGTACCGTCCGAAGTCAGGATGAACTGCTCGTCGGGCGCCGTCGACAGCTTCTCGGCCCTCGCTTCGATCTCGCCGCCGAGCGCCTTCTGTGCCGCGGCCTGCAAGGCCTTGGCCTCAGAGCCGGCTTCCGCGGCGTCTGGCGCGAAGGTGAAGCCGTCGAGCCGGCCGATCGTATGGCCCTCGACGATCACCTCGCCGGTCTTGCCGATTTCCGTATTCAAGGTCGTGTTCTCCCGCAGGCGGCGCATCAATACACTGGTACGGCGATCAACGAAACGCTCCGTGAGCCGTTCGTGCAGGGCATCCGATAATTTATTCTCAACTTCGCGCGTAATGTCCTGCCAATGCTCCGGATCCGCCAGCCAGTCCGGGCGATTGGCCACAAAAGTCCACGTGCGGATTTGCGCAATCCGGCCCGACAGCGTGTCGATGTCGCCATCGACGCGGTCGGCCTGATCGACCTGGGCGGCGTACCAAGCATCGGGAATCCGGCCTTTTTGCATCAGGAAGCCGAAAAGACTGGTGACAAGTTCCGCGTGTGCGGCCGGCGACAGCTTGCGATAGTCCGGAATCTGGCAGGCCTCCCAGAGCCGTTCGACCGCGTCGCGGCCATGCGCCATGTCCCGGACTTCGGTATCGCGCGCGACATGGTCGAGCACGCGCAGATCTTCGGCAATCGGCGCGCGGGTCAGCGCCTCGTGCGGCGATGGCAGCGCGAGCGACACCTGCAGCGCCGCGAGCGAGGAGAAGTCCAGCCTCGCGTTGCGCCACTGCAAGACCTTGACACTGTCAAAGGTGTGGTTCTGCAGCGCATTGACGAGCTCCGGCTCGAACGGCGCGCAGCGGCCGGTGGTGCCGAAGGTGCCGTTGCGGGTGGCGCGCCCGGCGCGGCCGGCGATCTGCGCGAATTCGCTCGGGTTGAGCCGGCGGAACTGATAGCCGTCATATTTTCGATCCGAGGCGAACGCGACGTGATCGACATCGAGATTGAGCCCCATGCCGATCGCGTCCGTCGCGACGAGATAGTCGACGTCGCCGGACTGGAACAGCGCCACTTGCGCGTTGCGCGTGCGGGGTGAGAGCGAGCCGAGCACGACGGCGGCACCGCCATGCTGCCGGCGGATCAGTTCGGCGATCGCATAGACCTCCTCGGACGAGAACGCCACGATCGCGGTGCGGCGCGGCTGGCGCGTGATCTTGCGGTCGCCGGCGAATTCGAGCTGCGACAGCCGCGGCCGGGTCACGATGGAGGCGCCGGGCAACAGCCGCTCGATCATCGGGCGCATTGTCGCAGCGCCGAGTAGCAGCGTCTCGTCGCGGCCGCGGCGGTTGAGGATGCGATCGGTGAAGACATGGCCGCGCTCCAGATCGGCGGCGATCTGGATCTCGTCGACGGCCAGAAATGAAACATCGAGGTCCCTGGGCATCGCCTCGACCGTCGAGACCCAGTAGCGCGGTGACTTCGGCTTGATCTTCTCTTCGCCTGTTATCAGCGCCACCGCTTCGGGCCCCGCGCGATCGAGGATCTTGTTGAAGACCTCGCGGGCGAGCAGCCGCAGCGGCAGGCCGATGATCCCCGAGGAATGGCCGAGCATCCGCTCGATCGCCAGATGCGTCTTGCCGGTGTTGGTCGGCCCGAGCACGGCAGTGACGCCGGAACCGGGAGCCCGTTCGCTAGCGAACGTGGACGTGGAAGAGAAAGCCATATGTCAGGATATTTCTGTCGTCGCCTTCGCTAGACGCGAGATGGATTGGATCGGATCGCTCGCGAATACGATTGATCCCCCGCGGCGGGAGATCCCAAATGCCCTTGCGCGCATCTTCGAAAGATGGGCACCGCTTCGCGGATTGGAAATACGCCGGACGCGCAAAACTGTTTCACAATGTGACGCTTCGCCCCGCGCGACTTAAGCTTGGGAACGGTGTGCGAACGAAACGCGCCCGAATCGCTGACTCCCCCTGGTGTCCTGCTTCGTTCACCGCAACATCTCGCGCCATTCTCGTTGCCCGACACTAGATCAAGTTCTGAAGGCCCAGACAAGGGCCTGCGCGAGGTCGATATTTCTTAAATTCGGAGCGACGCCGAGTCGAATCAGAAGTGGACAAGAGTCAACAGGATTCAGAGGCATCGTCATTCCGGGGCGATGCGCAGCATCGAACCCGGAATCTCGAGATTCGGGGCCTGGTCCATCGGGCCCGCGCCTTCGCGCGGACCGTTCCTGGTGGGCTCGTTCGCTACTGCGTCTTCGCGAGGTGCGGCGGCAGGGCCTGCGTGACGAACTGGGTTGCTTCCAGCATGGCGGTGCCGAGCGGGGTCGGCACCCTCATGCGGAACGGCACCAGGATGCGGGTTCCCGCAAGCGGCACGAAGGTGATCTCGATGTCGCGCTGGGCGGCCAGATATTTGATGACGGGCCGGTCGGGGATGTAGCCGGCGATCGGCGTGAAATAGACCGCGCAGACGATCGCGGGCCCATGATACCCCTTGTCGGCCTTGACGTTTTCCGCGCGCTTGAAATCGAGTTTCAGGTCATAGCGCATGCGGCCGTCGAAGATCGCAGCCCCGGTGCGGCAGGCATCGGGCGATAACGGATCGCCATTGCCCGTCACGCGCAGCAGCGACGCGGTCATCGGATCGTAGACGCCGCGCCGGTGCGCCTCCGTCACCGGAATGCGGTCGGGATCGACCGGCGGCACAGGGTCGATGCCGTAGTCCTTGACGTTGCCGTTCTGCAGCGTCATGTGGATCTGTTCTGAGCGCTTCGCGGTAACGGTGGACGCGGTATAATTGCTCGCGACCAGCGCGCCGTTGACGACGCGGCCCTGCGAGGAGGTGTTGCCGGAGCCCGAGGAGAACGTCTTCATCAACCCCGAGGTACCGCCATAAGCGTTGGCGGAAAACTGGTCTTCGAGGATTTCGACGGTCCAGGCGCCCTTGCCGACCACGATGCCGGCGAGAGAAGCCTCATATTGCGCTTCCAACCGCGCCTGTGCGTGACCGGCGCGGGGAACCAGCACGGCGAGCAGTTGAACGGCGACCACGATGCCCCACGCCCAGGCGGCCGATCGGGTCGGCGGATGCGGAAGGGCGTTTTGACGGCTCACGTGGCGGCGGTCCTGGCAGTGCGCGCTGAGGTCACAATGGTTAAGGATCATCTAAGCTAAAAATCCCCGCAAGCAACGCCGGATTTCCTGCTCGCGCCGGTTGCAGGGTCAGGCCGCTCCCGTGCGCCCGCTTATCCATTGGTCCGGAATGCGCCCTTTATATGATGCCATATCACGGCTAGTTGATTGATGGGACTGGAATTTCTGAAATTCGATCCCGCCGTTTTACGGGGATGAATTGGCCGACAGGATCAGATCGAGACGGCGCCGCGCCGGACGTCCGCCCCGCCCCCCTTGCGGGAGAGGGTTGGGAAAGGGGTATCCCCGGTGATCCCTGAAATTGGTCATCGCCCGCGTCCCGAAGGGCCGCGAATCAAGCGCCGCGGCTCCAGCCAGCCGCAAAACCTTGACGCTTGCCCGCTTCCCCCCTATACGTCCGCCCGCTTCCATCAGAAATGGACAGAGATTTGGACCCCCCGGTCCGCGCCCGCTGTTGAACCACGGGCGCTCGTGACGGAGCCGGGGAAGACCTTGAGGATTTTGACGATGTCGCGGCGCTGCGAACTGACGGCCAAGGGCCCCCAGGTGGGCCACAAGGTGAGCCACTCCAACATCAAGACCAAGCGGCGCTTCCTGCCGAACCTGTGCAACGTCACCTTCATGTCGGACGCGCTTGGCCGCAACATCCGCCTGCGGGTCTCGACCAATGCGCTCAAAAGCGTGGACCACAATGGCGGCCTCGATGCGTTCCTGCTGAAGGCCAGCGCCGACGACCTCTCGCCCAGGGCGCTGGAGCTGAAGCGCCAGATCCAGAAGAAGGTCGCCGCGCCTGCGCCGGAGAAGAAGGCGAGCTGAGTCAGCGCTCGTCATTGCGGAGCGCCTCGCAGAAGCCAACTATGGTGCGCAATTGCGCACCTGAGAATCCGGAGATTTCAGGTCTGGTCTTTCAAGACAGCCGGGAATCACTGTAAAAGGCCACGGGAATAGAGTTTCACAGCTGGGGCTGGGCGAGTAAGCGTCGCGTAAGCCTAGCGTAGAGTTTGTAGGCGGCCGGGTCGAAAGACCCGGCCGTTTTGTTTATTGCAAGCCCCTGGTTCGCGATTTTCCGTTTCCGGTTTAGAATATGATAGAAGGCCGCGGCCGAGATGATGTTGCTGAGCCGGCGCCCATTAGGATCAAACGCCTCACCGTCGCGCGAACACCGGCACGAGCGAAGTCGCCTATGCGATCGAGCCTCGGTGTTATCTCGTTGTCGGAAATCTTGCTCTGCTTCAGGGCAACGACGATAAAGTCACCTGCCTCGAGACCTTCGATGAACTCTGCGGGCGGGCTGCATCGTTGATAACCTCAGCGCTGAAATCGAAAGAGGCGCAATGGAATCCGCCGACTGAGCAGCGCATTGGCAAGCAGAGCACAAGGACCTCAAATCTGAGGAAATCATAGCGCTCGAAATAGGAGCTGGTCACGCGGCTGCACGGCCCGTCACGGGGCTGATCTTCTCCAGTTCCTTTCCGATCCGGATTTTCGCGGTCCGCATATCGAATTCATTCTGCAGGTTCAACCAAAGCTGGGCGGACGTGCCGAGGGCCTTGCCGAGCCGCAACGCCGTATCGGCCGTCATGGCGGTTTCCTCGTTGGCGATCCGCTCGATGCGTGTGCGCGGCACCCCGCATGCCTTGGCCAGTGCCCCAGCCGAGAGCCCCAGCGGGAGGAGAAATTCTTCGCGCAGGACTTCGCCCGGATGCATCGGCGGAAGTTTCTTGACCATGTGTCTTTCTCCCTCTCGATCCTAATGGTGCGACGAATTCGACGTCTTCCGGACCTTCATCCGTCCATACGAAGCAAATCCGCCATTGGTCGTTCACTCGGATCGAGTGTTGCCCGGCTCGGTCACCCCTGGGGGCCTCCAGACGGTTGCCAGGGGGCGCCCTCAGATCGTTCAAGTTGGTCGCGGCGTTCAGGTAGCCTAGCTTCCGCCGTGTGACCGCAAGCAGGTCGGCAGGAAATCCTTTCGATGCTTCGCCCTCGAAGGCGGCCTTCGTCCGTCCGTCTTTGAAGCTTCTGATCACACCAATAAACGTATCATGTCACGATACACAATTCAACAAACAATGCTTCATCGCATGATACATGAAACCGCAGCCTCATCTGCAGTCCCGCCGCCGAACTGATCACAAATTCTCCCACAAACCCGCTACACTCGCCGAGGCTGCATCGGGGGAGAGCTTCGCCATGTCCAAGAACATCATCATCTGCTGCGACGGCACCGGCAACGAGATCGGCGAGAACATCTCCAACGTGCTGAAACTCTATCGCTGCCTGCGCAAGACGCCGAAGACCGAGCCGCACCAGCTCGTGTTCTACGATCCCGGCGTCGGCACGCTGGCCCGCCCCGATCCGTGGCGCAAGGTCTGGCAGGACTTCGTCGCCGTGTTCGGGCTCGCCACCGGCTATGGCCTCGACGACCAGGTGCTCGGGGCCTACCAATTCCTGGTGCAGAATTATGCCGAGGGCGACCAGATCTATCTGTTCGGCTATAGCCGCGGCGCCTACGCCGTGCGCGTGCTGGCGGGGCTGATCCACAAGATCGGCCTGTTGTGGCCGCAGCAGGTCAATCTCGCAGCGTCGGGCCTGACCTCCTACAAGCAGTTCGCCAGCGACGAACCGCAGGCGGCTCAAAGCGCCGGTCCCGAGCCGACCGACGACGACGGGCCGCTGCCGGCGACGCGCGACGACCGCACGACGCAGTTCGCGCGCATCCTCTCGACACGCTGGCCCACCATCCGCTTCATCGGCGTGTGGGACACGGTCGCGAGCGTGATCGTGCCGCGGCCGGACCGGCTGTACTGGCCAAGCGTGGAGGAGCTCGCGTTCACGCTGGTCAATCCGAGCGTCAAATGCTTCCGCCAGGCGATGGCGATCGACGAGCGGCGCAGCATGTTCCGCCTCAAGCGCTGGGAGGAGCCGCAGACTTTTGCCCACGACCGCTTCAACCAGGCCGGCGCCGAGCCGCAGGACTGCAAGCAGGTGTGGTTCGCCGGCGTGCACGGCGACATCGGCGGCAGCTATCCGGAGTGTAGCGGCGCGCTGTCGAAATATCCGCTGCTCTGGATGATCGCGGAGGCCGCGGCCTGCGGCCTTGCCTTCAACCCCCAGAGCATCCATCAGCTCGGCTGGGGCGTGCAACGCAGGGGCAGCCCGTATTCCTATGTCGCGCCCGACGTCGCGGGCGAGCTGCACAATTCGATGAATTGGAGCTGGCGCCTGCTCGAATACATTCCAAAGCCCGACAAGTACAAGGAATGGCCACAGCGCACATCGCGTTTCGGCCACTACATCCCGGACGCCGAGCCGCGGCTCATTGGCGAGGGCGCCTTCATTCATGAATCGGCCGCCGAGCGCATGGCGGCCGTCGCCGATTATCGGCCGGTCAATTGGCCGAGGACGTATCAGACGGTGCGGATGCCGGAAGAGCCGTAGGCATCAGGCACGCACACACCGGAGCTGGCTCGGCTGTTGCGACGGGCAGCACTGCGCTCCCCCTTGCGGCGAGGGGAGAAGACGGAGCCCGCCTCACCATTAGGCAGGCGTTAACCCTATTTCCTAACCACTGATTAACTCTGGGTTTGCGGCGGCCACGCGCGCAGCCTAGCCTTTGGTCGGGGGCAAGTCCGGGGGCAAGGACCAACGAGGCTACGCCATGACGTCTTCAGAATATGCGGTGCTGCTCGCCTCTGCCAGCCTCGCAGCGCTGATCTTCTCCGCGACCGCAGCCGCGGCCGCCTCGGGCGCCGCGCCGCGCGCAGCCTTTGCAGCCACGCATCCGAATGTCCATCCGCCGGTCGGGGGCGCCTTCCGTCATCATCAAAGGCACGGCGTGGTCGGCGGCTTCTTCTGGCCGGGATACGGATACGGCGACGACGTCTCCGGGCCGTCCTATGCCGCACCCACGGTCGAGGGCGCGCCGCCGACCACGGGCGATGTGCAGTACACCTACAAATACGACGTGCCGTGGGACTGGGCGCATCGCTTCCCGCCCAACGTCACCCCGTCCCACCGGCCCTATGTGCCCAGTTGCACCGACGAGAGCGTCACGGTGCCCGGCCGCGACGGCGCGGAGCACAGCGTCAACGTCACGCGGTGTTATTAGCGCCGTCACTGCGAGGCGCGATCGCGCCGAAGCAATCCGGCCTTTCTTTCGCGACCAGATTTCTGGATTGCTTCGCTTGCGCCCGCGATGACGGACACCCGCACTGATTCGCCCGCCCGCGCCGACGTTTGCAGATGTTGCGGCCGATTCGCCGGCGCGCCAAAACCGCGTGTGCGAAAAAAACGAATGTTCGCAATGCGGTGCAGGATTGATTCTACCGTCAAGCCTCGACGCGAAAAATATTCAGATTCCGTTTTTCGGAAATGTATGATCTTGTCCCGCCATCCCGCCTCGATGCAAGAGGGACGTGATGGCCAATCGTCACCGAACGTGAGGCGGGCTGCGATGGACGCAATGGCGACGCGCGCAGATTGATCCGTGCGGACGAACGACGCTGATGCGGACGGCGAAGTCGTGTGGTCCTGACACCCCGACGCTGGTGTCAAGTGGCGTGAAGCTCGCTTCGCGCCACGACGGGGGCAACAAAGCCCGGTCCCCGGGGAGAGCACGAAGGACCCCGTTAAAACCATTGCGCAGGGAAGGCCGGATGATCCGGTTGAACCTGTGGTGACCGCCGCGTGCTTTTTTGTTGCACGCGGGCCATGGGTGCAGCCAGCACCTGGCCTTCCCTACGCCCTCTTCGATGTCGAGGGCATGCATGATGCACAACTCGGGCGCCGGCGCGTCGCGGGAATGCGGATCGGCTTCGCTGTTTGAAATCCTGAATCCGAAAAACCCAGCCGCCTCACGCCGCGCGCATGCTCGCAATGCCGCCGGCGATGATCTGCATCACCACGCCGGCCATCCAGCCGAACATGATGACGAAGGTCCAGAAAATCTCCGGCGTCTCGCGCGAGACGATGACGCCGACCGAGACGAACGCGGTCAGCGTTGCGAGAAACGTGCCGACGGCGCTCAGGAACTCCGCCTGGTCGATCGGCGCGCGGGCGCTCGCCGCCTGCTGTTGCGGCGGCATCGGCGGCGTATCGATGCCGAGATAGAAGCCGATGGCGCCGACCAGCATCATGAAGAGCAGAAAGGCCTGGTTGGTCAGCCACGCAACGCTGGAACCGACATGGGCGGCGACGAACAGGCCGCAGGCGGCGCCCGCCATCGCGAGCCCGGTGCGTTCGAGAAAATGGGCGAATCTCCTGACCCCGGTTTGCATCGACGCCCTCCTCAGCACGCTGGAAGCATCACCCCGGCACCCGCCTCCATTGCACGCGCGCATGCCCGCCGCGTCAAGAGAAGCGAGGCGGCCGCGCGACAACAGCGGCCACCCGCAGTCGTTCCCAAAAATTCGTCGTGCGGTGGTGAGATAATCTTCTCACACCGCCTTATTCACGCCGCTTTGGGCATTCCGGCGTCGAGATGCTTCAGGCGCGGCAGCACCTCGTTCTTCAACAGCGAGAGCGAATGATGCCAGGCCTCCGCCTTGTGCTTGTAGTCGAAGCCGAACACCAGCAGCACGCCGAAACCGCCGACCTCGTGCCAGATCTGCTCGATCTTCTCAGTGACGGTTAAGGGCGAGCCGACGACCCAGTTGCGCCGCGCGCAATAGTCGACGGTGACGTCGCTATCGGGCACGTCGGGCGCGTGCTTGAGGTAGTCCTTGAAGCCGAAATGACCGAGCAGCGGCAGGAAGTATTCGCCCATCATCCGACCCATCATGTCGCCGGCCGACAGCTTCCAGGCCTCCTCGTCGGTGTCGGCGACGAACACCTCGCGCACCAGCCGCCAGTCGCGCCGGTTCGGCTTGCGCCCGGTCTTCGCCGCGCCCACCTCCACCGAATCCCAGTGGCTGCCGACATAGGCCGGGTTGAGGTTGAGGCTCATCGGGATGAAGCCGCGCTCGCCGGCGAGCTTCAGCGTATCGGAGTTTTTCGACAGGCCGGCGACGCCGATCGGCGGATGCGGCAATTGCTGCGGCCCGATGTGGGGCTTGAGGAAATCGAACATGGTGTCCGGCTTGGTCACCGTCCAGAATTTTCCCTTGTAGGTGAACGGCGCGGGCTCGCTCCACAGTTTGAGGATGATCTCGAGCGCCTCGCGCGTCATGTCCCGGTTCTGGCCGCTCATGCCGTCGACATTGAACATCGCCCAGTCGCTCGGCAGGCCCGAGGCGGCGACGCCGAAGTTGAGCCGGCCGTTCGAGAGATGATCGAGCATCGCGACGCGGTTGGCGAGCTCGGCGGGGTGGTGATAGGGCAACAGGAAGCCACCGGGGCCGAGGCGGATCGTCTTGGTCTGCAGGAACGCCTGGGCGAGAATGAGATCCGGCGCGGGATGCGGTTCCCATGGCGCGGTGTGGTGCTCGCCGATCCAGGCCTCCTGGTAGCCGAGCTCATCGAGCCAGCGCAGCGTTTGCAGGTCCCAGTCCTGGCCTTCCTTCAACCCGCACTCCGGCGGATGCGACGGCATCGAAAAATATCCGAGTTCCATGGGTATTCCTCTCACTGTTGTCATGGCGCGCCGTTTCGCCGACGCGCTCATTCACGCGCAACAAAAGAGGTCGGACCGGTTCGCGGGTGACATCAGGCAGCAGACGACCGGATCCCGTTGGCCTCCAAATCTCGTCGCGCGTGGCAGGCAAAGCCTAGCACTTTGCATGATGCGCACAATCGTTGGCTGTGCTGCGGCGAAATCATGGCTCGCCGTACCCGCATCAGGCGAAATGCACTGCAAAGTCGGGTGGAGGCGCGGCGCGGCCACGCGCTACCGCGCGCCGAAGGTGGTCTTGCCAAACAGGGTCTTGAACTCCGACGGCTGCGCGCGCCAATAGGGCGGCGGCGCGTCGACCTCGCCGCCGAGTTCGGCCGCGGCGTGCCAGCCCCAGCGCGGATCGAACAGCATGCCGCGCGCCAGCGCCACCATGTCGGCCTGGCCCGAGGCGATGATCTCCTCGGCCTGCGCCGGTTTTGTGATGAGGCCGACGGCGATGGTGGTCAGTCCGGTCGCCTGTCGGACCGCCTCGGCGAACGGCACCTGGTAGCCGGGCCCGAGCGGGATCTTCTGCGAGGCCGAGACGCCGCCGGAGGAGACATCGATCCAGTCGACGCCGCGGCTCGCGAGCTCCCTGGCGAAGGCGATGGTTTGCGGCAGGTCCCAGCCGCCCTCGATCCAGTCGGTCGCCGAGACCCGGATGCCGACCGGCTTGCGTTCCGGGAACGCCGCGCGCACCGCGTCGAACACCTCCAGCGGATAGCGCATGCGGTTTTCGAGCGACCCGCCATAGCGGTCGGTGCGCCGGTTCGAGAGCGGCGACAGGAATTGATGCAGGAGGTAGCCATGCGCGCCGTGCAGCTCCAGCGCATCGATGCCGAGCCGCTCGGCACGGCGAGCGGCGGCGACGAAGGCATCGCGGATGCGGGCAAGTCCTGCGTCGTCGAGTTCGCCGGGCGCGGCTTCGCCCTCCTTGTGCGGCACGGCAGAGGGCGCCACGCTCCCCCAGCCGCCCTCGGCGAGCGGGATCTGCTGTCCGCCCTCCCAGGGCCGGTGGCTGGAGCCCTTGCGGCCGGCATGCGCGAGCTGCATCGCAATCGCCGCCCTGGAATGTTTTCGCGCAGCGGCGAGGATGGGTGTCAGCGCCGCTTCGTTGGCGTCGTCATAGAGGCCGAGACAACCCGGCGTGATGCGCCCGATCGCCTCGACATGAGTGGCCTCGATGCAGAACATCGCGGCACCCGAGAGCGCCAGCGAGTTGATATGCGTGAAATGCCAGTCATTGGCCGCGCCATCGACCGCCGAATACTGGCACATCGGCGAGACCATGATGCGGTTCTTCAGATGCAGGCCGCGCAGCTTGATCGGGGAAAACAGGGCGCTCATGACGATGTCCGGGGGTGAGAGGCGACTTTCGATGAGTTTACTTCACCAGGGTGAACTGCAAGAGCAGCGTGCGCTGGATCAGCGAGAAATTGTCGTCGGACACCAGGGTCAGCACGGTGTCGCCCTCGTCCGTCACGTGGGCGTCGATGCCTTCCATGTTGTCGATCTCCTCACTGAGGCCGGCATCGAAGATCGAAGGCCCGTCGACCAGCGCGCCGGGCGCGATGTCCTTCAATGCGACCCGCCGGATGCGGATGCCGACGCCGGAGACGAGCGAGAACTTGCGCTCCAGGACCAGCAGATCGCCGGATGGCAGGATCACCGCATCGCTGATGTCGAAATTTTCCGTGCGGCGAACGCTGAACTGTCCGGGCGATGGGCCGCCGACCAGGAAGGCGATCAGGTTGCCCTTCTCGTCGAGGCCGCGCTCGGAGATCGCGATCAGGGTGCCGGCCAGCGGCAGGCCCTTGGGCACCACGACCAGGGCTTCCAGTCCCTTGTTGAAGGGAAGCCTTTTCACGGCCGGCGGCATCGCCACCACCTCACCCCGCGCACGCGTAAAACCTTCGGCGAAATCGTAGCGCAGCACCTGGTTGACGCGCTCGAGCCCGATATAGACGACGCTGCCGTCGAGCGCGATCGATTCCGAATCGAACCAGCCGCGTGCCGTGATCGGCCGCCCGTCCGGCCCGAGCAAGGGCGCTGCCTCGACATCGGCAAGGCCGGTCATCGCGCGGCCGGAATAGACGATGCGGCCGGTGAACCAGCCGCCCTTGTCGCTGATCGCGATGAAGCGCTCGCCCTTGGCGTCGAGGCGGATGCCGGACAGCCCGCCAAAGCCGGGATAGCGCGAGGTCAGGACCAGCCCGCTGCGATACTCCAGTGCGCCGAACCGCACATGCGCATGGTCCCGCGGATCGAACGCGGCAAGCGGCCGCCCGTTCACCTCGATCGAAGCCGGTGCGGTGACGGAAAATTCGTCCACCGCGCCGCGCCTCTGTGGCTCCGCATCAACGGTGCGGGATGCCGCGAGAATCGACAGCGCGGCCGCGTGGCGTACAAACTGGCGGCGGGAGGCTCGCTCGCTCACTGCATTTTACGAATGCAGCCGGCGCCGGGTCGTCGGGGCGGGCGGCGCACCATGGGTCTCGCTGAACAGCTCGGCGAGCTTCTCGGTGATCGCACCGCCGAGCTCCTCGGCGTCGACGATGGTCACCGCGCGGCGGTAGTAGCGCGTCACGTCGTGGCCGATGCCGATCGCAATCAGCTCGACCGGCGAGCGCGTCTCGATCTCCTCGATGACGTGGCGCAGATGCCGCTCCAGATAATTGCCAGGATTGACCGACAGCGTGGAATCGTCGACCGGCGCGCCGTCGGAGATCATCATCAGGATCTTGCGCTGCTCGGCGCGGCCGTGCAGGCGCTTGTGCGCCCAGTCCAGCGCCTCGCCGTCGATGTTTTCCTTCAAGAGCCCCTCGCGCATCATCAAGCCGAGGTTCTTGCGCGAGCGCCGCCACGGCGCGTCCGCGGACTTGTAGATGATATGGCGCAAATCGTTGAGGCGGCCGGGATTGGCCGGCTTGCCGGCGGCAAGCCAGGCTTCGCGGGATTGGCCGCCCTTCCAGGCGCGCGTGGTGAAACCCAGGATCTCGACCTTGACGCCGCAGCGCTCCAGCGTCCGCGCCAAAATGTCGGCACAGGTCGCCGCAACCGTGATGGGCCGGCCGCGCATCGAGCCGGAATTGTCCAGAAGCAGCGTCACCACGGTGTCCCGGAAGGTCGCTTCCTTCTCGTGCATGAACGACAGCGGATGATAGGGATCGGTCACCACGCGCGACAGCCGCGCGGGATCCAAAATGCCCTCTTCGAGATCGAACTCCCAGGCGCGGTTCTGCTGCGCCATCAGGCGCCGCTGCAGCCGGTTGGCGAGCCGCGCGACGATGCCTTGCAGATGCGCGAGCTGCTTGTCGAGATAGGAACGCAGCCGCTCCAGTTCGTCATGGTCGCAGAGGTCCTCCGCGTTGACGACCTCGTCGAATTTCGGCGCAAAGGCGTGATATTCCGGCCCGCGCGGCTCGTTGGCACCGCTGCGATTGGGCCGCGTCGCCTCGCCCGGCGTCTCGTCGTCGCCGAGCTCGCCATCGTCGAAGGTGTCGCTGGTCGAGGCCTGCGCCGCCTCCATCGCGCTTTCCGACATCTCCTCCGATGTCGCCTGCGCCTGGTCGGCACTCATCTCCTGCGCGGCATCGCCGTCCGGCGAGCCTTCCGCGCCGGACTGGTCGCTTTCGCCGTCGCGATTGTCGTCGTCGTTCTCGTCCTCGTCGCCGTCCATATTACGCTCGTCACCGAGATCGAGCGCGGTCAACAGATCATGCACGGCGTCGCCGAACCTGGTCTGATCCTCCACCAAACGATCGAGCCGGTCGAGCCGCGCCCCGATCTTGTCTTCCAGGGTCGACCGCCACAGGTCGACCATCTTCTTGGCCGCCGCGGGCGGCGCTTGCCCGGTGAGACGCTCGCGCACCAGCATGGCGAGCGCATCCGAGAGCGGCGCATCGGCGCGGTCGGTGATCTCGTCATATTTGCCGCGATGGAAATGATCGTCGAGCATCGCGGTGAGATTTTTCGCAACACCAGACATCCGCCGCGCGCCGATCGCCTCCACCCGAGCCTGCTCCACCGCCTCGAACACGCCGCGCGCCTGCGGATTGGCGGGCATCAGCTTGCGGTGCAGCCGGGGATCGTGGCAGGCGAGCTTCAGCGCGATGGAATCGGCATGTCCGCGCACGATCGCCGCATCGCGCTTGGTCATCTTGCGCGCCGGCTCCGGCAGCCGCGCCTTGCCGGGCGCCAGGCCTGGCCGTTCGGATGCGAAACTCACCTCGAGCTCAGGCTTTTTCGCAATCGCGCGCAAGGCACCGGTCACCGCGCGCTTGAACGGCTCGTTCGGCGCTTCCTTGGTCCCGGTGCGGAATTTGATGTTCGATGTCGTCATCGTGGCCTCTGCCTCTCCCCGCGTCCGGGGAGAGGTGAAAAATCAGCTCAGCGCCACGTTGACAGCCGATTCCGGCAACTCGGCATTGAAGCAGCGCTGGTAGAACTCCGCGACCAGCGGACGCTCCAGCTCGTCGCATTTGTTGAGGAAGGTGACGCGGAAGGCAAAACCGATATCGCCGAAAATCTCGGCGTTTTCCGCCCAGGTGATCACCGTGCGCGGGCTCATCACGGTTGACAGATCGCCATTGGCGAAGGCGTTGCGGGTCAGGTCCGCCAGGCGCACCATCTTGTTGACGATGTCGCGGCCCTCCTGGGTGCGATAGTGATGCGCCTTCGCCAGCACGATCTCGACCTCCTCGTCATGGGCGAGGTAGTTCAGCGTGGTGACGATCGACCAGCGGTCCATCTGGCCCTGGTTGATCTGCTGGGTGCCATGATAGAGGCCCGAGGTATCGCCAAGCCCGACCGTGTTGGCGGTCGAGAACAGCCGGAACGCGGGGTGCGGCTTGATCACCTTGTTCTGGTCGAGCAGGGTCAGCCGGCCCGAGACTTCCAGCACGCGCTGGATCACGAACATCACGTCCGGGCGGCCGGCGTCATATTCGTCGAACACCAGCGCGACATTGTGCTGCAAGGCCCAGGGCAGAATGCCGTCGCGGAACTCGGTGACCTGCTTGCCTTCCTTGACGATGATGGCGTCCTTGCCGACCAGATCGATACGGCTGATATGGCTGTCGAGATTGACGCGCACGCACGGCCAGTTCAGCCGGGCTGCGACCTGCTCGATATGGGTCGATTTGCCGGTGCCGTGATAGCCGGTGACCATCACGCGGCGATTGCGCGCGAAGCCGGCAAGAATGGCGAGCGTCGTGGCGCGGTCAAAACGGTAGTCGGTGTCGACTTCGGGCACATGCGGGTCAACTTCGGCATAGGCAGGTACTTCGAGGTCGCTGTCGATCCCGAATACCTGCCGGACCGACACCTTCATGTCAGGCAGCCCGGTGATCTCCTGTGTTGTGGTCAAGGCGGCGGTCGTCATCAATCCTCCGAGGTCCCGGGCGTTCCCGAAACCAGATTTTCGGCATGGCTGCGGTAGGGGGAGCTTCTCCCAAATCTAGCAGAGAGCACGGGCGGGCAGAAGCCCGCCGCCCGATCAAAGTTCGCTTGTCTGTTCATGGAGATAAGCATGGGACGCGGTTTTTGGAAGGCTGCCCTGCGAATCACGCCGTATTTCCGCCCGTGCGGGTCACTGCGACCGAAAAACGGGCTCGGCCGGGACTCAGGGCACGTTCCCTCTCGTCCCTTGTTATGACAGGTGCGAATGCCCACTTTCCGACGTCCACGAATGGTCGTTCGCCGTCGATCGTCGGTGGACTGGCAAACTTTTGATTTGAATGCCGCTTTTCGACCTGACACCCCTTGGGTCGAAACCGTTCGGCGGTATGTATTCGGCAAGCAACGCAGGAATCTTGTGGCCTCCTTCATTGACCCTCTCATCACATTCGTATCGGCCCATGCGTGGCTTGCCTATCTGACGCTTTTCCTCGCCGCTCTGCTGGAAGCCGTGCCAGTCGCGGGCTCGGTCGTTCCGGGCTCGACCGTCATCCTGGCGCTGAGCGCGCTGGTGCCGGGCGGCGACCTGAAGCTGCAATGGGTGCTGCTGGCCGCGATCGCAGGTGCCCTGCTCGGCGACGGCTCGGCATTCTGGATCGGGCATCGCAGGCAACGTGAAATCCTTTCGTCGTGGCCGCTGTCGAGCTACCCGCGCGTGCTGGTGCAGAGCGAAACCTTCTTCCGCCGCTGGGGCACCTGGGCGGTTTTCTTTGCCCGCTTCGTACCGCCGATCCGCGCCTTCGTGCCCCTCACGGCCGGCGCACTCGGCATGGCTCCTGCGCGCTTCTACGCCGTCAATATCCCGGCCATCCTGCTCTGGGCGCCGGCGCATGTGCTGCCGGGCGTCCTGGCCATATCGGCGCTGCATCGCTATGGCGGCATCCCGCACCATGTCGGCCTCAAGCACTACTGGATCATCGCGGTGATCGTCGGCGCGTCGATCGTCGCGCTCGTCACGTGGGCCGTTCGCCGCCGCCAGAACGGCGCTGGTGCGCCGGCAACGGAACGCGGCCCGGGCTAAGCCTCTTGCGCCTTGATCCTACCCGCCGACGATAGCGGCACCGCGTCCGGGGATCGGTCCGACATAGCGGGCGCGAGGCCGGATCAGCCCTCCCTGCTGCAATTGTTCGCTGGCATGGGCGATCCATCCGACCGTGCGGGCGATCGCAAAGATCGTCAGTTCGCTGCCCGCGGGCAGCCGCAGGCTGTGCACCAGCACGGCCAGCACATAATCGATGTTGACGAACTCACCGGTGGCTTCGGCGATCCGTTCCGGGACCTCCTTGGTGAATTTGCGCGGCGCGCCGGCGCGCGCGAGCGCCTCCAATAGTGAAATCGCCCTGGGATCACCGCGCTTGTAGACCCCGTGACCGAAGCCGGGAAAGCGTTCTCCCAGCGCGACGCGCTCGCGAATAAACGGGGCGACGTCGGTGTCGATTAGCGTCTTGACCAGTCGCGAGGCCAGCACGCCAGCGCCGCCATGCTTCGGCCCCTTCAGCGCCGCAAGGCCCGCGATCACCGCGTCGTAGAGATTGAGCCCGGTGGACGCTGCGCAGCGCACCGTGAACGCCGACGCGTTGAGCTCGTGATCGGCGAGCAGCACCAGCGTGCGGCGGATCAGATCGGCCGCGTGCTTGTGCTCACCCGCCCAGGCCTTGGCGATCTGCAGATGCAGCGGCTCTGCCGACGGCTCGCAATTGAGCATGGTCGCGAGCACGAGCCGCACGATGCGGCCACCGACCATGGCGCGGCCATCGTGCGCTCGGGTGAATGCCCCGGGATCGGCGCTGGCCGCAAGCGCGAGTACTGCGATGGTCCGATCGATCGGCGCGGCACGACGCGCGGCATCCGCGATCGCGCGCATTTCGATCGAGACCTGCGGAAGGTTGTCGGCCGCGAAGGGGTCGACGCCGGTAACATCCCACAGCAGCGTCGCGGCATGCTCCAGCGCGTCCGTTGCTGCGAGATCGACGCAGTTCACACCTCGATAGATCGGACCCGCCTCGGTGATGGTGGAGACAGCCGAATCCAGCACCGGAAGCTCCGCATCGAAACTGCGCATGCCCTTCGGCTCGGGCGACGGCGCGCGGCGCTGCTTCAATCCCCTGATATCCTCGGCCCGATAACGATGGCTGCGCGTATCCGGCGATGGCTCGGACCGGATCAGGCCGCGGCTGACATAGGCGTAGAGCGAGGCCGGCGAGATCGCCAGCTCCGCAGCGGCCTCCCGGGCAGACAGATAAAGGGGATCGGATTTTTTCATATTGATTAATATAATCAAGATTGATCAATCTGTCGAGAGGATCCACTTTTCATCTCGATAAGGAGATCCCTGCTCATGAACATCCAATTGACCAAGAGCCAGATCGGTCTGGACGGCGTGCCGGCCGCCGAAACCGTGCTGAGCCATGTCGACGGCGAGCGCGGCGAACTCATCATCGCGGGCGACCATGTCGCCGAGCTTGCCGCCCAATCGAGCTTCGAGGGCGTGACTGCACGACTGTGGAACGCCGCAACTGGGCAGGTGCTCAGCGAAGCCAATGTGCGCGCAAGCCTGGGCGCGGCACGGGAGCGCGCATTCGCGCGGCTTCCGGAACTGCTTGGCGCGGCGCGTGGCCTGTCGATCGTCGACGGTTTTCGCGCTGGAATCGCGGGGCTGCGGGCCGAGAGCGGGCTCGAGCCGGAAGCCGTGATCGTCGGCGCGCTTGCGGTGATCGCGGGCGCACTGGTGCAGCGCGCCACGGGCGGCGACGCGATCGCGCCGGAGCGGAGCGCGAGCCATGCCGCCGATACACTATCGATGTTGCTCGGCCGAAAGCCCGCCCCACGCGAGGTCGCGGCGCTCGATGCCTATTTCGTCACGGTGTGCGATCACGGCATGAACGCCTCAACCTTCACGACGCGCGTCATTGCATCGACGCAGGCCGATCTGTTCGCGGCAGTTACCGGCGGCTATTGTGCGTTGACCGGGCCGCTGCATGGCGGCGCACCGGAGCCGGTCCTGGAAATGCTGGATGCCATCGGCACGAGCGAGCGGATCAAGCCTTGGGTTGACGCGGCACTTCTCCGCGGCGAGCGGCTGATGGGTTTTGGCCATCGCATTTATAAAGTCCGCGATCCCCGCGCCGACGTCCTGAAGGCGGCAATCGAACGGCTGGCGTCCAATGGCGCGGACCTCCCCTTCGCAAGCGAGGTCGAAACCTATATTCGCGGGGCACTGCAGCGCGAAAAGCCCGATCGCCGACTTGAAACCAATGTCGAGTTCTTCACCGCGATCCTGCTCGATGCATTGGGGATCCCGCGTCAGGCGTTCACACCGATCTTCGCGGTCGCCCGATCAGCAGGCTGGACGGCACACGCCCGGGAACAGCAGCGCACCGGCCGCCTGATCCGGCCGAGTTCGCTCTATCTTGGACCGAAGCCGGCTCACGCGCAGCATTGACGCCAAGCGGGCGTGAGACGAGACGATCGCCTCATCGCCAGCCAAGACCGCTAGCTCTCGCGGACGACGGTCTTGAGGTAATTATACGCCTTGATGATCTCGATCAGGCGATCTTCGGTCGAACGGTCGCCGCCATTGGCATCAGGGTGGTGCTGCTTCACCAGCGCCTTGTATTTCACCTTGACGTCTTCGAGCGTCGCGTCCGGACCGAGCCCCATGACCTGCAGCGCCTTGCGCTCGGCGTTGAAGACCTTGCGGCCTTCGGCCTTGGGTGCGGCATTCGGTCCAGGTCGCCACCTGCCGTTCAGCTCGCTGAACATGCTGAAGGGATCGGACGCGCCGTCCAATTCGCCCTCGACGCCGCCCTTGCCGCGCCCGGGGCTGGTATTGGCGCCCATTTTCCAGGTCGGTCGATGGCCGGTCAGCGCATCCTTCTGATAGCGCGCGATCGCCTCGTCGTTCATGCCGGAAAAGAAATTATACGACTGGTTATATTCGCGCACATGGTTGAGGCAGAAATGCCAGTACTCCCGCGCGTTATTCCGGCCCTTGGGCGCGCGATGCGAGCCCTTGTCCTTGCATTCGGGCCATTCGCACATCATCACGGCGTTTTCGCGCGCGCGCGCCTGCTGCTTCGCGGCGGCCTTGTTCGGCTTGATGCGAATGGAGTCGAAGAATTTCGATGAATCGATCGGCATGTCCTCTTTGACTACGCAATCGCAAAGGCTTCAAGTCTTGACATTGCAAATTGCTCTCATCCGCCGTCCGGGCGTTGACGCGGTGCCACGCCTCGTGCGTAAATTAAGCGCCATGACCACCCAAAACGCTATCATACAGAAGTTGCGCGAAGCTTTCTCGCCGGAAAGCCTCGAGGTGAAAGACGAATCACATCTGCATGAGGGGCATGCCGGCCACCGGGTCGGCGGTGAGACGCATTTCCGAGTCTATATTGTGTCGCCGGCCTTCAAGGGAAAGAGCCGGATCGAACGCCATCGCATGATCAACGCAACCCTCTCCGAGGAGATCAGTGGTTCCGTCCATGCGCTCGCCATCCACGCCCAGGCGCCGGGCGAAGGCGGCTGAGATCTCGCGGCGCGGACGATGACACCGCAGGTATGAGATCAGAACGCCGTCCCGGCACGTTTCGGCTTCTGGTCATCGACCTCGCCGTCGCGCGGCACCGGCACGATCCGCAGCGCCGTGATGCGGTTGCGTTCGCGGCGCAGAACGCGGAAGCGAAAGCCGTGGAAGGTGAAACTCTGGCCACGGTCGGGGATCGACCGCGCCTCATGGATCACGAGCCCCGCAACCGTGGTCGCCTCTTCGTCGGGAAGACCCCAGTCCATCGCCCGATTGAGGTCGCGGATCGGCACCGAACCGTCGACCACCACAGAGCCGTCCGGCTGGGCGCGGACGCCGGCGACGACGACGTCCTGCTCGTCGGAGATGTCGCCGACGATTTCCTCCAAAATGTCTTCGAGCGTGACGATGCCCTCGACCTCGCCATATTCGTCGACCACCATCGCGAAGTGGGTCTTGCGGCGGCGGAATGCCTTGAGCTGTTCCGACACGGGACGCATTTCCGGCACGAACCACGGCGGCAGCGCGATCGCTGACACGTCGATGTGCGACGCGTCGCCTTCGGAGGCGCGGATCGCGCGCAACAGATCCTTGGCGTGCAACACGCCGATGATGTTCTCCGGCTTCTCGCGCCACAGCGGAATGCGGGTATATTCCGAGGCCAGGACCTCGCCCACGAGTTCCTCCGGCGGCAGGTCGGCGTTGACGGTGACCATCTCGGTGCGATGAATCATCACGTCGGACACCTGGAGTTCGCGCAGATCCAACAGCCCGCCGAACATGTCACGATCCTGCTTCTCCACCTTGCCCTCGTGATGCAGGAGATCGACCGCGCCACGCAAGCGCTCGATCGGCGACAGCAGAGGCTGGTTGGCGCCGATCTTGACGCCGAACACGCGCATCAGTGCGCGGACGATAGCTTCGATCACGGCCAGCGCGGGGCCCAGCACGACCACTGTGACTTGCATCGGGCGGGCGACGGCCAGCGCAAGACGATCCGGCGCGTTGAAGGCGATGGTTTTCGGCAGCACTTCGGCAAAGATCACGACCAGAACGGTCATGACCGCGGTGGCATAGAGCACGCCGACCTCGCCGAACCAGGTCGTGAAGATGCTGGTGGCGATCGCCGACGCCCCGATATTGGCGATGTTGTTGCCGAGCAGCAGCGCGCCGATCAGCCGCTCGCGCTGGGCGATGAGGTCGGAGACAACAACGGCGTCGCTGTTCCCCTGTTTCGACAGCCGCAGCATGCTGGCGCGCGAGGCGCCGGTCAACGCGGTCTCGCTCGCGGCGAAGAACGCCGAAACGAGCAGGCAGAACAGCACAATCGCGAATTCGATCCAGTCCATGAAACGCTACTTCTTCGATGCGCCGGGCGTGTCGGGGCGGGGTCTGCGATGCGCGGCGCAGCCCATCAAGTGCTGTCCGCGAGCTTGGCCTGCAGAAAATCCCTGACACGTCCGGGCTCGACATCCCCGGTGATGACTGCGCGGCCCATCGCTTCCAGCAGGATGAAAGTCAATCTGCCGCGCTTCACTTTCTTGTCCTGCGCCATCAACGCCATCAGCGCATCGGCATCGGCGAGCCCTTCCTGCGCGAAGCCGGCGATATCCTGAAGATGGGTCGGCAGGCCGACCGCGGCAAGATGGTGCGCGATTCGCATGGCATCGGACGCGGGGATCATGCCGAGTTCGGCGGAGAACTGCGCCGCCAGCACCATGCCGACGGCGACGCCTTCGCCGTGGAACAGCCGGTCGGAAAAACCGGTCGCGGCCTCCAGCGCATGGCCGAAAGTATGGCCGAGGTTGAGCAGCGCACGTTCACCGGTCTCGCGCTCATCGCGTGCGACGATCGCCGCCTTGGCGCGACACGAGGTCGCAATGGCGTGCTCGCGCGCCGCCCCGCCCTTGAAGACATCGTCATGGTTGGCTTCGAGCCAGGCGAAGAACGCCGCGTCGCCGAGCACGCCATATTTGGCGACCTCGGCATAGCCGGCGCGGAACTGGCGCGGCGACAACGTATCGAGCACCGCAGTGTCGGCGATCACCAGCACCGGCTGATGGAACGCGCCGAGCAGGTTCTTGCCTTGCGGGGAGTTGATCCCGGTCTTGCCGCCGACGGAGGAGTCGACCTGTGCGAGCAGCGAGGTTGGCACCTGAACGAAATCGACGCCACGGCGCAGGATCGCGGCCGCAAAGCCGGCGAGGTCGCCAACCACGCCGCCGCCGAGCGCGACCACGAGATCGTTGCGCTCGATCCTGGCCGCGATCAGCGCTTCCGAGATCTTTTCGAGGCCGGCATAGGTTTTCGAGCCCTCGCCCTCATCGACGACGATCGCTGACGATGCAATGCCGGCCTGCGCCAGCGCAGCCTCGGTCGGCGCGAGCCAATGTCTGGCGACATTCCGATCGGTTACAATGGCGGTGCGCACACCGGGTCGCAGCGCGGCGATGCGCGTGCCCAGCGATTGCAGCACGTCGCGGCCAATGACGATGTCGTAGGCGCGATCGCCGAGCGCGACATCGACACGAATCGGATCGGAATGCTTGAGCGGCGCGGTCATCTTGCTCCTGTCATATCGGCGCGTCTTGCGGCGTCACCGTCGCCGGGCCGCAGAGATACACGTGCAGCGCCTCGACGCATTCCTCGACGATCTTCTCGTGCGGCAGGTCGCGCGACCACACCGTCAGATCGGCGTTCCTGTAGACCGGCTCGCGTTCCGCGATCAGGCGGTCCAGCGTCGCGGCGGGATCGGCGGTTTGCAGCAGCGGACGATCGGTCCGGCCACGCCTGACCCGGCGCAGGATCACGTCGGCATCGGCCTTGAGCCAGATCGAAACCGCCTTGTCCTGAATCCGCTGGCGCGTCTCCCCGCGCGTCAGCGCGCCGCCACCGGGAGCGAGCACCGCAGGCCCGCCGTCGAGCAGGCGCGCGATCACCCTCACCTCGCCGTCCCTGAAATAAGGCTCACCGAACCGTTCGAAAATCTCGGGAATCGACATGCGGTGGGCCGTCTCAATCTCGGTATCGGCATCGAA
>Ga0210408_10000848_pt1 | contig 34421 bp, 35 predicted proteins | sample IncBWH4MmetaG_FD_155471 | JGI IMG/M metagenome (GOLD analysis project Ga0210408, IMG submission 155471) | Forest soil microbial communities from Barre Woods Harvard Forest LTER site, Petersham, Massachusetts, United States - Inc-BW-H-4-M | ecosystem: Environmental > Terrestrial > Soil >... | reverse complement strand
GTGGTTGGCACCGACGGCTCCGAGACAGCCGGCGAGGCAGTGCGCCAGGCAAGTGACCTGGCCCGCACCCTGGGGGCGACGCTGGAGATCGTGAGTGCGTATGAGCCAGTGCCGGCGCAACGCCTGCGCGAGGAACGCCGCGACACACCGGAGGATCTGCAGTGGGCGATCAGCCCGCGCGAGGACGTCGACGCCGCGTTGGAGACAGCCGCCGCGCCGGCCCGCGATGCGGGCGTCGACGTGAACGTCTACGCTCGCCAGGGCGACCCCGCCGATGCGATCCTCGACGTGGCTGAGGAGCGCGGAGCGGACCTGATCGTGGTCGGCAACAAGGGCATGACCGGCGCCAAGCGCTTCCTGCTCGGCTCGGTGCCCAACAAGGTCTCCCACCATGCGCCCTGCTCTGTGCTGATCATCAGGACTACGTAGGGCAAAAATTGGGGCGGCTGTGCAAGTCACTCTGGTGAGCGACGACATCGGGGGGCTTGAGTCGGACTGGAGCTCGCTGGCAGACTCCGACCCTGCAACCACCCCGTTCTCCTCCTTCCAGTGGGTCGGCGTCTGGTTGAGACACTGGAGCGATGGCGGCAATCCGTGGGTCTTGGCGGTGCACGAGGGAGGGCGCTTGGTGGGCTTGGCGCCATTTGTGATGCACTCGCGGGGAGGGTTGCGTCTCCTGCGCGGACTCGGCGTCGGGGTGGGCAACTACTGGGACATCCTCGCGGCGCAGGATAGCCGCGAGGCTGTGCTCGCAGCTATCGGCGAGGCACTGCGGGAACGTAGCTCGGAATGGGACGCGCTCTTTGTGGACAAGCTTCCGGAGGGATCGAGAACGGTGGCGGCGTTGGCGGCGGCGGGTCTACATATCGGGAGGCAGACCATGTCACCATCTCCTCGCATCGAGCTCCCCCAGACGTTCGATGAGTATCTCGCGCGTCTCTCTTCCAACAGGCGCCAGAAAGTGCGGCGCAATCTACGACTCATCGACAGCGGCGAGTTGACTGTCAGCGTTGTGTCCGATCCGGCTCAGCTGAGAGTGGCGATCGCTCGCTGGCAAGCGCTTCGGGTCGAGTGGTGGGCTCAGCGCGAGCAACCAATGCAGGCGGAGCACGGCGGCCCACGTTTTCTCGACTTCACGCAGGAGGTGGTGGCGGCCCTGGTTCCCCTGGGGCGGGCGGTTGTTTGGGAGGTTGGCTATCGCGGTGAGGCAAGCGGGATCACCATCAACTTCCTCGATGACACCTCTTTCTACTATTGGCTCTGGGGATTCGATCTTCGCATCGAGAAGCTGCGCCCGGGGCATACCCTGATCGCGTACTGCATTCGCTGGAGCATCGAGACTGCTCGCCGGTACTTTGACTTCATGATCGGCGATGAGACGTACAAGTACGATTACGCTCCGACGGAACGCGCAGTCCTCTCGATCGACGTTGGGAATCGGAGTCTGAAATCTCGTGCTGCGCTTAGCCTCTCGCGCCTCAAACACGCGGTGTAGTCGCCACCGTCGCGAGCTGACCGCCTACTGCTATCCGGATGCCGTTTGCGGGCCACGCTCGTGAAGATCAGCGATGCGCGGCACCCCGCGGAGCGGGGATAACCTCGCCGTAGACCTCCGCCATATGGCCGATCATGGCGGTGAGTGAGAACTGCCGAGTTACTCGCTCCAATGCCGCGGCGCCCATTGCCGCCATCCTGTCAGGGTGCTCCAGCAGGTCGTTGAGCGCGTGTGCGAGGGCCGTGGGATCACGTGGTGCAACGAGCAGCCCGCTGCTGCCGTTCACCAGTGCCTCGCCGATGCCCCCGATGTCGCTGGCGACGATTGGCAGGCCGAGGGACATCGCTTCGAGGATGACGTAGGGGAAAGACTCGGCCCACGAGGGGTGAACGAAGACTCGCATTCCGCGTAGCGCACTGAGTGGTTCATCGCTTGGTCCAAGGAAGTGCACGGCGTGGTCCACGCCCCTGTGGTGCGCCCGCGCGATCAGGGGCTCGAGGTCCGGGCCGGCGCCGACGATCGCCACTTGCGCCCGGAGGTTGTGGGCGAGGATCTGTGGGGTGGCGTCGATCAGCGTCTCGAGGCCCTTCCCGGGACGTAGGAGCGTAAGTGCGCCGATCACCGGGCCCCGGGCGGCCAGCTCGCGGATGCGCGAATCGACCGCTCCGTCATCCGTCGGTGGGATCCCGTTGTTGACGACTCGCACACGGGAGGGGGGGCCGATCGAGCGTGCCAGACGAGCCTCGGCCTCGCAGACACAGATGACGCGCGTGGTGGCGAGCGCAAGCAGGCGCTCCACGGTTCGGTAGGCGCGACGCTCGAGGGCCCGATCGAAGTGGCCCGCGAAGGCATAGCCGTGCGGGCTGTAGAGCAGTGGGACTCGTGGGTGCCAGAGTCGAGCCACCCTGGCGATGGCTCCGGCCTTCGAGCTGTGAGCGTGCACGATGTCCGGGCGCACCGCACGGACGATTCGCGCAAAGCCGGCCGCGGTCGCCAGGTCCGCGCGGGGGCTGATCGCTCGTTCGAGGGCGAGGGGGCGGTGGTCGGCTGCGTCGGTGATGCCTTGCGGAAGATCGGGGCCGCAAAGGACGATCTCATCGCCCCGGTCTTTGAGGCCACGGGCAAGGTCCCGGACATGTCGGCCCACCCCTCCGTCGGTGGGTTGGTAGACGATGAGGAGGCGCGTCATGAGGGAGGAGTCCGGGGGAAGCCGCCGCTGGGGAGCGAGCCAAGAGGGGGCGGAGCGCTGTGGGGGGATGAGGGGTTAGCCAAGGGGGATAGTACGGTGGGCCGATCGGGGTCGAGCCGAGGGGGCGGTACCTCGAAACCAGCTTTGAAGTGCGTGGTTATCGGAAGGGTCGCCGCGGTCTTGAGCCATGCAATCGGTCATCCGTCCACGAGTCCCCGTGCGAGTTGGGAGCGGTGGCATGCGGTCGATGCTGAGGATAGCCAAGAGCAATCAAAGCGCCATCTCCCGAAAAGGCAAACCTGTCGCAAGATGGGGACGCAAAGCCACGGGGCCTCCTACGGAGGTCAGCCAGGCTGCCGAAGGAAATGCAGAGCGGGGCGGTGGCGAAGACGGATCGAGGTCTTCCCATTCTCCCCCTCTCACACAGCCATTCAGCGGGCCTGCGCTCTGCATTCTCGCCTCACAAGCTCGCCCTGATGAGCGTCTGTGTGATGCTCGTCTTTGCAGCCGGATCTGCCGCGGCGCTGGCGCGCCCCCAGTACCGTGGGGCGCAGGTGCATTCCCTCTGGTCGAGTGTCTCCAACGCTGAAATGGCGCAGGAGCTGAACGCGTTGCAGAGCGCCGGTGCCAACGTTGTGCGGGTGGATGTCGGTTGGGCAACTCTGGAAACCGCCAAGGGTCGCTACGACTCGACATACCTCGCAAAGCTCGACGCGTTCGTCAACGGCGCACAGGCGCGCGGAATCAAGGTGATCGCCACACTGTGGCAGACGCCCCGCTGGGCATCCTCCGCGGGGGCATGGAACGATCCGCCCGCCAATCCTGCCGACTACGGCGACTTTGCGCGGTTCATCACCGCTCGCTACGGCACCGAGTTGGCGGCGGTTGAAGCCTGGAACGAGCCGGAGATCAACGACAACCTGCTCTCCTCCAACCTGCCCGCCACGTATACCCAGATGGTCAAGGCCTTTTACGTTGGGGCCAAGGAGGGCAATTCCAGTGTCGACGTCCTCGCCGGCTCGCTGGCCTACGCCGACATGCCGTTTCTGCAGGCGCTCTACGCCAATGGCATCAACGGCTTCTACGACGGGATCTCGATGCATCCCTACGCAGACGGCGCCAACCCTGACAATACCTCGGTGACGCACAGTTTCCTGGGCGGCATCCAGACACTCCACGCCGCGCAGCAGGCGGCAGGTGACGACACTCCTATATGGGTAACAGAGTTTGGCTGGCCCACGGGTACCAGCAGTGGAGCCAACAGCGAACAGCAGCAGGCTGAATATATCGAGGAGGCGTTTGGCATTCTCGACGGCCTTCCGTATGTCAAGGGGGCAACTGTCTACGAGCTCCGCGATATGGGCAGCGAACCCGCAAATCCGGAGGACAACTTCGGTCTCGTGCGGCAGAATTTCACCCCTCGTGCGGCGTATACCGCATTCACAGCCGCGATGCAGGCGCCCCCGGGTAGGATCCCGGGTACCCCAACCCCCTTTCAGGGCCCGCCGGAATCGAGCACGGGCTCGGGCAGCGGCACCGGCTCGACGGGCTCGGGCTCCACTGGCTCGGGTTCGGAAGTAGGGACCACGCCAGGCACCGGCTCAGGGTCGGGCTCGTCCGGGTCGGGCAGCTCCGGCGCCGGGTCGGGGTCGACGGGGTCTGGCGCGACGGGCTCAGGGTCGGGCAGCACCTCGGGCGGCACGGGCTCAGGGTCGAGCGGCTCCTCCGGGTTTGGCAGCTTCAGCACCGGGTCAGGCTCGACGGGCTTCGGGACCACTAGGAGCTCGGGTGGCAAAGGTTCGAGTGGGGGTTCCGGCTCCAGCCACCCCCATCGCCGACACGGCCTTACTGCGCGGCGGCGCAGCGCGGAGAGCAAGGCGCTTGCGCATTCCGCTAGGACACGGCGGCCGACGGTAAAGCGTCGGCACAAGCACCACGGTCCTCAGCGGTAAGCGACTCCTGGGAGCGCCGCATGCGCATGTGGCGCTCCAACGCAATCAGCGCGCCCACCTCGATCATCAAGGTGCCCATGACCGCGTCCTGACCTGGTGGGTAGTCGACCAACGAGTCGATGAACAATCCGAACAGGGCGGCGCATAAACCGAGTGCGTACGGGTAAAGCTCACTGCGACGATCGCGCAGCGCGTCCACGCCGGTCCTGGCCACTGCGGCCAGGAACCAGATGAGCATCGCCAGTGCTCCAAGTCCCCGCTCGGCAGCGATCGTCAACGCGAGGTCGTGGGCGTGTTCAAACGGCTGTCCTCCTTCGCTCAGACCGTATTCCAGCGAAACGGTGTTGAAGTTCCCCGCCCCGACACCCAGCAGCGGATGGGCGGCGATGATGCGCGGGGTGGTTTTCCAGATCGCCACGCGCTTGCCCCCCGTCTGGGCCCCCTGGGCGACCGTGCTCAGGCGGGTGCTGACGACCGAGAGCTCCTTGGAGTGGGTGATCGCGTTGAAGTTGAGGGCGGTGTAGACCGCTCCCAGCAGGAGCAGCACCAGCGCGAAGCGTCGGAAGGGCGCCCAAAACATCAGCACCACGAGGGATCCCGCAAAGCCAACGATCGCTCCCCGCGTCAAGGTGAGCAGTAGAGCCACGATCGCCAGCGCGGCGGCGGCGAGTATGAACGGCCGCAGGGAGGGGCGGCCAACCATCGCGAGGACGAGCGCGGGGGAGATGGCGAGCACCAGCCAGAACGCCAGCTGGGCGGGATGAGTAAAGGAGCCCTGCGCTCGATCGGTCACCGCCAGGCCTCCGTTGACCAAGCTCTGACTGGTCCCATGTGCGATCGACTCGACCGCGAGGATCGCGCCCGCGAATGTCAGGCAGTAGAGGATGACCTTGATTTCGCGCACTCCTGCCGCGGCGACCAACATCGCAACAGCCAGGAAGGCGGACCAGATGACCCAGATCTTCAGCACCACGAACGTGTCCCGGGCGACGAGCAGTCCGAGGATCGTGAGCAACTGGCCCATGAGGAAGGCGATGAACGCGGGGTGTGGCTGGCGAACATGGCCGACCATGACAAACCGCAGCAGAACCACCCCGCCCACCAGCAACAGGATGGCCTTGGTTGGCGTCAGGCCGAAGGAGCCAAAGCTGAGGCTGAGCGCCTCGGCCGGCACGCAGAGGATGGCCGCGTAGACCCCCACCATCGGTTTGTAGAAGAAGTAGACGCTCGCCACCGCGACGAAGGGCAGTCCAAGCGCGACCGCCGGTGAGACCATGTACGCGATCATGGTGTCGGCAGCCGCGATCGCCGAGACGACCAGGCCGCCGGCTACCCATGCGAGAGTGCGTCGGGAAGGTGCGATCGCGGACACCGGATCATCCCCGCAGCGTCCAGGCCCCGGCCCGATCGAGCAGGGCCTTCGGACACCGGATCATCCCCGCAGCGTCCAGACCCCGGCCCGATCGAGCAGGGTCTTGACCCGGCTTTCGAAGCGAAACCGGCGCCGGCTTCCGTATACATAGGGGTAGAGCAGCTTTCGGACCGGTGACATATCGGACGCTCGCCTGTGATCCTTGAGCTCGGCGAACAGGCGTGGATGTTCCTGGCGCAGCGTCCTGTAGAGGGCGGTGTGGTCGGCCTTGGCTGCCCCCAGCATTCGCTCTCCGTGCAGGCGCCGGCGAACGGTGAGAAGGCCTGGTCCCGCGTACACGCCACGGCAACCGCGCTCAGCAAGTGTCATCCACAGCCCCCAGTCCTCGTATCCCGCTCCAAGATGCTTCCATCCGCCGACGGATTCGAGGGTGCCGCGCCTGAATAGCGCAGTGACCGGATACTCGTTGGTGTAGGCGAGCCGGTAGGGATCGATCTTCCGCGGAACCAACCGCAACAGCCGCGAGTCGCCGAATTCTTCGTAGTCCCCGTAGCAGACGGCGGTGTCGGGGTTGGCGTCGAGCAGGTCGGCCATCGTCCGCAGTGCGTCCGGCATCGCGAGGTCGTCCGCGTCGAGGGGATAGATGTACGGTGCCAGGGTCGCCTTTACGCCGGCCATCCTCGCGGCGGAGAGCCCGGCGTTGCCCTGGTGCAATACCCTGATTCCGCGCTGCGTGAGCTCCTCGAGCGCGCGCTGGGTCCCTCCCTCGGTGGAGCCGTCATCGATCACCACCACTTCCACGTCGTCCGAGCTCTGAGTGGAAGAGACCGCGTCGGGGACGAGCGCGCCATCGTTGTAGCAGGGGATGACCACCGCCACACGAGGTGACCGAGTGGGGTTGTCGGTGGGCCGGGTCGAGTCGTTGGCGGGGTGGGTCGGGCCATCGGCTGGGGCCAGGTGGACCGAAGGGACATCGTCCTGGGCCATGTGGAGCCCAATATTGTCAGCTGCGGCGGTTTATGGGTGGTCGTGCGTGCCTGATCCCGGCTCAACCCTACTAAGATCCGAACCGATGAGTGCCCTGTGAGAGATCGCTCCACCCTGGGAATCCTTTGGCGCAGGCGGTGGGTCGTGGTGGCGACCTTCCTGATCTTCGTCGTATTTGCCGGCGTGCTCTCAAAGGCGCTACCGAAGGTCTATTCGGCGTCCAGCACGCTGATCGTGGTCCCGAACGAGAATGCGGCGACGTTCGACGCGGTTCAGGCCGCACAGGTGACCGCTCGCACTTATTCGGATGTCGTCAGTGCTCCCGCGATAGCCGCGCAGGTGGCACGTCAGCTCGGCGGAGGTGCCACCGCGGACTCGGTCGGATCGGCCGTCTCCGTGAGCCCGGTCATCGAAACGCAGCTGCTGCGAATCAGCGCCGAGGATCGCAATCCCGGCAAAGCCCAGCTGCTGGCCAATACCTATGCGGCGACCGTGATCCAGTACGTCCACCAGTACCTTGGAACCACCGCGGGAGCCAGCGTGGCCCTCGCCGCGAGTGCGACGCGCCCAACGGCACCCGCCCGCCCCCGACCCACGCTGTACGTCCTGGTCGCCGCCATCCTTGGGCTATTCATCGGCGTCGGCTTGGCATTTCTGCTGGAGCGCCTGGATACCCGACTGCGCACAGGCGATGAGGTGCGCGAGCGCTTCGACGAGCTGATCTTGGCGCGCATGCCGCGGCGGGGTCGAACCAGCGCATCGCTCAACGCGTTCAACGAGGCGTTCGGGCTGTTGCGCACCAACCTGCGATTCGCCAGCCCCGACGGGTCTCCGGGACTGATCGCGGTGACGAGTGCCCGCGACGGCGAGGGTAAGACGACCTGCGTCGTGCAGATGGCGCTGAGCATCGCCGAGGTGAACTCGCGGGTGGTGGTTGTCGACGCCGATTTTCGGCGACCGATGCTTCAGCAGGCACTCATGCCCGACACGCACGAGCCGTTGCGTCCGGGGTTTTCCAACTATCTCGTGGACGGCTGCGCCCTGGAGGAGATCATCCATGACACGGGCCATCCGAACGTGGAGCTCGTGCCCACAGGACCACTTCCTCCCAACCCCTCCGCGTTCTTGGAGTCCCAACGGGTCGAGCCGGCGCTGCGGGAGCTCGCCGAGCGAGCCGACCTCGTCCTCGTCGACTGTCCTCCGCTGTCGGCCGGTGCGGACGCGTTGACCCTTGCCGGCCGCGTCGATGGGGTGATTGTCGTGATCGACCTCGACCGCTCGAATGAGCGAGCCGTGCGCGATGTGCTCCATCAGCTGAGGGCGGTCCACGCGCCCATTCTTGGGTTCGTGCTCAATCGGGATCGTTTGGCCGAGTTCGCGTACTCATACGAGTACGCCGGCCAATCCTCGCGGTGACGTGAGGCCTCCGCTACGGCTCAGTCAAGGAGGTTTGAAGCGTCCGATCGCCGAGACGCCGATTCTGATCCTCGGGCTGGCGGGCCTGTCGATGCACCACGGCGCGCTCGGCGCGATCCGCAGCGTCGGCAGGCTCGGGGTCCCGGTCTTCCTTGCCCACGGCTCGCGCCGGGCTCCGATCGATCGTTCACGCTACTGCTGCGGCAGCCTCGTCCTTGCGCAAGAACATGGTGACACTGGGACCCTCGAGTCCCTGCTCCAGTTCGGCGCCGAGCACCGCGGGGCGATCCTCCTCGCGGTTGACGACGCCGGCGCGATGTTCGTAGACGACCACGGCGGTGCACTGGCCGAGGTCTTCCTACTCCCCCATCAGCCGAGCGGGCTGGCCCGGGCGCTTGCCGACAAGCGGGAGATGCACCGGCTCTGCCTCGAGCACGATGTCCCAACCCCAGACGTGGCCTGCCCAGAGTCCGAGGCGGATGCCCTCGAATACGCTGCGGGTGCGGCGTACCCCGTTGTCGTGAAGCGCATCGACGCATCCCTGCCGATGGATTCACCGACCCCCAACGTGCTGCTTGCGCGCAATCGCGAGGAGTTGCTCACCGCATACCACATGATGGCATCACACCAGGTCCCCAACGTGATGCTCCAGGAGTACATTCCCGAGACGCCCCAAGCCAACTGGATGTTCAACGGCTACTTCGACGAGCGCTCCAGGTGTCGGCTTGCGTTCACCGGGCAGAAGCTCAGACAGGCGCCCCCCGATGCGGGCGCCACGACGCTTGGCGTATGCCGCCCCAACCCTCTTCTGGCCCGCACCACCGAGCGCTTCATGCAAGCTGTCGGATATCGGGGGATCCTGGATGCCGACTACCGCTTGGATCCACGAGACGGCCGCTACAAGCTGCTCGACGTGAACCCGCGGATCGGCTCCTCCTTCAGGCTGTTCGTTGCGGATGACGGAATGGACGTTCTCCGGGCGATGTACCTTGATCTCACCGAGCAAGCGCCGCCAACTAGGGCCGAGCCACGGGACGGTCGTCGGTGGGTTGTCGAGCCTCAGGACCTCCAGTCCTCCCTCACATACCTGCGGCAGGGAAATCTCACCCCACGCCGCTGGTTGGGCTCGCTCCGCCATGTCGATGAGACGGCCTGGTGGGCACGGGATGACCCTGGTCCGTTGTTCGCGTTGTTGGCGTTCCTGTCGGTCAGTCGGCTGCGTGGGTACGTGCGAAGCGCGCGTAAGGGCATCCGTCTACGCCGAGCGTATGCTCGAGCCGCCTCAGCAGGTGCCAGAGGATGAAGGTGCTCGCCGTCTCCTCCTACGGCGCCCTCGGCGGAGGCGAGCTTTCACTGGCCGAGTTCTTGGTGCATAGGCCGACCAACGTCGAGCCGGTGGCGTTGCTCGTCGAGGACGGACCACTACGCTCGCACTTGGTGCGGCGGGGGGTGCCCACTTGGGCGGCGCACGGGTTCGACGGTCGCCCGTCGCCGATCCAGCTGGGCCGCTTCACCCGCGCGCTGCTGGGCCTGCTCGAGTCGACCGATCCGGACGTGGTGTGGGCGACGGGGTTGAAGGCCGCGTACTTGGCGGTGCCGGCGTGCCGCTTCGCCGGTGTCCCGGTTGTCTGGCACAAGATCGACTTTTCGCTCGACGCGGTGCTCACCCGCCCGCTGGCCGCGGCCGTCAACGGGGTGGTCGGCGTCAGCGCTGCCGTCGCCGAGGCACTGGGCCCCACGCTGCGCCGCCGCAGGCTCCTGGCGGTGGTCGGGCCGCCGGTGCGCCTGGCGCTCGACCTGCGCATCGCGCCCAACGAACGTGAGCCCACGATTGGGACGATGGCGACTCTGACACCAATCAAGGGTCAACGGCACATCATCGAAGCGGCGGGAATCCTGTTGGGCGAGTTCCCGGATCTGCGGGTCGTGCTCGCGGGCAACTCCTCGCCCGACCACCCCACTTACCCTGGGGAGCTGCGAGCGCTCGCGGACAGCCTGGGGTTGGGCGAGCGGCTCGAGCTCACCGGCTTCGTGAAAGATGTGGCACAGACGCTCGGGCGCCTGACGGTGTTCGTCAATGCAACCTATCGAGACGAGCAGGGGTTTGGCTGGGAGGGTCTCAGCGGGGCGATGCTCGAGGCGAGCTGGGCGGGGCTGCCGGTGGTGGCCACCAGGGGCGGTGGAACCCCGGAGGGGCTGGTGGACGGGTCTACGGGAACGCTCGTGGAGCCGGCCGATCCCGCCGGCCTGGCGCACGCGATCGCTCCATACCTTCGCGACCGGGTCCTCGCGCGAGCGACTGGAGAGGCTGGATGGCGCTTTACGCGCGAACGGTTTGCTCCCGATGTCGCGGCGACGCGCCTGTTCGGGGCCCTCGGCGAAGTCCTCTGAGGCGTTTCACGCCACCCTCCCCGAGGGCAGCCGTCGACGTACCATGCGCACGACGAATGCCACGTCGAGGGGATTGACTAGCCGTTCCACTGTGAGCAACGCGATCATGTACACGGCTGTGCTTGCCAGCAGCGCTGCGAGCAGGTCGCCTTTCAGCAACAGCCCGGTGCACGTCATCCCGATCCCCGCGGCGAGCGCTCCGGCGAGCGTGTGGCACCAGGCGATGGGGCCGATGATGCGAGCGGACATTCGCATGATCCAGGCTGCGTAGACAACGGTGGTCGCGAGCATCGCCCCCGCTGCGCCCGCATCTCCGTAGAGGGGGATCAGGACCAGGTTGATCGCGATATTGATTGCGGCCATCGCGGCCGCCACGGGCACCATCCGCCTTGGATTCTCCCGGGAGACCATGAGCGAGGTGGCGAGGATCACGACTCCCATCAGCACAACACATGGAGCGAGGATCCGCAGAGGCTGAGCGGCGGAGACAAAGGTTTGGCCATAGATCGACCTGCAGATTGGATCGGCCAGCACCGCGAAGGTGATGGCGAGCGGAGTGAGCAAGACCAGTGACAGCTTGATGGATCGCTGGAACACGAAGCGCAGAGGAGGGTCGCTGTCCGGCCCGAGGTAGGTGTACATTGCGGAGAACGCGCCGGTCAATGCGTAGGCGATGAAGAAGGTCGATTCAAACAGCCGGTAGGCCGCCCCGTAGCGACCGACGGCGGCCTGGGTTGCGAGCAGTGCGAGCAGCAGGGTGTCCATTCTGGCGAGCAGCACGGCAAAAGTGTCCTGGGCCGCAAAGGGAATGCTGCCGGCCGCCAACGCAAGCCATCCCCTGCGGCTGATTGCCCGCGTGGGTACGCCAAGCGTGCGCTGCATGAGCGCAAAGCCGATCGCCACGCCGATCAGCGAGCCGGCCGAGTAGGCGGCGCCGACGCCGACCACGCCATAGCCCGCTTGCAGCGCCCCGATCCCGAGCGCGGCCGAGCAGATCCGCTGGATGGCGTCGGCCAACGAGGGCGGGCCCCCCCGTTCCTGCGCGGCGAAGAGGGAGGACTGGGTGCGGGCCACCGAGTCGGCGAAGACGCCGGGGGCGAGGACCAGAGCGGTGGCTTGGGCCTGGGAGTCGTAGCCGACCAGGTGCAGGCCCGCGAGGGTGAGCGTAAACAGCGGCACGGCGAGCGCCAGCTTGAGCGCGATCACGTTGAAGAAGACATCGTCGGCGGCGGAGTGCGCGCGTGCGATCACGCGCAGCATGTAGCGGTCGAGTCCGAGGTCCACGGCGACCATCACGAACCCCAGGTAGGCCATCGCGAACACGAACGCGCCGAGTCCGTTTTCCCCGAGACGGCGTGCGACCGCGGCGAATAGGACGAGCGAGGCCAGTCGCCCGACGATCTCGCCCACGCTGCGGTAGAGCGTGTTGGCGACCGCGCGCTCGCCGACCTCACGGGCTTTGGACTTGCGAGGGCCCTTCGCCGGCGGCTCACCCAGCGTGGCGGCGGAACCTGCATCCTGAGCCCCAGCGGGTGTCGGTGGGCGCGGGGGGCGATCGTCCGGCGGGTGATGGGACGGTGGGGGCAAGAGGCGCCATTATCGGGCGTGGACCCGACGAGCCCTATGTGAGGCTAACCTGACGGCTCGCGACGCGCCCGCTAGTCGCGGCCAGCTCGATGAAACCCGCGCTCATCCTCGCCTATCACGGTCTCGGGTCCTACCCGCGCTCGCTGGATCCGCACAACCTGATGGTTGCCCCGGCACGGTTCAGCCGCCAGATCGGGACGTTGGGCCGCCGCGGCTACCGGTTCGTGGCGCTGGCGCAACTTGCGCGCACGCTTGACGATGGCACCCCCCCGCGAGGCGTGTGCGCGGTGACCTTCGACGACGGGACGGTGGACAATCTCGAGGTGCTCGCGCCGCTGCTCGACAAGCTTGGGGTGCCCGCTACGGTCTTTGCCTGCCCCGGCCTGCTCGGCAGCAGCCACTTCGCGATGCCGGCCGCGGCCGGGGTGCGGCTGATGAACGCCGACGAGTTGCGCGAGCTGGCGTCCCACCGGCTGATCGACATCGGCTCGCACACCAACGGGCACGCCGATCTCTCGTGGGCCTCGGCGCGGGAGGCGCACAGCGAGATGGCGAGCTCCAAGCGGGCGCTCGAAGACCTCCTGCAGAGGCCGGTCGACTCGTTCGCCTATCCCAAGTGCGGGTACTCGCCCGCGTGTCCCGATGCCGCGCGCATGGTCGGGTACACGGTGGCGGTCACCTGCGGGGGACGGGGTGGCTGGAGGCGGTTCGAGCTGGCGCGGGAGAGCATCGACTCGCTCGATCGAGAGGTGAGCTTTGCGCTCAAGTCGCGCAGGCTCTTCCTGCCGCTGCGCGAATCCCTGCCGGGTCGCGCCGCTCGCGCGGCAGTGCGCCCGCTGCGCCACAGCGGCGCGGGCGGGTCTCCCGACGGCTGAGCGCTGGAAGTTGCCTGGGCCGAATGCCGTTCTCTGAGTAGGAGCCAGAGTGGTGGGTAGCTACTCTGTGCAACTCATGTCAAGGATGATGATCCCTACGCATATCGCCCGTGCGATCGCCTGCTCGGCACTAGCCGTCGCGGTCCTGCTTGTCCTGTTCCTCGGCGGCGCTGCACGCCAGGCGCAGGCGGCCGGCTCGGAACCCCTGCTGCCGAACCTGGTGGCCGATCCGCCGGACAACGTCAGCCTGGCGACGGACAGCTCGACGGGCGTCAACCGGTTGCTGTTGCGATTCAACGGCTACGTCCACAACAAGGGCCCCGGGGCGGTCGACTTCCGGGGCTCGCGCGAACAACCGAAAGTGAGCCAGGCGGTCGAAGCAGAAGTCGAACGCGCCAGGGAAAAAGCGGAAGGGCTGCCGCAGAAAGTCGAAGCAGAACTGGCCACGCCGCCGATGAAAGTCTTCCAGCGGCTGTTCACGACCAACGCGGAAGAAACGAACATCGAACGGCCGCACGTGGAAGAACCGAGCTCGGGCGAAATGATCTACGTCAGCGCCGACGGCCACCATCACTGGCATCTGCAGCGCGTGGCGAAGTACTCGCTGTGGAACTCGGCGAAGACCGCCGAAGTCGCTCCGGCGGCCAAGGTCGGCTTCTGCTTGGAGGACAGCCAGCACGTTGAAACCAACATCGGGCCGGAAAAAGCGGTTTACGCGGACAACATTGCTCCCTACCGCGACTTCTGCCAGCAGTATCGCCCCAACGCCACGGGCCTGTTCGAGGGGATATCGCCCGGCTGGCGCGACGTCTACAGCCATGAACTGGCCTTCCAGTGGGTGGACGCGTCCAACGTCCTGCCCGGTGAATACTGGCTGCGCGAGGATGTCAACCCGCTTGGCGTGATCAAAGAAACGGGCGGCGCCAACGCGCCGGCCTACGCGACCAGCCCGACGATCGTCCCCGGCTTCGATGCGCTGGCGCAGTCGACCAGTATGCAGGCCGGCGAAGCGCGGACGGTGACCCTCACCGCGAAGGCCTGGAACGACTCGGCCACACCCAGATACACGATCGTCTCCCCGCCCCAGCACGGCACACTGGGCGCGGTGAGCAACAACCAGGTCACCTACACCCCGAACGCCGGCTACACGGGGCTCGATTCCTTCACCTTCTCGGCCGCCGACCCGAACAGCCAATTTCCCCAGAGCCCCGCGGTGGCCACCGTCTCGATCGAAGTCACCACCGTCGCCCCCAGGGTGCTGCTCGCGGGCGACGCGACGAGCACCTACCCGGTGGGCGATCAGACCACGGCCGGCCGCGAGGAAGCGTTCCAGTTCACCGCCACGTCCACGGGCACGGTGGAAGAAATGCAGCTTCGCACGAACGCGACCGCCAACACGGGCATCACCGGGGTCGTGCTCGGTGTCTTCGCCGAAAGCGCGGGCAAACCCGGGACAGTGCTGGGGCAGGCCACGGTGCTCGGTGAACCGGCGGTGAATTCGTGGATCAAAGCGGCGGGTCTCTCGGCCGCGGTGGTGAGTGGCAGCAAATATTGGCTCGTGCTGCTGCCGCTGGGGGAAAGCTCGAAGAAGCTTCACTACAATGTGGCGGTCGCCGCGGGCGGTGCGGGCAACGTGGAGAGCAAAGCGGGGGGGCTGAGCTCGCTGACGGGGGAGTCCGCGTGGGAAACCTACAACCAGGGGCCCGTGGGCTTCCAGGCGCTCGGCCGCAGCACCGCCCAGCCGAGCGTCACGATCGAAGGAGCGCCCGCGAGCATGACCGCGGGCACAAGCGTGCAGCTCTCCGCGACCGTTCTCAACGACAGCCCGACGGTGACCTGGAAAGCCAGCGTCGGCTCCATCACCGCGGGCGGGCTGTACACCGCTCCCTCCGAACCGCCGGCCGGCGGCACGGTGGTGGTCAGCGCTACTACCGCCAAGGGAGCCAAAGACCAGCGCACGATCGAAATCACGCCCACCAAGGTCCTGCTCGTGGGCGACGCGACGAGCACCTATCCCGTGAGCGATCAGACGACGGCTGGTAGGGAGGAAGCGTTCCAGTTCACCGCCACGTCCACGGGCACGGTGGAAGAAATGCAGCTTCGTACGAATGCCCTCGCCAATACAGGCGTCACTGGCGTGGTGCTCGGCGTTTTTGCCGAAAGTGGGGGCACGCCGGGTGAAGTGTTGGGGCAGGCGATGGCGTTTGGCGAACCTCCGGTGAATTCATGGATCAGGGCGACGGGCCTCAAAGTGGCGGTGGTGAGCGGGACCAAATATTGGCTTGTGCTGCTGCCGCTGGGCGAAGGCTCGAAGAAGCTTCACTACAACGTTGCGGTCGCCGCGGGCGGGGCGGGCAACGTGGAGAGCAAAGCGGGGGGGCTGAGCTCGCTGACGGGGGAGTCCGCGTGGGAAACCTACAACCAGGGACCGGTGGGCTTCCAGGCGCTCGGCGGCGCCTCGGGCGCCTCCGCGGCCAGTCCATTGCACGCGTCCGCGGTGGCAAGCTCGGCGGCGGTTCCCATCAAAGTAGGGACGGCCGCGGGGCGATCGAGCCACCTGAAACCGAGTGCGGGGGTCGCAGGTGTGCGGCCTCAGTCGAGCGTGGGGATCGCAGGTGCACAGCCGCAGTCGAGCGTGGGGATCGCAAGTGCACAGCCGCAGCCGAGCGTGGGGATCGCAGGTGCACAGCCGCAGCCGAGCGTGGCGATCGCGGGGGCACCGTCGAGCATGATCGCTGGCACGAGCGTCGAGATCTCGGCAATCGTCGCCAACGACGGCCCCGAGATCAGCTGGAGCGCGAGTGCGGGCTCGATCACATCCGGTGGCCTCTACATCGCCCCGTCGGTTCCTCCAGCCGCAGGGACGGTGACCGTCACCGCCCGCAGCGCGCAGGGTGCCCACGATCGGCGAACGATCGCGATCGTGCCGGTGCCCACGGCCGAGCCGGCGCCCGCGGCGCCCCTCCCCGCGGCAACGGCGTCGCCGTCGATCGCGGGCGCTGGCCGACCGCGGCTCGGCGGTTCCTCGTCGACCGCACCCGCGGTATCTGCGCCGGAAGCGATGCTGGTCGGGCGCATGCTGGTCATGACGACAAGGGCGACGGTGGCCGGCCGTCTCCACCTCAGCGCATATCTCGGCAAGCGCGGTCTTGGCGGTTGCACGATCCAGACCCCCGCCGGTCGGGCCTTCACGTGCCGGCTGGCGCTCGGGAAGTGGGTGTCCCCAGGTGCGCCGGTCAGTGCCACGGCGAGCTTGCAGAGCGCGAGCGCGAACCTGCGCGGCGTGCGCAGTGCCGCGCAGGTGCCGATGATGAAAATGGATGGCGTGTATAGCGCGGGGCAGGTCTTCGCGAATGGTGCAACCCAGGTTCGCGTCCACGGGCATCTGGCGGCGGCGGCGCGGTTCACATGCGATCCGTCGATGGCGAAGTTGCGCCCAGTTGCCTTGGGCTGACACAACGCGGATCCAGGCGCCCGTCGTGGCGGGCGAGCAGCGCGGGCGGTAGGGTTGGGGTGTATAGTGGTGTACATGGTCCGCACGCAGGTGTATCTGGGGGATGAGGAGCTCGAGCTGCTCGATCGCGCGGCGCGGGCGGTGGGGGCTACGCGGTCGGAGCTGATACGGCGTGCGGTGAGGGAGTCGTTCGGTGTGCGGGGCAAGGCCGAGCGCGGGCGGGCGCTCGCGGTGAGCTCGGGCTCGTGGCGCGGCCGGGGCTTCACGGGGGCGGAGTACGTGGATGCGGTGCGGGGCGACCTCGATGAGCGCCTGCGGCGGCACGGCCTGAGTTGAAGCTCCTGGATACGGCGGTCGCGGTCGATCACCTGCGCGGCGCCGAGCCCGCAGTGGAATTGCTGGGGCAGTTGACGGAGGAGGATGAGACGCTCGCGGCGAGCGAGCTGGTCCGCTTCGAGCTGTTGGCGGGAGTGCGACCGGACGAGCTGGAGGCGCTGGAGCAGTTCTTCTCGGCCCTCCGTTGGCTGCCCGTCGATGAGGAGATAGTGCGCACGGCGGGCGCGCTGGCGCGCGAGCACCGGGGGGCGTTCAGCGGGATCGACGATGTGGACTACGCGATCGCCGCCACGGCGATCGTGTTCGACGCGGAGCTCCTCACCACGAACGTTCGCCACTTCCCGATGTTCGCAGACCTGCGGTCTCCGTATTGAGAGTTTTGCTTTGACGAGTTTCAGGAGTCGCGGGGCAGGGATGCCCCGCGCGCCCGACCGGCTGACTCCGTGCCCACCTGCGCGGATGCGACCCAAAATAACCCCCTCGGAATCCTGACACTCAGGCGAAGCCCGGCGGGGTGAGGTTGTATATCTTTTTTTGAAGTTGTGTCCGACGATCGTTATACACAACTCGAATTTTCGATATGTATGTCTGCCGGCCTCGACAGTCAGTGATCACCTAAGTGATACGCCGGGTTGATTTTTCTCTCAGCCGGAGCTGGTCGTAACCGCCCCGGGCCCACCGGGGGCCGTGACCGCCCCGGGCCCACCGGGGGCGGTGGCGGCGGCGGCGTCGAGCAGGCCGGCGCCATAGAGGCGGACGTCGGACGGGCCCCCGAGGGGCCGCGCGGTGGCGCGCAGGCGCTCGACGATCTGGGCGGGGGTAGGGTGGCGGCCGAGCACCCTGGAGGCGATGATGAGGGCGGCGGTGGCGGCCACGTGGGGGGTGGCCATGGAGGTGCCTTCGTAGCCCCCGGGGATGCCGAAGTGCTGGGGGGAGGTGCCGAGGAAGGTGACCTGGAAGACGTCGCGCCCGGGGGGTTCCGCGGGGTGGCAGTTGGGGTCCCCGGGGAGGTCGGCGTCGGGCCCGCCCCCGGGGGCCACGAGGGTGAGGGAGGCGCCGTAATTGGTGTAGGAGGCGAGGCACCCGTGTTCGGTGGTGGCCCCCACGGCGATCACGTTGCGCGCGCGGGCGGGGTACGCGGCGGAGGCGTGGGCCTCGTTGCCGGCGGCGCCCACCACCACCACGTGATGGCGGTGGGCGTAGCGCAGGGCGGAGATCAGCTCGGGGATGTCCGACGCGGTGATCCCCCCGGGAAATTCGAGGGAGAGGTTGATCACCTGGGCGTGGTGGTTGACCGCGAAGCGGACCCCCTTGGCGATGGTGGAGGCGTTCCCGTTGCCTTCGTAGTCGAGCACCCGCACGGGCATGATCCGCACCCCGTAGGCCAGGCCGGTGAGCCCCCTGGCGTTGTTGGTGGCCTCCGCGATGGTGCCCGCCACGTCGGTGCCATGGCCGTTGCGGTCGTTGGGGAAATGGTTGTGGGCCACGAAGTCATACCCCCCGACGAACTGGTAGCGGTAGAAGTCGGGCGACCTGCGAAAGCGCCCCCGGTTGGCGTAGGCCACGCCGGTGTCGAGCACCGCCACCACCACCCCCCGCCCCCCGGGGGCGTGGTCGGCGATCAGGTTGCTCCACGCTTCGGGGGCGTGGATCCCGAATTCCCCGGCGAAGTTCCACTGCAGCTTGCTCCACCCCCCGGGGGCCTTGGCGAGCCCGGGGTCGTTGGGGAACGGTTCCCCCGCGACCGCCGCCCGGGCGGCGGCGGTGGTCCGCGCGGCGGCCGGGAGGGTGACCCCGGGGGTCCCCGCGGCGGCGCCGAGGACAGTGGGTTCGACCAACGCGGGATCTCCTGCGGCGCGGGGTTCGGCGGGTGCGGTGTCCCCCGCGGCGGCGCCGAGGACAGTGGGTTCGAGCAGCCCGGAACCACCCGCGGCGGCAGGTTCGGCCGGCGCGGTGCGCGTTGCTGCCGCGGTGGCCCCAGGGGACCCGACAACGGCGGTGTGGGCGATGTAGTCGGGGACCGCCCACGCGACCCCCCGGGTGTGGCGCAGGCGGGCGAGCGCCTCGGGGACGGTGACCCGGCGCCCGAGGGTGAGCAGCCGGGTGTCTTCGGCCACATCCACCGGATCCACAGCCCCGGCGGCGTGGGCGCTGGCGGCCTGGGCGGTGGGGGACTCGGAGGGGGTGTAGCCCACGACGACGACCCCCGGCGCGTAGGGGGCTCCGCCGGCGGCGGGGGCTGTGGGGGGTTTGGATGTTGGGATCGCGGGCCCGCCCGGAGGGCGGCCCGCCCGATGGGCGGCGTGGGCGGTGTGGGGGACGAGCGCCAGTGGCGCAAGGGCGCCCAGTGCGAGGGCCGCGCGGACGACCCCCCGCGCGCTGCGGGGGCGGGGGGCCACGGGGGGCTCGGGTTGGGCGCGGGGGGCCATGGGGGTCCGGTAATGATGATGCCCCGCGTCTTCCGGGGACGGCACGGGGGGCCGCGGGTCGCACTTGCGCCCCGCGGGGACCCCCCGGTCTAACATCGGCCGGTAGGCCATGGGCGACCGCTTCTTTCCACGCGATGAGTACTTCATGCGCCTCGCCCTGCGCGAGGCGGAGCATGCGTTGGAACACGACGACGTGCCAATCGGCGCGGTGGCGGTGCACGCGGGAGAGGTGATCGGGGCGGGCCACAACGAACGCGAAGTGCGCCAAGACCCCACCGCCCACGCCGAGCTGATCGCCCTCCGCGAGGCGGCCCGCGCGGTGGGCAGCTGGAGGGTGCTGGAGACGGTGCTCTATGTGACCCTCGAGCCCTGCGCGATGTGCGCGGGGGCGATCGTGCTCGCCCGGGTCCCCCGCGTGGTCTACGGGGCCGCCGACCCCAAGGCTGGGGCGGGCGGCAGCGTGCTCGACGTGCTGGGGGAGCCCCGCCTGAACCACCGCCCCGAAGTCGCCGGGGGCCTGCTCGCGCCAGCGTGCGGGGCGCTGCTCAGCGAGTTCTTCGCCGCCCGGCGGTGAGGCTCGCGCGGCGGTGAAACTCGCGCCGAACGGGCACGGGCGATCCCCCAAGCCTCACGGTGGCGGTGGCGGGCACGTCACCATTGCCGGCATGCGAGCGGCGACAGTCCTGGGATGCGCTCCGGCTAGCACGCGAGCAGCGGCAGTGCGGGATGCGCTCCGGCTAGCATGCGAGCAGCGGCAGTGCGGGATGCGCTCCGGCTAGCATGCGAGCAGCGGCAGTGCGGGATGCGCTCCGGCTAGCATGCGAGCAGCGGCAGTGCGGGATGCGCTCCGGCTAGCACGCGAGCAGCGACAGTCCTGGGATGCGCTCCCGCTAGCACGCAAGCAGCGACAGTCCTGGGATACGCTCGAAGTGGCGAACGTTGACGGTCGCGAGTTCGAGCCCGTGTGCGAGCGCCGTGGCGGCGATCCAAAGGTCGTGCGCGTCGATGATTGCGCCGGCCCCTTGCAGCTCCGCCCAGATGCCCGCGTGCAGGCGGGCGACCTCTGAGGTGATCGGGATCTGCTCGATCGCCCCGAGCAGCCGCTCCACGACGGCTCGCCGTCGCACGCGGCGGGCCTCCCCGTCCGCGTGATGGACTCCGTGGAGGAGCTCGCTGACTGTGATCACGCTGATCGCCGAATCCTCGTCGGCGAACCGCTCCACCGGCAGCGCCCCGCGCTCGATCTCGATCAGGACCGAGGTGTCGATCAGACGGGTGGCCACTTGTCCACGGGCGGGCCGAGGCTATGACGTGCCTCTTCGACGTCCCGCGCGAAGTCCTCATCCAGCGGCGGCAGGCCCTCCATCAGCGCTCTGAACGCCTCCCCGGAGATCCCGCGCGGGCGCGAGGGGCGCCGCAACTCCGCGATGGGGCGCCCGTTGCGGACGATCTCGATCTCCTCGCCCGCGTCCACCCGATTGATGACGGACGAGAAGTTGCGGGACACCTCGGTTGCCGTCATGCGGACCATGCCAAACATTTTATCAGATAAATCAGATTCGAGCCGACGCGTGCAGAAGCCTTGGAGGCGGCGACGGCGACGGCGAAGTCGCACTCATGCGCTCGCGCCACGACGCGGATGTCTCGTAGGGGGCCTCATCGGCCCCCGGAGACTAGCCCGCGGGCCGGGTCAGGATGCCGCGCTGGGTTGCTGGGCTGGGTCAGGATGCCGCGCTGGGTTGCTGGGCCGGGTCAGGATGCCGCGCGCTGCTCAGCGGGGCGGAGATCCTCGTTCGGTAGGCGTGGGCCGAGGTGGCGATGGTGTGATCCAAGCGCATCCGGGCTGCGTACGAACCGTCAACAAACGCATGCAAAGGAGACCTCGATGCACGAAAGTCAGCTGGATCACGGAACCGATCGCCGGCAGTTCCTCGGCCGCGCCGCCACCACTGGCGCCGGCGTGCTCGTCGGCGGTGGCGCGCTCGAGGCGCTCGCGCCGTCGCTCGCGGCAGCGCGCAAGAAGAGCGGCCGTGTCACAAAGGGCGATCTCGAAATCCTCGGCGCGGCCCAGCTCGCCGAGGCGTTGGCGGTCACCACCTACACCAACATCATCGAAACCGCGCCCTTCTTCTCGCGCCTGGCGTCGGACGATCAGGGCTACCTCAAGGCCGCTCGGGAGGAGGAGATGTCCCACTACCTGCTCGAGCTGGGCGTCACCAAGAAGCCCACCTCGGCCACCACCTTCTACTACCCGCCGAAGATGTTCGCCGATGCGCAGACGACGCTCAACGTGCTGGTCACCTTGGAGGACGCGTTCATCGCCGCGTACCTTGTAGGGGTACGCGACTTCAGCAGCGCGGACCTGCGCGTCACGGCGGCGCGGATCATGGGGATCGAGAGCGACCACCGCACGCTCGCGCGCGTCGTCGCTCCGGGCGTCGCCGCCAAGGACGGTGGGCCGATCGAGAACGTGACCGGCGTCCAGGGCAAGGCCGAGAGCGTCGATCCACCCAACAACAACGGCTACGAGCGCACGCTGCAGTGGACGAAGATCAGCAAGGCGGTGGCCGCGCTCACCCCGTTCGCCGACAAGACCGCGGCGGCGAAAGCGGGCTTCGACACCACCAAGCCCTACAAGTTCAGCCCCTTCACGCCCACCCTCCCGGAGCCGCTCGGCGAATTCCACTCGTTTCTAGGCTGAGTCGCGGCTGGAGTGGAGTGAGCATCTCATGGAGCTGTGTAGGTTCGTTGGTGCCTGTTGGGCTGTAGGTCGGCCGTGATGAAGCGGAGCCCGTAGGGCGTAGCGGAGTCTTGGCCAACGGTGGCGTCCGGCGAGCGCGGCTGCGGACAGCTGAGGCGATCCGCCAAGCACCAGTCCAGATGTAGCGCGATACACGCTACAATCAGCCAAAATGGCCTCTGTTCCTCCTCCCCTCTCGCTGAGGCTCGGCCGCGAAGGGCTGAGGGCACTCGAGGAGATCGCTCGGCGGCGGGGGGTGAGTCGTGCAGAGGCTGCGCGCCAAGCCATCGCAGAGACGGCCGAGCGCGAGCGCAGACGCACTGGCCTTGCGGCCGAGGCCAGGGGGCTCATGGAAGATCAGCGGTACGTTCGCGAAGCACACGAGGTTGCCAGCCTGATGGAGGAGCTGCGTGGTCCGTGGTGACGTCCACGCGATCACGCTGCCACGCAAGCGCGGTCATGTGCAACAGGGTCGCCGCTACGCGGTGATCGTTCAAGCCGACGATCTCCTCGCCCTGTCGACGGTCGTCATTTGCCCGACCTCCCGCGCAGCCTTCCCCGCCAGCTTCCACCCGGAGATCGCGCTGCTCGATCAACCAACTCAGGTTCTTTGCGAGATGGTTGGTGCTGTCGATGCTCGCGCCCTCGGCGAGCGCATCGGTCACGTTACCCTGGAGGAGCAGCGCGCGGTCGATGACGCCCTTCAGCTCGTACTCGAGCTCTCTTGAGCCAGCACGCGCTGAGCTACTTGATCGAAGAAACGACGGGGGTCGAGGGACAAAGCTCGAACCCGAACCTTGTGTGGAAGCGCATCAAGGAGCAGCCGAAAGTCTCTGCCGCTGCCTGCAGTGTCGCTGCGCCCACACCTTCTGCCCGAGCCAAAACGTATGCCCTACCCGATGCCCTATACTACCGTCGATGCGTAAGACCAGCGTCTATCTCGATGAGGACCAGGCTGAGCGCTTGGCGAGGCTCGCTCGCGAGGAGGGGCGTCCGCAGGCGGAGATCCTACGCGAGGCGGTAGCGACTTACCAGCCCAAGCCGTCCCAAGACCGGAACTTCGCGCTGGCGGGCTCGGGACACGGGGATGGGTCATCGATCGCGGATGTGCCGGAGGAGGATCTGCTCGAGGGCTTCGGCGAGTGACAGTCGTCATCGACGCCGGTCCTCTCGTGGCGCTCGGAGATGCCAACGATCCGTACTTTCCCCGCATCGACCAATTGCTGCGGACTGTCGACGGTCCGCTGATCATCCCAGCGCTCGTCACCGCCGAGGTCGACTATCTACTCGGGCAGCGGATAGGGCACAGAGCACAGCGAAACTTCATCGCCGATCTCGCCGCGGGCCGATTCACAGTCGCGTGCTTGGAGCGCGAGGACTACACCTCCATTGGAGAGCTCGACGCGCGATACGCAGACCTCGGACTTGGGCTCGCCGACTGCGCGCTGGTGGTGATTGCGAATCGCTACTCGACTGCTCGAATCGTGAGCTTCGACGAGCGGCACTTCCGCGCCGTCACCCCTCTCGCGGGAGGCGCCTTCGAGATCCTTCCCGCAGACGCTTGATCCACTACCAGGCCAGGTATTCAAGTGCCGGTCAATCGAGGCCACGAGCCGTTCACTCGTTCAAGAGCACGATCCGCACCGGGGAGTCGATGATCTGGCGTCGAGTCGTGCTGAGCGCCACAGGTGCCTGCCGATCTTTAGCTTCTATTTGATTCCCTGCCTTGGTTGGGTTCGGGACGGTGCCCGCACAATGAGATGGAGAGTGGCGACTCGGAAAAGTTCGTTCTCTGCCAGAACAACCGGATGCGTGCCGTCGCCATCTCCCTCGATACCTTCAGCCGATGTGGGTGCCTCAGCCCGCCTGAGACGCACCCGCACCAGCCAGCTCCGCTCGGCCAGCCATGTGCCCAATCCGTGGGCTCCGGCACGCGCTGCGAAGATCGAACCCGAATCTTGTGCGGAAACGCATTAGCGAGCTGCACGCGGAGCGCTTCGGTCCGAACCGGCGCGACATTGCCGGCCGATGAGCCACTTCGAGTCGAGCCCGATGCTCCACAGCAGGGCCTGTACTTTGACGGAGCCGCTGGAACCGGGCGGGAGGCACGAAAGCGTGCGGCGATCGGGCGACCCTGAGATGTGCGCGGAGGGCTTGGGCTTGCAACCCCGGAAGCAACGCTACGGTACCGCGTAATACATCGACTACAATCCTACCCATGGCCAAGTCAGCGCCATTCAGCCTGCGCCTCTCGGAGGAGACCGATCGTCTCGTCACAGCGGAGGCCAAGCGCACGAAGCGCAGCAAGGGCAGCGTGGTGGAGACGCTGGCAGAGGAGGCGCTGAAGACTCGGACGGTTCCCGGAATTGCGTTTCGCGGTGATGACTACAATCGTCGTGCCTGGCTGATTGGCACAAGCCTAGACGTGTGGCAGGTGATTGAGGCGTACAAGGACTTCGGCGAGAGTCTCGATCGGGCAATTGCGGAGACCGACCTCGGGGAACGCGAACTGCGGACCGCACTCAGCTACTACAGACGTTTTCCGCAGGAGGTCGACGATTTCATCGCGCTGAACCAGCTATCGCTGACGGAGCTCCACGCGGAGTACCCACACGCTGAAATCCTCCCTATCCAACTCGACTAGACAATAAGTTGCGTCTGCTGCTTGATGCGCATGTGTCGGGCCGTCGGATCGGTGCGGCTCTGAGAGTGCGTGAGCACGACGTGCTTGCGGTTGCCGAGGAGCGCGACCTCGACGGTTGCCCGGACGAGGAGCTGATGGAGCTCGCCACGCTCCAACGGCGCATCATGGTGACGTTTGACGTCGCGGACTTCCCGCGCATCTGCCACGAATGGTTGGAGGCCGGGAAGTCTCACTACGGCTGCGCGGTGGTGGTGGGCATCCGGCACCACGAGTTTGGCGCAATCGTGCGCGCGCTGGAAGGCGCGTTCGAGACACGGCCTGACCCGCAAGATTGGCATAACCGCATGGTTTTCGTCTCGAGGTCGCGGTGATCTCTGTGGACTCTGCGGAGCGCAGATATGTCAGGAGCGACTCGGACCAGCCTGACCACGACCTCATCTTGGAGCTGTCGGACCCGCCAAGCAGCCTCGCTTGCCACGCGCGCCACTACGTCCACAACGGTGTACATGTTGTGATCGTGGGTCAGCTTAAAGGCAATCTGTGCCCGATCGCCAGTGCCGCCTCGGTAGCCAGAGAAGTAGCCGAGACCGTGATCCCTCCAGGAGGGGAGTTCACGATGATCGCGTATACCCCAAGAAGTCCGGTCAGCAGCGAACCTCATTTCCGCGAGGTGACATTCGAGCTGGATGGATGCAGGCGGCGGCCTTCGTCGAAAGTGTTCGGGAGCCCCAAAGTGGCCCTTGCGTGCTTCAGTCCCCTCGATCTCGCGGCGGTCGAGGCGCTAACAGGCCGGCCCGTCCTTATGTTCCCTTACGGGTTCTACACGAGGGCGCTAGCGGAAGCGACAAGCGGACAGCCTGCTAAGCGACTGCTCGAACTCCTGATCGAGACAGGGCTTGCATGCCCTACCCACGGACCATCCCCGTACGGGGAATACTGTGGGTTCGACCCGAGTTGTGAGGAAGAGCCAAACCGACGCGCGAGAATGTGGCGAGCGCGATTCGCACCACGGCGACGCTCCACAGACGGCGTTTATGTCGGGGTCAGCACGGACCGCTCCGCACGAGTCGAGCTTGCCCTGGAAAGTGGCCGCCAGCCGATCCCAGTCTTTGGCCTAGCCGCGCCGGAAGCGGGCTGGGGCTACGGCGGGTCAGGTGCAGAGAAGGGCGCGACGTCCATCCTGGCCGACTATCTAGGGTTCCTGCCGCGACCGCAACTCCGCGCGCGGTTCGAGAGAGAGGTCGTTTCGAAGTTGGCCGCAGGCGCATTTACGCTCCCCATCTCAGAGCTCGACGCATGGTTCGAGGATGCAAATCGAGCACTGCAGCGAGGGTTGGTCGTAGTGGCCGGGCCGGCAGAGAGCGGCTGGCCCGCTGGCATCGCAAACGGAATGGCAGCCGGGATCGCGCAAGGGCTGCTGGAAGCTGGGTTTGATGTGTACGAGCCGGGATGCAACGCTGTGGTGCCTCCCTGGAAGAGGGCCGACCATCGTCTTCATGGCATGCTGCATGCCAGCCTCCTGTCCGCGTTGGACTGTTGCAGTATGCTCGTCATTCCCCACGACGGTGAGGCGATCATGCAAGGGGCGGAGGCTGCGGTCGCCCTGCAATACACCCTCGAACATCCCGACGTGCCGGCCGTGATCGCCTACGACCGAGCTGAGGCCAGCGATTTCGTGCGTCATGAGGGGTTCGGGGTTCAGATCGCGAAAGTAGGCGCTGGCCTGCCATGTGACGTCAGTGCTGTCATGGCGGCAGTCGATCGATCATGTGCCGCATGTGAATGCCTGCAAGCCGACCAGAGTCGCGGCCTCACCGGGTTCGCAGAAGGCACATGCAGCCATGCCCAATCGTGCTGAGCAATTCGGCTCCGTAGAGTCAAACGCCTCAGGAAAGACGGGGACGGGGATCGCGGGAAAGTCCTCGAAATCTCCGTGGCCCCTGATTCAGCTCCATGAGGAGCGGTTTGGTCGAGAAGCGCCCCAGGCCCCAATGCCCGCAGGCGGAGCGCAGCGTGTCGCGGCACTCAGCGCGCTGCAGACGGCCGCGGCTCTGAGCGAGCGGACGTCTGAGCCACGAAGAGCTACGTGCCGTCGAGTAGGCTCTACTATCCGTACCCGATCTCTGTGTCGTGGGTTTGTTGATCCAGGCGGCGGTGGGTAGTGGTGGTGGTCGTGGTGGTTGGCGGACGAACCGCTCTGGTGTCCGGGTGTGGGCGGCCTGCAGGACGCGCTGGCGTTCGGCGTGCAGCTTCTCCGCGTGGCCGTGATGGACGGCCGCGGGGGTCATCAGGCCGATCCCGGAGTGGCGGTGCTGGTTGTTACGGAGGACGGAGCGATCAAGCATCTGGCGAAGGCCGCATCGACCCTTTCAAAGGCACGGGTGCGGGCCAATCGGTTTCGGGAGGCCCTGCGGGAGCGTAACGTCCACCATCTCGTAATCTCGGGGTGCGCCTCAGCTCGACCTTGTACCTGGTCACAGACTGCGTCGCGGCAAAGGAGCCACGTAGCCGGTGCGGCGAACTGAACCCCGTGTCGCACAACCGGTATTAGCCGACGGCCCCCTTTCGCGGGAGCCACTTCTTACACCTACTCAGCACCGTGGCGGGCTGGAGACGAAGCGGCAGGCGTGAGCTGTAATCAGTCTAGGTCTGAGGGACTTACGGGTCTGTGCCTGGAACCTCGCTGGAGGTCCGTGGTGTCGGCGCGTTGTGCAGCAGCGGCGACCGCTGCTGCTGTACGAGGCTCCTGACGACCGTGAGGCTCGGATCCAGCCCCGACACCATCGAGGGCCAGCTGACGCCGCTCTACGCCCAACTGGTCCCCCTCGCCCGCAAGCGGGCACGGCAGGCCGCCCAGGACCCCCAAACCGCCCCAAACCCCGAAGCCTGCCCCCAAAACGCCTGCGACCCCGTTTTTCGGGGCCGCAGTTTGAAACCAAAGCAAATGGCGGGGAGGGAGGGACGAAGATCGAACCCAGACTTTGTGTGGAAGCGCATCAGCGAGCTGCACGCTCGGCGTTATAGCTGACGCTGGTGAGCTGGGTAGGTCAGGCGACTTTGAGGTACTGGCGCAAAGCCTCCCGGATCACCGCGGAGGTCGTCTCGTGATCACGGCTGGCCCGCTGCGCCAGCGCCTCGCTGAGCTCAGGGTCGAGCCGCACAGACTCCACCCCTGCCGCAGCCGATCCCATCGGTGGCCGTCCGCCACGCCGACGGAGTATCTCCTCGACGTCATAGCCCGCCTCGGCCTTAGCACTCAGCCCAGCGACCAACTCGTCCGTGATGGGCAATCCGCTGGCGGTTCTGCCGTAGGTCTTCTTCGCCATGTCAGTCTCCGGGCAACAGTCGCTGGTACTTCGGCCGCAGCGCCATTGCATGGATCGCCAGCTCCGACCCATCGTCACGCATGATCGTGACGACCTCGAGCAGCGTCGCGTCACGAGCAGGCCCCAGATAGAGCCGGGTGTCGTCGTCTTGGTTCTCGATGGTCATCGCGTGCGTTGTGGCGTGCTTGATGTCCGCGTCGGCTATCCCATGCTTGCGCGCCGACGGATGGATATCCACGGAACGAAATTGTAGTACGAAACCGGGCGGCCTTCAGTCGAAGCGGGGTTCGAACAACCATCACGAACCCGGCGAAAACGGGGAGGGAGGGACAAAGATCGAACCCCGACCTTGTGCGGAAACGCATCAGAGAGCTGCACGCTCGACGTTATGGGTGAGTGGCGTCAGCGTGCGCCGCTTGGTGGTGGCACCTGGAGCTGGCGACAGATTTTGCGTGCCAGCCCGTAGTCGATCTCCTGGTGGCGCGGAACGACCGATCGATCACCCTGCGGGCCGGCCCATCGTGTATGGCTGCCGCCCTCATCGATCTGGCGGCACCTATGAGCGCGTAGATGTCGCTCCAGGTCGCGCCGCTTCATGCGGCGATCGTCAGATGCAGCGCTTCGCGCTCACGCTGATCGCTCGTCTCGTTTGGCTCGGGAGAGAGCATGAGGCGCAGTGCGTCGATGACATTCGTGCGCGCCTCCTCGCGTGTATGACCCTGGCTAAAGACACCAGCGATCTCGGGTATTGACGCGATGATCCAGCCATCCTCGCCAGGCTCGTAGACGATCGTCAGATCTAGCTGTTCGGTCATGGCCCACAAGATACCGCGCGTCGACATAAATCCAACGGCGGTGGACGGCATCGGCGTACAACCCTCGAAGCGGCCGTGGTTTCCGAGCTAGCGGCTCACGAGAAGTGGCTCAGCCGCGCAGCCTAGCCTAGCTAAGGCCGAACACGACACGGAGCGCATCTTCCGCCGCCTTGTGCAGCGTATTGGTGCTGGCGCTTGTCAGCGTGGCCCACACTCCCTCCGGGAACCAATCAGCCGGAAGATCTATACACCGCCCAAGCTCCGCTGGCGCGTCATCGACGTCGAAAGGACCGAGGTGGCGAGAGTACCCACTGTGCTGCTCTCGGGTAAGCGACGCAATGTCGCTGTACTTCCGCACCCACACCCACTCCCGCCACCCTGTCGATTCCGACGAGAACGACCCGATCGGGAATGTCGCTTTCTAGTGCAACCTGGTTGAAGCTCGCTCGTCGCTCTTTGATCGTGCTTGCACAAAGGCGTGTCGCCATTGGCCGCATCGTATCGGTCATTGACTTCTGACCGCACGCGCACGGTTGCGTGCCACACGACCAGGCAATGCTCTGGGAGGGCGTCGTGCGGCTGGCCTTGAGCAGGTCTATCTAGCTCAGAGCGAAATCGAGGGGCGAGGCCAGACTCGCAATCGAGGTTCGAACATCGATCAACAACGGGGATGGCGGGACGAAGCTCGAACTCTGGCACATGGAAGCTCATTCGACAGCTTCATAAGGAGCGTTTTGGTTCTGGCGTTGAGGAATCCCCACATGTCTAGTATCCGGCCCTGCCAACCGGATCGTCAAGCAAAGCGGCCTAATCGGTCTTGTGGCTGCCTGCCACGGCCGCCTCTAGCCGCTCAAGGCCGCTGCGGATCGCCGCCAGCTCGGTAAGCACGCGCTGCTCGAAGGCGCCACTGCCAGCCTCCCGGCCAGCTATGCGCAGCAGCTCCAGCCGGTCGGCGTCGAGTATGTCGGCCAGCCGCTCAATGACCTCATCGCTTGGCGGGCCGTAGTCGCCAGTCTCGATGCGGGAGAGGTTGCCGGGACTCATGGGCATCTGTTCGGCCAGCTCGCGCTGCTTGAGCTTCTTGGCTCGACGTAGCGAGCGGATGCGTTCGCCAAAGGCGCGGGCACGTTGGGCTTGGGATTCAGGGCGACGTGAAGACATTCCCTCGGTCTACCGCCTGCCTGCGTGCCCTCCTTGATTGCTTGAGCAAGAGACGGTATGCCGTGCTATGGCACAATTCCATGCCTTTAGACAACACGACCCAAAGGAGCGAGGCATGGGGGCAGATCGACACCGCACGACGACGAGGACGACGAAGGCGCTGGGAGCCTGCCTGGTGGCGGTGGCGGTAGGCGTCAGCCTGGCCGCCAAGACCGGCGGCGCATCAGCAGCAGCAAGTACAGGGGCGCTCGGCGCAAGCTGCGCCACCCCCTACGTCCTGAGCGAGGGCTATGGGAACACCGCCCCGATTCTTACCGACACCGATTCGGCCAACGTAATCGGGTTAGGGGGCTTCTACCCTCCCGGTGTGCTCTCCTGGGAGTCATGGACTATGAAGCCGGGTTATGTGGTGTGTAGCGTACGGATTCAGCTTGAGGATGGCTCGCTCGTGCCACCAACCACTGTATATCCCTATCCGGCGCCGACCCCCACCGGCGGCCAGTATGATGAAACCTCAAATCCCGCCTCACGGTTTAGCAGCATTACCATCGCCGCCGCTAAATCATCGGTGCCAGCGGGTTCTAGCTGTAATTACCCGCAGGAAAGCTCCCTGCGCGGCACCATCACACACAACGGGCCGAAATCCCCGGTCGCGGTCAAGCTGGTTGACGTGTCGCCAACCTCGGTGCGGTTGAAGCTCACACCCCACAGCTCTAACCTCGTACTCTGCCCTAAAGCCGACATATTGGTGTCGCTCACCAACGCCGAAGGTCTGCCCATCAAGCAATTGAGTTTCTATGTAGCGGTGAAACCGCGTGGTGGTTTGACCTCGGTGGTGACGGTGCCAACTAGTCACCGCCCGCCGGAAGAAGGCCCGCGGCGGATAGAAGCGAGAGCGTTTGCGCGGGTGGTAAAAGCCAAAGGCTAAAATGATTGCTGGGGTGCCCCCGACGAGCCGGTGAGGGTTCGTCGGGGGACGGGTCGGGGTTCATACCTGATTTACCCGCTACCCTCCTTGAATACTGTGCGCGTCTCGGGCTTACGCCGTAGATAGTCTAGTCGTGGATTCGCTCGCAGGTCGCGCTCGATATCTTCCCTGACCAAACCGGCGATAGACAAGAGATCTTTCCAGTGCTCACGGGGGTATTCTGATACGAGTTCTTGAAGATCACTCGGGAGGTCGGACTCATTCAACAGAAGTCCAATGTCTACCTTATCGCATAGCCCGACAATGTCGGCGGCCCTGAGGCGGGCAAGGGTCGTAGGGTGGCTGGTGATGCTGTCGAGCCGCGAGCACACCACATTGGCCACTTCACTAAGCAGCCATTTCACAGGGCGAGGGCTGCTACTCCAGAGGTCATGCACCCGATTCTGCTGCCATATGTCGGGGATAAGCGGCATTTGGCTGCTCCAATTCGTAGAGGGTTTGACTGTCAGCAAACATGGGGTTACGGACAGACCTCCCTCTATGAATCATTTACTGTATTACCACAAGGCAGTGAAATCAGCAAGCGTAGTTGACGGACTCTTTCAGTGCGGAGCGCGTTCAGCCTGCCGCCGCCGCTGTAGCTTTTTGATGTCCTGCCGCAATACAGCAATTTCCGATGGCAGTATGCCCTGCCCTGAGCTGGCCAGCCATCGCGCCCGGCGATCATTCCAAAGGCCGTCAAATGTCCTAGCGCACAAGTCGATACCGGCGGCTGACCGAAAAATGCAAGCCTTGAAAACCCCCACCGCTGCTGGGTCGGACATGCCGAGAAACCCACATCTGCCCTCGACTACGAGCGGAGCTAGACCTGGCGTAATATCCAATAGGTAGGCTCGTAGCTCATAGAACGCAGTGTCGCATCTTTCTCGCAAGCGCGCCTGGCGGTCGCACTCAATCTGAAGATGCGCCAGATTCGTCAGTGCTACAATCCGGCGGACGTGACCGCCCTCTGTAACATGCGCCTCCAGCGCATCAAGCAAGGCTTCAACGTGCGGGGGATATTTTGACTCTGCACGTTTGATTCTTGCATCAAAAGAGCTTCGTAGAGAAGCTACGCTAACTGTTACAGTCCGATCACCACGGATAGCATTGATTTCGTCAATCGTAGCCTCATACGCCTCCTGGGGTGTCGGTAGAACAATGCCGTCAGACTCGGGGGGTTGTGCGTGCTCGGAAGTTGGTATGACCGCGGTCTTGGTGATTGGAGTGGATTCGATCACCGTAGCGAACTCGGATGCCAGCTTCTTTAGACGGAAGTAGCCATTTGGCTTTACTTGCGTTAGCGATGCACGTTTCATATCCATCGCTTCAGCCCCTTTTTTGAAGCGCGCTTCACGAGATGAGGCCAACGTTCCTTGGACCAAGCCGAGAACCTGAGCGATGGCAGATTTCTTGTTCCGTCCTGGCTCGTCGTCGGGCATTTTGTCGGTTTGATGCGCGAGCCAATCGCGGACGGCGTTCATGCTTGTTGCGTCAGTATGCTGTCCAGCAATTCTAAGCACCTCATGCGAGCCTGCAAGCGCCCCGTTGGTCGCGGAGGTCTCAGCTAGATTTAGCAACTCGGTAACGAGCCGGTCTGACTCAGGGCTTGGTTTGGTCTGCGGCATGTCTGCACTTGGTCTGCGCGGGGGCTGATTCAGGTCTACGGCGGCAGTTTATCCTGTTTTGCAAGGCCCTATTGGAACCGAGCCGACATCCAAAAACACCTTGAAGGAGACTCTACATGTCGAAGCGCAACAACCTCCCCGCCCCTCGTCCCTCCGGCCTGCTGTCCGCCTTCAAAGGCGATCAGACGGCCACCGAGGCGGCGACCATCCAGAAGGACGCCTTCCTCGCCCGCACTCGCCGCTCAGCCGAACGTGACCTGGGGCTACTCGAAATGGGCGACGTGGAAGCCCTGGCCATGCGCGGTATCGCCGCCGCTGGCAACACCGCTGCCCAGGCGGTCGCCGAGATCGAAGCCAACCCTTGCGCCACGGATGGCGTGGGGCGCATCCTCAAGACCGCCAACGCTGGCCTTGATCGAGTGCTGCGCCAGTACATCGAGGAGGGGTAGGCGATGGCTGGCCCACCAACAGCCAGCGACCAGCGTCTGCTCCAGCTCTGTCGTCGGCTCCTTCGCCGCATCGAAGACCTGCACGCCCAGCTCGACCGCCTGTATGGCCTGCTACATCGCTTGTGCAAGGACTACTGCTCCTTGCAGGAGCAGACCGCCAGAGACAAGCAGGCGCACGAAATCGAACGTACCAGCTCAGATGTTCTGTTCGCCCGTGCCGTTGATCTTCTTCTTGAGCGCAAGAACAATGAAGCTGGCGACGAAAACGAATTGGCGGCGTAAATGAAGTTCGCCGGACAGCTCGCCGCCGTTCTCCTGCTGGTGATGGCCCTGTGGGTGGCAGCAGGCATCTTGCCCAAGCTGCTGCCCCCGGCCGCCGCCATCTTCGGCATGGTCGTTATCGGGCGCATCGTCTTCTTCCTGACCCGCCATGACAGATGGTAGCCACAAAAGCCTTGACGGTTTCTAATGAGAAACCCATACTAGGGCTAAAGGTTTCTCGCTAGAAACCAGTGAATAAGCAGGAGGTAGGCCGTGGCTCGGACACGTAAAAAGACAGCTAGCACCCGACCGCGCATCACTCACGTTGAAGCTCGTGGTGAGCTGAAGAACGAACCGGATTGGGATAAGTTTGCTTGGGCTCTGCTCCAATACGTAAAGCTATGTCGTGAAAAGGTCGAACGCAAAGATCAACAATCACGGCAGGAAACCGAGCAGTGAGACGGCTGGAGCTTTCTTGGTTCAAGCTCAGATTCCCCCGTGAGCTGAAGGACGATTCAGTGATCGCCGTCCTCTCGGCACTATCGGGCGTTGATGCCCGGACGCGCCTAATCTTCAAATTGAGCGCCACCGATGCAGGAATTGAGCATCACATTGGCGTCAGCGCACCATCCGCCGATTCTGTCACCGCCGAGCTACGCGCGGCAATTCCTAGCCTGCGCTATGAGCAGATTGAGCCGGTAGAGATGGATTACCGGCGGCGCTTGCTGTGGCAGCTCGCCCCGGCAGCCGGTGCTATCCGCACCACTGAGCTTGCCCCTATCAGTAGTAGTCTTCTCGCAAGTCTTTATCCGTTGCACAAAGACGAGGCTGTGTCCCTCATCTGGACAATGCGCCCGGCAGTGCGCCCGTCGCTTGGGATTACACCAGAGGAACGGTCTAGCGGGAAAGCCCGTGCCCTACGCGACAAGCTGGCTTTGCCCGGTCTC
>Ga0210408_10000847_pt1 | contig 34437 bp, 30 predicted proteins | sample IncBWH4MmetaG_FD_155471 | JGI IMG/M metagenome (GOLD analysis project Ga0210408, IMG submission 155471) | Forest soil microbial communities from Barre Woods Harvard Forest LTER site, Petersham, Massachusetts, United States - Inc-BW-H-4-M | ecosystem: Environmental > Terrestrial > Soil >... | reverse complement strand
GCAGCTCCTTGACGAGCGCCTTGCCCGCCTCCTCGCGCCGGCCGGCAACGACCACGCTCGCGCCCTTCTTGGCGAAGGCGACGGCGGCGGCGCGCCCAATGCCGCTGAGTCCGCCGGTGATCAAGACAACTTGAGTGCTCATTTGACGGTCCTCGGTTGGGCCGCCGGAAAGCGGGCGGCGCGTCTGCTCTGGATTCAGCCCGCGCTCAATCGGGGAACTGAGTGCCGAACATTGGCCGACCACTCTTTGACTCCACGCGAGTCACCTCATCCTCGATCACGTCCCAGTGTTCGGCCAACACACCGTCGGCGATTCGCACGACGTCAGCGGCGATCCAGTTCTTTGGGAGCCCCAATCCAGAGAATCGTCCATGGACGATGACAAAGTCGCCGTCGGCTACGACCACGCCTGGCTCGTACTTGAGAGATGAGGGAGAAGCCTTGATGAGGTTGAAGAGACCTTCGCGACCCGGCTCGATATGGGCGCTGTGCTGGACGTAGTTGGACGACCAGAAGCGTTCAGCGGCCGCGTAGTCTCGCTTGTTGAACAGGGTGTCGAATGCCTCCAGGACGAGCGCTTTATTCCTTGAATCCGTTGACTGACTCATTTCATTCTCCTAGCGATATTCATCGAGAACCGCCACGTTCTCGGGGAAGCTCTCTGGCTTTTGCCACCGCTTCGCCCACCATTTTCTGTGCTAGCTCGGAAGACATGCTGTGTTTCTTCACCACTTCAGCCATCGGACTTCCTCCTTCTACTTGATAAGCATTACGCGGTGATCGGGCGTGGGTCGTCGCCAGTCTCGGCACTCAGATAGAAGTCGGTAGCCGAAACGGATTGGATGGGCCTGCATCGTTTGGGACGTGCTTGCGGCATTTCGGCCGACAGCAGCGGATGCTCACAGCCGTGTCGTCTCGACGAGGTGGCCCTACATCCGAGGCATGGGGCGGCCAAAGCGGTCGCGCGCCCGATGCGGAAGGCCTTTACGCGTCGCTGCGGTTTACTGTGCGAGTTCCAATCCCGGCCCTCGCGCTCTGTCTAATATTCCGCGAACGCAACCGCCGTATTCGCCATTTGCGGTGGCGGACCATAGCAAAGCCCAATCCAAGAGTTGCGCCTCGTGCTGCGCAGGGCTCGGAACGCATTGGTCGTCCCTGCGCCCTCTCGGAGATATGGCGTGAAACGGTGCACGACGCGATGCGTTTTCGGGCATGACAACGTTTCACAACGCTTTACTCGAATTCCCCGTGTTTCGAGCGCAACCTTCCTGCAAGACCACGCGATGCCGTCGTCGCCCGCAGGCGAATCACGGATTTCGCTTGCCGGAAGAAGGAGCTTGATCATGTTGGAACACCGCATCGATCGGACTGACGGCGCGCAATTGCCGGTCCCGGCGGCGCCGATCCGGTACGCCCCACGCCCAACGCGTCCAGCCGAGCCCGGGCCCGCCCTGCAGCCCGAGAGCACGGTTCAGGAACTTTTCGTCGAAGCTCAAGAGGACCTCGGCCGACTTCGCAGGATCGTCCTCAGGGCAGGCTTCAACCTGATCCTCTATGAGGGAACACACGGAACATATGAATGCCGCGTCAATCCAAGGCTTGACCGAGGCCAGTTCGGCTCCGGTTTCGACGGCGGATGGCCGGATCAGCGGCACCGCAGTGGCCCCCCACCCGCCCCGATCGGTGCGAACAGAAGCAGCGGTGTCGCTGTCCGCCGGACGTTGGGCCACTTTCCGCCCACGGCCGGTTTCGCCTGTCCGCCGGCGCCGATTGTCGATCCAGACGGCGTTGTCATCGCCGCAGTGGGCATCTCGTCGACTGACCGGGAACTGGGGGGCGCGGCACTGAGCTTGGCGCGCTCCGTCGCCCTTACGACCGCGCATGCCATCGAAGAGCGCCTGTTTCGCAAGCGATACAACAGCTCGTGGATCGTGGCGATCGGCTCTGAAGACGTTACTCTGCCGGGAATGCTGCTTGCCGTCGATGGCCGTCAACGCATCCTTGCAGCGGACCGGCACGCGCGCCAAGCATTCGACATCGACGGCCTACTGGATCATGACAGTCTTTGGGCAATCTTCGAAAGGGATATGACGCCGTTTCGGCGCGCCGACGTCGGAGACCTGGCGGTATCCCTGATGCGCTGCGGTACTGGTGAGCGATGGCCCGCGCTGATCACCCCGCCCGACGCTGTTTCCAAGACTTGGTGCAGCCCATACGTCACGAGCATGCGCTTTCGGGCACGGCTTGACGCCGTCGATCCGTCGTCTTCGTCGATCGCGCCCCCTCCAGTCACCGGAGGCCTCTCTTCCGGCGCGTTGCGCCGGGTCCGCGCATATGTGGACGCTCATCTCGGCAGCGCTATCGAGGTGCGCACGCTGTCCGGTATCGCCGGACTTTCGCTGTGGCATTTCGCCCGATCGTTCAAGACCTCCGTGGGAATGACACCTCGCGCTTATCTGCTGCTTCGGCGGGTGGAGCACGCACGGGATCTGCTCACGCAATCCGACCTGCCGCTGGCACAAATCGCGCTTGCCAGTGGGTTCTGCGATCAGAGCCATTTCTCTCGCAGTTTTCGGCAGCACGTCGGCGTGTCCCCCCTTGCGTTCAGGCGAGCGGCGAATTGACGAGGCGCAAACATGAACAAAAAAGCGCACGGGGCGCCAATTCCCGCCATGCTGTGGTGAGTAAGGTTGCTTCACGATGCCGTTGCCGATTGAGGCAAGGCCGGTCCGGAGCGCAACCCGGCGGGATTGTGAGGATGGATTCATTTTTCCCCATCACTTTGGAAGATGCTCGCAGGCCGCGCTCGGCAACATGCGTCCGCTCCGCTCCGGGCCTTGACGGGCTCATCGTAGGTCGATGTATCGCTCGCCTTCGTACGTGCAATCGCCCAAAGTGATCGGACCGGACCGATGCAGGGAATTGTCACAACGACAGACAGATCGTTGGTGAGGATTCATACTTACACAGCGCCCGAATCGGGCTGGGTCGTGAATAGCCACATCGTCGAGCTCCCGACCCAGCTGTTGCTCGTGGACGCACAGTACACGTTGTCCAACGCTCGCGCAGTCGCCGCGCACGCCGCCGCCCTCGGCAAGCCGCTCACGCGGGTCTACATCACGCACTGTCATCCGGACCACTTCCTGGGCGCGGAAGTGTTCAATGCGCCGCGCTTCGCACCCGAAGCCGTGAAAGCGGCAATCGAGACGGTGGGCGATCAAGTGGCCGAAAAAGAGCACTCCAGACTGGGAAATGCCGTGGCGCGACGCGTGACCAGGCTCGACCACGCGGTGGAGGCGGGCATCGAGACCATCGATGGGGTTATTTTCGAATTTCGCTTGCTGAGGAATGCCGAGAGCGAAGACGCGCTGACCGTGGCGCTCCCCGAGGAGGATGTCATCATCACCCAGGACCTTCTGTCCAACCGTGTCCACTTGTTTCTCGGTGAGCAACGCTTCGATGGATGGGCCGCCGCCTTGGAGGAGTACGAGAAGCTCCCCTATCGGAGCGTCCTGGGAGGCCATGGCCTGCCCGCGGGCAAGGAACTCTACAACGAGACGCTGAGCTATCTCGCGGTCGCCGAATCTGTCCTTGCCAGGTGCGGCGACGGCGAGGATCTCAAGGTGCAGCTCGTTCGGAGATTCCCGGACTACGACGGCATCGTTCTGTTGGATCGGCAGAAGCGCTTTCTATTCGACGACTCGCGGGCATGAGCGCGTACAGAAGAAGAAGTGAAAACCGCGACAAGTGGCCGCATGCGACGCTTGTCAATAGGGTTCATGGGCCATAGATGACCGCTGAAGCGGTTGCGCCGCATCAATATTCTCCGCGGCGCACTCGACCACGCGCCTGGCGGGAGAGAAGTGGTGTCACTGCCGCAGCCTACGTCCACCGACCAGATGATCGAATTCGGACCGTTCCGACTCCTTCCGGACCGACGTCTGCTATTGAAGGGCGACGCGCCGATCCGCATTGGTGATCGGGCGCTCCGGATTCTCACGGCGTTGGTCGAGCATGCCGGTCAGGAGGTAAGCAAACAGGACTTGCTCACGCGCGCGTGGCCGAATATGCGCGTCGAGGAAAGTAACGTGAGGGCCCACGTCGCGGCTTTGCGCAAGGCCCTGGGTGATGGTGAAGCGGGTAGTCGATACGTTATCAATATCCCGGGGCGCGGGTATTGCTTTGTGGCGCCTATAGCCACCGGTCAGTTTTCCGGCCACGCTGGGCGACAGACCGCTTGGGACGGTAGCCCGACGAATCTGCCGACACCGCTGGGACGCATCGTCGGCCGCGACGATACGATCGATGCCCTCGTCGTTCAGGTGCGGACCCGCCGTCTCGTCACGATCGTCGGTCCGGGAGGGATAGGCAAAACCACCGTTGCCGTCGCGGCGGCCGGCAAGCTTGAAGGGGCTTTCCGAGAAGGGGCACGGTTTCTCGATATTGCGCCTCTCGCCGAACCGAAACTGCTCCCAAACGCGCTTGCCGCGATACTCGGACTGCCACTCCGGACCGGCAATCCCCTGACCGAACTCCTCGCCTTTTTTGAAACCAAGAAAATGCTGCTGGTATTTGACAGCTGCGAGCACATGATTGATGCAACGGCCGATCTGGCCCGCGAGATATTCGCGGGGGCACCGGGAATAAACATCCTGGCAACCAGTCGCGAGCCCCTGCGCTGTGAAGGGGAGCACTTGCTTCGATTGCTGCCGCTCTCCGTCCCTCCGATCGGATATCATCTGACGGCAACGGATGCACTCAAGTATTCCGCCGTCGAGCTGTTCGTCGAGCGGGCCATGGCGGCCGCCGATGCCTTCGAGTTCGACAACGGCGTCACTCCACTAGTCGTGGATATCTGTCGCAGGTTGGACGGGATCGTTCTCGCTATCGAGCTCGCCGCCGGCCACGTCGATGTGCTCGGACTGTCGGGCCTCGCGGACCATCTGAACGATCGATTCCAGTTGATGATGAAAGGTCGACGTACCGCGTTGGCCCGCCACCAGACTCTTGCCGCCACGCTCGACTGGAGTTACGAGCTGCTTTCCGAAAGCGAGAGAGTGGTCCTTCGTCGACTCTCTATATTTGCCGGTCCTTTCCTGATCGAATCGGCCATCGCCGTGGCGGCCGGGTCGGACATCGCGCCGACGCACGTCGTCGACCTCCTGGTGAATCTCGTCATGAAATCTCTTGTCGCCGCCGACGTCAGTGGCGATGTCGCAGAGTACAGGCTCCTCGATACCACCCGCGCCTACGCTCGCGAGAAGCTCGACGAAGCCGGCGAATTCGCCGAATTCGCCCGTCGCCACGCCACGCACTATGCAGTCTTATTCAGCAGCCGCGAAAATCAACCCGTCGAGCAGCGCCTGAGCCTGGATATCTATCGCCGGCAGATCAGCAATCTGCGCGCGGCGCTTGGGTGGGCTTTTTCTTCCACGGGCGACGCTCGAATCGGCGTCACGCTGGTGGCCGCCTCCGCCTCAGTGCTGTTGGAGCTGTCGCACCTGAGCGAATGCTCCAGCTGGACTGAAAGAGCCATCGGCCTTCTCGATTCTGTTGCGCTTGAGCCGCGCCTCGAGCTGGAGCTCCATGCCGCACGCGCTGTTGCCGAGCGGAACACGCGAGGAAACACCGATGAGGTGTACGTCGCGTTGAACAGAGCTCTGACGCTGGCTGAATCTCTCGACGACGGCAACTATCAGCTCCGACTGCTTGAAGGCTTCTATATGTTTCACCTGCGCATCGCAGACTTCGAAGGCGCCCTTGCTTTTGCGCGGCGGGCCGAAGCTCTCGCGACGCGCATGCCGGATGCCGTGAACACGACGGCCGCCGAGAGCATGCTTGGCCTCCTGAATCATTTCATGGGCGATCAGGAGAGCGCACGAAAACGGTGCGAGGTGGCGCTGCAGCGGTCTCCGCTCACCCGACGTATCGACGTGCTCCGTTTCACCGTGGATCATCGCAACCTCGTACGCTGCGCGCTGGCTCGCGGGCTTTGGCTTCGCGGCTATCCCGACCAAGCCCTGCGCGCCGCGCTGAAGACGGTCGAGGAGGCAGAGGGACTCGATCATCCGGTCACTCACTGCATTGCACTGGCATGGGTCACTCCGGTCGCCCTCTGGCGTGGCGATTGGAGCCGCGCAGAGCACATGATCACGGCCGTCATCGATCTAGCGGGCAAGCATTGGCTGAGACCTTTCCATGCCCTGGGGCTGGGTTTGCGAGGCGAATTGTCGTTCAAGCGCGGCAATGTGGACGCCGCGATCCAGGACCTGCGCACCAGCCTGGAAATCCTCGACGCGGCCCGCCATTTTCCAATGAGAACGGCGCTCAGGATCAATCTCGCGGAGGCCCTTGCCACACGCGGCCAGGCGGAGGAGAGCCTCGAGACGATCGAGACCACAATCGCCACCATCAACCGCAGTAAGGAGTTCACTCATTTGCCGGAAGCGCTGCGGGTGAAAGGGCTCATTCTTGCGTCGGCTGCTCTGCATCATGATGCCCGGGCCGAGGAGCAGCTGCTGGCGTCGATCGAGTGCGCATCCGCGCAATCGGCGCTGTCCTGGGAATTGCGAGCAGCGACGAGCCTGGCACGGCTGTGGAGGAACCACGACCGGCGTGACGAGGCACAGACGCTCCTGGCGCCGGTATGCGATCGATTCCGTGAGGGATACGCGACAGAGGACTACCGGGCGGCGAAGGCTGTACTGCGCGATCTTTCCGTAGTTTGATCGAGCCGCGTTGCGTCCCGGGCACAACGAACAAAGCGTTCGCGGGTGCGGCGAGGAAGTTCGATCGTCATCGAACCTGTCTATTTCAGCTTAAACTAAACTATCATCGCGGCCGTGCTTGCATGGCAGATCGAGTGTGACGACCGTGCCACGACCGACGATGCTCTCTATGTACACCTGGCCGCGACGACGATCGACGAAATGCTTGACCATCGCAAGGCCCAGGCCCGTACCACAACCTACCGGCTTGGTCGTGTAGAAAGGATCAAATGCGCGGTGTATCTGGTCGGGTGCCATACCGGTGCCGGTGTCAGCAATGCGAATGCGAACATAAGGGCGCATTTCCGGCGTTGCAGCGTGAGTGACAACATCGGCGTGTGATGTCTCAATGATGAGCCGCCCGCCATTCGGCATCGCGTCCCTGCCATTCGCGACGAGGTTCAGCACGGCATTTTCGAGCTCATGCGGATCGCAAAGGGCCGGGCGCGGCAAATCGTCGAGGCGCAACGTCAATTCGATGCCCGCTCCAAGAACCCACGTCAGCAGGTCGGCCATCCCCCGTAGCACGTCATTGACTTCCACCGGTTCCGGCTTCCGCGGACGCGGGCGGGCAAACGTGAGAAGGCGTTGCGCCAAAATAGCCGCCCGATTGGCGGACATCGAGGCCAGACGCAGTGGACGGATGAGTTCCCCGATATGCTCTTGTTCGATACGTCTCTCTATGAGATCCAGCGAACTCACGATGACGTGCAACATGTTATTTAAGTCGTGTGCCAGTCCGCCGCTGAGCTGCGCGACGGTCGTCATTTTTTGCGACTCGTAGATCAGCATCTCAAGTTGCGTAAGACCAGCAAGTTCTGGGACGGGTGGGCCCGGCGCGAGCGTCACCGCGTCCCCGATGCAGGGACCATGGCAGCTGGTTCGCACATACTTTAAATCGCGACTGGCCTGAGCCATCTCATCAACCTCCTCCTGCAATGGTTTGAGCGACGAGCCGCAAGAACATCTACGAGGTAACCGCTCGGCAGGCTTGTATCGAAAAGCGCCAGTTTGGACTCACGTGCTCATTGGATCGCTCGAGCGGGCCGGTCAGACGGGGCTTGCGGCGCGTCGAACGTGACCCGATCAACCTTAAAGAAGCTTGTGAAACTCTAACCGACGGCATGAAACACGCGCCTGGAAATCAAGCAGAAGGACGCCGCGCTGCTTCGTGTTTTTGAGAACCGTCGGTGCCCAGTCCGCAGAGGACGCATGGCCCGTGTGCGTAATGGGGCAACCGGACGCAAGTCGCCGCAATGGAATCCAATCGCATGGCCGCACCGGCGCGCTACGTCCCGCCGCACGATGTACCCCGATTTTGGGAGCCGAATATGACGAGCGCCGTGGTTTACCGCAGGCCATATCCGCGGCCGCAACCTTCTTTCCCGTTCGCCACCCCCGAGGATCACGCTCGCGTGAGCTACCGCAATTTCTTTTAGCCGCCGGCGCGCTGGCAGTTCAGCGGGCTTCGTCTTGCCGATTATCGGCCTTGACCCCAACGCCGCGACCCACGTCATGTCAGTGCTTGCAAAGACTCCTCTCCGGCCCGCTCGGCACGCCGATCCGTTCGGCGCCTTCGCCTTCGACGTGATCGAGGGCCTATCGGTACCGCGCAAGCGCCTGCCCGCCAAATATTTCTACGACGCCGAAGGCTCGCGCCTGTTCGAAGAAATCACCGGGCTGCCGGAATATTATCCGACCCGCACGGAGCTTGGCATATTGCGCGCGCGGGCGGCGGAGATCGCCGGTCCGGTCGAGCCGGGCACGACGCTGGTCGAGTTCGGCAGCGGCGCTTCCACCAAGGTGCGTGTTCTACTCGGAGCCGTGCCGCACATCTCCGCGTACGTGCCGGTCGATATCTCGCTCGAGGTCATGAGCGGTCACGCGACGCACCTCATGCGCGATTTCCCTCGCCTCGACGTGCTGCCGGTGGCGGCGGACTTCACCGGCCCGTTCGACCTGCCGGCCAGGCTGCGCGGCCGACCACTGATCGGCTTCTTTCCTGGCTCGACCATCGGCAACTTCGAGCCGCGCGAGGCCTCCGCCTTCCTGCGCCGCGCCGCGAAAATTCTCGGGCCCGGCGCGAGCCTGATCGTCGGCACCGATCTCATGAAGGACGAAGCGGTGCTGCACGCGGCGTATAACGACGCAGCAGGCGTCACCGCACGATTTAATCTCAATCTACTCGCGCGCATCAACCGCGAGCTTGACGCCGACTTCGATCTTGATGCCTTCCTGCATCAAGCGTTCTACAATCGCGAGCGAGTGCGTATCGAGATGCACCTTGTGAGCCTGGTGCGCCAGCGGGTGCACGTGGCCGGCCACACCATCGCGTTCCACGCCGGCGAGACCATCCACACCGAGAACAGTTACAAATACACACCCGAGCGCTTCGCCGCCCTCGCCCGCAACGCCGGCTGGATCCGGCGGGCCGTATTCACCGATCCGGACAATTATTTCTCCGTCCACGCGCTCGTTGCGCAGTGAGCACGCCCACCTCCCCTTGCAGGGGACCTGCGGGGGCACTTGATAAGCACACTGCACCTATTACCGCGCATATGCGCCTGACTCACGCACGGCCGGTATGCGGACTGGGCAACCGAATGCAAATTGCCGCAATGGAATGCAATCGCATGGCCGCCCCGGCGCGTACTCTTTCGCTCAGAGACCGTCGGATAGAGCTCTGCGTTCCCGTACGCGGGGCTATCTAGCGCCATCCGGGATGGGCAAACCCGCGGGATGAACTTACCCCCGAGCCAGCGTATCATTACGTTCTTGGCCTCCGAGGACAGTCTGCTGGATCACCGGCGATACCACCCACGTCGATGGTGACTCAAAGTTATGAAGTCCATCGGCAGAAACGCGTTCTGGCTTTTTGCTACACGATCCTCGCTTACGTGCGGGAGCATAGGTTGACGTGCTGTCTTTAATACGCAGCCAACCGAGGAGATGTTATATGCGATCTGACATTGTTCCAGGGGCCATCTTCCCCGACTACGAGCTTTCCGACCACACGACGAAACACCGGAAGCTCTCCGAGCTGCAAGGCCAGCATCCCATGGTGCTCGTCCTCAGCCGCGGCGGTTTCTGCCCTAAGGACCGCAGGCAGGCCGAACTGCTTCTTGAACTCCATCGTGAGATGGAGGTTGGCTATTGCCGACTTGTCACGATCAGCACCGACAACGTTATGGAGACGGACGAATATCGCACCGGAGTCGGCGCTCACTGGCCCTTCCTCTCAGACACGAGGCGTATCGTGCAAAAAGACCTCGATATCGCCGAATATACCGATCCCCTCCACAATCCGATGATCCCTCATGTAATTATCCTCGAGCCCGGCCTTATCATTTACAAGATCTACAATGGCTACTGGTTCTTCGGTCGGCCTACCTTGGAGGAGCTCCGTCATGACCTCCGCGCTGTAACTAAGAAATGCCGGCCGGATTGGGACATCACAACGCCCAACCTCAGAGCGGCTTGGGCGCAAGGCCGCAAGGAACTCTTCTATCCTTACGGCAGAACTTACGCCCAAACTCTCAGTGAACGGAGTTAGGAGCGGCGTCCGGCTGAGCAAGACAACCGACGCTCCCGCAGCGGCATACTAAGTTCGGAATACATCGAAGACCTGTCGACGGTACAGGGGTTTGCTCGCGTCGTTCACAGTCGGTTTGACTGTTTGTCGTACTCCTGGAAATGCGCGATGCTGCTGCACGTAAGGGTCTCGCCACTCTGTTGAAGAGGTCGCCTTCGCGCAAGCTGCAGAGATCGACCATGATCACATCGCGTGAAATCCATCTGAGATCCCGGCCCGTGGGCATGCCCATCGCCGATAATTTCGAGCTCGCTACCGTGTCGGTGCCCCACCCGGCGCCGGGCGAAGTTCAAGTGGAAAATCTTTGGATGACAGTGGATCCTTACATGCGTAACCGCATGGCTCATCGTGCGAGTTATGCCCCGTCGTCCCAGCCGGGCAGCGACGTGCACGGGCGCGCGATCGGGGAGATCGCCGCGTCCAACTCGATCATGTACGGCTGGCGCCCGCCCTTCCAGCTCGGTGAAGCGCTGGAGGGCGGCGCGATCGGCGAAGTTGCCGTTTCCGACGATCATCGATTTAGGCCTGGTGATCTCGTCTCCTCCGTGTTCGGCTGGCGCGAGCGGTTCAACGCACCCGCGGGAGCCCCGCAGAAGCTCGATACTTTCGGGCTCCCGCCCCAAACGTTCCTGGGAGTTGCCGGCATGCCAGGTCTGACGGCCTGGGTCGGCTTGCTCAAGATCGCAATGCTTAAACCTGGCGACGTGGTGTTCGTTTCGGTCGCGTCCGGTGCCGTCGGGTCGGTTGTATGCCAGATCGCCAAGCTCAAGGGGCACACGGTCATAGGATCGGCAGGCGGTGCGGCCAAGTGTGCCTTTCTCAAGCACATCGGTGTCGACCACGTCATCGACTACAAAGTTACAGGCGATTTGACTGAGGCCCTGCTGCAGGCAGCGCCCACGGGCATCGATATCTATTTCGAAAATGCCGGCGGCGAGCACCTGGAGGCCGCACTCGCAGCAGCTAACCCGTTTGCCCGCTTTGCGATCTGTGGAATGATCTCACAATACAATGAAACAGGGCTACCCAACGGACCACGTAACATCATGTTCGTCATGGGCAAGTCCCTTCGGCTGGAGGGGTTCAACATCGCGAACCATTTCGATCTTATGCCGGAGTTTCGGAGAGAGATGTCCAGATGGATACACGAAGGCAAGATCACGTGGAAAGAAACGATAGAGCACGGGATCGAAAACGCGCCCACAGCCTTTCTCAAATTGTTTAAGGGCGAGAACTTCGGAAAGATGCTGGTGAAGCTGAGATGAAGCGAATGACCGGGACCGCGCGGTTTAATCTTAATCTGCTCGCGCGCAACGCCGGGTGGATTCGGCGGGCCATGTTCACCGATCCGGACAGTTAGTTCTCCGCTCACGCGCTCGTTGCGAAGTAGCGCGCCCATACTCCTATTACCGAGCCGCTTGGCCAGGATGCGGAATGCGCAAGCGCATATGAATTTGCGCATGAACGGCACGCGGAATCGGCATCCTCATGCAAATAGCCGCAATGGAATCCAATCGCACGGCCGTTCCGGCGCGCATCCTTTCGCTGCAAGCCGACCGATACGAGATGCCTGGAGTTTCCTCTCAACTTCACAAAGAAGGGATCGTGACGGCACACGTCCGATGACGCTTGTTGGATCACGGCAACATCTTGCGGCAGACGGCGGCTCGAAGCTCCGATCCCGCCGATAAGGAGGCAAATAAATGATCTTCGACCATCGAACATACAACATCAAACCGAACCGGCTCGCAAAATTCCTCGAAACCTATGAGCGACTGGCGTTGGCTCTGCAGCGCAAGCATCTCGGAGAGCCCTACGGCTTCTTCGTCACGCATATCGGGCCCCTGAGTCGGGTCATACATCTCTGGCAATACGAGGACTTGGCGGACCGGGAGCGGCGTCGCGACACGATGGAGGCGGATCCCGGGTGGCAGGCCTACCGGCGCGTCGCGTTGGAAGAAGACACGCTCCTCGACATGGAAAACCAGATCCTAAAACCGGTGGCGTTCTTCGTCCCGCGCTGAGCGATCGGATATCGACGCGGGCGTGGTTCGCGCTCGATGCCCTGATGACCCGTTGATCTCGAGCTCGACGTGAATCGTACCTGCAGCGCCAGAGTTAGACTGCTCCAAATTCGCAAGGGTCATGGCGCACCTCGGCCGGGCGCTAACGAAGGTCCGTGGCACAATAGAGTAACCCGGCGATTGGCAGGGTAATTCCGAGGACGGATACGCCGGCCCAGCCGAAGCGGGCATAACACCACCCACTCAGCGCAGAGCTGACCGCGCCGCCGGCGAAGAACGTAGCAAAATAAAGTGCATTCACGCGACTGCGCTGTTCGGGCGCGAGACCGTAAATCGCCCTTTGGCCGAAGACCAGATTGGCAGATACCGCAAAATCCAGCATCACCGCACTCAACACGATCAGCCCTATGCCCAGCCATGAATCGCCGTGCGCGAAATCGGACAGCAAAAAAGCGAATATGGCAATCGACATCGCGACGACGGTGCCCGATTGGCTGAAGCCTTTGTCGGCCAACCTTCCCGCAATCGGCGGCCCAACGGCGCCGGCAACGCCCGCGAGCGCTACCCACGCTATCCCGGCCTGTGTCATGTGAAATCGTGGACCACTCAACAACAATGGAACTGCAGTCCAAAAAATGCTGAACGCGCCGAACATAAACGCATGATAAAACGCACGCCGACGCAGCAGAGGAATTGAGACATAAATCCTTCCCATCGAAATAAGGAGTTCGCCATAGGATGGGGCTGCGGCCGGGCATCGGGCGGGTAATCCGAACCACAACAGGACGAACAACCCGGCCTGAAGAACCGCCGCGATATAGAATATGGCGCGCCAAGACCAAAGATGGGTGGCAAAGCTCGAAGCGGGACGAGCCAGCATGATACCGAGCATCAACCCGCTGACGACATCGCCAATGGCCCCGCCACGCCGCGCCGGAGGCGCCAGATAGCTCACATAGGGCACGAGCACCTGCACGGTGGCCGCCATGATGCCCGATAGAAAGGCTACGCCGAGAAAGGGCAGCGGCTCAGGGATTTGCCCAATGGCTCCAATGCATGCCACCTCAAGCGCAACGGCTACGAGCACGATACGACGATTTTCCACGAGATCGGCGAGTGGCACAATTATCAAAATGCCAACGCCGTAGCCGGCGACAGGTAGGCTGAAGAGCAAACCGGCGCTACTGGGTGCCATGCCCAAAGATTCGCTGATGAGGCCGGCCAGCGGTTGAGCATAATATAGATTGGCAATGAGCAGGCCGGCCGCACAGGCCAGAAGCAATTCCAATCCCGCCGAAAGACCGCTTTTCGCGTTCGTATCCGATTTCGCCTCGCGACTTGCCATTGCAGTCGCGCCCCGATTTGAAGACTGCACCACCTACAATACCTCGAAGACGCTGTAGACTGGACCGTCGGCGAAGCGATGGCCGCCGCCGATTGCAAAAACTCTGTTGATCCAATCGTATTTTGTGGACGCCGTCTCGAACGTAGGAATTATGCGGAAGTAGTAGGATTCGGGATCGACGACCTCGCCTCTTTCGATTCGCTCGATTACGCTGGGCGGGCCATGACGCATGCCACGATATGTCATGGTGATCAGCTCATCATCTTCCGTCTTTAGGACCAACCGGACGTTCAATGTTGTGGCTCCGTCACCACGAACGCTTTGCCAGTCGCTTCCACTCTCCAGCACTTCACCGGACAGGCGCCCGCCCTCGAATTCACCACCAGAGACCACTCCAATGCGACGAAATACTCCTGGCGTTGCACCAATGATGAATACTTTCGGAACGACCAACCGCATTACAAACAGTGGCCTGGTCTTCACGACTTTGAGTACTTCAGGTAGCCTGTCAAATGATGTTGCTGACATGATACATCATACCGTTAAGCGCCTCGATGTGGCAAAAACAGATCTCGTCGGGTCAGACGGCACGACCCGCTTTCCATCCCTTGTGGCCGGTCACGAAACGTAGATACGCATTCGGGTCGGCTTCCATTGTCTTGGTCATTTCGTATACCTCCGGTTCGTGTGGTTGCTTCGGAACCAGGTCGGCTTGAGACCTTTTCGTAGCAGTCAGCGCGATGCTCGCTAGAGTTGGACCTCAAGCGGCGCAACGGATTAAGAGACTGGAGCACGGGCGGTGCTACGCACAGCGTCATAGAATGTAATCTGACGAGGCTCGCGGAGTAACGCCGGAAGCCGAGTTTCATAAGCGTTGCGGTAGGCGCGCTTCCTTTGCACCAACGAGAAATTATCGCGGTCGAACCAGGTCTCGTACAAGACGATCGTGTCCGGGTCGTCGGCACTCTGAAGCACTACAGCGTTTACGAAGGTGTCCTCACTCCGCATGGCGGCAATGACGTCGTCTGGCAGCGCCAAAAACTCCCCGGCCCGACCCCGCTTCAGGGCAATGCTGACCAAGATCACGAACGGAACTTTGCTCATCGTCTTTTCCTTCCGATGAGATGTTCGGTGGCCAAAGCTGACCGGACGTATTGTCATCCAGTCTCCATCTGCACTCGGCGGCTGGCCGCCCGCACTGATCCATTCAATCGAGTCGTTCACGGTCGATAGCGTGTGCGAGTGCCGCTAGGTCGGCACAACAGGTGCTTTCACCTTGCGCAACGCCGCCATCACCTGATTGTCCAGCTTCAGGTGTTCCTGCACGAGTTCCGGCGGAGTCAAGGCCATCCACTGGTCCAACGATACGTCGGCGTAGTAGCTGCTCTTGAACATCTCGAGAAAGCGCAGTGGCGTACTGCCGGTGTTCTCGATGTAATGCCCCATGGCGAACGGCACGTAACCGACGTCGCCGGCCAAGAAATCGAAGGTGCGCGCCTGACCGGCTGCGGCGAATACGCCCATGCGTGCCTGGCCCTCGATGTAGTACTGCCATTCGTCCGTGTTGGGGTGCCAATGCAGCTCACGCATTCCACCGGGCTCGACCTCGACCAGCGCCGCGGCGATGTTCTTGGAAGCCGGGAACACCGCGGAATCGGTAATCCGCACGGTCCCACTCTTCGTCTTGATCGGCTGCTGGGCCAGCATCCTGTGGCTTAAGTTTTGTGGCATGGCAGTCGCGCCCGGGATTTTGTCGGAGCTGAGCGGCCCGGGCACAGGCACCGGAAAAATGTAAAGCCCACTAGGGTCCGGCGTATGGCCGAACAGCGACGCCGCGACGCCAAAATTCTTGGCCAGCACGTCGTTCGGGACGTGCTTGAACCAATCACTGATCAGGAAGGTGTTGTCTTCGTCGAAGTCGCCATCATCAAACACCAACAGAAACTCGGCCCCGTCCGGGTTGAGACCCTGGATGGAGTGCGGAATGCCCGAGGCGAAATACCAAAGATCTCCTACCCCGACATCGTCGACGAAATTCCGCCCTTGCGCATCGACCGCGGTGATGCGCGCACTACCGTAGAGCATGAAGGCCCACTCGGCGGCCTTGTGCCAATGGAGTTCACGCACGCCGCCGGCATTGAGGCGCATGTTCACGCCGGCAATGCCTTTGGAAACGCCAAGCTCGCGTACCGTCACCTGACGAGTCCAGCCGCCAGTCTCCTGCCGCACATGCGAGTCGGAGAAGGAAAAGCGCAGGTTAGGCAACGTGCCATGGTCGGTGGCGGGGGGAACAAGAATGTCGGGATTTTGTCGGTCGCGCATCAGATTGCGCGGTCCTGGATCCGTACCGCCGTGGCCGGGCCGTCGCGGTTGCGGCACCGGTTCACCGGTCTGCGCCGCCGCGGCGGTTGTCGCCAGCAATAGGCCGCCGGCGGCGGCGGTGATCACGTTTCGGCGCGAGATTACGTCCATAGTCATTTCTCCTGTGTCCATCTGTTCAGGCGTGTTCGTTAGAGGCCGTCGATGTCGGGATTCGGCGCACGATCCAAACACCAATCGGCGAGCGACTTCGCAACTAATTCGAGACGCCCATGCATGCTGTCACCGACAGCAAAATTATTCTTGAACAACCTTGCTGCCGTCGGAACCCCTTTGCTGCTCCTCGGGGCGGCAACCTTTCGCCAAGGCGTATTTCCGATTCACTGCGGTCTAGGAGTCAAAGTCATGCGATCACTCCGGCGAATAAAAAATGTCGTTCGCGTCGATCGATCGGAGAGGACAAGGCAAACGCATCCCATACGCAACACGTTCGTCCAAGAAGGTAAGCGTTGTCCGCTACATTCTCGGGCACGACCTGCGCGTACCGTTCGGTGCGCATGACCTCAGGGAGACCTTTCATGAGTATCCGCTCACTTTCGTTCGCGCGAGTTGCGGTCCTCTTGGTCACGCTTCCCCGCTACCAGGCGAGAGGCAATTAGCGACCGACCGCTCCCTCCCGGATGAAGGGATCGTCCCAATTTGACCTCAGCGGGTCGACGTCGGAGGGACATGCAATTGCGCAAAAAACGTCGTTCGATCCAGACTGAGGACCGCCAAGTTCGCTGCGGCGTCCCTACAAAATCCAACATCACGGCCGCGTCGCAAAAGCCGCGAACGCCAGACAGTGCCGTGTCGGCGATGATCATCGCAGTGGCAGTTCTGCTCGCCGGCTGCGACGGAAAGCGGGCCTCCGAGGCGGTCCCAGCGCCAGTCGTCACAGTTTCGAAGCCGCTGCAAAAGAAGATCACCGAGTGGGACGAATACACCGGGCGCTTCACGGCGGTGGCAACAGTGGAAGTGCGCCCTCGGGTTTCGGGCTTCATCGATTCCATCCATTTCAAGGACGGTGAAATCGTCAAACAGAACGATCTGCTGTTCACGATCGATCAGCGTCCTTACAAATTCGCGGTCGTCCAGGCGCGTGCCGACCTTGAGCGCGCCCAGGCCAAGCTGGAAGTCGCGGATCTGGACTACCAGCGAGGGCTTCCGCTGCTCCGCAACCAGACGATGACGGAGCGTGAGTTCGATACGCGGCGCTCCACGCGGAAGGATGCTGCGGCGTCGGTAGAGTCGGCTGAAGCCGTCCTGCAGCAGGCGCAACTCAATTTGGAGTGGACCGAAGTGCGGGCGCCCATCGCGGGGCGCATTTCCGACCGGCGCGTCGACGCGGGGAATCTCGTCGTGGGCGGGTCGAGCGGCGCCACGCTGCTGACCACCATCGTCTCTATCGATCCCATCTACTTCATCTTCGATGGCAGCGAAGCGGACTTCCTGCACTACCTGCGGCTCGCGGCGGCTGGAGCGCGGCCTTCGTCACGCGACGCGCCCAATCCGGTCGCGGTGCGGCTGTCAGACGAGGCCGACTTCAAGCACGAAGGCCACATGGACTTCGTGGATAACGCCGTTAGCACAAGGACCGGCACGATGCGCGCCCGCGCTGTTTTGCCCAACAAGGACGGATTGCTGACTCCCGGTTTCTTCGGACGTCTTAGGCTTTTCGGCGGCGATCACGAAAGCCTGCTCTTGCCTGACAGCGCGATCTCATCCGATCAATCGAACAAAACTGTGTACGTTGTCACCAACGATGGCGCGGTGGCCGTCAAACGTGTCGAGCTCGGGTCGATGGTAGACGGTTTGCGCGTAATTCGGACAGGTCTGGAAAGCAACGACATCGTGGTTATCGAGGGCCTCGCCCGTGTCCGGCCCGGACAGAAGGTCAGGACGGAGAGCCGAAGCATTCAGGCGGCCATCCGCTGACGGACGCGGCGAGATTCTGGAGAAGCCCATGGGATTTTCCCATTTCTTCATTGAACGGCCGATCTTTGCCGGGGTGATTGCGGTCATCCTGAGCCTGATCGGAGCGATCTCTTACCGCGCGCTGCCGATAACGGAATATCCGGAGATCGTGCCGCCGACCGTCCAGGTCACTGCCACGTATCCGGGAGCTTCGGCGGAAGTTCTTGCCGACACCATCGCTTCGCCGATCGAGCAGGAGATCAATGGCGTCGACAACATGATCTACATGATGTCCCAATCCACAGGCGACGGCTCGTTGACGATAAACGTAGTCTTCAAGACCGGGATTGACATCGATCAGGCGCAGGTTCTGGTCCAGAACCGAGTTGCAGTGGCGATCCCGCGACTGCCGCCGCAGGCCCAGCTGTTCGGAGTGACCGTCCGCAAGAAGACTCCCGACCTGATGTTGGTCATCCATCTGTTGTCGCCGGACGGAACGCTGGATCAGAGGTATATTTCGAATTACGCGACTATCAATGTCAAAGATGCTCTCACGCGTCTTGACGGTGTCGGCGATGCTGTGATCTTCGGCGCCCGGGACTACTCCATGCGAATCTGGCTCGATCCTGCAAAGCTGCAGGCGCGAGGTCTTTCATCGGGCGACGTGCTTGATTCATTGCGGGCGGCGAACGTCGCGGTGTCCGCTGGGGCGATCAACCAGCCTCCCACGGCGTCGCCGGGGGCGTTCCAGATCGCGGTGCAGACGCTTGGGCGGCTATCCGATCCGGAGCAGTTTGCCGACATAGTCGTCGCCGCTGACAGGGACGGCCGCGTCACACGCATCAGGGACGTCGCACGGGTGGAGCTGGGCGCGCAGGACTACAACCGCAACGCATATCTCGACAACAAGGTCGCAACCGCCATCGCTGTGTACCAGCGACCGGGCTCGAACGCGCTCGCCACCTCCGAATCGATCCACGCGCTGATGGAGGAGCTGTCCCGGAATTTCCCGTCCGGCTTGAGCTACCGCATCGTCTACGACACGACCGCGTTCATCAGGGAGTCAATCGACGAGGTCGTGAAGACGCTCTTCGAAGCGGCGGTTCTCGTTGCAATCGTCATCATACTTTTCTTGCAGACGTGGCGCGCAGCCATCATCCCAATCGTCGCAATTCCCGTGTCGTTGATCGGCACGTTCTTCGTGATGCAGGTCGCCGGATTTTCGATCAACAATCTCACGCTTTTTGGGATGGTGCTCGCGATCGGCATCGTCGTCGACGACGCCATCGTCGTCATCGAGAACGTCGAGCGCTATCTTCGCCGGGGCCTCAGCCCGAAAGAAGCAGCGCACAGGACCATGGACGAGGTGGGCGGCGCACTCGTTGCGATCGCCCTCGTGCTTTGTGCCGTCTTCATCCCGACGGCGTTCATCGCCGGAATTTCGGGGGCGTTCTACCGCCAGTTTGCTGTCACCATCACCGCCTCCACTGTCATCTCGGCTATGGTGTCCTTGACGCTCTCTCCCGCGCTTGCGGCGTTGCTGCTCGCACCCCACGGGGCCGGAAAACGCGGTCGCGTGCTGCAGACCCTTGCCGCGCCGGTCGACTCCTTCTTTACCCACTTCAATCGCGGTTTCGCGAGACTGTCCGAGACCTACGGCGCGCTGACCCGGCGACTTCTCGGCGTCGCTGCCGTCATGGCCGTAGGATACCTCGCGCTGATCGGGCTGGCGTATTTCCAATTCGCCCGCACGCCGTCGGGGTTCGTTCCGCCGCTGGATCGCGGATACTTCATTGCCGCAATCACCCTGCCACCGGGCGCCAGTCTGCAGAGAACGGATCGCGTCGTCCGCGACGCATCGCAGCTCCTGCTCTCAAGGGCCGGTGTCGCCAACGCGGTTTCGTTCGCCGGTTTCGATGGCGCCAACTATGTCAACGCTCCGAATTCCGGCGTCGTGTTCGTCGTGCTCAAGCCTTTCGACGAACGCGTGAAGGCCAAGCTTAGCACGCAGGCCATATTGGATGATCTGCGCCGGCAGATGCAGGCATTGCGGGAGGCCTTGACCCTCGTCATCCAGCCTCCTTCGGTGTCCGGCATCGGCACGGGCGGGGGCTTCAAGATGTACGTCGAAGACCGCGCCGGGCGGGGGCCGCGCGCGCTCGAGCAGGCGGTCGGAGGGGTGGTCGCCAGGGCGAACCGGACGCCCGGTCTCGTCCAGGTGTTCACGCTCTTCAACACTTCGACTCCCGAAGTCTACGCCGACATCGATCGCACCAAGGCGGAGATGCTCGGAGTGCCCATCTCGCGATTCTTTGACACTCTCTCGACGTACATGGGCGGGACGTTCGTCAACGATTTCAATATTCTCGGCCGGACCTTCCGGGTGACCGCCCAGGCCGACAATCCGTTCAGGTTGTCGGTCCGCGATATCGCCAATGTGCGGGCCAAGTCGGTTTCCGACGAAATGGTCCCCCTTGGAGCGGTGGCGACTTTTCGCGAGATCACCGGACCGTTCAGGATGCCGCGCTACAATCTTTTCGCTGCCGCCGAAGTGCAAGGCGCGGCTGCGCCCGGATTCTCCACCGGGCAGGCCATCGAGTCGATGGAAAAAATCGCCACCGATCTGCCGGCCGGCTTCGGATTCGAGTGGACCGAGATCGCTTTGCAGGAAAAGGCCGCGGGCAACACCGCCGGAATGGCATTCGGCCTTGCCGTCGCCTTCGTATTCCTGCTTCTGGCGGCGCAGTACGAAAGTCTGATGCTGCCTCTCGCGGTGATCCTGATTGTTCCCATGTGCCTCCTCGCTGCCTTGAGCGGGGTTCTCTGGCGGGGAATGGACAACAACATCCTGACTCAGATCGGCCTCGTGGTGCTCATCGGGCTGGCCGCCAAGAACGCGATCCTCATCGTCGAGTTCGCCAGGCAGGCCGAAGAGCAGGGGGCAAACCGCTGGGATGCTGCGGTCCAGGCCGCCCGCACAAGGTTGCGGCCCATTCTCATGACCTCTATCGCCTTCGTTCTCGGAGTCCTTCCGCTGATGATCGCGACTGGCGCGGGCGCAGAGCTCCGCCAAGCGCTCGGCACCGCGGTATTCTTCGGCATGCTGGGCGTGACGTTCTTCGGCCTGCTGTTCACGCCGGTATTCTTTGTGTTGGTGCGCTGGCTCGCGACCCGCGGACGTAGCGCAAAGCGCACGGAGGCGCTAGCAAATCTGGCCGAATGAACAGCGAAGCGCGTTTTGCATGAGCCTTCGAGGATGCCATGGATCGTCTCGCCAGTATGCAAGCGTTCGTCCAGGTCGTCGACAGCGGCAGATTCGCGGCAGCCGCCAAGCCTCGATTTTCTGGCGAGGCGGCTGATAAGCGATCCAACCTTAGGCAGCTCCGTGCCAACCAATCTGATTGCACTCAATCGGCGGCCTTCGGGCGAGCTTCGTGTTTCAGGATGATTGATGCGTGGTGGCGACAGACATCCGATCAGAAACTCGTGGACCTTTTTGAGTGGCAGAAATCAAGGTGAATGACGCAGGCGCAAGTCCGACCAAAAGGAAGATTTTCAGGGTCGCGCTGGCGAGCATCATCGGCTCGGTGATCGAACAATACGACTTCCTGGTCACCGGCGTGATCGCGGCGACCGTCTGGGGCGGCATCTTCTTCAAGCTACCGAGCGTTGCGGCCGTTGCAGCGGCGATCAGTGTCTACGGTATCGGCATCATGGTCCGCCCGATTGGGGCGTATGTCTTCGGCAACATCGCCGACCGGCGGGGGCGCAAGGACGCTTTGGTTTATGCGCTGGTGTTGATGGGTGTCAGCACCCTGCTGATCGCGCTTACACCGGCCTACGACAGCATCGGCGTCGTCGCTCCGGTCCTGTTGATCGCGTTCCGGCTCCTGCAGGGGATCAGTTTCGGCGCCGAGTTCGGCACCGCCTCGACCTGGGTAGTCGAACAGGCGGCGCACTCGAAGTACCGCGCCTTCTGGGGGGCTTGGGTGGGGTTCGCGATTCCGATCGGGCTGCTGCTCGGTTTTGGCTCAGTGATCTTCGTCAAGTCGCTGATGACGGCGGCGAGTTTCATTGCCTGGGGCTGGCGCATCCTGTTCTTCGCCGGCTTCCTAGCGGCGATCGTCGGCATCGCCATCCGGACGCGCACTGAGGACAGCTTCGTGTTCGAACGGCACAAGGCACAGAGCGCGATTCTCGAACATCCCGCGAGGGATGTCTGGCGCGACATGCCACTGACCATCCTGCGCACCTCGCTGGTGAACGCAATGTTCGGCGGCGCTTTCTTCCTCTACTTCGTGTTCGGAACCGCCTACATGAAGACGGTCGGCTTCACCGGATCGACCCCCGAGACAATCGGGCTGATTTCCGCCACCTTCATGCTGGTGTTTATGATCGTCGGCTCACTGCTCGCCGACCTCATCAACCGCCGGACCATCCTGTTGACCGCCGCCGTCGTGTTCCTGGTCTTCGCTATCCCATATTTCTACCTCATCAACACCGGCAGCGTTATTCTCGCCACGATCGCCGAGATCATCGGATTCGGCCTCGTATTCGGGTTTGGTTACGGCGCGATCCCGACCTTCTATACGGAGAATTTCCCCACCCGCTACCGCGCGTCGGGCGCGAACGCGGGTTATCAAATCGCACAGGTCTACGGCGGCGGCCTGATCCCGATTCTCGCCGGAGTGCTCCTGGACGCCTACGGCATTCAAGAGGCTTATATCTATATCGGGCTTCTGGTGATGGCCTACGCGGCGCTAGCGCTCTTCGCGATTCTCGCCACGGCGGAGACGAAGGGCGCCAACCTCGAAGCGTGATGTCGCGGGTGCGCTCAGCGCGAGCATCCGTCTGCAATTTGCGCCACAGGTCGCGGATGCGCCCTTCCACTGGAACTCAGTTCGAATTGACCAGACATTTTCGGACGTGATCGCACGATTCGTCCGCCGACCTCGACACTTAGGAAAATCAAAACTCCTGGATCGCAATTGCGGTCCGAGCCAACCTTGCCCCAATTCGGCAATGTCAGGCTTGCGCCCGACCGACGCCGTCGCGGAGTTTCACGCAGGCCTGGTGTCTTTCTTCACACGAGCGAGTCGGTGCCTGGTGGGGTTTTCACTTCGAAGCTTCACAACACGATCGTCCAAAACGGCGCAAATGGCAGCAATTCTTCTTTCAAGGAGACACTTATCCTAGCCGAAAGCGTGCGAACCGACGAGGTTGCCGCATTCGATAAGGAGCATGACATGAACAAGGCAGTGGTGGGGTTATCCATCGTGTTGGCGTTGGCAGCGACCCCTGCGTTGGGGCGAACCAAGTTTCATCGCGCGCATCAGGCAACTTACCACTCGACCTATGATCCGAGCGATTGGCGGACTTGGCCGCCGAGCAAAGCCAACGACATACCGTGGGCGCCGTTCTGAGTCGTGAGGCCGGCCAAGCCACCCGGCTGGAAACATAAAAAGACTGTCAAACGGAGCAGAACATGAAAAGCATTAGTGTCGCCTTATCGCATGTTTTGGCGTTACTGGCGACGACGCCGGCGTTCGCTCGAGCTCACAATCATCATGGGTCTTATCCGCCCCCTTACGAGCACGTCAATTCCGGTTACGGGCCGCCGATGAATTGGAATGAGATCGAGATCAGTCACCCCGAAGGTGGCGGATGAGTTCTGAAGATGGCGGTTTGGGCCGCCCGTCCGCCTTAATGCATCGTCTACGCATCGGCACAGAAGCAGAAGATGAAATCGGTACTGCGAATTGTCGTCGTAGCAGCGGCGGTCACGCCTGCGCTCATGAATCTGCTCTCGATCGCCAACTCCCTGGTGTGGTCGCAGAGTTTGATAGGCGACGGGCTGGCGGCCGAGGACGATCCGGGCTCGCCTTACTACAGCCCAGGCGTCCCACCCCCGTCGTGGCAGGGACGGCCCTATGCCTTGCCGCGAGAGAGCGGTATCGCCTGGCGCAAGCGCTACCAATGAGATGCGGCCAGAGTCTCGCCGGCACGACCAAGGCGTGGCAGGCGGATACAAACTCAGCCGCCGCTTAGCACTAAGGTGGGCTCAAGCGCCGCACCACGCGGGCGCCAAACAATGGAGAGCCGCGGACGCTACGGCCTATGAGTGATCCAAAGGCGTCATGACATCCCGAATCAAATACTGGCTTAAACCAAAGTGGAGAATCCAATGTGAGCGATTTTCTGACGATCGAGCAACAGGTGCAATCGGCAAAAAGGAACAGCACGGTGAAAGCTGCGCTTGATAAAGAACAGTTCGGACCGTGGGCGCTAGTCACGGGCGCTTCGTCGGGAATCGGTAAGGAATTTGCGCGGCAAATCTCAGCGTCGGGGATCAACGTAGTGCTGGTGGCCAGGCGAGAGGCATTGCTTGCCGAACTTGGACGCGCCATCTCACAGGAGTTTGATGTTCAGTACCGCGTCTTGACTATGGACCTCTCCCAAGAGGGGTTTATCGCGAGACTCGCCGACGCTACGGACGATATCGACATCGGACTTGTCGTCTCCAATGCCGGCACCCCAAATCCGGGCGAGTTCCTGGAGCTCGATCGGCAGCTGCTTCAGGCGACTTTGCGGCTCAATACCATCGCGCATCTGGACATCGCCCACCATTTCGGCGCGAAACTCGCCGAGCGACGCCGGGGCGGCCTTATCCTCATCGGGTCGATGGGCGCGGAAATTGGGGTTCCATTCCTGGCGAATGACGGTGGCGCCAAGGCGTATGTCCACAGTCTCGGGGAAGCACTCCACTACGAGTTCAAGCCTCGCGGCGTCTACGTTACCGTCGTGCCGCCCCCGCTGACAGACACGGCTGTGCTGGCCAAGCTTGGGTTCGACCCGCGGACCATGCCGATGAAGCCGATGAGCGTGGAGCAGTGCGTATCCGAGGGCCTTAACGCACTGCGGGAAAACCGGTCCAGAATAGTTCCGGGCCGACTGAATCGCTTCGTGGACACCTTCGTGCCAGCTTTCGTGAAACGAACGGTGACAGCGAAGAGGTTGGGTAACGCGCTCGCGAGCAAGTCCGCACTCGCAAGCGCGAGAGCCCGGGCCTGATAACGGACGGGTAATGAATCCAATCTGATTGCGCTCGATCGGCGGCTTTCGCGCGAGCTTCGTGTTTCAGGATGATTGATTGGTCTGGCCACCACGCAGACGGAGCTTTCCGCTTCATCACGTCATGCGGACCTGAGAGCGCCGGGTGATATTCTGGCGCTTGACCATGCGCACCTGATCACCAGCCCTGACGCCGCACCGCGGGTACGTAGGACCTTACGGAGGGAAGCGCAATTGCGTGCTAAACAAACCAATTGCGTTCAAGCCATCGGCGGCGAGCTGGGGGAGAGTAGCACACTGGTCACCTCACAGGAGATGTATCATGACCGTTCGCTTACTTGTCCTTGCGGGAATGACAACCGTCCTGACGACGTTGCCGGCTGCGGCAACAGTTGTCTCTCCCGCGCAGTTCGGTTCGATTGCGTCCGTCCAGCGCGTGGCTCAGCAAAGCCCTCGAACCTACAAGGACTACGAATGCATGACCGACGACGGCTACGGTCGTTTCCGGCCGTGCGACTCGCTGATCAAGCGAAAGCGCAACAAATAGAAGGCACATACGCGTAGAACTCTAGATCCTCGGCGGCGGCATTGTTGCTTGGGCGGCGGCGCTGCCGCTCGCCGAAACGAACGTCCACTCACGATGACGGCGTTCCCTGACTGAAGGAGGGAAAGGCCGCGTGGTCTTTGCACAGAGGGCTGAATGCTTACTCGCTTGAGCCAAAGCGGGGGTCTCTAATATGATCGATTTGCTGGATGCGGTGATTGAGGCGCACGGCGGCCGGGAGCGTTGGCGCGGCGTGCGTGCGATCGATGTCGTATTCAACTTCTCGGGCGGTCTGCTAGATCTAAAGGGATTCCCTGGGCACCATCGTCCGGTGGTGTCAGTGGATACGTCAAAACCTCGAGCCGTACTCCAACGGCTGGGGGGCGATCCGGACGATCGCTGGATATTTACGTCGGATCGGGTCTGGATCGAACGTCGGGACGGAGAGGTCGTCGAGGAACGCTCCAAGCCACGCGCGGCCTTCGCCGGCCACGACCGTAGTACCCCATCGGATCGACTGCATCTGACTTACTTCCTTGGCTATGCGATATGGAATTATCTAACTGTGCCATTCCTGTTTGGCAGGCCTGGCTTCACGACCCGAGTGCTGGAAGAACACAGAGAGAGCGGCGAGACTTGGCGTGTCCTGGAAGTGACATATCCTGACGATGTTCCGGCGCACACGAAAGTGCAGAAGCTCTACTTCGACGACGGCTTCATGCTGAAGCGGCTCGACTATACGACTGACGTGCTCGGCGGCGTTGCCGCGCATTACTGCTACGATCCGATGACATTCGACGGAGTCGTCATCCCGACGCTACGCCGCGTTGTCAGGCGAACGCCCGACGGACCGCTGCTCTCAGGCCGCACCTCGTTCATCCTCGATTACGTCGACGTTGTGGTGCGCCGATGAACTGGAACATCGAGAACCGCTCGAAGATGGTGGCGACGCGCCTCGGCAATCTCGCAGTGAGGATTGACGGCGGCACGGACATGGCGCCACTGCTGCTCTGCCAACGCTTCCGAGGGACGATGGAGGACTGGGATCCGGAGTTCATCTCCCGACTTGCCATTGGTCGTCATGTTATCCGCTTTGACAGCGCGGGGATCGGCGAGTCGGAGGGTGAAACGCCGAATAGCGTAGCGGCAATGGCCGAAATTGTGCCCGCTCTGCTCGACGCACTAAAGATTGGTAGAACAGATATCCTCGGGTGGTCGCTGGGCGGCTATGTTGCGCAGACAGTCGCATTGAACTGGCCGGAGCGCGTCCGCCGGCTTGTTATCGTCGGCTCTGGTCCGGGCGGCCCGGATGGCCCTCCGCCACATCCCAGTGTCGCAGAAATCGCCGCCAAGCAAGCCCCGCAGCGGGAGGACATTCGCTTTCTCTTCTTTACGGAGACCGAGGCTGGCATCGCCGCTGCCGAGCGCCACCTCACACGCATAAGATTCGGTGAACGTGTGCCGGTTGCGGCCGAATCAGGTCGTCGGCAACGGGAAGCAATTGTCGCCTGGTGGAAGGGAGAAGGTGCGGCTCGCAGCCGCCTTACCGAGCTTTCGTTGCCAGTGCTTGTCGCCAATGGCGTCACTGATGTCATGATTCCTGCCGAGCATAGCTTTGCCATCGCTCGGGCGGCGCCAAACGCGAAACTGGTCCTCTATCCAGATGCCGGTCACGCGTTTCTGTTCCAGTACGCTCAAGAATTCACCCGGGAGGTAATGGCGTTCCTGTGCCCTTAGCTCCTCATGGGCCGGATCATCGACGAATGCGGCAGGGTCGAGCCGCCGACTCTTGGAATGAAATGATCAGCCAAGTGTCAAAGACCTCCAAGAAGCCTTGACTGGAAGCGGTGCCTTCTCTCACGAAGCATAACTGGCGAAGTCCGTTACGGGTCCCAACTGGCGACATCGCCATTGCTCCACCTGCCCAGCGCTTGAACGGCCGGGCCGGCGGTTGGTGCGAGTCGCGTCAGGCGCGGTTCCGGATCGTAATCGGCCAAGGCGTTCAAGAAATACAGAACGTCGTTCGCATCCGGGCGCAACCTCAAGCGCCGCTACGCGCTCGACATTATTGGTTCATTTTTGGTCGAGGTACGTTTAGTGAACGAGACTTCGCGCTAAGTCATTGATCTCATTGGCGCTCCCTAGGGGACTCGAACCCCTGTTTTCGCCGTGAGAGGGCGAGGGCGAGTCCCTCTGCGGAATTTCGTGCCGCGAGATGAAGGTGGGAATCAACGACGGCGCTCTCCCGCCGTACGCGTCTCATTGCTAGGGCCGTTGATAGGGCAGAAATTTCTGTGCTTTCAAATTCCGTTAAAGATCAAGTATTTATTTTGTTCATTGGCGGAGGGAGTGGGATTCGAACCCACGATACGGTTTCCCGTATACACGCTTTCCAAGCGTGCGCCTTAAGCCACTCGGCCATCCCTCCGGTTTTGGCGGAAGCGGGCGCAATATAGCCGCGACGGGCGAACAGACAACCGAGCCCCGGCGACGTGCTCTCACGGCACGAATTCGATTTCCTCCAGGACCACGCGACAACAGGCGTATGTAGCTACAGATGCTCGTTTTACGAGTGTAAGTGCAAAACAAACCCATTTGCTGCGGCGCAATAAGCCTGCGGCCTCAGCGAGGCTTGTGCGGCACGGCGCTTGTCGCCTATGTGGGGCCGCCGCGCGCGAATAGACGCCGGCCATTCCGCCGCAACGCCGCCCGCCCGACGCCCATGCGATTTATCTTGCGCTTCATCGGCCTGTGGCTCCTCGCGGGCGCCTTCGTGGCCCTGATCATCGACGGCACCGCCTCGATCGCCGGCGGCAGCATGCGCTTCAACACGTTCGGGCAGACCTGGGACAACATCCACCAGGAGAGCAAGCCGGCCGTGAAGGCGTTCCTCGACCGACGCGTCGGTCCGTGGGTGTGGACCTCGGGCGTCCAGGTGGTGCTCGATCGGCCGACCTGGCTGGTGTTGGGCGCGATGGGCACGGTGCTGGTGCTGCTCGGGCGCAAGAAGGCAAGGTTGATCGGGTACGCGCGAGACTGACGACAGAGGACAGACGACGGAGGACGGATGGGCGCCGCCGGAATCTGTCCTCAGTCGTCCGTCGTCCGTCCTCGGGAACGTGATCCCGCGGTAGCTGCGTCAATCGCGCCGAATGATTATATTTGGGGCCGAAGTTCCCGCCTCACACAGGAGGTCGCGATGTTTTTCAAGAAAAGCCTGGAGATGCCGAGCGCGGCCGCCGCGCTGCCCGGCCGCGCGAGCCCGATTCCGACCGCGAGCCATCACTTCGTCAACGGCCGGCCGATCAAGCCGCCGTTCCCGGAAGGCCTCGAGACCGCGATTTTCGGGCTCGGCTGCTTCTGGGGCGCGGAGCGCAAGTTCTGGGAGCTGGGCGACGGCGTCTACGTCACCGCGGTCGGCTATGCCGGCGGTCCCACGCCCAACCCGACCTACCAGGAAGTCTGCACCGGGCGCACCGGGCACAACGAGGTGGTGCTAGTGGTGTTCGACCCGAAGAAAATCTCCTACGAGCAGCTGCTCAAAACCTTCTGGGAAAGCCACGATCCGACCCAGGGCATGCGTCAGGGCAACGACGTCGGCACGCAATACCGCTCCGGCATCTACGTCACGAGCGCGGCACAGCGCGCCGCCGCCGAGGCGTCGAAGGCGACCTACGATGCGGCGCTCAAGAAACGCGGCTACGGTCCCGTCACCACGGAAATCGTCGACGCGCCGCCGTTCTACTACGCCGAGGATTATCACCAGCAGTACCTGGCGCAGAACCCGTTCGGCTACTGCGGGCTGGGCGGCACCGGCGTGAGCTGCCAGATCGGCACGGGGGTGGCCGCGGCAGCGCAGTGACTCCCCTTACCTCCCCCTGGAGGGGGGAGGTCGACCGCTGGCGCGAAGCGGCAGCGGTCGGGTGGGGGTGAACGGCGCGCAGCGCCGGCTGCTCTCGATGCTCGCGCTTCGCGCGATTCACCCCACCCCGCCGCCTTCGGCGGCGACCCTCCCCCTCCAGGGGAGGGTGAGAAGCCGCGCGACTGTCCCGCTCACCTCATACCTCCCCTGCCCGTCCGCCGGTTGAAATTGCCGGCCGGGGCGCCACTTTGCAGGTTTGGCCTCCCCGGACTGAGTGATGAATCCTCCGCCTGCCCCCGCGCTTGACCACCCGCCGCTTGCCCACGCCGAAATCCGCACCATCGTGCTCGGCATCCTGCTGACGATGTTCCTGGGCGCGCTCGACCAGACCATCGTCGCCACCGCGCTGCCGACGATCGGGCGCGAGCTTGCCGACGTCGAGAACCTCTCCTGGGTGGTGACCGCGTATCTCCTCACCGCGACCGCCGCGACCCCGCTCTACGGCAAGCTCAGCGACATCCACGGGCGCCGCGCCATGCTGCTGACCGCGACCGCGATCTTCGTCGCGGCGTCGGTGCTGTGCGCGCTCGCGCCCAACATGACCGTGCTGGTCGTCGGCCGCGCGCTGCAGGGGATCGGCGGCGGCGGCCTGCTCTCGCTCGCGCAGGTGATCGTCGGCGACGTGGTGCTGCCGCGCGAACGCGGCCGCTACCAGGGCTACATCTCGATCGTGTTCGGGGTCGCGAGCATCGGCGGGCCGGTGATCGGCGGCTTCTTCGCGCAGCACCTGCACTGGTCGCTGATCTTCTGGATCAACCTGCCGATCGGGCTGCTCGCGCTGCTGATGACCAACCGCGTGCTCAAGCGGCTGCCGCGCCACGAGCGGCCGCACCGGCTCGACGTCGCCGGCGCGGTGCTGATGATGGCGGCGACCGTGCTGCTGCTGCTCGCGCTCACCTGGGGCGGCGTGCGGTTTCCCTGGAGCTCGATTGCGATCGTGGGGCTGCTGATCGGATCGGTGCTGTTCTGGGCGGCTTTCGCCTTCCGCCTGCTGACCGCGCGCGAGCCGTTCCTGCCGCTGACCTTGCTGACAAATCCGGTGGTCGGCTTCGGCACCGGGTCGGTCGCCTGCGTGTTCGGCACCATGATCGGGCTTTCGATTTTCGTGCCAATCTATTTTCAGGTGGTGCTCGGGCTCTCGGCGAGCGCGTCGGGCCTCGCGCTCATTCCGCTGATGGGCGGGACGGTGGTCGGCTCGACCGCGTCGGGCCAGGCGATGTCGCGCTTCGCGCACTACAAGCGCGCGCCGTTCGCCGGCCTCGCGGCGGCGTTCGCGGCACTGATCCTGCTCGCGGGCGCGCCGGATCGATTGTCGATCGCCGCCGACTGCGCAGCGCTCGGCGCGATCGGGCTCGGCATGGGAAGCCTGTTCCCGGTGACGACCGTGTCGGTGCAGAACGCCGTCGCCATGCATCAGCTCGGCACCGCGACCGGCGCGATGAACTTCTTCCGCCAACTCGCCGGCGCGATCATCGTTGCCCTGTTCGGCGCGATCGTGCTCGGCGGCGTCGGCCCCAGCGGCGTAACGGTCGAGGCGCTCGCCTCGCACGCAGCCGGCGTCGCGCAAACCGATCTCGCCCATGCGTTCCGCTGGGTGTTCGCCGCGGCCGCCGCGTGGATCGGGCTGGGCCTCGTGTTCCTCGCCGTGATGGAAGAGCGCCCGCTGCGCGGCCGCCGCCGCACGAACGAAGCGAGCGTGCCGGCGGAGTAGCGACCGCACGCGTGGACGGCGCCCGGCAAAACTGCTACGACTTGTAGCGGCTCGCGCCGAGGACCCGTCATGGATCGCCGCAGGTTTCTCAAATACGCCGGCTGCGCCGCCTGCGCGCTCGGGGCCGAGCATTTGCTGCACGGCTCCGGCGCCGCCGCGGCGGAAGCCTACGGCGCGCTCGACCCGGCGGCGCGGCTCAAGCTTGCCGACATGGCGCTCACGCTGGCGAAAGGCGCCGGCGCGGGCTACGCCGACGTGCGCGTCGGGCGCAGCCAAGCCGAGTTCATCCGCGCGCGCGAACACCGCATCGAGAAGTTCGACGCCGAGATCAGGGTCGGCTTCGGCGTGCGCGTGCTGATCGACGGAAGCTGGGGCTTCGCCGGCAGCGAAGTCATCGACGAAGGCGAAGTCCGCCGCGCGGTCGCGCTTGCCGCCGACAACGCCAAGGCGGCGCGGCTGATCCAGGCGACCCCAATCGTGCTGGAGGACGTGCCGGCCTACCAGGAAGACTGGGTCATGCCGCTCGGGCGCGACCCCTTCACGGTCCCGGCTTCCGACAAGGCGGAAAAGCTCGTCGCCATCAATGAGGCGGCGCTCAAGGCGGGCGCCGACTACTGCACGGCATTCTTCTGGTTCGTGCGTGAGGAGACGCTGTTCGCGAGCAGCCGCGGCAGCCGCATCGCGCAGACGCGCGTGCGCAGCTACCCGCGCTTCGAAGCCACGGCGGTCGACAAACAGTCCGGCCGGTTCGCGACGCGCGCGAGCCTGTTGGCGCCGCGGGGCGCGGGCTGGGACTATGTCGAAGCCCAGGACCTCCTCGGCGAAGCGACGCTCGCCGCGCAACAGGCGCGGGAAAAGCTCGCCGCCAAGCCGGTCGCGCCGGGCAAATACGACCTCGTCATCGACCCGACCAACCTGTGGCTGACCATCCACGAGTCGGTCGGGCACGCGACCGAACTCGACCGCGCGCTCGGCTGGGAAGCGAACTTCGCCGGCACGTCGTTCGCTACGCCCGACAAGCTCGGCACGCTGCGCTACGGCAGCCCGTTGATGAACATCACGGCCGACCGCTCGCAGCCGGGCGGGCTCGCGACCGTCGCGTTCGACCACGACGGCGTGCGCTGCGCCGGCGCCGAGTTCCCGATCATCGCCGAGGGAATCTTCCGCAATTATCAGATGGCGATCGGCCAGGCGGCGCTGATCGGGGGCGCGCGCTCGAACGGCTGCGCCTACGCCGAGAGCCCGACCGCCTTCCCGATCCAGCGCATGGCCAACGTTTCGCTCGAACCGAACCCGCAGCAAACATCGCTCGAGGATCTGTTCGCCGGGGTCGACGACGGCATCTACGTGGTCGGCGAGGGAAGCTGGAGCATCGACCAGCAGCGCTATAATTTTCAGTTCGGTGGGCAGCTGTTCTACGAGATCAAGAATGGCAAACGCGGCGCCATGCTGCGCGACGTCGCCTACCAGGGGCGCACGCCGGATTTCTGGAACGCCATGGACGGGCTGGGCGACGCCTCGACGCGCTTCGTCGGCGGCACCTTCATGTGCGGCAAGGGGCAGCCCGCCCAGAGCGCACCGGTATCGCACGGCGCCGTGCCGGCGCGGTTCCGCCAGATCAACGTGCTCAACACTGAGCGGAGAGATATCTGATGATACTTTCCCCCGGCGACGCTAGGGAGATCACCGACCGGCTGCTGGCGCGATCGAAGGCCGACGCCTGCATCGTCAAGCTCGAGGGCAACGACGGCGCCAATCTCCGCTTTGCGCGTGGCAACGCGACGACGAACGGCGCGATCAGCAAATTATCGGCCCGCGTCGAATCGCATTTCGGCAAGCGCGCCGGCGCCGCCGAAGCGAGCGGCCGCGACGCCGAGGCGCTTGCCGATGCGGTGGCGCGCTCGGAGGAGATCGCGCGGCTGGCGCCGGAGAATCCCGAGCTGATGCCGCCGCTCGGCCCGCAGGCCTATGAGGCGGGCGCCGGGTATGACGCCGCGACCGCGGCGGTGCGCACCGATCGCCTGGCGGCCGAGGCCAAACCGGCCATCGCCGCCGCGCAAGATCGCAACGTCGACACGGCGGGCTACGCGACGGCACAGCAGAGCTTCACGGCGGTGGCGACCAGCGCCGGCCTGTTTGCGCACGAGCCGCGCACCGCGGCCGAGTTCACCATGACGGCGCGCAACCGGGCGGGCACCTGGTCGGGATGGGCCGGCGTCGGCGAGACTCGCTTCGGCCGCCTCGACATGATGCGCATCGGAGCGCGCGCGATCGACAAGGGCGCGCACGACGCCGCGCCGGTCGCGCTCGACCCCGGCAAATACACGGTGATCCTCGAACCCTCCGCCGTGGGCGACCTCGTCGGCTGGATGCTCTGGTACATGGGCGCGCGCTTTGCCGACGAAGGCCGCAGCTTTTTCGCGCGCAAGGGCGGCGGCAACCGCATCGGCGAAAAGCTGTTCGCCGACGCCGTCACCATCGTGTCCGAGCCGGCGGATGTGGTCGCGCCGGAACCGACCTTCGACGATGAGGGCCTGCCGCGCCGCCGCACGGTCTGGGTCGAGGCCGGCGTGTTGAAGAATCTGGAGTACCCGCGGTTCTGGGCGCAGAAGACCGGGCACGCGGCGATCCCGCGGCCGCGCGGATTCGTCATGGCGGGCGGCAGCGCGAGCGTCGACGACATGGTGCGCGACACCAAGCGCGGCGTGCTGGTGACGCGGTTCTGGTACATCCGCATGCTCGACCCGCAGAAGCTGGTGCTCACCGGGCTCACGCGCGACGGCAATTTTTTGATCGAGGACGGCCGCATCGTCGGGCCGGCCAACAATTTCCGCTTCAACGAGAGCCCGGTGGCGGTGCTGGCGAATGTGCTGGCGCTCGGGCCGAGCGAGCGCACCCGCGGCGGGGAAAACGAAGACTCGCTCGCCGCCGCGCCGACCTTGCTGGTGAAGGATTTCACCTTCTCCTCGCGCTCGGACGCGATTTGAATTGTAGGGTGGGCAAAGCGGCCCGCAGGCCGCGTGCCCACGCGTGTTAGAAAGCTCACGCAACAAACACCACCGTCATCCTTGTAAGTCTGGCTTTGCCGAATCGGTTAGAAACACCGGTGCGGTGGCGGATGGGAGCCCGTGTCATCCGAGGGCTGATAAGCCCGTTCCTCAGCTCGGTGCCCCGTCCGCCGTTCCA
>Ga0210408_10000846_pt1 | contig 34453 bp, 29 predicted proteins | sample IncBWH4MmetaG_FD_155471 | JGI IMG/M metagenome (GOLD analysis project Ga0210408, IMG submission 155471) | Forest soil microbial communities from Barre Woods Harvard Forest LTER site, Petersham, Massachusetts, United States - Inc-BW-H-4-M | ecosystem: Environmental > Terrestrial > Soil >... | reverse complement strand
CGTCCACCCCTGCTGGATATTGCTCATGTCGATGGCCTCCTCGAATGAAGCCGATCGCCGTTGAGAATTCGCCGCCGGCAATCGGCTTCGGTCACGGCTTGCGCTCGTGCGACAGGTCGATTGGCCAGGGCACAGGTACGCGTTCGCGCGCGCGCAAGCGGGCGCGTTCATCCTGGCTCGGCCAGCCGCGCGGTCGGCGCGAGGCGAGCACAGTTGCTGAACGGAAGACCGATGAGCGGTGCACACCGCCGCGTGTGCCGCGGGGGCGGGCTTGGAATCCCATCCCCGGCTGCTCATCAGTATGGGTGGCCCATACGGGGCCTATTCCGAACCTAGACCGGAATCGATTCGCCAATCAAGGGTTAAAATGCCATTATAACCTCCGCTGGGAGGAACGGCATGGCCAGACCCGAAAACCGGTCGGAAGCGCGCTCGCTCAACCTGACTTTGCCCGCGGAGACCTTCAATTACCTCGTTCTGCTGGCGACGCTCGGCAAGCTCGGCCGCACCGAAAACGAGGTCGCCACCCATATTCTGGTGCGGGAGGTCTACGGCATGGTCGAGCGCGGCTTCCACGACCAACGGATTCCGGCGGCGGATCAGGCGTGAGTGTGGGTGACGCTCCGGAACTCGCGGGCTACTCGTTCTTAGCAGTACTGAGTTGAGGGGCGAGTTCCCTCAAAGCTCCCGGGAGCGCCTGAAGTTCTGGGCTGTCGAACGGGAGGCGAAGATATTGAATGGCGATAGTAGCCGCTGCTTTCGCCTGCTCCAAATCGCGTTTGACCTTGAGCGGCTCTCGATCCGGACGGGCGGATAACCAGGCTTTATGGAGAGCAAAAGTGCGTGGGTCGATGACAACCAGTCGGACTGGTTCGCCGCGTTCGTCGATCGCGACTGCATCTACTTTTGGTGAATTTATGAGCCATGTAAGGCCAAAGATTGCCGCTCCCTCGAGGTCATCCGGCAAGTCAGTCAACGATGGCGGCAGGCGATCGCGAAAAATATCCCTCGCCTCCGGACGTATCAAATCTACCAGATACCCATCCCGGTTGGTTGCTCGATAGCCTCGGCGATGCGTGACAGCAAACGATTTATCTACTTTGCGAAGAAGACCGATCAGGCCCTCTGTGCGGATGTCTTTCAAAGCCAAGCTCATGTGATGACGAGCATCATAGAGAAGGTCGATGTCGCCCGTCGCCAGAAGATCGCTTTGGATTTGGACCCCCGCCAAAGCCTCGTATGCAAAGAGAGCGTTCGTGCCGACTACAATAAGGTGTCCGCCCAACAGACGATGTTCGTCGCATTGCTGCAGAATGCGGGCGGCCAGTCTTGGAACCCGACCGAGTCCCATTGCGCGGTTGACGGGCGCGAGTTGGTCCAACCGGGACTTCAGTCCTTCTAATCGGTTCTGATTTTCCTTACGGCCCTTAACGAAGGCCTCGTAAGTCGCCTCGGTTGTTTCGTCGCGCGGCCCAAGCGAAGTCTCTGATCCGCCCGTCTTGCGAAGAAGGTATTCAGTGCCATTACGCAGCGCCCACCTCATGCTACCGCCGTAGCGATGGAGGCTCGCGTCGTGTGCAACCCGCCAAGACTCGTAGATCTGCTGGGTATCGATGAGCTGGCGTCGTTGCTCTCCAGTTAAATCCCTAAGAAACAAAGGTTTTCCACTCCTCGATTGCCATAAGGCCAGTATAGTGGAAAACCCTGCGTTTGCAATAGTTTAGGATGGACGCGATGGTCTTTCATCCTAAGCTATTCGACTTATTGGGTTTTCCACCATCGAGCTTGCGGGAGGGAACGGTGGGGGAAATAGCAGTATTTCAACAGCTTGCTTGGCTGGGAAGCCGTCCGCTCGTGTTAACCCATCACTGCCGGCGAGGGCCGCTATGAGGCGTCACAGTGACGACTTCTAGGCGCCCTTGCTTCGTTACCGAATGTGCTCACTATGGCGCTCGGGCATCATGCCGGAGGACATCGCATGATTACCGCCACTGTGCGCTACAAACTGCCGCCGCACATTGACTATGCGGCATGCCGCGAGCATTTCCACAAGATCGCACCGGGCTTTCGCGAGGCGAGGGGATTGATCAGCAAACACTTCATCTGGAGTGAAAGCGGCTGGGCGGGCGGCGTATACCAGCGGGAGCGTATAGAAGACGCCAAAGCGTTCTACAGCGGACCGTGGCTCGACGGCATCGTACAACGCTACGGAATGGAGCCGCAGATCGAGTTCTACGAAGTCTTCGCGGTGACCGACAACGCGCGCGGCAAGGTCGAACTGTTCACGGAAACCGTAGCCGCCAAGTAGCCGGCATCCTCACAGCGCGAGATACCCGCCGTCGACCGGCAAGGTGACCCCGGTGACGTAGCGCGCGAGGTCGGAGGCTAAAAATACCGCCGGGCCGGCGATGTCTTCGGGCGTGCCGATGCGGCCCATGGGAATGCGGCCCTCGAAATTCTTCATGTAATCGGGGTTCTGCCGTGCCCTCGCGTTGAGCGGCGTTGCGATCATGCCCGGGCCGATCGCGTTGACGCGGATGCCGAGCGGGGAAAGTTCGATCGCCAGCGCCTTGGTGAGCGCGCGCACGCCGCCCTTCGAGGTCGTGTAGGCGGCGGAATTCGGCAGCGCGACGAAGGACTGAATCGAGCCGATGTTGATGACCGCGCCCTTGGTCTCGCGCAGATGCGCGAGAAACGCGGTCGTCATGTTGTAGGGGCCGTCGAGGTTGACGGCGAGCGTCGCGTCCCAATCGGCGCGCGCGTTCGGGTCGCCGACCTTGCCGCGGCGGATGATGCCGGCGTTGTTGACGAGCACCGAGACGGCGCCGACCTCGCGCTTGACGGTCTCCGCCAGCGTGTCGCAAGCGGCGCGGTCGGTGACGTCGCAGGCGTGATGTGTGGCGTTGCCGCCGATCGCCTCGGCCGTGCGCTTCGCCGCGATCCCGTCGATGTCGACGGCAATCACGCGCGCGCCCGCCTTGGCCATCGCCAGGGCGATACCTTCGCCGATGCCCGAACCGGCGCCGGTCACCAGGGCCACGCGGCCCGTCAGCAAGCCGTCCATGTTCCGCTCACTTGGCGCGATTGAGCGCGATCGTGAATTCCGGGACCCACGCGCCCGGGGATTCCATCGTGAAGGTCTGGCGGGTGCCTTGCGTTTTCACGTTCAGCAATGCCGTGAACGTCTGGCCGGAGGCGCGGACATTGACCTCGTCGCCCTCGGCTCTGCCGGAAATTTGTCCGCCGACGCGCCGGGTGCGCTCGAACCAATTTCCCGAGAGCGAGCCGCCGCTCTGAATGATGCTGCTCGTGAACTCGACCTTGTAACTGTCGGTCGCGCAGCGCAAATCGAGCTGCACGCCGTTGCCGGCCTTTTCCGACACGTATTTGGCAAGGCAGCGCACCCGCTCGTGCGTTCCATCCGAGGTGTTGACGGTCCCGGTGCCCGACCACGAACCCGCCATGACTTCGAACGGGCCTGCCGCCTGCGCGCGGCCGGTCGGCGCAGCGATGAGGAGCAGCGCCAGCGCGGCCGGCGCGAGCGTTCCATAGGCGGCCGTGTTCGGTCGCAACCGCATGACCATGACCTCGCGCCCGGGGGGTATGGGCGAATTCCATATTCTCGCCTGCTGCGGTGCGTCAAGCGCGGTCGCTCGCTAGCGATGCGAGCCCGAAGTTCAAGCCCCGGATCAGCAACCGACGGGCGCCGTGCTGGTCAGGCGGCAAGAACCTTTTCCAGGCTGGCAACCTCGGCCGCCTGCCTCTCGGCCGTGAGCTTGCCGAGTTTCAGCTGGCGCCATTTGACCGCGGGCAAATTGGCGGCGCGGGGCAGAGCTATCGATGCCCAATCCGGCTTGCCGCGCATAAAGGAAACGAGGAACGTTTTGTGAGCGGCCGGCATCTCGCCCACGGCCTTCGCGACGAAAGACTCGCGGGCGGCGACGAGATCGTCGAGAGTGACGGGCGTTTCCGTCATCCCGCTAAACCGCGATTGAACTCGGCAGTCATGTCCTTGCGCCTGGCGGCCAGCACTTCATGCATGGGCCTCGAATGGCTCACGAGATAGACAAGGAAGGCGCGGCGCAACGCATCGTCGATGCCTTCGCCGTTGAGCAACTCGCGCGTGTCGAAGAAGTCGCGCGGATGCTGCCGATCGAGCGCGGCGACGAACTTTCCCGCATAGAGATCGGCGAAGGATAGAACCGGCATTTCCGCGAAGCCGAACGCATCTTCGACGGCTTCGGTGACGCTTTTCAGCTCGGGCTCACACACGCAGCCGCGCATCACCGGCGTGACCTCAATCTTGTTGGTAACCCCCTCGGCGCGAACTAGAAGGTGCGTGCGAGCGCCTTTGGCGATGGTCGCACCGGGAATGCGGGCTTTGACGCGGGCGCCGATGCGGCCCATCGCGGCGTCGATGGCGGCGAGAGACGCGTCGTAGGAATGCACTGGCACGTAAGTCAGATCGATATCGATCGATAGCCGCGGCATGTCGCGGACGAAGAGATTGATGGCCGTGCCTCCTTTCAGGGCAAAACAATTTTCTTCGGCGATCAGAGGCACGAGCCGGATGAGAAGCGCGACTTGCCGGCGATAGATGTCAGCGAAGGGCATAAAGTTCCTGCGGAACGGTGATCAGATAGTCCTTATCCAGCTTGCCGCCCTTGACCAGCATGCGCTTGCCTTCGCCGAGATCGATGGCCTCTTTGTCGAGCCGCTTGAGCCAAGCGTGCTGATGGCGGTCAGCGAAGTAGAAGAACAGCCGCTTGACCTTTACGCTGCGGCATTCGCCAAGGAGTTTCTGCAAACGGCGCGGGCTGAGATTGGCGAGGCCCTGCATGAACTCGTCGGCCTGATGAAAGCTTTCGTGCTTGGGCAGTTCGTCGAGAAGTTCGAGGATCGCGCGCTCGGGCGTTGAAAGCGCGAGCGGCCAATCCCACGGACCCCAGGGCTGCGTCGTCCAGTGGTCGTGGGCGGCGTGACTGAGTTGTTTGTCGCTTCGAGGCTCGAGATGGGTGAGTTGGGGGCTGACGAGTTCATGCCGAAACAGCGCGCGATCATTGTGATAGAGGAAACGCGTATCGAGCGGGAGCTTGTGAAGCCATTGCGGTGGTGGTTTCGGCCCGTAGAGATGAACTTCCTTCTGGTGCTGCGGCAGGTAATGGGCATAGCCTTGCAGTTCGAGGGCGGTGCGTCCGCCGAGCAGTAGCGGGTAGCCGAGGAGCGCTTGGAGCGAGATAACGACATGCTGCCAAGTCAGCGATCCGCGCGGGCGGCGATAGACGCCTCGGGCGGGGTGGTCCAGCCACCCTGCGGCCACATATTGGCTGCGTAGCGAGGTCGAGAAACCGTGTCGGGTCAGCCAACGGGCATCGGCGACCAGCCCCTCAGGCAGGTGCCGTTCCAGCCAGTTTAACTTTTTGGTCGTTGGCTTAGCCATACTTATCAAAATAGCATATTTCCAAACCGACCGCCAGTTTGAAATTATACTATTTTGCTAAGCCAGGCTTTGCAAAGACCGAGCAGTTCGAACCAGCGCTACCATGGGCCTGGGGATAACGCCTTTTCTTGCGAAAAGAGCGGTGCAGCGCCTTGTTCTTCTATTGTTCTCCCCGCCGTAACTGGGCTAACTTGAGGGGCTGGCACAAATTCAATCGTCGATAGGCGCGCGCGGACGCGTCCAATCCGACGCGAGCGTTGCGTATGAAGCTTTTTGGCCATCTCCCGGACACCCTGTTCCAGCCTCTCGCCGGCCCCAAGAGGCAGGTGTACGCGCGCCTGCTCCTCCATTTGTATAACCGCGTGTTTGCGGCGCGTATTCTTGAGACGCCAACCAAGGAAGACGTTCTCGGGCACATAATGCTCGCGCTCGCCGAAGCGGGCGTTCATTCACCCGACGGACTCTTCGAAGAGGGCGACGCCGACAACGGTAGTGATCAGGCCCACTCCCTGGCGTACCGACGGCTCCGCGATACAGGCTGGTTGATCGAAGAGCGCGAGAAGTGGCGCGTCTTGATCGAGATGCAGCCCGACGCATTCATGCTGTTGGGGGCGATTGCCGATTTTGAGAACAGCCGGCTGCGTGTCGCGGGCGCGGTGGTAGAAGTCAAAAGCAATCTTGAAGCAGCTGCCAACGAACCGGCGACTCTCGCTCAGGGCCTGAGCAATGCGCACGAAACGGCCGTGCGCTTCGCCCGAAGCATGCGCCGGATTCTGGTCGGGATGCATGCCGTCGAAGATCAAATCCTTGGCAACCCGAATGCGGGCTCGATCCTGCGAACCTTCTTCGAGGATTTCGTGAACGGGCTGCTGATTGCTGACTACAAGCAACTCAAGACCTCGAACAACCCCTATCGTTATCGGCGCCACATCAGCACCCTGGCGGGCGACTTGCTTCATAATATGGAGTGGCGGGCCGCCATCGCGCGGACTTACATCGAGCAGGGCGTTGTCCCTCCCGGAACCTCGGAGCTGACAGCCGAGGAGCGCGTGGTCGGTGAGCTTGAAAAAATCCGGGCGGTCTTTGAGGACGTGGATTCGTTCATGGATCGCATCGAGAGCTTCCGCGACCGGCTCGAACGTCGCGTTCGCGTGACGGTCCATTACATGGACATGGTCGGGGAAAGCTGCGCGGAACGGCTGGCGCGCGTGATCGAAAAGCTTGCGGCGAGCGGCCGCGATGAAGTCGAAATGCCTTTGCGTTCGCCCGACGTAGGTTTTCCAGTCACCGAACTAGCCCTCTACATCGCGCCCGCGCCGCGCGGTGCGCCGGAGAAGACCCGCATCAAGCTTCCCGAACGCGACCCCTACCTGAAGGCCTACATCGCCGCGACTTCGGAGTTCGACGCGATGGTTCGCATCTCGCCCGGCAGGCTGAAGGTCTTCATCGAGGAAAAGCTGGGGAACCGGGATCGGTTGCTGTCGTCGGAAATTCCAATCGATTCGATCCAGGACCTTTTTGCTTTCCGCGCCCTGCCGACGGGGGTCTTCGGCGGCGCGAAGGTAATCGGCCCCTACCGCATCGTCCCGGAAGAAGGTCGCACCAACAACGACTGGATCGATCTTCCAGCCTTCCGCATCGAGCGGATCGCCGCTGATCGGAGAGCGTGATGCTGAAGGAACTCCAAAAGATCGTGGACGAGGCTGAGGAGTCTACTCTCGACGGGGAGCAGCTCGAGCGCGCGGTCCGCTCCGCCGCGCAGCATCTGTGGCGGGCGCAGTTCCTTTACGAGAGCGACTGGGGTGTTAAGGAAGCCTACGACCTGATCCGCAAGCACAGCGCTTATTTCGAAAATCTGTTCGATGCCCTCGGCTACCGGCTGGTCGGTCGACCCGTCGACAGATATGTCGGCCTTATCGCCAATGAGCTCCCGGCGCGCCAGTCGATGAAGCTCGACGAAACGCTGCTGCTCTTGGTCATGCGGCTTCATTATGAGGAAGCGCTCAAGCGGTTTGAGATTAATGAAGCCGGCGAAGTGGAAGTCGAAAGCGAAACGATCCTTGAGCTCTATGAAGAACGGACGCGCCGCGAGAGGCCCTTGATCAGCCGCGTGCGGGAGATCCTCGTGTCGTTCCGCCAGCGCGGCCTAGTGCGGGTGGAAGAGCAGGGCGACCGGCGCAATTTCGCTCTTTTCTTGCGGCCCGCCTTGCCGGTGGTGATCGCGCAAGACACGCTGACAGCGCTTGAGAGCTTAGCCGCTAACGCGCCCAAGCGCGGTGCGGCACAAGATGACTTGGCCGGAGGCTTGGAATGATCGAGCTTCGGCGGATTATTCTCATCGATTGGTATCTGTTCCGCGTCGAGCAGATCGACATTCGCGGAATGACGGCGCTGATTGGCCCGAACGGCGTCGGCAAATCGGCCATCATTGATGCGGCCCAGGCGGCGCTCACCGGCGGAAACATGGCCAGCATCCGCTTTAATGCCAGTGCGCAGAGCGCGACCAAAAGCAAACGCTCGATCCGCGATTACTGCCTGGGTGTTGTGTCGCTCGACGAAAAGGGCGAGCGTTCCGAGCCCACGCGCCAAGCGGCCTACACCTATGCGGTCCTCGGATTCGTCGACGTGCAAAGCAATGAAGCCATCAACGTCGGCGTTGCCTTCTCGGCGAGTTCAACCAAGAGCGACGAACGTTGCGAAGGCCGGTTCATCGTTCGCGGAGGTCTGATCGACAGGGACGACCTCCTTGAGCCGGTCGGGAAAAACGAAGTTGAAACCCGGCAGTGGCACGCGGCGCGCGGCCTTCTGCACACCAAAGGATTGGTGGTCGAGGATGGGTACGGCTCGGCCACGGAGTTCGTGAGCGAAGTCCTGCATGCCGTTTCTCCTGCCCACTATCCTCTCGATCCACGCCGCTTTATCAGGGCATTTCGCAACGCGTTGATGCTGAAGCCGGTCGAGAATGCGACGGATTTCGTCCGCAACTACGTGCTGGACGTGAGGCCGATTCAGGTCGATCGGCTCCGCCGGAGCATCGAGCTTTACCGGGGACTGACCGAGAAGATTAAAGAGCTGAAAGCGCAATCCGCCGCGCTCGGGCAACTGCTCCGGATCGTGAACCGCACGAACGATAACGAACGGCAGATCGCGCTTGGGGAGTGGCAGGTCGCGCGACTGCAATGGGAAAAATTCCGTCGCGAAGTGCGCGATGTCCAGGCACGGCTGAAGAGGCTTTCCGCGGAAACGGCGGGCAAGCGGCGGGCCGCCGTAGCGGCCGACGCGGCGGTGAGCCGCATCGAAGTAAGGCTTGCCGAAATCGAGCTGGCGCTCAACAGCAGTGAAGCCGTGCAACTGGCGCTTCGCTATGAGGCCGATCGCAAAGCGGTCGAAGCGCAGAGATCGAATGCCACCGCGCCTTTCGCAGCCTTTGCCGACTTAGGCACCAAAATCGCGACGGTGGTCGAGCGCCGCGTTCTTGGCGGCCGTGACGATACGCTGCAAGCGGCATTTGAGCTCGCGGCCGACGCCTTTGCGCCGGCACAGTTGCGCCGCTGGGCGGCAGCTCTGCCCGACGAATGGCAAAAGCTGGCGACGGAAATCGATAGCGCCCTCAGCGTGGTCGAGGGCGAGCCTCTAAAGGTTGTCCAGAAGGTGCTGTCGGACGCGTTTATCGGGATCAAGATCGAAATCCAAAAAGCGCAGGCGCGAATCGATACGATCGACGCCAATCTGAAACGGCTGGCTGAAGGCCGCAGCCCGATCGAGGACGGGACGAGCGCGCTGATGAAGGCGCTTCAGGCTTCCGGGATTGCCGCGGAACCGATTTGCGACCTCGTCGAAGTGACCGACGAGAAATGGCGGGTGGCCGCCGAGGCGGCCCTTGGGCGTTCGCGCGAAGCCTTGATCGTCGAGCCTTCGGTATCCGCGCGCGCCTTGCAAATCTACCGGAGCGGCAGCGACGACGCCTATGCCTACGCCGAAGTCGTGAACACGACGAAGACCGCTCAGACGAGACTTGCCGACAAAGGTTCCCTTGCTATCGTCGTGTCCACGCAAAATGTGCACGCCCGTGCGTTCATCGACTTCCGGCTTGGCCGGCTGGCGATGGTGGACACCGTCGAAAAGCTGCTTGCCGCCGAGAGCGCGATCACGCCCGACCGGATGATGCAGTCCGGGCGCACCGTCAAACGCCTGGCGCGGCCCCAGTATCTCAAGCTCGGGCGCGCCTCGGCCGAGCAAACGCGAAACCTCCTGACCGCCGAGCGCGTCGAATGCATAACGAAGCTCGGCGAAAAACTACGCACGGCAAACCGCTTGAACGACGACAAGGCGCTGATCGACGAGGTGGTGAGGTCCTTGGAGGCACTCGGCAGCGCCGGCACGACATGCATAGGCGCTGCCTCTACCGTCGCCCAGTTCGACGACAAGATTGCCGAGCTCACAGGCGCAATCGAAGACGCGAAAAGGAAGCGCGATCCCAAGTTGCTTCGCGAGCAAAGCGATCTGAAGGCCGATCAATCCCGCGCCAAGGGCGCAAAATCGAAGACGGATGGCGAACTGCAGACTGCGCAAAAGGCGGAGGACGAGTCTATATTTTTGTTGAGGAGACTTCGGCAAACCGATCTGCCCGAGGTGCGTTCGGTGCGGTTGCTCGCGGCCCGCATGCTTCCGGCGGAGCCCGCACTTCGTCAGGAAGTCGGAAAGTTTCACGGGCTAGCGCGGGGACATGTCGTGGAAGCGCTGCCCGATGAGATCGCGTCACGCAAGGCGGACGTGGAGCATCGCATGAGCAAGCGGCGCGCGGAGCTGCAGCGTGAGCTGACCGGCGCGCTCTCCAAATATCGCGAAGAGTTCCGGGCCTTGTTGCCGTTCACCTATGACCAGGCGGATGCGCCAATGGTAGGCCCCTGGGCGTCGAGCGAGAAGCAGCGGCTGGATAACCACGAGCTGGTGCAATACGAAGAGCAAAGCCGGACGGCTGAAGGCGAGATGACCATCGCGTTCCGGGACGATCTTCTTCACCAGCTCCATGATGCCTTCGAAGGCATCAGGGAAACGCTCATCGAGCTCAACCGCCATCTTAGCGATCGGGAATTTCATGGACGCGATTATTACCGGTTCAAGGCCATCGAGGCCGCGAGCCACGCCGACATGATCGAGCTGGTTCGCCAATCGCGCCGTCCTGATTTCCAGCTGTCGCTCTTCAGCAGGGAGGGCGAAGCGGAAGACACGCCAGTCCTGCGCGCGAAACGCAGGATCGAAACGATTCTTTCCAATCCTGAGGCAAAGACGGAAGAGATCGAAGATCCGAGGCAATATTTCAATTTCGAGCTCTTCATTCACGACGAGCAGGGGAAGGTTCGATCGTCCCTCTCAAGCCGCAGTGGCACCGGATCCGGCGGCGAAGGGCAACTGCCGTTTTACATCGCGATTGGCGCCTCGCTCGCCGCAACGTATCAGAACAAGCGCACCAAGGAGATGGGTCTCGCCTTGGCGATTTTTGACGAAGCCTTCAATCGGCTAGATACGGCGGCGATTTGCGGATGCTCCGAGTTTCTGAAGGATCTGGGACTTCAGGTGGTCCTGGCTGCTCCCGATGAGAAACGACACGTATTCATGGAGGTGGTTGATACGGTCGTCAACGTGAACCGCTCCGGGAATGACGTGCTGGTGGACGCGGAATTTCTGACCGAGAAAACTCGAAAGGCCCTGAGCGAGGCCGATCCTTATCGTAAGGGTTTCGAAAAATTCAAGGCGGAGCTGATCGTCATCAGTGACGGAGTTGTCGAGCAACAGGCGGCCGAATGAAGCGGGGACCGCAGCAAGACGCGGCGACCTTGTTCCTTGCGCGGCTGCTTGATCTGATGGAGCGCAGTCCGGATCGGAGCCGCGCGGCCTTCGCCGCACCGGATTATGAATTGCTGCGAACGGCGGACCTTGTAGCGCGATTCCACGAACGGATGAATGCCGCCGAGCGGGTCGGCGCCGTCGAAGTGCGGTGGGGTAAAAGGGAGCGCCGTCACCTGATCGACCGCGTGACCGTCAAGGCCCCGCTCATTCTCGCGCGTCACTTGGGGCGGACTCCGTCTTCGGTGACAGCGCAACAGGCGAAAGAAGCGCTGCTACCGGTCGCATCAGCCGGCGAGGCTTGGGTCGGATCGGTCCTCGAGGAGATGGGAGCGCGATGGGCGCGCGGAGAGAACGCGTTCCGCTTTTCTTCGACGGACATCGACGGCGCAACAGAATTCCTCACCCTCTTGGCGGCCATCTCGAAGGACCGTGCCCGCGGGCTCGACGGGCGCACATTTTCTTTGAAGACGGCGGAGGACACAAAGGCTTTCGATCGCCAGGCGGGTCGCATCGCTGTCGCCCTGGCCGCGCATTTTGGCGAGCCAGTCCTCAGGGCTGCGGATGTGTGGCAGCGAATCGGTCTCGAACGATTCAGCCATCCTGTTCACATCAAGGGCTGCATCGTTGCGGAAGACGAGAACGGAATCCTTGTTCATGGACGCGCGGCGCCCTTTGCTTCTTTCCATCCGGAGATGCGGCCGCTGATGAAACTCTGCGGGCAACCGACCGCGCTGCTCACCATCGAAAATTACGCCTCCTTCAATCGTTATGTGCGCGAGATCAATGACGGCGCGTTAGTGGTCTACACCGGCGGTTTTGCATCCACCGGAGCCCTTGAGCTTCTCAAATCGATTCTGCTGATGCTTGACGAAAAAGTGCCATATTTTCATTGGGGCGATGTCGATTCCGGAGGCCTGCGGATCTTCCGCTTTCTCGAGGAGACCCTTCCCCGTGCGCCGCGTCCGCACTTGATGAATCGCAGGCTCGTCGAGGCGCACGGAAGAGACGCCGCGCGCGATCCGACACTGGTCTCGATCGCGAGGTCAAACAGCGCACTTGCCGCATTGGCGGCTTGGCTAGTTGAGGGGCCCAACGTCAAGCATCTCGAGCAGGAGGCTCTCGATCCCATCTCGCCACTAGCTGATCTGTTAGCTTCCGGGCATTCGCCAGTGGAAGGTCCGTCGAAGGCAAGGGGCCTTTAGCGGTTTGAAAGCTTATCGGTCATTTCGTTTGAATCCTGGCCCGAAACTCAGCTCCCATAGCGCCGTCGGTAGAGCCCGGGACGGCTGGCTGCCGGGAATTCTCCTCTTTATTATGTAGCCCTGCGACGGGGGTATCGCGCGACAATGGCGTGGCGGATCGGGGTCGATATCGGCGGAACCTTCACCGACGTGGCGCTGGTCGATGATGCCAGCGGCCGCATCGGCGTCGCCAAGGTGCCGACCACCCCGGCGGATCTGGCCGATGGCGTCCTCGCCGCGCTCGGCATGGCGATGGAGCGCCATGGCGTCGCCGCGGCCGAGGTGGGCCTGCTGTCGCACGCGACCACCATTGTCACCAACGCGATCCTCGAAGAACGCGGCGCCCGCGCGGCGCTGGTGACGACGCGCGGGTTCCGCGACGTGCTCGAACTGCGGCGCTCCGCGCGGGCCGATCTCTACGACCTGTTCCAGGACGGGCCGTCGATCCTCATCCCGCGCCGGCGCCGGTTCGAGATCACCGAACGGGTTGGCGCCGACGGCGCGGTCGTCACCCCGCTCGCCGAGGATGAGATCGATCATCTCATCGCCGAGCTGCGCGCCGCGCGGGTCGAGGCGATCGCGGTGTCGCTGTTGTTCAGTTTTCTCAATCCGCGGCACGAGCGGCGGCTGGGCGAACGGCTGCGCGCGGCGCTTCCCGACGTGCCAGTTTATCTGTCGTGCGAAATTCTCCCGGAAATCAAGGAATTCGAACGCTCGAGCACCACGTCGGTGTGCGCCTACGTCGGGCCGATCCTCGCCTCCTACCTGCGGCGGCTCGAGGCGAGCACGAAAAGCAAAGCGCTGCCGCCGCTTTATCTGATGGGCTCGAACGGCGGCGTGCTCGAAGCGGCCGAAGCGGTGGCGATGCCGGCGATGGCGGTCGAATCCGGGCCGGCGGCGGGCGTCGTCGCGGCGGCGCTGGTCGCGCGCCAGACCGGGAAGGTCGACATTATTTCCTTCGACATGGGCGGCACCACCGCGAAGGCGAGCCTGATCCGCGGCGGTCAATACGAGACGACGCCGGACTACGAAGTCGGCGGCGGCTCGAGCCGCACGCGTTGGATGAACGGCACCGGGCATCCGATCCGCGTGCCGGTGATCGATTTGGCGGAAGTCTCCGCGGGCGGCGGCTCGATCGCCTGGGTCGACCGCGCCGGCGCGCTGCGGGTCGGCCCGCAAAGCGCGGGCGCCGATCCCGGTCCTGTTTGCTATCGCCGCGGCGGGAGCGAGCCCACGGTCACCGACTGCAACCTGCTGCTCGGTTATTTGGACGCGGGCTCGTTGCTCGCCGGCGACCTGCCGATCGACCGGGATGCCGCCGAAGCGGCGGTGCGCGCGAAACTCGCCGCGCCGCTCGGCATCGACGTGCGCGCCGCGGCCGCCGCCGTGATCGACGTGGTCAACCACGCCATGGCCGAGGTGCTGAAAATCGTCTCGGTGCAGCGCGGGCATGACCCGCGCGAGTTCGTGCTCGCCGCCTTTGGCGGCGCGGGGCCGTTGCATTGCGCGGCGCTTGCCGGCGAACTCGGCATCGCCGAAATCCTCTGCCCGCCGATTCCCGGCGCGTTCTCGGCGCTCGGCCTCGTCGGCAGCGACCTCAAGCGCGATTACGTCCGCACGGTCTATGTGACGACGGCGGATGCGGAGCCAGCCGCGCTCGAGGCCGCCTTTGCGGCTCTGGAAAACGAGGGCATCGCCATGCTCGCGCGCGCCAATGTTCCGCCCGCGCGCCGGCAGTTCGAGCGCTCGGTCGACGCGCGCTACGCGCGGCAATCCTACGAGCTTGCGGTCCCGGTCCCGGCGGGCGCGCTCGACCGCGCGCGCCTGATGCATATCGCCGAGGCGTTCCATGGTCTGCACCGGCGCACCTATGGGCACGACAACCGGAGCGAACCGGTGCAGATCGTCAACGTGCGCGTCACGGCGATCGGCGCGATCCCACCGCTTACGGTGCGCGACGCGCCTGCGGCTCCGGGGAACAACGCAGTGAAATCACGCCGGCCGCTGTGGTTCCGCGCCATCGGAGAAGTCGACGCCGAGGTATTTGACCGCGCGCGCATGCCGGCGGGGCTGGCGGCGCAGGGACCGGCTGTGATCGAGTCGCTGGAATCGACCATTCTCGTTCCACCCGGCTGGCGAACACGGATGGATGAAGATGGTTTCATCGTGATGACTAAACTCTAGCCCGCAGGAAGATCAAAGGATCACGCAATGGCCCAGGCAGAAAATGCACGCGGCATGATCGCGGTCGACAAAATGGGAGGCAAGGTCCTGTTTCTCAATCCAGCGACCTACGCGACCGAAGTCACGATCGACGGCTTTCCGCGCACGGTGCATGAACTGCTGATCATGCCGGAGGCGGGGATCGCTTATGTTCCGATCTTCGGCGACGGCATCCATGGCCGCAATCCCAATCCCGGGCATCTCGTCGCCGTCATCGACCTCATAAAGCGCACGCACGTCCGCGACATCGATATGCGGCCGTATATCGCGCCGCATACGCTGCGGCGCGGGCCGGACGGCCTGGTCTACATCACGTGCGAGAACAGCGCCGTGGTGGCGGTGATCGACCCGGCGGAGCACAAGGTGGTCGAGGTGATCGATTCCGGCTCGACCAATGGACACCGCCTCGTCATCTCGTCCGACGGGCGATGGCTTTATACGGAGAACGAGGAGGACGCCACGATCTCGGTCATCGATCTGACAAGCCGCAAACTCGTGCGCAAGATCGCCACTCCGCGGCCGCTCGCCGGCATCGCGCTCTCGGGCGATGACCGCACGGTGGTTGCGGTCGACGACGAGCAGCCGACGCTGTTTCTGATCGATACTGCGCGTGAAAGCGAGGTCGCGACCGTGCCGCTTGACGGCGTCGCGGCCGCTGCGCAAATCGCCCGTTACAGCCCGGATTTCAGCTTGCTCGCGGTGACCGGCATCAAAAGCAATACGGTGAGCCTGATCGACGCGTCATTCCGCGAGCAGCAGGCAATCAAGGTCGGCAGTCAGCCGATGGACATGGCGTTCCGGGGCGACGAGTTGTTCGTCGCCTGTCAGGGCGACGGCTCGGTGCATGTGGTCGACGTGCCAAGCGCACGCGTCAAGCACAGCTTCCAGGCGGGTACCGGCTGCGAATCCCTCGGCTTCTTTTAGTCGGTGTTGCGCAACAGCAATCAGAAGTGCCAGCGCAGCGCCGCCGCAAGCCACTCGGGAACCGACAGAAAACGCAATATCGTGTCCGTATCGGCTGCGACGGCAAGGGAACCCAGAATCGAGGTGGCCACGCCCGCGACGACGAGCCAGCCGAATATCTCGTGATCGGGATTGAACAATTTGGAGAAAAGGAAACGGAACAGCAAAGAAAACTGAAGAAGCGGTGAAACGACCATGATCGGGGCGACGGCCACGGCCGCAAAGAAGAAACCTTGAGCCATGGCAACAAACACGCCTGAATAGACGAACCAGCGAACGTTTTCGCGCTTGATCGCGGTGACCTCGCCCCGCAGCGGAGGCCATAGCATCGCCACGGCGACGACGACGGCCGCCGCGCAATAGGCGATGAGTCCTCCCAGGATTCCGCCCCCCGCGCCGGTTCTTTCCAGCGCAAACCGCGCCATGATGGGCGACGTACCGTAGGCGAGCGCGGCGAGCGAAGCGAACAAATAGCCAGGAAGGTAGTGCGGAACGAATGTGGCCTTGGCTCGCCCGCGCTGGAGTGCAGCGGTGCCGGATGAAGCGGAAGAGTTCGGCCGCTGATATTGCGTGACGAGCGCGCCGGCCAGCATCACGCCGGCGCCAAGCATCTGCAGGATGCTGCAGGGTTCGTGCAGAACGACGACCGCGAGCACGAGCGTCACGACGATCTGAAGCTGGACGACGGGCGCCGTGATATTGACGCCGGCGGCTTGGTTGGCGCGGAAGTTACAATAGCGTCCGAGTAAAAAGTGCAGCACTCCGACGCCCGCCATCCATCCGGCCGCCGCCGGCGGAAATGCGTTGAGATGAGAAACTTGTGCCGCTGCGATCGCGACCGGCAGGAAACAGGCGACGCCGATCGGAACTGTGATCGCCGTACCCTGGATCGGCGTTCCGGTAACGACCCCGCGTCTCGCTGCGGTGATGTTCAACGCGAATGATGCCGCCGAAAAAAGAGAAAGAATCGCTCCCAGCACCGATGATCCCGCAAATACGGTTGCTCACGCCAAGCAATGCCTCAAACCGACGAGCGCAGCAAGCACCCGCATGGCATCGACCGGAAACCTATTGGGCGGCGTCCAGGTGCGCGCCGGTGTAGCGGCTGACCGGGCGTCGGAGGCCGAGATTTTCGCGCAGCGTGCGCCCCTCGTATTCGCTGCGGAACAGTCCGCGCCGCTGCAATTCGGGCACGACCAGTTCGACGAAGTCATCGATGCCCTCGGGCAGCACGGTAGGGGTGATGTTGAACCCGTCGGCGGCTCCCGCCTCGAACCATTCTTGCATCTTGTCGGCGACGTCGGTGGCGGTGCCGATCTCCCGGAAGGCGCGGCCGCCGACCACGGCGAGATAGAGTTGGCGGATGGTCGGGTGTTCGCGCCGCGCGCGTTCGCGTAGTTGCACCGCCGTGCTCTTTAATTCGACGTCGCCGGTGGCCTCCGGCACCGGGCCGTCGAGCGGATATCCCGACAGGTCACCCAAATCGGGCGCGATGCGCGCAAGCCCGACCAGCGGCTCGACGAGTTCCTGCAGCCGGTCGAACTTGGCCCGCGCTTCTTCCCGCGTGCGCCCGATGATCGGCGTGAAGCCGGGCATGATTTTCATGTCCTCGGCCGAGCGCTCGAATTTCGGCAGATAGGACTTGACGGAATCGTAGTACGCCTTGGCGTCGTCGCGGGTGAATTGCAGCGTGTAGACGATCTCGGCACTTGCGCCGGCCAATTCGCGCCCCTGCTCCGAGGCGCCGGCCTGGACGATCACCGGATACCCCTGCGGTGAGCGGCCGACATTGAGCGGCCCGCGCACCGAGAAATGCCGGCCCTTGTGATTGAGCACGTGCAGTTTCGCGGGGTCGAAATAGCGGCCCGCCGCCTTGTCAAACACGAAAGCGTCGTCGTCCCAGCTATCCCACAGCCCGAGCACGACTTCGAGGCATTCCCTGGCGCGATCGTAGCGCGTGTCGTAGTCGAGGTGCTGTTCGCGGTTGAAATTTCGCGCTTCTGCCTCGGACCACGACGTGACGACATTCCAGCCGGCGCGTCCGCCGCTGATCAGGTCGAGCGAGGCGAATTTGCGCGCGATATGGAACGGTTCGTTATAAGTCGTCGAGGCCGTCGTGATCAGGCCGATGTGCCGGGTCATCGGCGCGATCGCCGATAACAGCGTAATCGGCTCGAGCTCGGCGACTTCATACCCGGAGCGGCACAGCGAGCCTTCGGGGATGTCGCGGCTGCGGATGCCGATTCCGTCGGCAAAGAAGATCATGTCGAATTTGCCGCGCTCGGCCGCCTGGGCGTTGCGCAGGTAATAGTTGTAATCGAGCGCCGCCCCGGGTGGCACATCGGGATGGCGCCACGCCGCCGCGTGGTAGCCGATGCCGCGCATCGAGAGCCCGAGCTTCATCTGCCGCGCCATTGGCAATCCCCTGTGCTGGTGCGCGCGGACATTTTCCCCGATTGGCACCAGATCGCAACAGTGCCGCTTTGAACCCGAAGTTCGCAACCGGACTCACGCCAATCGTGTTGCGAACTTCGGGTTCGCGGCACTAGTTTACTGTCACCCATTAGTCGAAAGCTGAAACAGGGTAGCGTCGTGTCCGTGGAGAACGTCGAAACGCTCATCATTGGCGGCGGTCAGGCCGGATTGTCGATGAGCGAGCAACTGAGCAAACGCGGTTTGCCTCATCTGATAGTGGAACGGCATCGGATTGCCGAACGCTGGCGTTCGGAAAGATGGAACGGCTTGCACGCCAACGGACCGGCTTGGCATGACAGATTGGCTTTGATGCCGATTGCGGGCGTCGATCCTGATGGGTTTGCCACACCCGCTCAAATGATCGAGTATTTTGTCGCCTTCGCGGAACGCATCGCAGCCCCGATCCGCTGCGGCGTAGACGTTCGTGCGCTGCATAAATGCGCTGGGCGCGGATTCCGCGCCCAAACACCGAGTGGTGAGATTGAAGCAACAAACGTCGTGGTGGCCACCGGGCCTTTCCAACGTGCGGCGATCCCTCCCATCGTGCCGCCGGGCGCCGGGGTGATGCAGATCCACTCGAACGCGTACCGCAATCCGGATCAACTGCCCGCGGGCGCAGTGCTGGTGGTGGGGGCCGGGTCTTCCGGCGTTCAGATTGCAGATGAACTTTCACGCGCTGGACGGCGGGTCTTCTTGTCGGTGGGCCGACATGAAAGGCCCCCGAGACGCTATCGTGGGCGCGATTATTGCTGGTGGTTGGGCGTTCTGGGCAAATGGGATGCGACGGTCCGCACTCGGTCGAAGGAGCACGTCACAATTGCAGTCAGTGGCGTCTACGGCGGTCATACGATCGACTTCCGGCGACTGGCTGCGCGCGGAGTTACGCTCGTGGGCAGGGCCGATGCCTTCGCAGCAGGTGCAATCCATTTTCTGCCTGACCTTGCGAGCAGTCTTGCCGAAGGCGACGAATCCTACCTCTCCGTATTGGACGAGGCCGACGCGTATGTTCTGCGGGAAGGGCTCGATCTCCCCGAGGAGCCGACCGCTCGACAAATTGAACCGGAGCCGGCGTGCGTGAGAAACCCCATCGTCCGATTAGGGCTGAGGGAAGCCGGAATCGGCGCGATCGTCTGGGCGACGGGGTATGCCCTCGATTTTGGCTGGTTGAAGTGCGGCGTTCTAGACCAACGTGGTGCTCCGATTCATCAGCGCGGTATCACCGACGTGGCTGGCCTTTACTTTCTCGGCTTGAGCTGGCTGTCGCGAAGAGCGTCGAGCTTCATTTTTGGTGTTGAACGGGACGCGGCGCATCTGGCTGATCGAATTGCTGCCTCTCATGAACAAGTGTCGCGCGGATAAAACGCAACCGCTTGCCTGGCGTGATGGCTTTTCTTCGAATCGCGATCGCGCTTTAGCGGGGAACTAAACAGACCTATACGTATCCTGCTGAAGAGGAGCCGCTTTCGCTCCCCTTCGTTTTAATACTTTCGGCGGCGGGTTTTCAAAAGCGGCGCAATTAAGCCGCGCGACTTAATCCCAACCACTTTGACCAACTGACGAGCCTACCCAGAACATGGTGCGCGGAGTCCGCCCGTTGAGCGCGCCCGGAATTGTCGTTCTCCTTTGAGGGGTCTGCTCTGCCCCAATTCATGGATTGGTAGATCTCGGCCGACTGCCGCCACCTGGTGGCTGCGTCAAGAAAACTCTGGCGCGCAGAGGGATCATGGGCTCGTTCGGCCTTTTGTTCGTAGTGGGTTGCCCGTTCCAGACACCACCTTGCGCTGCGATACCACTCGGCCATCCGGTGCTCCGTCAAGATACGGCAAAGCCGGCCACTAAGTCAGCGAACTGATGCATACAAAGTAGAATCGGTTTTTGGCGTGGCCATGACTGAAAATGGGGATTAAGTGGGCCGGCGGTGGAGTTCCGACCGGCCGCCTCTCTTCCGCCCATGTGATCCAAATGCAACAGACCGGAAAAATCGACAATTGCCGTTCGGCCGACCGAAAAGTGCCTGGTTCGAGGTATTGACTTTCGTACCTGATTTGGCGGGGCAACCGGAGCGTAGCCCCGATCTCCAGGTGGGAAGGGGATCGGACTCGCCTCTCAACGCAAACCAAGAGATCAAAATTCTTACGCGCGCGATCTGCTCGCGAACGCGGGCGGCTTTCCGCGTCCTGGAACGCCGAATCTGGTGTCCGCGTGCAAGCAACCGGTTGAGTAAAGTGAGGGTGTAGCGTCATGGCGTATGATCTTGACTCGATGCATGAGGTCGAGCTGGCTGAAAGCAAGGCATTTCGCCGACTTTACGAAATGCCGGACCTTGAGAACTGGGAGGAGGCTTTTGGTGCCTGGCTGAAAGCGGTTCGAGCACTACGCCGGGAGAGGCTGCTGAACAGGGTACTCTAAGCAAGCTTGCTCGCAGCGCGTCCCAAAGTGGACGCTGCGTACCCGATGTTTGTCGTCGTCGCTTCCGCCCGAACTGCTGCACCAAAACGGACGCGGGCCAGGGTCGGGCGGCCGCCAGGCGCGATCTAGTACTGGAACCGCGCGATCGATTGCGCTGCCATGACGTCACGATTGATCCGGTTGGCAATTGCCCCACTTTTGCCGTGGCAAGATCGTCGCCGGCGCTGCGGCATGCGAATCCGGGCTCAGATGCCGGGGCTCCGCAAAATCAGGTAAGTTCAACTTTCAGGCCAGCCCCTCCACCGACGGCTGCCAAAAGCTCCGCGAGCGTCCTATGCGGCCCCCCACACTGCCGAAGCGACGGACCGCGTTCTTTTCAGGGAGTGTCATGAAGTTCTGGACTGAACCGCAGATGGCCTCGATCCACAAAATGCTCAACCCGCGTTCCATTGCGATCGTGGGCGCGACGCCTCGCATGCAGTATGGCGGGCGGTTTCTGGCCGCGGCGCTCAAGGCGAAAGATCGGCTGCGGGTTTATGCCGTGAACCCGCGTTATGACGAAATCATGGGGGTGAAGTCCTACCCGAGCGTGACGGATCTGCCGGAGGCGCCCGACGTGGTGGGCATCGTGGTGCCCCACGACCAGGTGCTCGATGTCCTAAAGGAGAGCCACCGCAAGGGGACGGGATCGGCAATCGTAATCTCGGCGGGCTTTGCCGAGCGCGACGTGGACGACCGGCGTGATTTGCAGGAGGAATTAGGTGCCTTTGCCCGCGCCTCGGGCATGCGTATCAGCGGCCCCAACTGCCTGGGGATCGCGAACGTCAAGCACGACATCTGGGCCACCGCTTCCTCGCGCGGGGCGTCCGGTCTGACCGGGCCGATAGGACTGGTCTGCCAAAGCGGTGCGACGGCATTCGGGCCGTTCCTGGTGCGGGCGGTCGAGAACGGCATCGGATTTAGCTACATAATCTCGACCGGGAACGAGGCGGACCTCGACTTTGCGGATTTTGCCCGTTATCTGCTGGACGATCCTGATACTCGAGTCATTGCCGGTTTTGTCGAAGGCTTCAAACAGGCCGATAAATTTATCGAGGTTGCAAAGCTCGCAGCTGAGCGCGGCAAGCCGATCGTCCTCATCAAAATCGGGCGTTCGGAACTCGGAGCGAGGGCTGCACGCTCGCATACTGCAGCGCTGACGGGCGCGGATGCCCGCTACGATGCGATCTTTGCCCAATACGGGGTGATCCGGGTCCGCGATTACGACGAACTCCTGCAGGTCGCGCATCTCCTCGCCCACACCCCCAAGCCCGGCGTGCCCGGCATCGCCGTGGTGTCTCACTCGGGCGGCATCAGCTCGCTCACCGCCGACATGTGCGGTCAGGCCGGTCTCGATCTGCCGCCGCTGGGCGACGAGGCGCGCGACGGCATCAACGGGATCCTGAAGGGCTTCGGCTGGGCTGCGAATCCTGCCGATGTGACGGGCTTTGCCAACAGCGAGTCCTTCCCACAAATCATGGAGCACATGATCAAGGATCCCCGGATGGGGACGCTTGTCGTGGCAAGTTCCGGGGCGGACAGCCAAGCCCAGCAGGTCATCAGCCAGCGTGATCGGACCGACAAGGGCGTGGTGTTCTTGTGGACGGGAAGCCGGGACGCGAAGAGCGGCCTGGCACAGCTCAAGAACGCCCGGATACCTGTCTTCTACACGCCGGATACGTTGGCCCGAGGCCTGCACAGCCGCCTCGCGTATCATACCTGGCGCGATCGTCGCCTCGCTGATGGCTTTGCCACGGCTCCGTCGCGCACGGCGTCGCAAAATGAGGCCATCGCCCACGCTCTTGGCTTGGGGCGTTCGACCCTTTCGGAGTCCGAGAGCAAACAACTGCTGGCAGCCTGGGGCGTGAAAAGTGCGCGCGAGCGCGTGGCAACGTCCGTAGAGGCCGCCGTCGAGACCGCGCAGCAGCTCGGGTTTCCCGTGGTTCTCAAGGTCGACTCACCGGATATTCCGCACAAGACAGAGGCCGGGGTCGTTCGGCTCAACCTCGGCGATGCGGCGCAAGTACGAACCGCCTACGAAGAGATCCTGGCCAACGCCAAGGCCTATGCGCCAGAAGCTCGGATGATCGGCGTGTCGGTGCAGGAGATGGTCGGAGACGGCGTGGAGGTCATCGTCGGTGTGTCCTGCGACCCGCAATTGGGCCCGGTGCTTTTGTTCGGCAGTGGCGGCGTGATGGTCGAGGTCTACAACGATGTCGCCCTGCGCCGCTGCCCCATCACGCGCGCGGAAGCACAGGCGATGATCGCCGAGGTCAAAGGCGCCCGGTTGCTTCAGGGCTTTCGCGGCCGGCCGGCGGCGGACCTCGCGGCGCTCGCGGATACTTTGGTGCGCGTGTCGTACCTCGCCATGCACATGGAAGGACACTTGGCGGAGTTGGACATCAATCCGCTCATAGTGCTGCCGTCAGGTCGGGGCGTGAAGGCGGTCGACGCCCTCGTGGTCCTTCGCAGCAAGTAGTCGTGCGCGAGATTTGTGGCGCGGCCGATCAGTACGGCCGCGCTACCATTTGTAGACTTTCTGCAACGTTCCGCCCATGAGCGCCGACTTGTCGTTCTCGGACAAGCGTTTGGTCTCGCGGAACGGCGCGACGCCCTGCTCATAGGTCAGCATGCGGATCGTCCGCGTCCAGTCGGTGCCCCACATGCAACGATCGAGCCCGAACGCATCGATGACCCGCAGTACCGGCTCCCAGATATCGTCGTAGGGGAACGGCTGGTGCGACATCGTGCAGGCGCCGCTGATTTTCACCCTGACGTTCTTGTATTGAGCCAGGGCGAGCAGTTTCGGTAGATCGGCCCAAACGTCGGCGGGGACCGGTGGGCGCGCCGGCTGCAGCATGCCGAGATGGTCGATAACGATGATCGTATCGGGGTGTTGCCGGATGTGCGGCAGCCCTTTGTCGATGATGCCCCAGCAAAGCAAATTGACCGGTAAGTCATGTTTGGCGGCGGCGGCGAAAGCGCGTCTCAAACCAGGGTGGTCCGCGTCCATCGGCAGGCCCTCGCGCATTCGTATGCGAATGCCGCGTGCGCCCGGCGTCGCCGCCCATTTCGCCACCACATCGTCGATCGCGGGATCGGTTGCGTCGACCGGCGTCACCACCCGAAACTTATCCGGATAGGTGTTGTAAACCTCGAGCGCATAACTCGGATCGTATTGATAGGCGCTGAACGACGAGACCATGATCGCGCCGTCGACGCCGACACTGTTCATGGCGGCGACCATCTCTTCACCCGTGGCGGAGTCGAGCCCGTGCGAGGGACTCGCCCACGGCCGGCCGGGATGATTTCGATCGAAGGGATGAACCTGTACGTCGATGACTGGCATGGCCGTCGTCCTGTTTGTTTGAATATCCCTTACAACGCAGTCATACCGCCGTCCACGAACAGCAGGGCGCCGGTGACGTAGGAGGCATCGTCGGAGGCCAAAAAAAGGATCGCGGCGGCGACCTCCTCGGCCCTGCCCGGGCGCTTGAGCATGGTGCCTTGTGCGGCCTTGGCGTTGTACTGCTCGACAGTCTCGCCTGCCGCGGCGATGCGGCGCGCATGGAATGGTGTGAAGATCGGGCCAGGGCCAACGGCGTTCACACGAATGCCGTCCGGCGAGTGGTCGGCGGCGAGCGCCCGCGTCAAGCCCGCGACCGCGGCTTTGGTGGTGTCGTACTGCAGGTTACCGCCACCGGCCACGATGGAACGCACGGAGGCGACGTTGACGATGGCGCCGCCCTTGTTGCGCCGCATCAGCGGAACCGCCGCCTTAGCGCAGAAGACGTAGCCCATCAGGTTGACGCTGAGGATCTCGTTCCAGCTTGCCGCGCTCGCCTCGTCGACCTTCTCGTATTTGCGGATCCCGGCATTGTTGATGAGGATGTCGAGGCGCCCGAACTTCTGCGCGGCGCCGTTGACGAAGGCGAGGCATGCGGCCTCGGTACCAACGTCAGCCTGCGTGAAGATGACTTTGGCGCTGGCGGTCGCGAGCTCGGCCGCCACGCGCTCGCCGCGCTCGCCGTCCCGGTCGCAGAATGCCACGCTCGCGCCCTCGGCAACGAAACGCCTGACCGTCGCCTCGCCGATCCCCGATGCCCCGCCCGTCACTGCCGCAACCTTGCCGTCGAGCCTTCCCATGTTCGTCACCTTTCACTGCGTCGGTCAGGTCTGAAAGTCATCGCCACGAGCCGGCCCCGCTGTCAGCTCGGGTGTTTGCCGAACATGATCCAGCCGCCGTTGTTTGGCGTGGTGAAAGCCGCTTGATACAGTCGCCTGATCGGAAGGCCGACGAGACCGGCATCACGCTCTAATGGACTGGATCCAGCACGACCACCGGTATCTCGCGCTCGGTCTTGAGCTGATAGTCGGCGTAGGGCGGCCAAAATTCGAGCGCTTTTTTCCAAAGTCGGAGGCGTTCCTCACCCGCCGCTGTCCTGGCCCGCGCGTTCATCTTCTTGGTCCCGACTTGTACCCCGACATCGGGGTTCGCCAGAATATTGCGATACCACCCTGGGTGTTGGGGCGCGCCTCCCTTTGAGGCGACTACGAAGTAACTGCCGCCATCCGTTCCGTAAAACAGCGGGAATATGAACTTATCGCCGGACTTGCGGCCGGTGGTGGTCAGCAGCAGTGCCGGCGCCGTGATCTCACCATGGGGGGGCACGGTTCTCTTGTACATGTGCCCGTCGGTTCCGCCGCTGGCGAGATAGCGGTTCGCGTGCTCGACCATCCAGTCCGGCAGGTTCGGAGCGAGTTTCGCTTCAGCCATGGTGCCCTCCTTCAAAACTGCAGGGAATATACCATCGGGCGGCGGATCGGCCAATTCCGGCTTGAAGAGCTCTGAGAAACGGGCGCCGTAGGGTGGGCGAAGCGGGTGAAGCGAGTGGGCCCACGCGATTGTTTGTTTGACAGTCGATGGTGGGCATAGGCGGGCGTTCGGGCTCCGTTCTTGCTTTGAAGAACGCCGCCGCGAAGCGTCGGCTATGTCTTCGGCCCTTAGCCCACCCTGATCTCGACACCCTACCGCTTCCCGGCCGGCTTCGATCGCCCGGCGGCACTGGTCGACCTTAGGCCTGTTTCATCTTGCTGATCGTGGTGTCGGGTACCCCGGGAAAGTTGTTGGCCAACAGATAACGCGGGCTCGATTGCACCCATTTGTTGAGCTCGATCTCCTCGAACTTGCCGTTGTCCCAGGTCTGCACGATTTCCAGGTCTTCGTCGCCGATATTCTTGATGGCGTGGCCGTAGCCCTGCGGAATGTAGGCGACGTCGCCCGGCTGGAACTCGGCCACCTTGCTGCGCCCGCCCGAGCCGAAGATCGCCACCTGACCCTTGCCGCGCAGATAGTAGTTCCACTCGTTCGCGTTCGGGTGCCAATGCAGGTGCCGCATGGCGCCGGGCTTGATGATCATCACGCCGCCCGACATGGCCTTGGAGACGGGCCATTCATCCACCGTCGCGATGCGGAAACTGCCGCCGTCGAAGTCGCGCACCGCCCGGTTGTCGCGCAGCAGGGCGAACTTGTGCGTCGACTCCTTCGGCCACGGGGCTTCCAGCGCATCCGAGGCGGGCAGTACCGGCCCGGCCTGGATGTAGGTTTCGCCCTTGGGAAAGGCGTCGAAGGCTTCCTTCGGCAGGCCGAAGTCCAGCGCCAGCATGTCCTTCGGAGTCACGTCGATCCAGTCGGTGATCGAGAACGTGCCGTGCTCGGAAAAGGCGCCGTTGTCGAAGGAGAGGATGAAGTGGCAGGGCTTGTCGCCGATGGTCTGGATCGAGTGACCGTGGCCCTTGGGGAAGAACCACAGATCGCCCGGGCCGAAATTGTTGATCTCGCTCGCGCCCGACGGATCGAGCAACACCGTCTGGCAGCGGCCATCGATCACATAGGCCCATTCGGCCGCGATGGCGTGCCAGTGCAGTTCGCGCGAGGAGCCCGGATTGAGGAACATGTGCACGCCCGCGATCCCCTTGCTGATGGGAAACTGGTGGACGGTGGCCTCCTTTGCCCAGCCGCCCGACGTCACCTTCGGGGTGTTGCCGTCGAGCGAGAAGCGGAAATCGGGAATGCTCCCCACGTCTTTGGGATCGTGATAAGCGACCTTCTCGCCTGCAGGCAGGGGCGTCGCCCCGCGCGCAAATCCACCGTCGCCCGGCTTCGCCTTGAACGGCGCCGATTGAGCGTTCGCCATCGTGTTGGCCATCAGCAGACCGCCGCCGGCGGTCGCGGCGAGCATATGGCGACGTGAAATCGCATCCATGACGTCTCTCCCTTGTTTGAACAGCCGAACCTCTTCTTCCAACTTGCGTGAAGGTGCGCGATCTGCGCGCTCAAGGGTCTCGCCCTATGTTGCGCTTTGCAGCAGTTTTTCAATCGTAATCGGTAGATCGCGTACTCTCTTACCGGTGGCGTGAAACACCGCATTGGCGATCGCGGGCGCTACCGACACGGCAGTGAGCTCACCAAGCCCCTTGGTGCCCAAGGGGCTTGCTTCCACGTCGAAACCGCCGACGAAGACAATGTCGAGTTCGGGAATGTCTGCATTTGTCGCGACCAGGTAGCCCGAGTAGTTCCGATTAAGGAACCGACCAAGCACCGGGTCGGTCTCTGTTTGCTCGAACAGCGCTTGTCCCACGCCCCAGATGATCCCGCCGATTGCTTGGCTGCGCGCCGTCTTTGGATTGACGATCCGGCCGGCGTCATAGGCCCCGACGAAGCGGTTGAGGCGCACGAGGCCAAGCTCCGGGTCGACGCGGACGTCCGCGAACACCGCGGAGAAGCTGAAGATTGCCCTCGGTCCGTTCACTTCTTCGACCGGATCGTAGGCGGCATCCGCGACCAGCGAGGAAAGTCTATTGCGCGCCAGCAGCTCGGCGTAGCCGATATTTACATTCTCGTTCGCAAGCATGAGGCCGCCATCGGCAGTTATCACCTCGTTTGCGTCGGCGCCTGCGAGCGGTGCATCGTGCCCGTGCAACGCCAGCGCAACTGCTTTGTCGCGCGCCGCTGCCGCCGCCAGCAAGACGGACGCGCCGGCATTCGCCATGGTGGCCGAGCCGATCGCCGGATGTGACTCCGGCAGCCGCGTGTCCCCGAGCCGCACTGTCACTCTGTCAGGCGTCAGGCCGAGCGTGTCCGCGGCGACCTGCGCCATCACCGTGTAGGTGCCGGTGCCGATGTCGTGGGCGGCGGCTTCGACCAACGCCGAGCCGTCGCCGTTCAGCGTGACCCGCGCTTTTCCAGGCCATCGCCAGTGGGTGAAAATTGCTGCCGCCATACCCTGTCCGATGAGATATCGGCCGTCGCGCATGGAGCGAGGTTCCGGCGAGCGCTTGTCCCAACCGAAGCGTGCCGCGCCCTCGGTCAGGCATTTGTTGAGAGCGCGCGTGGAGAAGGGGCGGCCGCTGTACGGATCGGTGTCCGTGTCGTTGCGCAGGCGCAGCTCGACCGGATCGACACCCGTGGCGTACGCCAGCTCGTCCATCGCGCTCTCAAGCGCGAAATGGCCTTGCGCTTCCATCGGCGCCCGCAGCACGACCGGCGAGTTGCGGTTCACGTGGACGACCCGGTGGGTCGTTGAAATCCCTCCGCTGGCGCGCCACAGGTGGCGGCTCGCCATGGCCGCGTATTCGACGTAGTCGTCGAACAACGATGTCGGGTTGACGCTGTCGTGGCGGATGCCGGTGAGCTTGCCCTCGCGGTCGGTGCCGAGCGTGATCACTTGAACCGTCGCCGCCTGGTGACCCACCATCGCGTACATCTGCGCGCGAGTAAGTTGCAGGTGGACCGGCCGGTTGACCACCTTCGCGGCGAGCGCCGCCAGCAACGTGTGCGGCCAGGACCAGGCCTTGCCGCCGAACCCCCCGCCGAGGAACTCGCACACGACGTTGATCTTCTCTGCCGGAACACCGAGCACGAGCGATGCTACCTTCTTCGTGCCAACCACCATTTGAGTTGAGTCGTAAAGCGTCAGCGTGCCGTCGTCGTCCCAGACCGCGAGCGTGGCGTGCGGCTCCATCTGGTTGTGATGGCGGTCGGGCATCGTATAGGTGCGGTCGATCTTGAACGTGGCGTCCGCGATCGCCTTGTCGGCATCTCCGACCGACGAAGAAAGCGGCCACATGCGCTGCGCGGGAACTATTGCGTCCTTGTCGACGGTCCGCAGGTCGAACACGGTCGGAGAATGTAGCTCGTATTGCACTCGGACGAACGTCCCCGCATGGGCCGCTTGGTCCCGCGTCGTGGCGACCACCAGTGCGATCGGCTGGCCGGCATAGTGGATCTTGTCGTCCTGAAGCGGCAGGTAGGTCTGTCCTTGTGGGTGCAGATGGCTCCACGGCACCGGGTTCATGCGCGGCATGTTGTGGTGCGTGAGCACAACGAGTACGCCCGGGGCGCGTTCGGCCGCGCTGGTGTCGATGGAAACGATCCGGCCACTCGCGATCGTGCTGTGGGCGATGGCTGCGTGCGCCGCGCCTGCGAGCGCAATATCCGCCGTGTAGCGGGCGCCGCCCGTCACCTTGAGCCGCCCGTCGATGCGCGAGAGGGGTTTGCCGATGGCGTTCATGCGCGTTCTCCGGCAGTCTGCAGCGCGCGCAGAACGACGCGCTGTGCCAGCTCGATCTTGAAGCCGTTTTGCGCTAGCGGCCGGGCCTCGGCGAACGACGTGACGATCGCCGATCGCAGTCCGTCGAAATCACCGAGCGAAATTCCGCGCAGCGCCTTTTCAGCCGCTGCCAGCCGCCACGGTTTGTGCGCGACGCCGCCGAGCGCGAGGCGCGCCGAACGGATAAGCCTGCTATCGTCGAGCGCGACCGCGGCCGCTGCCGAGATGAGTGCAAATTCGTAGGATTGGCGATCGCGAAGCTTGAAATAATGCGAGGCGCGCGCCTCCGCGCTGTCGGGCACGTCGATCGCTACGATCAGGTCGCCGCGATCGAGCACGTTGTCGCGCTCCGGCGTGGTTCCGGGCAGGCGGTGGAACTCGGTGAATCTGATAGATCGTCCTCCGTTGCGACCGCGCACTATGACCGTCGCGTCGAGGGCGGCGAGCGCCACTGCCACATCGGACGGATGCGTGGCGACACAGGCATCGGACCATCCGAAGATCGCGTGGTTTCGATTAATGCCGTGCAACGCCGCGCACCCCGAGTCCGGCCGTCGCTTGTTGCAGGGAGCGTCGTCCTCATCGCGAAAATAGGCGCAGCGCGTGCGCTGCATGATGTTGCCGCCCATCGACGCCATGTTGCGGAGCTGGCCGGATGCCGCAAACAGCAACGCCTCGGCGATGACGGGAAAGCGCTGGCGTACCTCGGCATGCGCGGCTACATCGCTCATGCGAGCAAGCGCGCCGATGCGCAGCCCACCGTTCGGCAGCGGTTCGATCTGCGCCATGTCGGGCAGGCTGTTGATGTCGAGGAGATGAGCGGGACGCGCCGCGCGGTCCTTGATGAGGCCGATCAGGTCGGTGCCGCCGGCGATGAACGCGAGTTGCGGGTCGGAGGCGTGGGCGACGATCGCCGCCCCAGGGTCGTCGGCTCGGGAGAGCGCAAACGGATGCATTCTCACTTCCTCCCGGCCGTTTCGGCGACCGCGCGCACGATGTTGGGATAGCAAGCGCAGCGACACAGATTTCCGCTCATCCGCTCGCGAATTTCCGCCTCCGACAGATTTGCGAGCGTAAACGGCTTGCGTACGTCCGCGGTGGCGGCGCTCGGCCATCCCGCTTTTGCTTCCTCGATCACCGCGAGTCCCGACATGATCTGGCCCGAGGTGCAGAACCCGCACTGGAATCCATCATGTTCGATGAATGCCGCCTGCAGCGGGTGTAACTTGCCGTCTCGAGCCAAGCCTTCGATGGTGGTGATCTGTTTGCCGCCCTGCATCGCCGCCAAGCTCATGCAGGAGAGCACGCGCCGACCGTCGATGTGCACGGTGCAGGCGCCGCACTCGCCGCGATCGCATGCCTTCTTCGTGCCGGTCAGGACGAGCTCTTCGCGCAAAGCATCGAGCAAGGTCATGCGCGGCTCGACCGTGATCGTGCGAGGCTGATCGTTGACGGTCAGGTCGATCCGGACACGCTCGATGCTTGGCATTTTGTCGCTCGCAATGGGGCAGCCCCGCGTTTTGGCGCCTCGTTCATGCTGCGCTCGCGCGCGCGACGTCGGCGGCGCTGATCCCCTCCAATGCGAGCCCGAGTGTGACGCCTTCGTCGATGATGCGGCGCAGCTTCTGGGTCATGGCGATGCGCGTGTAGCGCGTGGTGAGCGGCGGCAGCGTGGCGAGTCCTTCGGCGATCTCGCGGGCGCGGAAAAGCAGCTTGTCGGCCGGTACGATTTCGTTGACCGCGCCCCATGCCTTGGCCGTCTCGGCATCAAGTTCCTGGCGGGTAAGGATGAAATAGCGGCCGCGTACCGTCCCGATTGCTTCCTGCCACAACAGATGGACTCCATCACCGGACACGATGCCGAAATCGAAGTGCGGTTTGTCCTGAAACACGGTCGCGGGCGTCGCCAGCACGATGTCGGCGAGCAGAATGTACTCCGAGTGCAGCCGCGTCGGACCGTTCACCGCGGCAATCAATGGCACTTCGATATCGAGGATGTTCATCAGCACTTTCCGACCCTCACGATAAATCTTGTCGTAGCCTCGCGGGGTAAAGAAGTCGAAGGCCTCGGGCGTGATCGTCTCCATGAATGCCGAGCCGCTGCCGGTCAGGATCACCACGCGGTTGTCTGGATCGGACCCGATCGCGTGAAAAAGATCGACGAATTGTTCGTGGGTATGGCCGTTGAAGACCAGCGTACCGCCGTCGGTGTGAAGCGCCACCTCCAGGACGCCGGTTTTCGAACGAGTCAGGCGGGCATTGGGAAAGCTTTCGCGATACGCTTCAAAGCTGCTCATGGACCTACTCCTGCCGACTGCCTTTTGAAAACAGCATTAAGGGATTTCATCTGAAACGCGGTAGCTGTTGCGCCGGACTATCGTTTATTCCCGGGCGGAATGTTGGGCTTGAATCTCCGCTCGCGTCGTTATTTCAAAAGGTATTTCGCTACGAAGCGCAGGACGCACGGCCTGCGAACGCGAGAAGCGAACCGTATCCATCGCCATTGGTGCCAGATGCACTGGTGACCAGGAGGGGCATTGTGTCTGTGCCTCGACGAACCGGTCCCCACCGCATATGACCACCCCGCGAGCAGCATGGCAGTGGGTTAAAGGCGATATCATTCATTCCCGCGGAGAATGAAAATGGACCGGCTGGCGGCGATGGAAACGTTCGTGGCGGTGGTCGATTCAGGTTCTTTCTCCGCCGCGGCGCGCAGACTCAATGTAGGACAGCCGGCGGTCTCGAAGTTAATCGCGCAATTGGAGGACCGGCTGGGCGTCAAACTGTTGGTTCGCACGACCCGCGGACTAACGGCGACCGAGGCGGGGCTCAACTACTATGAGCGGGCGCGACGATCGATCGAGGAGGCCGACGAGGCGGAATTGGCGGCGCGCGGCGCGGGTACCAGCCTTAATGGCAAGCTGCGCGTCAGTGCGCTCGTCACCTTCGCGCGCCTTCATCTCATGCCACACATACCCGAGTTTCTCGCGCGCCATCCCGACCTCGAGCTGGACGTCGTGCTCGAGGACCGCAACGTCGACTTGGTACAAGAAGGAATCGACGTTGGCTTGCGCTTGTCGCCGCTTACCGACTCCAGCCTGACGGCGCTGCGCATCGTGAGCGGTCGCCGCGGGGTTTTCGGAACGACGGCGTATTTTGCATGGGCGGGTGAACCCGCGACACCTGGCGACCTGAACGCGCACGCGGCGGTGATCTATGACCCGAGAAGCGGCAGTCGCGGCGGTCCGGTTTGGCACTTCCGGCGCAACGGTACGGAAGTCGTGGTCACGCTGAGGGGCCGCTTGCGCGTCACCGCGGCCGAGGGCGTACGCGCGGCGGTCCTCGCCGACGCCGGCATCGCCATCGGTACGGAATGGATGTTCGCCCCCGAGGTCGCGGATGGCACAGTCAAGGAGGTGCTGCGCGATTGGGAGTTGCCCGGTACGGATCTATGGGCGGTGTTTCCGGCCGGCCGCTCGGCGACCACCAAGGCACGTACGTTCGTCAGCTTTGTGCAGGACATCATGCGTCGGCATCGGGGCCCGACCAACTTGGGCTAGCTTTCTAAATCGGACATCGTGAGCAGGAAGCCGCCCATTGCTGGCGCAAACACGAACGCACGCCGCTCGGCGGCCAGTGTCATTATCGCAGGCCGTCAATTCGGGTGTTTGCCGAACATGATCCAGCCGCCGTTGCTGGGCGTGGTGAATGCCGCGAGCGCCGTCTCCGCCCGAACCTTGATCTGCCGTGCGCCGGCCGTGCCGCGGAGCTGCTCTATGCTGTCGGTGTACATCGCCGTGCGGGTGCGCCCGTTCCCCAAATTGCCGCCGCTCGAGCAGAACGGGTGCGGTCCCTCGACCCTGATGTCGCCGGCGTAGAACGCGAAGGCGTCGCCGCGTTTGACGCCGTGCCACTGGAAGGCCTCCAGGAAGAACTGCGCCATGGGTGCGTAGCCGTCGTACGGATTGAATATGTCGACGTCCTTGGGCCCAAGCCCGGCACCCTCGTACATTCTCCTGGCGGCGCGGTCGGTCCAGTCCTCGATCTCGTCCAAATCGACCTGCGTGGTGCGTTGTTTGAAGTTGTGCTGCGAGTGATTGAGCACATAGACCGGCGGCTGCCGCATGTCGCGCGCGCGGTCGTCGGTCGTGAAGAGATACGCGGCCGCTGCATTGACCGGCCGGTCGCAGTCCCAGAGCCGCAGCGGGTTCAGGACGTAGCGCGAAGTGACGTAATCCTCGACGGTGAGCTGCGGCACCTTGTGGGTGGCGTTGTATCCCCACGGCGTGAGCAGTCCGTTGCGGTGCTGGTTGACGACGAAGGGGGCGAGGTCGTCGTGCTTGCCACCGTATTTCAAACAATACTGACGGTGCGGGAAGATGTTGATGAAATCGTTGCCGCCGTGGTTGCCCCAGGGTGCCGCCCATTGGCGCGCGCCGCGGGCGTAGTCGTCGGCGTTCTCGCCGCCGCGACGATAGCGGCCTTCGAGATTGCCGGTCGGGTAGATGACGAGACAGGTGTGGCACAGGTTATCACCCACGGCCTGGGCCGCCATGCCCACCATTTCGCTGATGGTCGGCACTCCGGTCGGAGCAAATTTGACGTTGGGCAGGCGCATCTGCGCGATGAGCCACTGCGCGTTGATGAGCGTGAGCCCGTGCTCCGAATCGTAGGGCGGGGCGAAATAGGGTCGCGGCGCCCACTGCGACGCGGAGCCGCCGCTGCCGCCGGCAATATGGCTGTCGCAACAGATGACGCCATCGATCTGATCGGGCGTCACGCCTGCCTCGTCCATCGCCTTGCGGCAGGCCAGGATGGAGTAGGCGCCGAGCGTCTTGTCCATCGAGACGCCGTCCCAGCGCCGGTCGACCGGCGAATGTCCGACACCGGCGACTGCGACCTTGCCGCGGTGCTCCCACACTCCGAGCCCGTCCTTATCTCGCCGCCACTGATATTTGTCTGGCGCGGTCATGGCTCCGCCTTTCCTCTATTTGTTGGAGCATGATCTTTTTCCGAAAACCGGTACCCACTTTTCGGGATCATGCTCAATGCTCTGGTGATGAAGGACGAATTAGCTAACGGCCCGCCACTCGTGGATGAGTTGGCCCGGGGCCACCTCCTCGAACATCACCTCGACGGCGGCGCCCACCGGCGCCTTGTAGGGCTGGGTGCCCGGGAGATTGGAATAGAAATTGACCCGC
>Ga0210408_10000845_pt1 | contig 34472 bp, 38 predicted proteins | sample IncBWH4MmetaG_FD_155471 | JGI IMG/M metagenome (GOLD analysis project Ga0210408, IMG submission 155471) | Forest soil microbial communities from Barre Woods Harvard Forest LTER site, Petersham, Massachusetts, United States - Inc-BW-H-4-M | ecosystem: Environmental > Terrestrial > Soil >... | reverse complement strand
CGCGTTCGAGCGGCAGCGCCAGCGAGACGATTGGCTTGACGGCGCCGCGCGCCACCATGGCCAAACAATCCTCGAGCTGCCGGCGCGTCGTGCTCGTCGCGCTGAGCATGGAGACGTTCTTCAGGAACAGCTGCGCCGGGTTGAATGGCACGAACTGCCCGGTCAATTGCCCGATCATGATCCAGCGCCCGCCGATACCCATGCTGCGGCGGATCGGCTCGAACAGCTGGCTGCCGACGTTGTCGATCGCCACGTCGACGCCGTTCCCGCCGGTCGCCTTCTTGACCGCCGCGGAGAAGTCCGCGCCGCGTTCGTGCACGATCACCTCGTGCGCGCCGAGCGCGCGGATCTGCGCCGCCTTCTCGGGTGAGGTCGTCTGCGCGACGACATAAGCACCGGCGAGCCGCGCCAACTGCACCGCATGCATGCCGAGCCCGCCGCCGGCGCCGGTGACGAGCGCGCTTTCGCCGGGCGCCAGGCGCCCGACCTCGCGGATGGCGTTGAGGATGGTGCCGATCGCGCAGGCGACGATCGAGGCGTCCTGCAGCGCAACACCCTCGGGCACCAGCGCCACGTTGTCGTCCTCGATCGCAACGTATTGCGCATAGCCGCCCACCAGGCCCCAGTCGCCGGTGAACTTGCGGTCGGGACAGAGCGGCTCGCGCCCGCCGCGGCAATAACGGCAGGCGCCGCAGATGTGATAGCGCTGCACCGTGGCGACGCGATCGTCCTGTTTGAAGCCGCGCACGTCGCGCCCGACCGCGACCACGGTGCCGGAAATTTCGTGGCCGAGGATCAACGGCATTTGCACGCCGTATTTCAAGGTGCCGTTGCGGGTGACGATGTCGTGGAAACAAACGCCGCAGGCGTCGACCTTTATTACGACGTCCTTCGGCCCCGGCGCCGGATCGGGCACCTGCTCGATCTTGAGCACGTCGGTGCCGCCCGGTGCGCGCACCACCATCGCTTTCATGCGGCTTCCTTTTGTTGGCGCATGATGTTTTCCGAAAACCGGTACCCACTTTTCGGCATCATGCGCTCCGTGGCTTGAACTTCAACAAAGTCACCTCCGGCGTGATGTCATCGAACGCGGCCTCGACCGGCAGGCCGATGCGCAACGCATTCGTTTCGACTTCGAGCGGATTGGAAAAGAAGCGCACGCCGCAGTCGAGCCGCACCTGGATGACCGTGTAGGGCACCGGCAGGTCGTCGAAATAGGCGCGGTGGAACACGCACCAGGTCTCGATGACGCCGGTCGGCTCGACCGCCGTCCATTCGGATTGTTCCGAGCGGCAGCGCGAGCAGGTGCGCGCGGCGGGAAACCGATGCTCGCCGCAACTGCCGCACCGCTGCACGCATAGCTCACGCTTGCGCAAGGCTTGCCAGAACGGCGCGTCGGCGCCGGCGATGTCGGGGAGCGGCCTCACGACGGCTCGCGTCCATAGATGATCGACGTGCACACCGGCGCCGCCGCCATGTAGTGCGCGAAGGCGCAATGTTTCACCTGGCGTTCGCCGCAGGCGCCACGCACCTGGCGCACCGCTTCGACGTTGAGCGCCCAGCCCTGCATGTAGGATTCGGAGAGATGCCCGCCCGAGGTGTTGGTGGGATAGCGGCCGCCGAGCGCGAGGCGGCCCGCGGCGGCAAACGGTCCGCTCTCGCCCGGTGCGCAATAGCCGAAGCCTTCGAGCGAGAACAGCACGGTGGGCGTGAAGTTGTCGTAGATCATCAGCGCGGAAACGTCGGCGTGCGCGATGCCGGCTGCGGCGAAGCTCGCGGCCGCCGCCTTGCTCATGGGCGCGCGCCAGAAATCGTCGGGCGGGAAGCTCGACCCGGCGAGCGCGGTCGCCATGCCGTAGCCGCGCAAATAGACCGGCGGCTGCGCCAGGTCGCGGGCGCGCTCGCCCGACGTGAGAATGAGCGCGACGCCGCCGTCGTTGATCAAACAATAATCCAAAAGATGCAATGGTTCGCAGATGAAGCGCGAAGCGTGATAGTCGGCGAGCGTGAACGGCGCGCGCATGACCGCCGCCGGATTGAGTGCCGCGCGCGCGCGGATCGTCTTCGCCACCGCGCCGAGGTGATCGGGGCTGGTGCCGTAAAGCTCCATGTGCCGGCGCGCCATGAGCGCATGGAACGCGCCCGGCGAGGTCATTCCGTAGGGGAACCACTGGCCGCCGCCGCCTGAGCCGTAGGTGTCGCCGGCACCGCCGTAGCGGTCGCCGCCCGAGCGGCCGTTGTTGCCGTAGACGAGCGCGACGACGGACGCGAGCCCGTCGCGGATGAGCGCCGCCGCGGTCTCGATGCAGATGCCGGAGAAGCGACCCTGGCCGGGCGTGATGCTCACATAATTCGGGTTAAGCCCGGCAATCTCGCAGAAGCGCTGATAATCGGGAATACGGTTGACGATCAGGCCGTCGATGTCCTCGAGCTGCAGGGCGGCGTCGTCAAGCGCGTTGGTGAGTGCCCACAGCCCGAGCGCGTAAGCGTCGTATTCCGGCAGCTTGCCGTAACGCGTGTGGCCCACGCCGACCACGGCGACGGGCGACTGTTTCGACAATGCGGGCACGCGCGACTGTTTGTTTCTCTATCGCCGGCCGACCATTGACGCGAGCGCGTTGCGGCAGGTCGGCGACAGGTTGGCGGCGTTCTCGCGCAAGCAGCCGATGGCGCGTCCGCCGCCAAAGCCGATCCCGCCGCAATAGGCGCGGAAATCCGGGGCACAGGCGGTGCGGATCAGGAAGAATACTTCGCGCGGTGACACCGGCCGCATGGGACCTTCCATGGGTGGCGGCGGGGGCGCGCCAGCGCCGGGTTCGGCCGCACCGCCGGAGGCCGCCGCCGCCAGCGCCTGCTGACATCCGGGCGAGAGGTTTGCGGCATTGTCGCGCAGGCACCTGAGGCTCGCTCCCGGGTCGCGCCCGCCGGCACAGTAGTCGCGCATGTCGCGCCGGCAAGACTGGAAGATCGCAATGATTTGCCCGCGGGTTGGCAGCGCCCGCGGGGCCGCTGATGCGGGTGGCGGTGCCGGCGCGGCGGCAGGAGCGGGAGCGGGAGGCGGAGCCGCGGCCGGAGCGGGCGGCGCGGCCGCGGCGGCGGCCGGCGCAGTCGATGCGACCGCGACGAGCACCTGCTCACATCCGGTAGAAAGGCTCGCCGCGTTCTCATGCAGGCATTGCAGTTGCCAGCCCGGACCGCGCTCGGCATTGGCGCAATGGCTGTCGATGTCGGGACCGCAGGCCTCCAGGATGACGCCGAACTGCTCGTCGTTTGGCTGCATCCGTTGCAAAGCCGCTGCGGCCCTGCCGTCGGCTGCTGGCGCGGCAGCGGGAGCGGGAGCGGGAGCGGGAGCGGGAGCGGGAGCGGGAGCGGGGGACACGGTGGCAGCCGGTGCGGGTGCCGGCGCCGGTGCGGGAGCCGCGGGCGCGGCGGCGGGTGCCGCGGTGCCGATCGCGTTGACGGCCTGCTGACACTCCGGCGACACGCTCGCGAGGTGCTCGCGCAGACAGGCGGGCGCCTGGGCGCCCCCGGGCGGAACGCCGGCGCAATGGGCGATGTAGTCGGAACGGCATGCCGCGCGGATCGCGGCCCGCTGTTCTTCGCTCGGGGCTTGCGCCGCTGCCGCCTGCGCCAAACCGAGCGCCGCCGCGACGAGCGCGGCAACGCGCCATGCGCGCGCAACCTGGGGCGTGGTCATCGGCTGTTCCGTTCGCGATCGAGATGGAGAGCGAGACCGAACCCTAGTCGGCCGGGTTAACGCCGCGCAAGCGTCTCGTACGCTCGTCATTGCGAGGAGCGAAGCGACGAAGCAATCCAGGGGCCGCGCGTGACGCCCTGGATTGCTTCGCTCCGCTCGCAATGACGACGTGTCACAGCCCCAGCGCATCGAGCGCGTGCGCCACGTCGACGCTCGAACGCACGTGAACGGCCTGCAGTCCGCGGGCGCGTGCGCCTTCGACATTCTCGATCCCGTCGTCGAAGAACACGATGCGCTGCGCCGGCACGCCGATCGCCTTGACGACGTGATCGTAGGCCGCCGGGTCCGGCTTGCGCAGGCGGATGGTCGAGGAGACGAAGATTTCCTGGAAATTGGCGAGAATGTCCGCGAAGCGCCGCGACCAAACGGCCTCGTGGTCGGGATTGGTGTTGGTGAAGGCATAAAGCGGCAGCTGCCGCGCGGCGCGCTCGAGCAGCTCGGCCATGCCGGGCATCTCGCCCACGAAGATGGCGTTCCACCCCTCGACGAATTGCTCGTAGGACATGTCAAAGTCGCAGGCGGCTTTGAGCCCGGCGAAATATTCGGCCATGTCGATCTCGCCCACCTCATGGCGCCGATGGGAAACATCGCGGCGGAAGCGCTCCTCGATCACGCGCGGATCGCAACGGGCGTGACTGGCCCAGCACGCGATTGCGCGGTTGAAATCGATGTCGATCACGACGCGGCCGAGATCGAACAGCAGCGCGTCGGCGGTTCTCGTAGGCATAGTATAATCCCTTGGGGGGCTTACGACCGTTCGTGTCGGATAGCAAATGAGCTAAACTCTGACTCGTCATGCCCCGCGAAAGCGGGGCATCCAGTAAACACTCGCGTGGCAGTTTATACCTGAAACTGCGGTGATTACTGGATTGCCCGCTTTCGCGGGCAATGACGACTGATAGGTTATTGCCTCATCGCGCTGGTATAAAGCGCTCAAAACCGGAGTCCCTCATGTCCACCCGCCTCGGATATCTGCTGCCCACGCGCGAGAAGATCATGGCGGGCGAGCCGGCGACCGGGCCGTTGCTCGATCTCGCCGCGCGCGCGGAGCGGCTCGGCTACGACGCCATCTGGATTGGGGATTCGCTGTTCGCGCGGCCGCGCCACGCGCCGCTGACCCTGATGACGGCGATCGCCGCGCGGCTCAAGCGGGTCGACGTCGGCACCGCGGTGCTGCTGCCGGCGCTGCACAATCCGGTGGTGCTCGCGCATCAGGTCGCGACCCTCGATCAAGTGGCGGAGGGACGCGTGATCCTCGGCGTCGGCATCGCCGCGGACGTGCCCAACATTCGCGCGGAATTCGCCGCCGCCGGCGTGCCGTTCGAAAAGCGGGTCGGGCGCATGATGGAGGGATTGCGCCTGATGCGCGCGCTGTGGAGCGGCAAGCGGGTCGACTGGGACGGGCGCTGGAAGGTCGAGGGCGCGGTGCTCGGCCCGACGCCGCATCGGCCGGGCGGGCCGCCGCTGTGGGTCGGCGGATCGCTGCCCGCGAGCATCGAACGCGCCGGGCGCTATTTCGACGGCTGGATGCCGATCACTCCCGGCGCCGCGGACTGGGGCCGCATGTGGCGCGAGATCAAGGACATCGCGCGCGCGGCCGGGCGCAACGCCGACGCGCTCGTCGGCAGCATGTATCTCAACATCGTGTTCGACGACGACGTGAACCGCGCCAACGACAAGCTCGACCGGTTTCTCGAGAGCTACTACGGCCAGCCGGCGGCGGTGCTGCGCAAGCGGCAGATGGGTTACGCGGGACCGGCCGCGGGCGTCGCCGAGTGGCTCAACGAATACGTGCGCGCCGGCTGTTCGCATCTCGTGCTGCGCTTCACCGGCGAGCACGAGCGGAACCTCGAAACGATCGCGGGGATACGGGAGAAAATCGCGTGAGCCGTAGGGTGGGCTGAGGCTGCGCAGCGCAAGCGGAAGCGGCCGTGCCCACCATTGGTGGGCACGCGGCCTCCGCTGCGCTTCGTCCGCTTAGCCCACCCTACGGAACTACAAATAAAGGAGGAGACCCATGCACCTTGGCATTGCGCTGCCGCTGATCGACATCCACGGCGAACCTGCGACCGTGCGCGACTTCGCGCAGACCGCGGAGGGGCTCGGCTATCATCACCTCGGGGCGCCCGACCACGTGCTCGGCGCCAACGTCGCCAACCGGCCCGACTGGGGCAACCGCAACACGTCGAAGGATTTCTTCCACGATCCGTTCGTGCTGTTCGGTTTCTTGAGCGGCTGCACGCGCAGCATCGGCTTTTCGACCCAGGTGCTGATCCTGGCGCAGCGGCAGACCGCACTGGTGGCAAAGCAGGTCGCCTCGCTCGACGTGCTCTCGGGCGGCCGCTTCCGCTTCGGCATCGGGGTCGGCTGGAATCCGGTCGAGTTCGTCGGCCTCAACGAGAATTTCCACAACCGCGGCAAGCGCTCGGAGGAGCAGGTCGAGGTGATGAACGCGCTGTGGCACGATCAGCACGTCATCTTCAAGGGCAAATGGCACACCATCGAGGACGCCGGCATCAACCCGCGGCCGAAGAAGGGCAAAATCCCGCTTTGGTTCGGCGGCCACGCCGACGTGACCTTGCGGCGCACCGCCAAGTGGGGCGACGGCTGGATCATGCTGGCGCATGCGCGCGGCAAGGAAGCCGAGACCGAGTTCGACAAGCTGCGCCGCTACGTGAAGGAAGAAGGGCGCGATCCGCGCGACGTCGGCATCGAAGTGTGGGTCTCGACCGCGGAAGGCGGCCCGGACGACTGGCGCAAGGAATTCGCATACTGGAAATCCGTCGGCGTGACCCACGTCACCGTCAACAGCACCTACGCGCGCGGGCCGCACAAGCGCATCGCCGGCAAGACCATGGCGGATCACCTCGCCGCGATGAAGGATTATCACGCGGCGGTGAAAGATTTGGTGTGACGGGCGTCGGGCCGCAAACGCGGTGCCCATTGCGGCGCCCCCTCCCCTTGCGTGAGAGGGCAGCTTTGAACCTTCAACAAACTCCGGTGGGTGAGGGGTTGCATTCTACCCCTCACCCGACCGAATTTGTTGCACCCTCCGCGTAGCCCTCTCCCGCAAGGGGAGAGGGCGCAAATACGAGCACCGAGAGCACATGCGCGTTGACAGCGTCGAGGCGATTGCGATCGACATCCCGCTGAGAAAGAACTTCGGCGGCAGCACCTATTCCGTGCTCAAGCGCTCGACCGTGATCACCCGGCTACGCACCGATGACGAGCTACAAAGCGAGGTCTACAACGGCGACAATCGCGAGCACGGACGTGAGATCGTGCGCATCATCCGCGAGGAGCTTGCGCCGCTCATCGTCGGCGAAGACGTGTTCGCGACCGAGCGCATCTGGGCGAAGCTGTTCGCGCTCAGCACCGCCAACCGCGACCGCAAGACGCTGATGGAAGCGATCGCCTGCGTCGACTGCGCGCTGTGGGACGTGATCGGCAAGGCCACCGGGCGCAGCGTGCGCGAATTGCTCGGCGGCTTCACCGATCAAGTGCCGATCATCTCGATCGGCGGCTACTACATGGAAGGCAAGACGCTCGCCGACATCGGCCGCGAGATGGAGGCCTACCGCCACGCCGGCATGGCGGGCTGCAAGTTCAAGGTGGGCGGACTCGCGCCGGAGCAGGACGCCGCGCGGGTCGCGGCGGCGCGCGAGGCCGCCGGCGCCGATTTTCTCCTCGCGGTCGATGCCAACCGGGGCTGGAACGCGCAGGAGGCGATCGCCTTCGCGCGGCTGGTCGAGCCGCTAAACATTCGCTGGTTCGAGGAGCCGTGCCACTGGTACGACGACGCGGCGCTGATGGCGCGGGTGCGCGCGCAAACGCGCATCCCGATCACCGCCGGGCAATCGGAAATCACCAGCCACGGCGTGCGCCGGCTGATCGACGCGGGCGCCGTCGACCTCATCAATTACGACGCTTCGGAGGGCGGCGGCGTGACCGACTGGCGCCGCGCCGCGGCGCTCGCCGCGGCCGCCGGCATCGCCATGGCGCATCACGAGGAATCGCAAATCGCGCAGCAGCTGATCGCCGCGGTCCCGCACGGGACCTGCGTCGAATGTTTCGCCGATCCGGAGCGCGATCCGGTGTGGCAGTCGATGTGGGTCAACCGCCCGCCGATCAAGGACGGCATGATGCAGGTGTCGACCGGGCCGGGCTTCGGGCTCGAGCTCGACGCGCAGATGATTGAGAAATACCGCGTCGGATGAGGATTAGCGTATTGAAACAACGGGCACGGCTGATTTAGCCTGCGCGTCCCAAGCACGACTTCACAATCCGCGGGAGGGATTGAATGCGCAGATTGGCTTTGGCGATTGCGGCGGTGCTGGTCATTTTGGTGGCAAGCGCGATCATGGCGACGCGCGCCATCGCCGTGAGCATCGCGGCACCGGCCGGCCTTGCCCCGGCGATCGGCGAGACCTCGGCAACCGAGCAGGTCTATTGGCGTCGGCGTTACTGGCGCGGCTGGGGCTCGCCTCGGCATTTTTGGTGGGGCTGGCGCCGTTTCTGGTCGGGCTTCCCATTTTTCGCGCCGCGCTGGTACGGGTACCGGCATCACCGCCACCATCGTCACCGGCCGCAAAAGCCTTCCCCACAGAAGCAGGAGGAGCAGCAAAAACCGCAGCCGGAGCCGGCACCGGAGCCGGAGAAGAAGTAAGCGTAGCGGCCACGCCGCCGTCGCCGCATTTAAACGGGCCGCCCGGGGCGGCCCGTTTCGTATAATCTGTGCAGAAATTTTTCGTGAAGGGTTAGGAGACGAGCATGAACGACGCAGCACAATCGCTCGAGCCGGCAAAGGTGGTCGGGCCGGAGGAAGGCGAGTCGTACTGGCAGCCGGTGCCGGCCAACGGCTTCATCCGCAACATCTTCAGCCAGGCGAGCGTGGGCTCGCGCGCGAACCTGTCGATCGGCACCCAGACCGTACCGCCCGGCTGTTTCATCCGCGAGCACACCCACGCGAAGCAGGAGGAAATCATCTACGTCGTCGAGGGCAGGGGCGTCGCCCGCATCGACGGCGTCGAGCAGCCGCTGGAGAAAGGCTCGGCGGTTTTCGTCGGCATGAACCGCAAGCATCACTTCCTCAACCCGCACGCGGAGCCGATGACGTTCGTCTGGGTCATGACGCCGGGCGGGCTCGACCGCTACTTCGCCGAGATCGGCCGGCCGCGCACGCCGGGCGAGCCGGCGCCCGAGCCGTTCCCGCGCCCGGCGAACGTCGCCGAGATCGAGGCGCGCACCGTGTTTGGCTGGGCCGACCAGAGCTACAATCAGAAAGCTGGCGAATAGCGAATAGCGAATAGTGAGAATGACCATCGGCGTCTTTTCTCCATTCGCCATTCGCCATTCGCCACTCACCATTCGCTATTATTTCGTCGCGGTTCGACAAGAGGAATACACCATGGAAATGCGAGCTTTCGGCCGCACCGGGATGCGGTTCTCGATCCTCGGCTTCGGGTGTGGCGCCGTCGGCGGGCTGATGGTGCGCGGCGATGCCGCCGACCAGGAACGCACGGTCGCGCGCGCGCTCGAAGCGGGCGTGAATTATTTCGACACCGCCGTGCAATACGGGAACGGCGCGTCGGAAACAAATCTCGGCCGCGTGCTTAAGGCGCTCAAGCCCGCGAACGCCTTCGTCGGGACCAAAGTGCGGCTCAGGCCGGAGGAGTTTTCCGGCATCGGCGCGGCGGTGACCGCCTCGCTCGAGGCGAGCCTCGCCCGGCTCCGGCTCGAGCGTGTCGACATTTTTCATCTGCACAACTCGATCGGCGACGGCGCCGCCGGCGCGCTCACCGCCGACCAGGTGCTCAACGAAGTGGTCCCCGCGTTCGATCGGCTGCGCCGCGACGGCAAGCTGCGCTTTCCGGGCCTGACCGCGGTTGGCGACACCGCCGCGCTGCACCGCGTGATCGACGCGGGTTCCTTCCAAAGCGCGCAGGTCACCTACAACATGCTCAATTCGTCCGCCGGCTCGCCGCTGCCGGCAAATTATCCGGCGCAGGATTACCGACGCCTGTTCGACCACACCACCGCGGCGGGCACCGGCGTCGTTTGTATCCGCGTGCTCGCCGGCGGCGCGCTCTCGGGCTCGCCCGACCGCCACCCGATCGCAAGCCCGCCGCCCGAGCCGATCGGCTCGGCGAAAAGTTACGACGCGGACCTGGCGCGGGCGCGCCGGCTCATGCCGCTTGTTCAGGAAGGCTTCGCTTCGAGCCTCACCGAGGCCGCGACACGCTTCTCGCTCTCGCATCCCGGCGTCGGCACCATCCTCGTCGGCATCGCGACGCCGCAACAGTTCGACACCGCGCTCGCCGCGGTCGCCAAGGGCCCGCTGCCGCAGGCAGCGCTCGACCGCGTCGCCGAACTGCAGCGCGGGTTTGTCGGCGAGGGGAGGTGAGGAGTGCCATCCTCGTCATCGTCCGCGAAAGCGGACGATCCAGTAAACACAGGCTTTTCAAATAAAACTGCGGCCGGTGTTTACTGGATGCCCCGCTTTCGCGGGGCATGACGAGTCCGAGAGTGATTTGTTTGCTGCAAGGACGCGTGGGCACGGCGCTGCGCGCCTTAGCCCACCCTACGGCGAACTCTTCGGCGGAAACCGCCCGTCGCGCCAGGCGAGCGCGGCCTTGAGGCCGTCGCGCCGCGCGATCTCCATGAACGCCGCCTTGTCGGGCGAGCCGGCCCCCTCGACGGCGAGGTCGATCGCCAGCGCCTCTTCGAGCGCAGCGAGCATGTTCTGCGCTTCGTAGGCGCGGTTGATCGCGCGTTTGGTCGCTTTGACGAGATCGGGATCGATCGCCGCGATGTGCTGCGCCAACGCGAGCGCTGCGGCGTCGAGATCGGCCGCGGGCACGACGCGATTGACCATGCCGATGTCGCGAGCGCGCGAGGCGGGAATGCGGTCTTCGCCGGTGAGGATGATTTCCTTCGCCACTTTCGGGCCGACGATCCAGGGCAGGATCATCGCGACGATGCCGGCGCCGAATTTCAACTCCGGCTCGCCGAAGAATGCGTCGTCCGCCGCGATGGTGAGATCGCAGGCGAGCGCGAGCTCGCACGCGCCGGCGAGGCAGGGTCCGCGCACCGCCGCGATGGTCGGGCGCGGGAAGTGCCAGAAGCGCATCACCGTGTCGAAGTCGCGCCGTAGAATCGGCCGCCATTCGTCGATCCCGCGCGGCTGGCGTTCCATTTGCTCTTTGAGATCGAAGCCGGAGGAAAACGCACTGCCGGCGCCGCGCACGATCAGCACCCGGACATCGGCATCCCGCTCGGCCTGATCGAGCGCCGCCCCGATCTCCTCGAGCATCGCTTTATTGAGCGCATTGGCGCGCTCGGGTCGGTTGAGCGTGAGCCGCGCGACCGCCCCGAGTCTCTCGACGACGATCGTCGCGTAGTTCATCGCACCACTGGCCGGCTCCGGCTCACCCCGCCATGGCCAATTCGAGTTGCGGGCGCTTGCCGGTCCATTGCGCCACCGACTCGTAGGCGGCACCGATGCGCAGCACGGTCGGCTCGTCGAACGGCCGTCCGACGATCTGCAGCCCGATCGGCAGGCCGCTCTTGGCAAAGCCGGTGGGCACGGCGAGCGCCGGGTGGCCGGTCACGTTGAACGGAATGGTATGGCCGGGCGTGCGCAGGGTGCCGTCGACCGGGAAGGCGTCGAGACGAATGGCCGGCGCGAGCGCGTTCACCGTGACGATGGCGTCGTGGGTTTCGAGCACACGCGCGACCGCGTCGTGCAGCTCGCGTCGCATGCGCAGCGCCTGTATCAGGTCGGCGGCCGAGACGATCGCGCCCGGCATCATGCGCTGGTAGCTGAGGCGGCCGTAGTCGGCGCCGCGCTTGATCAGGTTCTCCTCGTGCACCGTGTAGGCCTCGGCGGTGAGGATGAGGCGGCCGCAGGCGTTGAACAGCTCGAAGTCGGGCAGCTTGATTTCCGCGACCGTGGCGCCGAGGCGGGTGAGATCCTGCACGGCGCGGTCGGCGCCGGCGATAACTTCCGGCGAGATGCCATTGACGCCGACAAAGAAGCTGCGGGGATAGGCAAGCTTGAGGCCGGTTAGATCGCGACCCAGTTCGGCGGAGAAATTCGGCACCGGCACGTCGGCGCTCGCGGGATCGAGCGGATCGTGGCCGGAGACCACCTGCATGGTGAGCGCCGCGTCCTCGACCGACCAGGTGAGCGGTCCACAGTGATCGAGCGTGTAGGAGAGCGGGAAAACGCCGCGGCGCGACACGCGCCCGTAGGTGGGTTTGAGGCCGACGATGCCGCAATAGGCGGCGGGGCTGCGGATCGAGCCGCCGGTGTCGGAGCCCATGGCCGTGCGCACCATGCCGGAGGCGACCGCGACGCCCGAGCCCGACGAGGAGCCACCGGAGAAATGGTCGCGGTTCCACGGATTGCGCGCAGGCGGGAACGGCAGGTCGAAGCTCGGCCCGCCGATCGCGAACTCGTGGGTGGCGAGCTTGCCGAGCAGCACCGCGCCGCCGGCGGCGAGCTTCGCGGCCGCCGTGCCGTCTTCCTTCGGTACGTGGTCGAGCATCAGCTTCGAGTGGCAGGTGGTGCGGATGCCGGCGGTCTCGTAGATGTCCTTGAGCGCATGCGGAATGCCGTGCATCGGGCCCTTGTCGATGCCGGATTTGAGCTCGCGGTCGGCGCGGTCTGCATCGGCCAGCGCGCGCTCCTTGGTCACCGTGATGAACGCGTTGAGCAGCGGATCGAGCGCGGCGATGCGGTCGAGCGCGTGCTGGGTGAGCGCGGTCGAGGTGAGCGTGCCGGCGCGCAGGCGCGTGCCCGCTTCGGCGATCGACAGTTCGTGCAGGTCTTCGCGCGCGCTCATGACCGGGCCCTCGTCGGCTTGAGGCTGTAGACGTTGGCAGGTTCGACCGCCGGGCTACGCGGCCCGCGCACCAGCGCGGTCATGCGCCGGACTTCTTCGCAGCAGGCGATGACGCCGGCCTTGCGGTCCGCCGGCACGATCGCGCCGATGCGCGCGGTGAGTGCATCGAACTCCTGCTCGATCGCGCGTCTTTCCTCGGTGCTCATGGGGGCTCCTGTGGTCCGTTGCGCCCGGCGCAATTCCGCGACCTTAGCCAATGGGCATCGGCTGCCGCAATGGCGTTGAAAGCGGTGGCAACCGCTACGAAAAATGAAGTTGAGTACAATTCACTATTGCGCCAATCGACGTCGGTCTTCTCGTTGCGCATCCAGAAACCCGGCCCGTCCAGCACAACCGGCATGGTGGGCAGCGCGCGCAATCCTTCCTCGAATACGAACTGCAACTCGTCCGGATCGATCGGATCGCTGCCGCAACCGAGCCCGAGCGCATAGAGCATGGTGTCGCGCGCGGTGTAGCGGTGCTCGACGTCGGGAAAAGGCCAGGATTTGAGGGCGGCGTAGTTGAGGGGCATGGAGTGATTGTAGAGGGCGAATGGCGAGTAGCGAATAGCGAATAGTAGGAGAGAATTTTGCTTTCCATTCGCTATTCGCCATTCGCCATTCGCTACTCGCCCTCGTTGACCCGCTGCGATGACGAATGCAAACTCCCCAACCAAGCCGCGCAACGGCGGCGTCGGGGAGGAAGCGCGATGGGCAATGCCCTCGAAGGAAAGGTCGTCGTCGTCACCGGGGCCGGGCGCGGCATCGGGCGCGAAGTCGCACTCGCGGCGGCGCGCGAAGGCGCCAAGGTGGTGGTCAACGATCTCGGCGGTGCGGTCGACGGGGAGGGCGCCTCGGCGGCGCCCGCGCAGGAAGTCGTCGACGAGATCAAGAAGGACGGCGGGCAGGCGGTCGCGAATTTCGACAGCGTCGCCGAGCCGGGCCCGGCCGCCAACATCGTCAAGACCGCGGTCGACACGTTTGGGCGCATCGACGGCGTCGTCAACGTCGCCGGCATCCTGCGCGACCGCATCTTTCACCGCATGAGCGTGGTCGATTGGGATTTGGTGCTCAAGGTGCATCTGTTCGGCACGTTCTACGTCTCGCGGGCGGCGGCGACGCACTTTCGCGAGCAGGAGTCGGGCGCGTTCGTGCATTTCACCTCGACCTCGGGGCTCGTCGGCAACTTCGGCCAGGCGAATTACGCCGCCGCCAAGCTCGGCATCGTCGCGCTGTCGAAATCGATCGCGCTCGACATGCAGCGCTTCAACGTGCGCTCCAACTGTGTCTCGCCGTTTGCCTGGAGCCGCATGATCGGCACCTTGCCGACCGAGACCGAGGAAGAGAAGCGCCGCGTGGCGCGCTCGCAACGCATGACGCCGGCGAAAATCGCGCCGGTCGCGGTCTATTTGCTCAGCGACGCGGCGAAGGACGTGACCGGGCAGATTTTCGCCGTGCGCATGAACGAGATCATGCTGATGGGCCAGTCGCGGCCGATCCGCACGGTGCAACGCGGCGAGGGCTGGACCCAGGAGACGATCCACGAGCACGCGATGCCGGCGCTCAAGGCTTCGTTCTATCCGCTGCTGCGCTCGCAGGAAGTGTTCAACTGGGATCCGGTGTGATGTGGTCAGGCCAAAAACACCACCGTCATCCTGAGGAGCGCGCCGAAGGCGCGCGTCTCGAAGGATGGCAATACGCACCGAACTTGCTTCCATCCTTCGAGACGGTCGCGCGCAAGTGCGCGCGACCTCCTCAGGATGACGTCGAGTTTGTTTGCACGTGAGAACAAAAATGACCGCCGGTATCGTCGCGTTCGGCGCTTACATCCCGCGGCTGCGGCTGGCGCGCCGCGCCATCGCCGAGGCGAACGCCTGGTTCAATCCGGCGCTCAACGCCCAGGCCAAGGGCGAGCGCGCGATCTGCAATTGGGACGAGGACGCGGTCACCATGGCGGTCGAGGCGGCGCGCGACGCACTCGCCGAGCGCGACCGCATGACGGTTGGCGCGCTGCAGTTCGCCTCGACCAGTTTTCCGTTTGCCGACCGGCTTAACGCCGGCATCGTTGCTGAGGCGCTCAATCTCGACAAAGCGGTGGCGGCGCTCGACGTGGCGGCGAGCCAGCGCGCCGGCACCTCGGCGCTGATCACGGCGTTGCGCGGCGGGGGCGAAACGCTCGTCGTTGCCGCCGACAAGCGCCGCACCAAATCGGCAAGTCCGTTGGAAATGAGCGTCGGCGACGGCGCCGCCGCGGTCGTGGTGGGCGAGGGCGAGGCGGCGGCGCGGTTGCTCGGCGCCGCGTCGCACACCGCCGACTTCGTCGATCACTATCGCGGCGAGGACACGGCATTCGATTATCAGTGGGAGGAGCGTTGGATCCGCGACGCCGGCTATTTGAAAATCGTGCCCCCGGCGATCGCCCAGTGTTTGCAAGCGGCAAAGGTCGAGCCCGCCAGCATCGCCCATTTCTGCATGCCGGCGACGTTGCCGCGGGTCGCGGCCGGTGTCGCGAAGGCGGCCGGCATCGGCGACCAGGCGGTGCGCGATAATCTCCACGCGGTGTGCGGGGAAGCGGGCGCCGCCCACCCGCTCGTGATGCTGGTTGCGGCGCTTGAACAGGCCAAGCCCGACGAGCGCATCCTCGTGGTCGGCTTCGGCCAGGGCGCCGACGCGCTGCTGTTCGAGACGACCGACGCTGTGCAACGCCAGCCGGCCCGGCGCGGCGTGCGCGGGCATCTCGCGCGCCGCAAGGAAGAAACGAGCTACGCCAAATATCTTTCGTTCAACGAACTGGTCGAGGTCGAGCGCGGCATGCGCGCGGAAGCCGACAAGCTCACGCCGCTCTCCTCGCTCTGGCGCAACCGCGACATGCTCACCGGCTTCCTCGGCGGGCGTTGCGCGACCTGCGGCACCTTGCAGTTCCCGCGCACGGCGATTTGCGTCAACCCGAACTGCAACGCGGTGCATACCCAGGAGCCGCACCCCTTCGCCGAGATGACCGGGCGCATCAATTCCTATACCGCCGACCGGCTCACCTATTCGCCCGACCCGCCCGCCTGCTACGGCATGATCCAGTTCGACGCGGGCGGGCGTGTCATGATCGACTTCACCGACGTCGACGCCGGTGAGCTTAAGGTCGGCCAGCCGATGCGCATGATGTTCCGCATCAAGGACGTGGACGCGCAGCGCCACTTCCGGCGCTATTTTTGGAAAGCCGCGCCTCAGTGATGTAGGGTGGGCTAAGGCCGCGAAGCGGCCGTGCCCACCTGTGATATGATGCGTAATCCGCGTGGGCACAGGCGGCCTACGGCCGCCGTTCTTGGTGTCGAAGTACGCCGACGCGGAGCGTCGGCTATGCCTTCGGCGCTTAGCCCACCCTACGAATCGGAGAGAGTCATGCCCCGTGGGATCAAAGACAAAGTCGCCATTCTCGGCATGGGGTGCTCGCAGTTCGGCGAGCGTTGGGAGGCGGAGGCCGACGACCTGATGGTCGAGGCCTATCTCGAGGCGCTGGCCGACGCCGGCATCGAGACGAAGCAGATCGACGCCGCCTGGCTTGCGACCGCGATCGAGGACCAGCATGTGGGCAAATCGGCGGTGCCGCTCGCCCGCGCGTTGCGCCTGCCGTTCATCCCGGTCACGCGGGTGGAGAATTTCTGCGCCAGCGGTACCGAGGCGTTCCGCGGCGCGGTCTATGCGGTCGCGTCGGGCGCCGCCGACATCGCGCTCGCGCTGGGCGTCGAGAAGCTCAAGGACACGGGCTACGGCGGGCTGCCGCAGCGGAGCCGCGGCGTGCTCAACAACATGACCTGGCCGAACCTGTCGGCGCCGGGGAGCTTCGCCCAGCTTGCCGCCGCCTACCGCGCCAAGCATGGCGTCGACGCCTCCGACCTCAAGCGCGCGATGGCGCATATCTCGGTCAAGAGTCACGACAACGGTGCGAAGAACCCCAAGGCGCATCTGCGCAACCGCATCACCGTCGACACAGTGCTCAAAGCGCCGATGGTCGCCGAGCCGCTCGGGCTTTACGACTGCTGCGGCGTGAGCGACGGCGCCGCCTGCGCGATCGTGACGACGCCGGAGATCGCCCGCGGCATGGGCAAGCGCGACCTCGTCGCGGTCAAGGCGCTCCAGCTCTCGGTGTCGAACGGTTTGGAGGCGCAGCATAATTCCTGGGACGGCAGCTATTTCGCCACCACCCGCGTCGCCTCGACCCGCGCCTATCAGGAAGCCGACGTGAGAAATCCGCGCGAAGAGTTGAGCCTGATCGAGGTGCACGATTGCTTCTCGGTGACCGAACTCGTCACCATGGAAGACCTGCATATCTCGCCCGAGGGCCGCGCGATCAATGACGTACTCGACGGCTTTTACGATTCGGCGGGCAGCGTGCCGTGCCAGATCGACGGCGGACTCAAATGCTTCGGCCACCCGATCGGCGCTTCCGGCCTGCGCATGATCTACGAGATTTATCTGCAGATGCTCGGCCGCGCGGGCGAGCGCCAGCGCAAGGACGCGCCGCGCCTCGGGCTGACGCACAATCTTGGCGGTTTCCCGCACCAGAACGTCTGTTCGGTGTCGATTATCGGACGTTACGAGGCCTAATTGCCCCATCCTGACCGTTTCCCGCTTGCCGGGGGAGGATGGAGGGGGTTACACGCGTGGCGCGCATGCCAGCCAGACCGAAAGCGCGGTGCTCGGACCGCCGGATCGGGCTCATCATCGCGTTGTTGTGAAGGGGGCCGGCGCGGGGCGAGGCCGGCTGGGGTCGAAACCGGGGTCGGAGCGGCTTACATCCGTGCCGATGGAGACGGGTGCGGCCATGGATAAAGTCGACAAGGTCGAAAGTACGATCGGCAAGGGCATCGTCGCGGGCTTCGTGGCGACGTTCGTCCTTTCCGTGCTGCTCGACCCGATCGAGCTGTTCGCGCCGAGTATCTTGCCGGCCTCGCCGCCGGTCGGATGGGTGCTCCACTTCTTCGTCGGGACGGTGGTGTGGGGAATCGGCTTTTCCGTGCTGCACGATCATCTGCGCGGCCCGGCATGGCAGCGCGGGCTCATGTTCGCGCTCGGTGCCTGGATCGTGGTGATCAGTGGCGCCGCCGTGCTCATCCTCGCCGGCGTGCTGGCGATGGAACTGACGCCGGTGATGATCGTCGCGACGTTGGTGGTGCACGTCCTCTACGGCGTCGTGCTCGGGCTCGTCTACGGCTTTTTGATCGAGGGCGCGCCGGAGCAAGCTTCCGAGCATCACGGCGACGCGCGTCCTCTCGCGCGCTAAAACAACGTTCCCGCAAGATAGGTCGAGGTAGAAAGACGACCCGTCGGTCGTCCGTACACGCGGACTATTGAGAATTTTTCAAATAAACGGCGACTTCGCCCTCGACCCTCTCCCCGCAGCACCCTTGCGGGAAACCGCTGCGGGGAGAGGCCGACCGAGGGAACTGGGTTAGGCGGCGCGGCGCTGGACTTGCGGTTCGGCAGTGAGCCGGTCGGTCCAGTCGGCGAGCGAGACCTTGGCTTCGTGCTCGATCACCGGACGGATCTGCGAGAGCAGATGCATGACCTTGGTGCGGAAATTCTCCACGCCTTCGATGCTGATCGTGGTCGGGCCGCGGCTGATCAGCTCGAGCGCGATCGCCATGAGCGGCACGCACTCGGCGATGCTGGGCGTCTCCGCCGTCTCCGACGCGTCTTGCAGCAGCGCGAGCGGGCTCAACTCGGCTTTGCCGTCCATCATGTATTCGAATGCGTCGGCCAGGCGGGCGACGAGTTCGGTGGTAGGTGTCGACATGGCAGGCTCCCTCGGTTTGATCTACTTACTTGCTCGGTCTCGGTTTCAGGCGATGTTGCGGCCGATCGGGGTGTTTGCGATCACGGCGGCGGCCCAATCGTCGAGGCTCATCCCGGCGCGATTTTCGATCACGGGCTTGACCTCGGTCAGAAGCTCGAGCGCCTTGGCGCGATAGGTTTCCACGCCACCGATGCTCAGTTCGTCGGGGCCGCGGCGGAGGAACTCGGTGGCGACCGCCATCAGCGGCACGCATTCGGCGATCGTCTTCGGTCGCGCTTTTGCGGGCTGGCGCGGACGCAGGAAATAGACGTTGCTCGGCAGCGGGTCGGGTAGCTCGAAGGCGTCGTCGAGTTCGGCGGCGGTCTGAGCGATGACCTGCGCGACGGAGTCTGAGGCTGACATCGGCGTGCTCCAGTGAACCGGCAACGCCCGAACCATATGCACAAAGGACCCAGGCCGTAAAATTTAACTTATTGAAATATAAATATAATTTCGAATAGCCGGAGACCTTCCGGCGGGCGCGTAAAACAATCGGCAAGTTCCTGCCATCATTGAAGAATTGCCCGTGCTGCGCAGCCCTAGCTGCACATAGCGCGGCGATTGCTTAACCCACTCGCTTAGGCGGTCGTTTACGCTGATGAAAATGATCGTTTGCGCGGCCGCGGTCAGCGCGCGGGTTCTCGGGGCGGCGCCACATCGACGCCGACGAGCCCGGCGCGGGCGATCGCCGCGGCAATAAAGCCCGACGCGCGTGCTTCCTCAATCAGGCCCTCGACCTGCGCCAGCAGCGCCTTGTTGCCCTTGGCGACGATGATCGATTGCTCGACGCCATAGAAATTGTCCGGCACGAGGCGCAGCCCGGGATGGGCGGTGACGAACGCGTGCAGCCGCTGGCGGTTGGCCGCATAGGCGTCGATCTCGCCTGCTTCGAGCTGGCGCAGCGCGATCGCAAGGTCGCCGCCGGGATTGCGCTTGAGCTCGGCGCTCTTGAGCGTGCGGGTGAGGAAATAATCGCCGGCGTCGTTGAGGCCGACGCCGATGCGCACGCCCGGCCGGTCGACGTCGGCCACAGCGCGGATCGGCGAACCCTCGCGCACGAGGTAGGTGTTCTGCGCGAGCGAATAGGGCTGCGAAAAGTCGACCTGCGCGGCGCGCACCGGATCGAACGCGACGAACCCGATCTCGGCCTCGCCGTTCTTCACACTGTCGATCACCGGCTGCACGCCGGGCACACCCTTGATCACGAACGGCACCTTAAGCCGCCGCGCCAGCTCGCGGGCGAGGTCGGCCGCGGGCCCGGTCACCTCGCCGCTCTTTGCGTCGGTGACCGCCTGCACCGGATTGTTGGCGATGAAAGTCGCGCGCAGCGTGCCGGCGGGGACGAGATCGTCGGCATTAGCCGCGCCGCCCGTCAGTAGCGCCCCCGCCACCACCCAGAACAGGATTCTCATTTTCATCAGCCGTACCGCTGGCGCGCCAGCGCGGCGCCTTTGGCGAGCGCCTCGAGCTTGGCGAGCGCGATATCGCGGTGCATCGGCGCCATGCCGCAGTTGGTGCACGGGACGATCCGCTCCTTCGGCACGTATTTGAGCGCTTCGCCGATGACGGCCGCCACGTCCTCCGGCGTTTCGACGGCGTCGGTCGCGACATCGATTGCGCCGATGAGCACGTCCTTGCCGTCGAGGAGCTTCAACAAACTCATGGGCACGCGCGAATTGCGGCATTCGACCGAGACTTGGTCGATGCGGCTTGCGGCGAGCGCGGGAAAGATTTCCTCATACTGGCGCCACTCGCCACCGAGCGTCGCCTTCCAGTCGAGGTTGGCCTTGATGCCGTAGCCGTAGCAAATGTGGACGGCGGTTTTGGTGCTCACGCCGTCGATCGCGCGGTGGAGCGCGGGAACGCCCCAGTCCTTCACCTCGCTCATGTAGACGTTGAAAGCGGGCTCGTCGAACTGGATCACGTCGACGCCGTCCGCGGCGAGCCCGCGCGCCTCCTCGTTGAGTAAACCGGCGAAGGCCATCGCCATGGTGACGCGGTCGCCGTAGTGCTCGTCGGCGATGGTGTCGACGATGGTCATCGGCCCCGGCAGGGTGAATTTGAGCTTGTGCGTCGTATGCGCCCGCGCGAGCCGCGCCTCCTCGGCGTGCACGCGGCCCTTGAGCCGCAACTCGCCGACGACCCTCGGCACCATCGCTTTGTAGCGGTCCTTGCGGATGCCCATCTCGACTTTGCGGTCGAAGTCGATGCCGTCGATCGCCTCGAGAAAACCGTGCACGAAGTGCTGGCGCGACTGTTCGCCGTCGCCGACGATGTCGATGCCCGCATCCTCCTGCTGTTTGACAGCGAGCAGGGTGGCGTCACGTTTGCCTTGCGCGAGTTCCGCGCCGGCAAGCCGCCACGGCGCCCACAACCGGTGGGGCTCGGCGAGCCATGAAGGTTTGGGAAGGCTGCCCGCGATCGTCGTAGGGAACATCGGTTCTACCTCGCTCCGGCGAATAGCGAGTAGCGAATGGCGAATAGTAAGAAACGAATAGCTGGTCCACAGCAACTATTCGCTATTCGCCAGTCGCTACATCCGCCAATCATAAAGCCAATCGTAGCGGCGGAGCAGGCGGCTGCCGCCGATGAGGTTGAGCGCGAGGTCACGCGCGAAAGCCGCCGGCCCTTTCAGGTGATAGACGCGGCTGTTGCGGCGTGCGTGGTGTTGCGTTCGTGCGGCGCGGCGCCGGCGCAGCCCTTCGTAGAGCCGCAAGCCGACGGCGGGTTCTTCCGAATGACGGGCGAGGCAGGCGGCGAGCACGGCGGCGTCCTCGATCGCCATGGCGCCGCCCTGCGCGAGAAACGGCAGCATCGGGTGCGCCGCGTCACCTAAAAGAGTGACGGGGCCTACGCCCCACGGGTGCGGCAATGGCCGGTCGTAGAGCGACCAGCGCTGCCACGTCTGCGGAGCGCCGATGAGCGCCCGCGCATCCTTGTGCCAGCCGGCAAAGCGCGGGACGAGATCGGCGCGGCGGCCTTCCGCGCTCCATCCTTTTACGCGGCGATCGTCGGAAACGATGGCCACGAGGTTGATCATCGCGCCGCCTTTCACCGGATAATGCACGAGGTGCGCGTCGGGCCCGAGCCACAGCACGGTCGCGCGCTCGCGCGCATGCGCCGGCACCCGCTCGGCGGGGACGAGTGCGCGCCAGGCGGTGCGGTTGCGAAACTGCGGCGCCGTGCGGTCGCCGAGCTTGCCCCGCAGCATCGACCACAGGCCGTCGGCGCCGATAAGCGCGATACCGTGCTCGTCGAAGGTCGCGGCGCCCGCGCGCGCCTGCACGGTGATGCCGTTGGCATGCACCGCGTATTCCTCGACCCGGCTGCCGACCCGCAGAACGAAATCGGAGGTGCCCTCGAGCGCCTCGATCAGACCGGCCTGGAGGTCGGCGCGATGGATGACCCAATAGGGCGCGCCGAAGCGCAGCTCGGCCTCACGCCCGAGCGGGATGCGCACGATCTCGCGCGCCGTCGCGGCGCGCATGACCCGGATCGCCGCGGGCGCCACCGCGCGATGCTTGAGATGCTCGCTGGCGCCGAGGTTCATCAGAATGCCGGTGGCGTTCGGGGAGAGCTGGATGCCGGCGCCGGTTTCTTCGAGCCGGGCGGCCTGCTCGATCACCACCACCCGAAACCCGGCACGTATGAGCGCCAGGGCGGCGGTGAGCCCCCCGATACCCGCGCCGGCGACGATGATCGTGCGCGACCGCGCCACTAGAGCATGATCCCGAAAAGTGGGTACCGGTTTTCGGAAAAGATCATGCTCCAGGAATAAGCGCGGGCTCGCGCCAGGCGCACTCGGCCGGCCGCGCCTCATTACCGCCGAGGGAAGGGTCGTATCGGTAAAGCGTCGAGCAATAGGGGCAGATGATCTCGCGATCGTCGCCCATGTCGAGAAACACGTGCGGATGATCGAACGGCGGGCTCGCTCCAATGCACATGAATTCCTTCGCGCCGATCTCGATCGAGGTAACGCCGGGATCGTTATGAAAATGAGGAACGACGTGGTCCGCCATGGCGCGCCATGCTGTTGCCGAAGGTGGCGCACATTACCCATGCGGCCGCTCGATTTCCAGGGCGGCGCCGCTATGTTAGGCGCGGGACGTCGTACGGGACATGACGCATGCTTCGCTTGAAGATCAGGCTTGGGCTCGCGATCGCACTCGGTTTGGCGATTGCGGGGCTCTGGATATTGCCGCGCGGGTTCGAGGCCGGACGCACGCTCGCCGCGCAGGACGACCCGGTAAAGCTTACCGATCTCGCGCTCGACCGCGGCTTCGACGCGACCGTTGCGGAGCGTGAGATTCGCACGGCGCTGGCGGGCAACGATCCCGAACTGGCGCAGAGCTTCCTCGAACTCGCGCGCGAGCGCGGCGTCGCCATCGATCCCGAGCTTGTCGACAAGGCCGACGCCGATATGCAGGCGTGGTCGTCCTTCGGCAGCACCGCATGGCGGTTTACGCGCGGCTTTTTCGCCGGCAATCCCGACGACGTGGCGAGTCTCGTCGGTACGGCGGCCGGCGACCTCCTCGTCATCGGCGACGTACGCGATGCCGCGCGCGAAGGTTGGCACATCGCACGCGGCGAGGAGGCAAACCGGTTGGTGCTCGGCCTCTCGCTCGGTGGTATCGCGGTGACCGCCGGCACCTTCGCGAGCTTCGGGCTCGCGGCTCCGGCCCGCGCCGGGCTTTCCGTGATCAAGGCGGCGGGAAAATCCGAACGGATCGGCGCGCGGTTTCTTCGCCTGCTGCGATTCGAGAAACCGGCAGCGCTGGTCGAGATGGCCGGCGACCTGGGCAAGGTGGAAGCAAAGGCCGGCGGCCGTGCGGCTTTCGAAGCGATGCAGCTCGCCGAGGAGCCCAAGGATCTCGCGAAGTTCGGTCGCCTCGCCGTCGCCAAGGGCGGCAAGACGCGCGCGATCCTCAAATTCCTCGGCCGCGGCGCCGTCGCGGTTACCAGTTCGATGATCGATCTGACGCTCGCCCTGATGTGGGCGGCCGCGAACGTGCTCGGCTTCTGCGCGTCCCTGAAGCGCACGGCCGAGCGCGCCACATTGGCGGTGATCCGCCGCCGCAAGTTGCGCCGCGCTCGGCTTGCGGCTGCTGTCTTGGCGCCGGCCGGCTGACCGCCGGCGGTCCGCAAACAAACATGCCGCGTTTCTCTCACGGGCCGGTCGAGATCGATTATCTCGACGAAGGGGAGGGCGCCCCGACCGTGCTCGTGCACGGCTTCGCCTCGACCAAGGAAATCAACTGGGTCTTTCCCGGCTGGATCACAACGTTGCGGCGCGACGGGCGGCGCGCCATCGCGCTCGACAACCGCGGCCACGGCCAATCGAGCAAGCTCTATCGGCCGGAGGATTACACGATCGCGGCCATGGCTTCGGACGTGCACGCGCTGCTCGATCATCTCGGCATCGCGCGCACGGATGTCATCGGCTACTCCATGGGCGCGCGGATTTCTGCGTTCCTCGCCGCTCACGAACCCGCGCTGGTGCGCTCGGCGGTGCTCGCGGGCGTCGGGCTCTCGCTGGTCGGCGGCCGCGACCTGCGCGAGACCATCGCGGCCGCGTTGGAAGCACCGTCGCTTGACGCCGTTGCCGATCCGACCGGGCGCACGTTCCGGGCGTTCGCCGACCAGACGCGCTCCGACCTGCGCGCGCTTGCCGCCTGCATCCGCGGCTCGAGCGAGCGGATGTCGCGCGCCGACGCCGCAGCGATCACCGTGCCCGTCCTTGTCGCCGCCGGCACGGCCGACGATGTCGCCGGGCCGGTGCGGCCGCTCGCGGAGCTCATCCCTGGCGCCCAGGTGCTGGAAATTCCCGGCCGCGACCACATGCGCTCGGTCGGCGACCGGGTGTTTAAGGAGGGCACGCTGGCGTTCCTCGCCGCGCGTCCTTAACCACCGGGGAAAATTATGGCCGTCCAGCGAGTTAACTGCTTCCGCTGAGGAACGCAGTGAACGCGCCGGGGGTTCTTTGGTGACGTCCGATCCTGGCGGCCCTCTACGCCCGCCCTTACCTGTGGTAAAACCCCACGATCGAGGAGGCGGCCATGGCTCAGCAACAGACCCGGTTCGTCAACGCGCTCGACAAGGTCGATCCCGTATGGGCGCGCATCCGCAGCGAGGCCGATGAAGTGGTGCGGCGCGAGCCGGAGCTCGCGTCCTTCATCTATGCCTCGATCCTCCACCACCACACGCTTGAAGACGCGGTGGTGCGGCGCGTCGCCGAACGGCTCGATCATGCTGACGTGGCGGGCGATCTGATCCGGCAGGCTTATACCGACGCGCTGCAGGACGATCCGTCGATCGGCGCCGCGTTCCGCGCTGACATCGCCGCCACCATCGACCGCGACCCGGCGGCCGATCGCTACCTCGACCCGGTGCTTTATTTCAAAGGCTTCCATGCCATTCAGACGCACCGGCTCGCGCATTGGCTTTGGCACAAGGGTCGCAAGGACTTTGCGCTTTATCTTCAGAGCCGCTCGTCGGGGGTGTTCCAGACCGACATCAACCCGAATGCGCGCATCGGTCGGGGCATTTTCCTCGACCACGCCACGGGCCTGGTGGTCGGTCAGACCGCAGTGATCGACGACGATGTGTCCATGCTGCAGGACGTAACCCTCGGCGGTACGGGCAAGCAGGACGGCGACCGCCATCCGAAGATCGGCCGCGGTGTGCTGATCGGCGCCGGCGCAAAAATCCTCGGCAACATCGAGGTGGGGGCGTGCGCACGCATTGCCGCCGGATCGGTGGTGCTCAAGTCGGTGCCCCCGAACACGACGGTTGCCGGCGTGCCGGCCCGGGTGGTGGGTGAGGCGGGCTGCGCCGAGCCGGCGCGCGCCATGGATCAGATGCTCCACGACGTGGGGCTCTAACCGGGTGCTCGCTTTGCACGAATCGTTGCGCCGTGCGATGGAGCCAGCCCAATTGCGTTGACTTGACGCGAGTTGGCGGCTCGCCGGCCGCTGCGTGAGCCCGACACCGGCGCCGGGAGACGGACGTGGACGTTCAGGAAATCCGCAAGCTCGACGCCTACCTCAAGCGCCTGTTCGGCAATGCGCGCATCCGCGTGGTGCCGCGGCCGAAGAAGGACGATTCCGCCGAGGTCTATATCGGCGACGAATATATCGGCGTGCTGTTCGTGGACGACGAGGACGGTGAGCGCTCGTATAACTTCAACATGGCGATCCTCGGTATCGACCTCGACGAGTGATGTGATCTAATTTTTTCGGCGACTTGGTTCGGTGCGCATTGTCTGGTCCGAAATTTTTTGCGACACTAAAACCTCTGCTTTAACGGGAGGTTGGTCATGAGAAAACACAAGCTGGGCTTGGCTTCTCTCGTGCTAGTGCTGGGCGTCGCCGCGGTCTCCGCCGCCTATGGCGCCGCAATGACGATGCCTAACTTCTCCAGGCTCGACAGCGGAGTGATCGAGGTCAAGGGCAAGTTCTGCCCGATCATCATCGATTGCATCAAGGGCAAGGTCGGAAAGTGCCATTACAGCACGCATAAACACCGCTGCGTCTGCAAGTGCGTGCCGCGCCATTCCTATTGAAATAGCGTCGTCAGCCGGCCGGTGGCCGTAGCCCGGCAATGAGCCGGTCGATGGCGCGCGCGAGGCCGCGCCAATCGGCGAGCCATTCGCGCGGGAACCGCACCGTGAGGCTCGCGGCGCCGATGCGTTGCTCGTAAAGGCACATGCCGGGCGTGCCCCCCGCCCCCGGGCGGGTGCAGCGCGTGAGGAATTTTTCCGGCGCCGCGCTGTCGAGGTAGAGATCCTCGCCCTGGTACGGCGTGCCGTCGCGGAAGCTTATGATGGTGAGGCCGTCCGGGCTTTCGAAGCGCTCGTCCGCGAGGTAGCGGCGGAAGATCGCGTTGATGCGTTCGACCGGCGGCAGCGTCCCGTCGGCCGCCGCGATGGTAACGAACAGCCGGTCGAGCGCGTTCGGCTCATCGCTGAGTGACGGCTTCGCGGTCGGGTCGGGTGGGCTGAGCGACGGCCACAGGAAGGCGAGATCGAGCCGCTCCTGCGGGCCGGCATGGCGCTGCGTGGGAAGCCGGATCGCCGCCGGCGGCACGTTGAACAATTCGCCCGCGACCGTGATCGGCAGCGCCGCCGCGTTGAGCCCGTCCGCGCCGGGCCAGCGCGGCCACAGCACGAAGGCGACGTAGCCGACGGCGAGCAGCGCGAGCGCGAGCGAGACGACGAGCGGCAGGCGCAGGTTCGCCCGCGCGCGGCCCACGCGATGGGAACGATAGGCGCCGTGAGCGGTGGCCATGAACTCCTGCCGTAGGAAATGCGAATCGCCGCGAGTATCGCACGGCGCCGAATGCCGGAGGCGGGCGCGATTTCGCCGCGCGTTAACTCTTTATTAAGGACGTCGTGGCGCGCCGGCGGGGTTTCTGAGATGGATGCCGCGCTCAAACGCCCCGGCACCCATGTCGCCCGAAACGCTCGAAATGTTCCTCTCGCTCGCCCTCGGCTATGCCGTGGCCGGGCTTATTTCCGCCGCCTACCAGGCGATCACCACGCGTCCGCCGAGTTTCCGCCTGCTCAACGCCGAGGCGCGTGCGGCGGCACTCGCCGCGGTGCCCTTCCTCGTATTCGCCGCGCCGTTCATCATCATGCGCAATACCGTCCGCGGCCGCCGTCTCGAGGGTCGTCGCTTCGAGTTCGTCATGCTCGCAACCATGCTCGCCGGCACCTGGAGCATGATGTCGGGGACCGCCGTGGTGATGGTGCTGCGCGGACTGGGCCTCTGATTTCCCGCCTCGCCAAGCCAAAGTCAAAATGGCAAGGTCGCCTCCGAACAAGGGGGAGCGCGTGGATGGCAATTTACGAGCTCGACGGCCAGCGGCCGGATCTTCCCGCCGACGAGCGCTACTGGGTCGCCGAGAGCGCGACGGTGATCGGCACGGTGCGGCTCAAGCGCGACGCGAGCGTCTGGTACGGCGCGAGCCTGCGTGGCGACAACGAATGGGTCGAGGTCGGCGAGGGTTCGAACATTCAGGAGAACTGCATCCTGCACACGGACATCGGGTTCCCGCTCACCATCGGCGCCCGCTGCACCATCGGCCACGCGGTGATCCTGCACGGCTGCACCATTGCCGACGACAGCCTCATCGGGATGGGTGCGATCGTGCTCAACGGGGTGAAGATCGGCCGCAACTGCCTGGTCGGCGCCGGCGCCGTCGTCACCGAGGGGAAAGAGTTTCCCGACAATTCGCTGATCGTCGGCGCGCCCGCGCGCCTGATTCGGCAGGTCAACGACAAGATTTTGCAGCTCATCACCGAGTCCGCCGATTTTTACGTCGACAATTGGCAGCGCTACCGCAAGGGCTTGAGAAAAATCGGTTAGGGGATCCGAGGTCGAAGCGCGTGCGAACGGAGGGGGCATGGGCGACATCTGCGAACCGACGGACGATCTGCTGGCGGAAATGGTCGCGCCCTACTTGAAGGCGCAGCCGCGGGGACTCGGTTTCGCCATCGGGTATGCCAGCCCATGTTTCGCGAATTACGGCCGGGTCCGCGTGTTCGGAAACGTACAAAATCAGTTCGGCGCGGACCTGTGCCTTAGCGCACAAACGCCGTTCGAGATCGCATCCATCACCAAGACCTTTACTGCGGCGCTCTACGCACGGCTGATCCGCTCGGTCAATCCAAATCAAACTGTCGCCGATTATATCCGTCCGAAGGGCCCTTTTTCGAACGAGAAGCTTGGGCGGATCCCGCTCGACAGCTTGGTGAACTATACATCCGGATTGCCGAGGGATAACGATGACGCCGGAGCAAGGGCGGTCTCTCCGCCTTATTCGTCGAGACCTTATTCGCTGCAGGGAATGGTTAGCTTTCTCAACAATTGGCAACCGAACCTGCGGCTGCCGAGCGAAGAATACTCATATTCGAATCTCGCATTCGCGATCATGTCGGCGATTATCGCATCTGACGGAACGGATGCGCTTCCCGCCGTCCATGCCTTCACCGGCAAGATGCGCGAGTACGTTTTCCGGCCGCTCGGAATGCCGGCGGCCTTCTTCAATCATGTCGATCTCGGCAGGTTGCCACTCGGCTTTCAGTATAAACGGGGCTCGTCCGACCATAAGGCGATAGAACCCGGCCATCCGTTGTTCCCCGCCTATTTTGGCGAAGCCGGCATCGTCGCTACCCCGGACGATATGCTCAAATGGCTGTTGTTCAACATGGGAATAACCCAGGACGCGGGACTTAGTCCGTTGCTGCCGGCCCTGCACAGGCCTTCGACCAAGGTCACCAGCGATCCCCAGGAGACCGACGTCGCATACCAACTCGGCCTCGGGTGGTTTATCACTCCCGCGTGCGACGGGCGTTTGGTGCCGATCTGCAAGGACGGCGAACTCGACGGGTTCGCGAGCTACATCGCCTTCTTGCCGAGCTCCGATCCCGGCAAAGTCGCTTCGCAGGCGGGTGCCTTCGTTCTCGTCAATGCCGACGGGATCACGAAGGACGGCAACGACATCGCGCTCGTGATCACGAACGATCTTCTGACGTATATGCAAAACAAACCGTTGCCGGCCGACAAGTCCGCGTACCCGCGATCGCCGCGCAGCGTCGCCGGCCGCGCCTGACCGCTCAAACAGTCGTGTCGCAAAAAAAGGTGCGGCCGGCGTTGGGGGACGCCGGCCGCCGCGGACCCGGTCTGGGGACGGGGAGGGGTGGGGACGTGACCGGGTGCGCGTAACCCTCTGCTTGTTCAGTGCGACGCCGTCGCGGAAGCGCGACTCTGGTCGCCGAGCGAGATCCACACGTTGGGATCGGACTGGGATTGCCGCTTCACGAAGCGGTAGCCGCTTTCGTACCAGGGCACGACCGCCGCGTTCTGATTGTCGAGGATGAACTCGCCGCGGTCGGTCTTGACCGTGAGCACCGCGTGGCCGTCGCCCTTGCCGTCGCGCACCACGGTGATCAGCAGCGCCTCGCGCGGCCAGCCCGCGTCGATCAGCATGCGGCGCTTGAGCAGCACGTAGTCCTCGCAGTCGCCGTAGCCGTCGTCCGGGTACGTCCATTTCTCGACGACCCCATAGTGGTCGAGGTCCGTCATCGGCTTGATGGTTTCGTTGACCCGGTTGTTGATGCGCACCAGATCCTTCCATGCCTTGGTCGAAAGCACGACGTCGCGCGGCATCGTCGGCGCCACCTCGCATTCGTGCGGGCGATCGGCGCAGAACTGCACCCAGCCGATGGGCGGACGCGCCTGTTCGCCGGTCATCATGTAAGCCTGTTCGCTCGCCCCCTGAGCGTGCGACACGCCGATGGCCAGAGCGGCTGCGAGCCACCCATGCCTCAGCATGCGCCGATACCCCGATTTCATTTGTGACCCCTCCCGTCTTCTTGGGGTCACTTTTCTCACAAAGATTTTGAGTTGCCGCTAAGCCGAGCAAATGTATTTGATTTGAAAACAAATAAAACACGCGGATAACGCGCTTCAAACTGTCGAACAATTTAATTAAAATGCCGAATGATCGGGATTGAATAAAATTTTATCGATTGCCGGCGCCGGCGCCGGACCGGACCCGGACCCGCAGCCGCCGCGGTGCGGCCTGCCGATAAAGCGGAGGCGAGGCTGGTGTCCCGATTCCGAACTTCGCGGGTTGCGCCGCTTACGCGCGCGCCGCCGCGGGCCGGCGACCGCCGCCCGCCTGAACCGTCATAATGGCTGAAAGGAAGTTACGATCCGGGCTAGTGTCCCGATTCCGAAGTTCGCCAGGCTTTGCGGTTCGTCCGGGAGCGAACTTCGGAATCGAAGGACACTAGTAACCCTATAATTCTAGTGCCGCTTTGAACCCGAAGTTCGCATTCGGATTCGCGGCCAGTTGTGATGCGAACTTCGGGTTCGCGGCACTAGCCGCGTTTACGGACCGGTGACGTTCTCTTCGAGAAAATCCGGATGCTGCAGGCGGGTGAACTCGACCGCGAAGCCTTCCTCGCCCGCCCGCATCACCCGCGCCTGGGTCTTGCCGAGCCAGATCACCGATCCGACCGGGGGCTTGGCATCGCTCACCACCGCGGCGCCGGAGAGCGACATGTCGATGATGCGGCACAGCGCGGTGGAACCGTCCGGCATCACCACGGTGGCGCGCGGGTTGCGCGGCACGATGCGCTCATGGCGGCGGTCCTCGGGCAGGCCGAGAATGTGCCGGTTGGCGAGCCAGGTGAGCTGGGCGGCGAGCTTGTCGCGTTTGCGCGAGGTCGCCGCGATCGTCATGGCAAAGCCGTTGGGATAGACGCGGACGATCGTGCCTTCGAGGCGGCCAAGGTGGTCTACATAAGCGACGACGCGCTCGCCGGCCTTACCGGCCACCGGCGCCACCAGGGCCATGCCGCCCGGCGACATGTCCTGGACCTGGCAGGGATATTCACGCCGATCCGCAAGCATGTAGCGGCCGAGCAGATTGACGCGCACGCGCTGGAAACGGCGGCGCTCGTCCGCTTGCGGCATGACGTCGAGAATCTTTTGCAGCACCGACATTACGCCGCTGCCCTTCTCGCGGAAGTCGAAGGTCGGCAACGACCTTATGGACGCATAGTTAAGGGGCCGTTAGCCCCGCGCGCCGGTGACGGCTTCAGGTCGGGAAGAAATCACGGTCGCCCGCCTTCGTAGACGACGAAATCGCGCCGCGGCTGCTCGCGCCCGAACGAGGCGGCCGGCAGTAAGGGAGCCGCCGGCTCGAGCGTCTCGATAAGGTACCGCAGGCTGCCGAGCGAGGGCGGGTCGAGCCGGCTCGACCCGAGCCAGACCGGAACGGCAAGCGGCGCCAGCGCGCCGAGCATGCGCCGTCCCGACCGGCCGCGATGGCGCAGCGGCAGGACTAGCAATTCGAGATCGCAGGAGAAGCCTTCGGGCGTGCGCCCGCGCGCGCCGGCGACAACCCCGACTTCTTCCTCGCCCACGGTGGCGAGCAGGCGACGCATGGCCGCCTGGTGGCCGGCGTCCCACAGCGCGGTGAAAGTCTCGTCCTTGAGTTCGCGGCCGAACAAAGCGCACACGCGCGTTCCGGCAAGGCGGAAGCGCAAGTCTTCGCCCGGCTCCGCTCCTAGAATGAAAGTGTCGCCGAGCGCGGCGCGGATCGCCGCCGGCTCGATGTCACCGCGCTCCGGCAGCGCGCGTACGCCGCGCCGCTCGTTCCAATGGGCGAAAAGCGCGCGGCTCGCTGCATGTTTCATGCTCAGCCCCTTCGCAAACCGGCCTGCGCGTCTGGCTGTCCCCGATCGGGACAGATGGCTCGCCAGGCCAACACAGCGCGTTGGAATCAGCACGGGGCGTGCCGGGCCTGCGCCACGGGGCGGAGGGGACGCGCAAACCAAGCGTTAGTGTTAAGCGAACGTTGACGTTGGCGCCGCCGATTGGACCGGATACGGTCGCGGCAGTTTCCGGGACATCTCGCCAAAGCGTTCGACGGGGAGGGGTGGGGCGTGCGACGGCACGCACCTCGTGACAAGGGCTTGCCCCCGGGCGGGCCCACCGCCTATCTCAAGGCGGCGCGGTCCGGACTTCCTTCACGCAAACCGCCGGATGACCTCGCGCCCGCGCGCGGCGGGACGACTCGCGCTTTAGCCTTCCCGAAAACCGGTACCCACTTTTCGGAATCACGCTCTGATACCCCCTGCACGAGGCCGTGCTTGAGCGCCGCCGGATCGGAACCCGTCTTCAACGTCCCGCGCGTGATCACCGCGATACTGGCGCTGCTCGTTGCCGTCCACGCGATCCGCGAACTCGTGCTCTCCGACGACCAGAACATCGAATTTCTGCTGCTCTTCGCCTTCATCCCGGTGCGCTATGACCCGTCCGTGCTGGCGGCGGGCTCGCTGCCAGGCGGACTAGGCGCGCAGGTCTGGACGTTCATCAGCTATGCGCTCATCCACGGCGACCTCATTCATCTCTCGGTGAATGGGGTTTGGCTGCTCGCGTTCGGCTCGCCGATCGCGCGCCGATTTGGGACGTTGCGCTTCCTGGGCTTTTCCATCGTTACCGCGGCGGCGGGCGCCGCCGCGCATCTCGCGACGCATCTCGGCGATCTGCAGCCGATGATCGGCGCTTCCGCCGCCATTTCCGGATGCATGGCGGCTGCCATGCGATTCGTGTTCCAGCGCGGCGGTCCGCTTCACCTGTTGCGCGAGAACGACGCCGACGCTTACCGCGTGCCGGCCTTGCCGCTCGCAACCGCGCTGCGCGATCGCCGCATTCTGGTGTTCCTGATCGCCTGGTTCGCGATCAACGCGTTGTTTGCCTTCACCGCGACGCCGATCATCGGTACCGGCCAGGTGGTCGCCTGGGAGGCCCATATCGGCGGTTTCCTTGCCGGGCTGCTCGCGTTTGCCGCATTCGATCCGGTGCCGAGAAGCAAGGCGAATAGCGAAGTAGCGAAGTAGCGATTCGCTATTCTCAATTCGCCGCACTGCAGCATGCATGGAAAAAATACAGCGGCGGTGGCCTTGCGGCCGGCCTCTTTGAGTCTCATCATCAAGGCAATCGGCGCCAGTACCGAACGCGCGGGTTCGAGCGGCGCACCGACTTATTGGGCGACGCATCCTGCTCGCGACGCCGGTACATGGACCGTCCGTCAAACGGAGGGTGCCATGACCGTGAAGGCCATATTGTCGCGTAAAGGCAACGACGTTCTCACCATCGAACCCAACGCTACGCTCGCGACTGCGATCAAGCTGCTCGCCGACCGCAAGATCGGCGCGGTCGTCATCACCGGTGCGGACCGCCAGGTGATCGGAATCCTTTCCGAGCGGGACATCGTGCGCGCGTTCGCGGCGAGCGGGCCGGCCGCGCTTGATGAGCAGGTCGGCCAAGTGATGACGCGCAAGGTGATGACGTGCGACGAGGCGGAAACCATTTCGGGTCTGATGGAGCGCATGACCCAGGGCAAGTTCCGCCATCTGCCCGTCGTCGAGCGCGGCCGCCTCGCCGGGATCGTATCGATCGGCGACGTGGTCAAATATCGGCTGGAAGAGATGGAGAAAGAATCCTCGGCGATGCGCGAGTACATCCTGACGGCGTAAGCAGACAACGGACGACAGACGACAGAGGACAGATGAAGAAAATCCGTCCTCCGTCGCCCGTCTTCTGTCGTCTGATCTCAGGTCAAAGCCGCGACCGCCTCGACGAGCGGGCCGATCGCGCGCTCGGCGGCTTCGGCCCCGAGCGCGATCGTTTCATCGGCGCGATGAAAATCGAACAGGCCGATCGGGCCGAGGTGCGGCTGAATCAGAACGTCGGGCGGATCGCCGGCAAGGCGCGCGCGCGTGATGCGGTCCTGCATGATGTTGAAAGCTTCGCTCATAACCGTGAGCAGGCCGGGGCTGCCGGGCACGCCGAGCACCTGACGTTTGACCTCGCGTTCGGAGGCGAGCATGCGGCGCAACCCGCGCCGCTGCGCGAGCGCGTTGCGCAGCCCGTCGCTTTCGTCGGAACCGTGGCTCGAAATCGTGGTGCCGCGACCGAACAATTCGGCGTTGAGGTTGACGGCAACGACAAGACGCGCGCCGAGCGCCCGCGCCGCGGCCACCGGCACCGGATTGACGAGCGCGCCGTCGACGAGCCAGCGCCCGCCCACCCGCGTCGGAGCAAATATGCCGGGCAGCGTGTAGGACGCGCGCAATGCGTCGGCGAGGCGTCCGCGCGTGAGCCAGATCTCGTGGCCGGTGCCGATCTCGGTCGCGATGGCGGCGAAGCGGACCGGTAAATCTTCGATGGCCGTCTCGCCCAGCGCCTCGTCGAGGCGCGCCGCGAGCCGCGCGCCGGTGATCAGCCCGGAGCCTCCGAGGCTCACGTCGAGATATCCGAGCACCCGTCGTTTGGAGAGCGAGCGCGCCCAGGCCTCGAGCGCGTCGAGCCGGTCGGCCGCGAGCGCGCCTCCGACCACGGCGCCGATCGACGTGCCGCAAATCACGTCGGGTTTTAGTCCCTTGGCGGCGAGCGTGCGGATGACGCCGATGTGGGCGAAGCCGC
>Ga0210408_10000844_pt1 | contig 34560 bp, 38 predicted proteins | sample IncBWH4MmetaG_FD_155471 | JGI IMG/M metagenome (GOLD analysis project Ga0210408, IMG submission 155471) | Forest soil microbial communities from Barre Woods Harvard Forest LTER site, Petersham, Massachusetts, United States - Inc-BW-H-4-M | ecosystem: Environmental > Terrestrial > Soil >... | reverse complement strand
GTTTTCCCGATGTTATAGCGCCTCCGGGCGGACTACACTCATTGGGACAAGGATGGCCAACTCAGGACTGCCGGCATGGCAACAAGAATAAGAGCTAACGGGCAGCTCACCCTCCCGCAGCGCGTGCGTGCGGCGCTCGGACTCGAGCCCGGTGATCGCGTGGAGTTTCAGTTGAACGGCAACGGCGAGGTCGTGCTGCGCAAGGCACCCGCTAAACCGCCGCAGAGTCGGCGGCGCCGGGAGCGTGTGCACGCGCGACTCGAGGTGCAGATGCGGCGACGCGCGGAGGAGCTGCTCGCGCTCCTGCGCGGTCTCGATTGATCAGCAGGGCGAGCCGCGGCGCCCGTCGAACGATGTGAGCGGCCCGTAGAGGTCCGGGCGCCGGTCGCGGAACACGAACCAGTTGTCGCGCAGCTGCGCGATGGCAGTCAGATCGAAGGTGTGCGTCAGCACCGCATCGCCCTCCTCTCCCGCCTCGGCCACCTTGGCGCCGGTGGCATCGGCTATGAAGGACGATCCGTAGAAGCGGATGTAGAGACCCTCCGGATCCTGGAGCGAGCGCTCGAGGCCGTAGCGATTCGAGGCGATGAGCGGTGTCAAGTTCGCCGCGGCGTGGCCCTGCTGGGTGCGTTGCCAATGCTCGCGCGAGTTGACCGGGAGCGCCGGTGGGGGCTCGCTGCCAATCGCGGTCGGAAAGAGGAAGAGCTCTGCACCCTTCAGCGCCATGACGCGCGCCGTCTCGGGGAACCACTGGTCCCAGCAGATGCCGACGCCAATGCGGGCAAAGCGCGTGTCCCAGACCCGAAAGCCGCTGTCACCCGGGGAGAAATAATTCTTCTCCTGATACCCCGGCCCATTGGGGATGTGCGACTTGCGATACACGCCGAGATTGCTGCCGTCGGCATCGAGGATGGCGATGGAATTGAAGCGCGCGTGACCCGCACGCTCGAAGAAGCTGATCGGCAGCACGACGCCGAGCTCGCGTGCCACACGCGCGAAGTGCTGCACCGCGGGGTCTTCGGTGAGCTCGTGCGCGAGAGCGAGGTGGCGCACGTCCTGCTCGATACAGAAATAAGGGGTCTCGAAGAGCTCGGGCAGCAGGATGATCTGCGCGCCGCGTTCCGCTGCCGTGCGCACCAGCTGCTCGGCACGCGCGATGTTGGCAGGCCCGTCCCAGCCGCAGGCCATCTGTACGGCCGCCACCGTCACCGGCCGTGGGGTCTGCCGGAAATGCTCGGGCTCACGGGACATGGGGCACCTGCCTGTCGTCGCGGCCTACGCCGTGTGGCGGACATTCTACTGGCGGGGCGGCGCCGATAAAGTAACGCGTCGGCCGGTCTATCCACGCATCGTTCGCCCGTGTGAGGCGCACGACCCCCTCAGGTCTGCCTCTTGCGCTGCGCCAGCGAGCGCTCGACCTGCTCGGTGATGCGCATTGCGGTCTCGAGCGCGACGAGTCCAGCTTCTCCGGGGACGACCGGCGGCCGAGCGTTGCGGATGCAATCGAGAAAGGAGTCGATCTCCGCCTTGAGGGCGTCGCCCGGCTCGAGACTCTGCTCCTCGATGGTGACCGGGAGTGGCCCGGTCGCATCCGCGGGCGAGCGCTTGCGGATCACCGTCAGGATCTTCTGCTGCAGGTCGAGTGACAGATAGGCATCGTCTTCGAAGATCCGCAGTTTGCGTTCCGTCTTGACGCTCACGCGGGAGGCCGTGGCGTTGGCGATGCAGCCGTTCGCGAACCGGATGCGCGCGTTGGCGATGTCGATCCCTTCGGAGAATACCGGGGTGCCGATGGCATCGATGGCCTCGATCGGGCCCCCGACGATCGTCTGCACGATGTCGATGTCGTGGATCATCAGATCGAGCACGACGTTCACGTCGGTGCCGCGCTCGCGATAGGGGGCGAGCCGGTGGCACTCGACGAAGCGGGGCGAGCGCAGGTAGGGCTCGGCCGCGAGGACCGCGGAATTGAAGCGCTCGAGGTGGCCCACCTGCAGGATCCGCTGCGCGCGAGCGGCGATCGCGATCAGCTCGCGCGCCTCGGCGGGGGTCTCGGTGATCGGCTTCTCCACCAGCACGTGCGCCCCCGCTTCGAGGAACTCACGCGCGATGGGGAAATGCGCCGGCGTCGGCGTCACGACGCTCACCGCATCCACCGCCCCGAGGAGACCGCGGTGCTCCGCCAGGGAACGGGTGCCGAGCTCCGCCGCCACCTGCTCGCGCGCCTCGGCACGTGAGTCGACGACCGCGACCAGCTCGCACCCGGTGGCCTGGGCATATTTCTGCGCGTGAAAGCGCCCGAGGTACCCCACCCCGATCACCGCGGTTCTTATTTTCTGCATCGCAACGGTATTATGCCCATACCCATGTCGAGTACGCCCCCGATCAAGGCCCCCACACGCCCCTTCGAGCGTACGCCCAGCCCGCCTTCGGACGATGATGATGAGGAATCGCCATGGCTGCCGTCCCGGGCGCGGCGCGAGCTGATCGTGTTCGGAGCAGCGCTGCTTGTCGGTCTCATCGGGGTGCCGGTGCTCACCTGGGTGCTCGGCAATCGCGTGCTCGGACCTTATCTCCACGGGCAGAACCTGCATGCCGGCCCGCTTGCGCTGCTGCAGGATTTCTTCCTGGGGCTGGTGCACGGGTCGGCGGTATTCTGGGTCGTGGCCCTCGGACCCGCGGCGCTGGTGCTGCTGGTGCGACTCTTCATCGCGCTGGTGCGCGCCGTTCCCCCGGTGAGCCGCGATGAGCCCCCTGCCCCCCCCAGCCGCAGGGTCCCGTAGCGGAGTATTTGCCTTATTTCGGCCAGTAGAGCCAGACCGTGAGCGCGAACATCGCGAGCGTGGCAGCGTGCGCGGCAAGCCGCCAGCGCCGCTCGCGCTGCTCCCCGTAGAAGCTGGCCGCGGTGGCCGCCGCAAAGGCGGTGAACACCAGCACCGCGCGCACGAGCGCCGCGTGCTCGGGCACGAACCGAGCCTCCTCGGCGGGCAAAAACAGGATTACGATCCAGGTGAGCAGGAGCCCTGCGGCCAGGGCGACCGCCGATCCCATGAGAATGGCCAGGAGCGCCGCCAGTGGCCGCATGTATGCTGTGAGTGCCGTACTTGCTGAGACGAACCGCTCGCTCTAGCCTTACTCTAAGAATCTACCCAAGCTAAGAGCCCTACAATGCCTTTACTCCTGCGCCGATCCTCGGGATGGATATCTGCCGCCGCCCTGGCGGTCATGGCGCTCGCACTGGCGGGATCGGTGCAGGTGCCGGCCAGCACCGGGATGCTGCCGTCCGGATCGATCATCCCCACCGACACTCAGCGCTCGACCGCTCGCAAGATCGGCCGCATTCTCGAGGACCAGCACTACAGCCGTGCCGCGATCGACGACAAGTTGTCGGACGTCGTGTACCAGCGCTACCTCGAATTCCTCGACGGCCAGCGAAGTTACTTCCTCGCGAGCGACGTCAGCGATTTCAACATTTATCGCTATCGCTTCGGCGACATGATCCGCACCGGCAACATCGATCCAGCCTACCTGATCTTCGCGCGCTTCCAGCAGCGCAACCGCGAGCGCATGCAGCACGCCGTCACGCTGCTGCAAACCGAGCCCGACTGGACGCTGAACGAGACCTTCGAGTTCGACCGCACGAAGGCGTCCTGGCCCGCCGACAGCCAGGCGATGGAGGAGCTGTGGAGGAAGCGCGTCAAGAACGATGCGCTGTCGCTCATGCTGACCGGCAAGAGCTGGCCGGAGGCCTCCGACATCCTGCGCAAGCGCTACGAGCGCGTGCTGCGCCGCGTCGACCAGGTGACGAGCGAGGACGTGTTCGAGAACCTGATGAACGCGTACGCGCGCGCCTTCGACCCGCACTCGAGCTACTTCTCCCCGCGCAGCTCCGAGGAGTACCGCATCCAGATGAGCCTCAACTACGACGGCATCGGCGCATCGCTCCAGCTCGTCGATGACTACGTCACCATCATGAACGTGCTCGAGGGCGGACCTGCGGCGGTCGCCGGTACGCTCAAGACCAACGATCGCATCGTGGGCGTCGGCCAGGGACGCGAGGGGCCCTTCACCGATGTCATCGGCTGGCGGCTCGATGATGTGGTGCAGCTCATCCGCGGCAAGGCCGGCACCATGGTGCGCCTGCAGGTGCTGCCTGCGGGAGCCGCTCCGGGCAGCCCCGAGAAAGTGCTCGAGTTCACGCGCAACCGGGTGACGCTCGAAGCGCAGGCGGCGCACAAGGAAGTGAAGAGCGTGGTGCGCACCGGCCGCACGCTCAAGATCGGCATCATCACCGTGCCGGGGTTCTACCAGGACATTGCGGCGCAGAATGCCGGCGACCAGAACTACCGCAGCACCACCCGCGATGTGCTGAAGCTCATCAATCAGCTCAAGGCGGAGAAAATCGACGGCCTGGTGCTCGACCTGCGCAACGATGGCGGTGGCTACCTCCCGGAGGCCACCGCGCTCACGGGGCTGTTCATCGATCACGGCCCGGTGGTGCAGCTGCGTGATACCTCAGGAAGGCTCGAGGTGCTCGATGACCCGCAAAGTGCAGCGGCATACGACGGCCCGCTCGCGGTGCTCGTGGACCGTCTGAGCGCCTCGGCGTCGGAAATCTTCGCCGGCGCCATCCAGGACTATCACCGCGGCGTGATCCTTGGGCAGACGACCTTCGGCAAGGGTACGGTGCAGAACCTGGTGTCGCTCGATCGCTGGTCAGCGGATAAGACCGACAATGGCCAGCTCACGGTCACCATCGGCAAGTTCTACCGTGTGACCGGCGAGAGCACCCAGCACCGTGGGGTGCAACCGGACGTGCCGCTCGCATCGGTGCTCGATACCAAGGAGATCGGCGAGAGCGCGCTCGAGTCTGCGCTGCCGTGGGACCGCATCGCCGGCGTGCCGTTCAAGGCGAGCGCCGTCCCCGCCCCGCCCGTCACTGCGCTTGCCACCGAGGAGGGCGAGCGTGCGCAGCGCGACCCGGACTACAAGTGGCTGGTGTCGGACATCGCCGCGATCGACTCGGTGCGCGAGCAGCACACCGTGTCGCTCAATCTCAAGGCGCGGCGTGAGGAGCGCGCGCGCATGGAGCGTGAGCGGCTCGAGCGCGAGAACAATCGCCGCGCGGCGAAGAACCTGCCACCGCTGAAGAGCGTCGAGGAGCTGGAGAAGACCAAGGACGAGGCCGCCGATGTCGTGCTCGATCAGGCTGCGCAGGTGATGGCGGACATGGTGACGGGCGTACACCCGCAAACGCCACAGCAGAAGACGGCGCGCACGGACTGACGCCGCTTCGCGCATCGACCTGCCAGGCGCGCAGCTTCGCGCGGGCCCCGCTAGCGCAGCAGCACGCGGAACAGGTCCCAGGTGTCCTCGGCGAGCACGTTGGGCACCGGCGCCGTGCCACCCTGCGCGGGTAGCGCGAGCACATCACCCTCGGAGGGCGCCAGGCACTCGACCTGGGGTGCCGTGTCCTTCGGCCCGCGGTAGCGCGCCACCGCCTTCAGCCGCTCGCCACGCTCGCGGATCTCGCCGGCGAGTCCCTCGCGCTCGCCAATCAGCCGGTGCGCCCGCGCGATCTCCCCCATGAGCAGCACGCACTCCTTCGGGGTGCCGTAGTCAGCGCCCGGCTCGCGGCGGCCGATCGCCTGGCGGGCGAGCTCGACCAGCGGTGTCTTCAACTCCCGCAGGCGCAGGCACAGCACCTCGGCACAGGCGATTGCTGCCAGGTTGATGGAACGGCGCGACTGCAGTGAAAGCCCCGGGAACTCGGGCGGCGTCTCGCGCGCCATCTCATCGACCCGCGCCTGGGCCTGCGCGACGGATGCGTCGGCGCCGGCGAGCGCCGCCTGCGCTGCAGAGATGCGCCGCTCGAGCACACGGCGGCGGAAGTAGTGCCAGAAGCGCGCGAGCGCGGCACGCTCGCCCTCGAGGGTTGTGAGCTGTGCACTCGCCTCGGTATGCAGCGCCTGGGCGGCGAGCAGCTCGCCCTCCGCACTCTGGCGGTGCGCGAACTGCTCGCGGTTATGTTGCGCGAGGTGTGCGCGCCGTTCGCGCTCATCCTGCTGGCGCGCGAGATCGGCGATGAACGCAGCGACCAGCTCGCGGCCGCTCTGCCACAGTCGGCGCAGCTGATAGAAGACGAGCGCGGGATAGGCGGTCTCGGCGACACCCAGCCGCCCCTCGAGCGCGTTGAGCATCTCCTGCACGCGCTGCGTGGCGCCTTCCTGCTGCTTGATGAGGTCCTTGAGGCGGAAGGTTTCTTCCTGCAGATCGCCGTAGGCCTTTTTCAGTTCCGCACGATTGCGGAACAGCGCCAGCACCCGATGGTCTTCTTCGAGCGGGACGTCCTGCCGCAGGCTGAGCTTGAGAAATCCGAGTTGTCGCAACGCCTTCATGAGAGATGCGGCGGCCAACCGCCACTTCTCATGCGCCGGCGCGTCGCTCCGTGCGGGATGAGAAGCGATGACCTCGCTCCACGCAGTACTCCAGCCACTTGTTTAACATCATGTTACGGGCCCAGCGCTGATCCAGTTCACGCTCCGGCGAGCCGCGGCGGAAGCTGCCGGGCGGCTGCCGGTGAGCGCCGGAAGGTGGTACCGGCGCGGCGGCGCGGCTGTGAACGCCGTTCCACTGCTGCGCCTCGACCAGATGTGCGTCATGGTAGATGCGCACACGCATGTCGGGGTACCGGCCGGGTCCGTCCGCCTCGGGCAGCAGATAGGTGAGATTGACGGTGCTGGTGTACGGTGAGCGTTCGATCACGGTGAGAACGAGGTCACAATCCCCGCGTACCGAGGAGAGGTACCGGCCGTTGAGTCCGAGCAGGTTGCCGGCGAGCCAGCCGAGACGTATGAAGTTGCTCTCATACAGCCCCATGAGCGCGACGAAGCTGCGCGGGCGGGCGCGCCAGGAAACGACCGTGGTTGTGTCAGCGAGCAGCACGCACCGACTATAACTCACGAGGCCGCTGCTGCAAGTGCGAACAGGGCCCGAATTCAGGCCTCGGCGCCGCGCCTGACGCTTGCAATTTTCGTGCGATCGTGCGCGTTGCCCACACGCACGCCAAACGTGCAACAATACGTAACTCGCCCGTGCGCGCTCGCGGGGTGCACCTACAGCGGCAGCCGCCGCTCGATACCCGTGCTGTTCATGATGCGGCTCGCGATCTCCTCGATCGAGGATTCGCTGGTGTCGAGTGTGGGAATGGAATAGCGGCGGAAGAGCGCATCCCCGGCGCGCAGCTCGTACTGCACCTGCGCGCGTGAGGCATAGCGGCTGTCGGGCCGGCGCTCGTAGCGGATCTGCTGCAGCCGCTCCGGGCGGATGGTGAGCCCGTAGAGTTTGCCGCGGAAGGGCTCGAGCCGCACCGGCAGGCGTGCGGCCTCGAGGTCCTCTTCCGTGAGTGGGTAGTTGGCGGCAAACACTCCGTACTGCAGTGCCATGTACACGCAGGTGGGGGTCTTGCCGACGCGCGACACACCGACCAGTACCACGTCCGCGTGGGCGTAGTCGCCGCCGGTGCCATCGTCGTTGGCCAGTGCGAAGTTGGTCGCGTTGATGCGGGTGGTGTAGGCGGCGAGATCGGCAATGCCGTGCGCGCGTCCGGCGCGATGCGTGGAGCGCGTGTTGAGCTCACGCTCGAGTGGGCCGACGAACGCGGAGAACAGATCGAGAAACAGCCCGTTGGCGGTCATCACCACGTCGCGCAGCTCATCCTGCACCAGTGTGCTGAAGATGATCGGTCGCAGGCCCTCCTCCTGCGCCGCGCGGTCGATGCGCCGCACCGCCTCGCGCGCCTTGTCAAGCGTTGACACAAATGGCAAAGTCAGCTGCCGAAATTCCAGGCCCTCGAACTGCGTCATGAGGCTGTGGCCCAGCGTTTCCGCAGTGACGCCCGTCTGGTCCGAGACGAAAAAAACGGTTCGACGGCTCACGGCTGCAGGCGCTTCTCAAGACTGTCGTGTCGGGTACGCAGTGTTCCACCGTGCAGCCGGCCGTGGCAAGCGCGCGCCGCCGTTGACTGACCACCGGGAGCTTCCGTGAACGCCTACGTCATTCCGTTCGAGCAGCTCGGCATGCATGATGTCGAGAGGGTCGGCGGCAAGAACGCCTCGCTCGGCGAGATGATCGGCGCGCTAGCGAAGCTCGGCGTGCGGGTGCCGGGCGGCTTCGCGACCACCGCGCACGCCTATCGCGAATTCCTCGCGCAGGGCGGGCTCGAAGAGCGCATCCGCGCCGAGCTCGCCCGCCTCGATGTGGATGATGTCGGTGAGCTCGCCGCGAGCGGCGCGCGCATCCGCCAGTGGATCCTCGCCACGCCGCTTCCGCCCGCCTTCAACACCGCGGTGCTCGAGGCGCTGCGCCGGCTCGGTGAGCGACGTGCGGACTTCGCCGTGGCGGTACGTTCCTCCGCGACGGCGGAGGACCTCCCCGAGGCCTCCTTCGCCGGTCAGCAGGAGACCTTCCTCAACGTGCGCGGCGAGGAAGCGGTGCTGCGGGCGATCCACGAGGTGTTCGCCTCGCTCTTCACCGACCGTGCCATCTCTTACCGCGTGCACCAGGGCTTCCACCACGCCGCGGTGGCGCTGTCGGTGGGCATACAGCACATGGTGCGCAGCGACCTCGGCGCGAGCGGCGTCATGTTCACGCTCGACACCGACTCGGGCTTTCGCGACGTGGTATTCATCACCGCCTCCTGGGGGCTCGGCGAGACGGTGGTGCAGGGCGCGGTGAATCCCGATGAGTTCTATCTCTACAAGCCTGCGCTCCGCAGCGGCAAGCACCCGGTACTGCGCCGTAATCTCGGCAGCAAGGCGATCAAGATGGTGTACGCGCCCGCAGGCTCCACCGAGCGGGTGCAGACGCTCGAGGTTCCGGAGGCCGAGCGGCGCCGCTTCTGCCTCGAGGATGCCGATCTCATCACGCTCGCCCGCCAGGCGCTTTTGATCGAGGAGCACTACCGGCGCCCGATGGACATCGAGTGGGCGCGCGATGGGGCAAGTGGCGAGATCTACATCCTGCAGGCGCGCCCGGAGACCGTGCAGAGCCGCGCGGGACGCACCATCCAACGCTATGCGCTCAAGCGCCGTGGGCGCGTGCTCGCGACGGGCCGCAGCGTCGGCACGCGCATCGGCGCGGGCACCGCGCGGGTCATCACGCGGGCGGCGGAGATGGCGCGCGTGCAGAACGGCGATGTGCTCATCGCAGACATGACCGATCCTGACTGGGAGCCGGTGATGAAGCGCGCCGCGGCCATCGTCACCAATCGCGGCGGCCGCACCTGCCACGCGGCGATCATCGCGCGCGAGCTCGGCATTCCCGCGCTGGTCGGCTGCGGCGATGCGACGCAGCGCATCCGCGAGGGCCAGGAGGTAACCGTGTCGTGCGCCGAAGGCGACAACGGCTACGTCTACGACGGGCTGCTCGAGTTCGAGCGCACGCAGGTCGAGCTCGACTCGCTGCCGAAGATCCCCGTCAAGATCATGATGAACGTCGGCAACCCCGACCGCGCCTTCGATTTCGCCGCCATTCCCAATCACGGGGTGGGGCTCGCGCGGCTCGAGTTCATCATCAACCGCATGATCGGGGTGCACCCGAGGGCGCTGCTCGAGTTCGAGCGGCTGGACGCCGACCTCAAGGAGCAGATCCGCACCCAGATGGCGGGCTACCGCGATCCGGTCGGTTTCTACGTCGAGAAGCTCGCGGAAGGCGTCGCGCAGATTGCCGCCGCGTTCGCTCCCGAGCCGGTGATCGTGCGCCTCTCGGACTTCAAGTCGAACGAGTACGCCAACCTCATCGGCGGGGCGCGCTACGAGCCGCACGAGGAGAACCCGATGCTCGGCTTCCGCGGGGCATTGCGCTACGTCGATGAGAGCTTTCGACCGTGCTTCGAGCTCGAGTGCCGCGCCATCCGCCGGGTACGCGAGACCATGGGACTCACCAACGTGCAGGTGATGGTGCCCTTCGTGCGCACGCTCGATGAGGCGCGGGCGGTCACCGAGCTTCTCGCGGCCAACGGGCTCAAGCGCGGAAGCGAGGAGCTGCGCATCATCATGATGTGCGAGCTGCCGACAAACGCGCTGCTGGCGGAGAAGTACCTGCAGTATTTCGATGGCATGTCGATCGGCTCGAACGACATGACGCAACTCACCCTCGGCCTCGATCGCGACTCCGCCATCGTGGCGCGCAGCTTCGATGAGCGGGATGAGGCCGTGCGGCTGCTGCTCGCCATGTCCATCGCCGCCTGCCGCAGGCTCGGCAAGTACGTCGGTATCTGCGGCCAGGGGCCCTCCGACCACCCCGATCTCGCGCGCTGGCTGCTCGATCAGGGCATCGAGAGCATGTCGCTCAACCCGGACACGGTCGTCGAGACCTGGCTATTCCTCGCGCAACCGGGCACCCCGGCCAAATCCAGCTGACGGCGGCGCGCCGCGGGCCGGCCGCGAGCTCCGGCGCGCCAGGCTCACTCGCGCGAGCGGTCGCGGATCTTCGCGTCGGAGGCCGCGCGATCCTCGTCGTCGAAGGGCTCGACGGCGACTTCGGTGACGGTCGAGCGATCGAGGCAGCGCAGGTTGACGCTGTAGCCGTCGGGGTTGGAGCGCGGCACGTAGAAGGATTTCACGCCGCAACGGCGACAGAACAGGTGGCGCGCGGTCCCGGTGTTGAAGCGATACTCGGTCAGCGCGTCCGCGCCGCGCAGCAGGCGGAAGCGCGCGCGCGGCACGATCAGGTGCAGAAACCCAGACATGCGGCAGATGGAGCAGTTGCACTCGCTCACCACCATCCGTGCCGGTGCTTCCACCTCGAAAGCGACCGCGCCGCAGTGACAGCCGCCGTGATGCGTGACGGGCGCCTCAGCCACCGACACCTCCCCACGCGGCGGCGAACAGCCGCGCGCGATAGTGGCGCAGCTCGCGAATCGACTCGTGGATGTCGGCGAGGGCCAGATGCGTTCCCTGTTTCACGAAGCTCTCCGCCACCGCGGGCGCCCAGCGCCTGGCGAGCTCCTTGAGTGTGCTGACATCGAGGTTGCGGTAATGGAAGAAGCGCTCGAGCTCGGGCATGTAACGGGCGAGGAAGCGCCGGTCCTGGCAGATGCTGCTGCCGCACATGGGCGAGCTGCCGGCGGTCACGAGCGGCATGAGGAACTCCAGCGTACGTTGCTGAGCCTCGGCGACGCTCACGCGGCTTGCCCGTACCCGCGCGAGCAGCCCCGAGGAGCCGTGCTGGCGCTGGTTCCACTCGTCCATGCGCGCGAGCACCTCATCGCCGTGGTGGATGGCGAGCACCGGGCCCTCGGCGACGATCGCCAACTCCTTGTCGGTCATCACGGTCGCGATCTCGATGATGACGTCGGAGTCGGGCTTGAGGCCCGTCATCTCCAGATCGATCCATACCAGGTAGTCGCCGCTTGGCATGTCTATGATGTGCGCCGGAATGAACGGAAGTTGAGCGCGGAACCAGCGTGCCAAGTGTAGCAGAGGCCACGGGCGGGACCGGGTAATGACACCGACGATCCTCGGGTCTGTCATAGCGACCTTCGGCCGTCACATGGTGGTGCGCACCGCCGCGGGCGAGGAGCTGCGGGCGCGTCCTTTCGGCCGCACGCTGGCGGTCGTGTGTGGGGATGAGGTCCGCTGCCGCATCGATCCGCACCACGAGGAAGTGCACGTGATCGAGGTGCTCGCGCGGCGCAATGCGCTGTGGCGCGCGAACTCACGCGGCGGCGCGGAACCGGTCGTCGCCAACCTGACGCGTCTGCTCATCGTGCTGGCACCGCTGCCGTTGCCGGACCTGTTCGTCACCGATCGCTACCTGGCGGCAGCCACGGCCGCCGACGTCCCTGCGACGCTCATCGTCAACAAGTCCGAGCTCGGGATCGAGGCGGGCCTCACCGCCGAGCTGGACGCCTACGCGGCCGCCGGTTTTCCCGCCATTTTCTGCTCGGCCGCGAGCGGTGCCGGCATGCAGAAGCTGCTCGCGGCACTCGGACCGGGCACGCGCGGCGCCCTCGTCGGGCAGTCCGGTGTCGGCAAGTCCTCGCTCGTGCGGCGCCTCCTGCCCCAGGCAGAGGTGGCCATCGGTGAGCTCGTGCGCGCGAAGGCAGGCAGACACACCACGACCGCCGCACGGCTCTTCGATCTGCCGCAGGGAGCGGCGCTCATCGACTCCCCGGGGGTGCGCGACTTCGCGCCGGCGGTGAGCGCGCTCGATGAGCGCACGCTCGGCTTTCCGGAAGTGGCGCGACTCGCCCCCGGTTGCCGGTTCAGCGATTGCCGCCACCTGCGTGAGCCGGGTTGCGCAGTACGTGCCGCGGCAGAAGATGGAACGTGGCACGCGCGGCGCTACGAGAGTTACCGGCGCCTGCGCCGCCTGCGCGAGCAGCTGAGCGCCAACCGCGGACGTTAGCGCTTGCGTCGCGCGATCGGGAGCGCCGGGCACCACGCCGCAGGTATCAGCGCGGGCGTGGCTCGCAGTTGCCCAGGGAATTGGGATAGTACGGCAGGACGTGTATTAGCGCGTCGGCCCGATAGTTAGGCAATTACCTAACTATCCGCGGAACAAGCTCTAAACAAACGCCGGTCCCCGGCGCAATCGTGTCGGCCGAGTCGCGCCGGCCCGCCTGACCGCGGGCCGGCAACTGCGGCTCACTTCGCGATCTTGCTGATCTTGGCGCCCGCCAGGGAGGCATCACCCATCAGCCCTTTCTCACCAAACACGAAGGCAAGCACCGGCTTCTGGAGTGTTGTCGTGTCGTAACTTCCGCCGACGCCCGTCTTCGCAACCGCTACCGAGGCGTCGGCACCGATCGACCAGTCCTGGCCGTTGACGAACTTGTCACGTGCCGCCTGCGTGTTGAAGATGATGACCTCACTGTGATGCGATACGCCGAGCGTCGCACCGACCGAGGCACCCGAGACCGAGTAGTAACCGCTGGTGTTGCCGTGCTCGAGCAGTGCACCGTTGCCGTGCTCACCGCCCACACCGACCCCGGCCTTGGTGATGTCAGGAAAGACCAGTACCGCGACTGCATGCTCCACGAGCGGCTTGTTTTCGGGTTTGAGCGTGTAGAAACGATTGAGCGTGGCTGAGACCTGCTTATCGATCGCTGCCGTATCGACCGCCAGCGCAACCGTGCCGATCAGAGCGGCGAGGGCGGTTGCCGCGACGATCCATACCCGTGACGCGAGGGGCTTGCTGTTCATTGTGTGACTCTCCAAGATTGTTGGTATCGGCCGGTCGAAGTGTGCACCTTGCGCAGCAACTAACTCAACAGCCGATGCGGCTACGCTTACGTTCGGGCAACGCGTCGGCGCGGGTGCGGCGCGTCAAAGCGACTGCCTACCTGCGAGCGCGTGCGCGAGCGTGCCGCCATCGACGTACTCGAGCTCGCCGCCGAGTGGCACACCGTGAGCGATGCGACTCGCACGCACGCCGCGCCGCGTGGCGATCTCGCTCAGGTAGTGCGCGGTCGCCTCGCCCTCGACGGTCGAGTTGGTGGCGAGAATGAGCTCACGCACCTCGCCTTCGGCGAGAATCGACTCGAGCTCCCGTACGCCGAGCTGCTCGGGCCCGATGCCATCGAGCGGCGAGAGATGCCCCATGAGTACGAAATAGCGCCCGCGGTAGCTGCCGGAAGACTCGATCGCCACCACATCGGCGGGCGACTCGACGGCGCAGAGCAGTGCGGCATCCCGCTGCGGTGCGGCGCAGATCACGCACAGCTCCCCCTCGGTCAGCATGCGGCAGCGCCTGCAGCGCGCGACCGAGTCGAGCGCTGCCGTGAGCGCCTGCGTGAGGGCGCGCGCTCCGGGCCGCCCCTCCTGGAGCAGATGGAACGCCATGCGCTGCGCGGTCTTCGGTCCCACACCGGGCAGGGTGCGCAGCGCCTCGATGAGCGCCGCGAGGTGCGGCGAGTGCTTCATCGCGCGGCGGGCCTCAGAACGGCAACTTCACCCCCGGCGGAAGCTGCAGTCCCGCCGTGAGGCTCGCCATTTTCTCCTGCACCCGCGCCTCGACCTTGTGCACGGCGTCGTTGGCCGCGGCGGCGATCAGATCCTCGAGCATGTCGCGGTCCTCGGCGCTCACCGTCGGCTCGATCTGCACGCGCTTCACCTCGTGACGGCCGTTCATGGTGATCTTCACCATCCCGCCGCCCGACTCGCCGATCACCTCGATGTTCGCAATCTCGGCCTGGGCCTTCTGCATGTTCGCCTGCATGGCCTGGGCCTGTTTCATCAGGTTGTTGAAGTTGCCTGGCATGAACGGCTCACCTGTGGCGCCGCGCGGCGCCGCTGATCTCTGAAAGGCTCATTTTACCGGGCGCACGGTGTCCGGCAGCACGGTGGCCCCGAACCGCTCCCGCAGTCCCTTGACGCCCGTATCGTCCTCGAACGCCCGCCGCGCGGCGGCGAGCTCTGTCTCGCTGGCGCGCCGCTGCGCCTGCGCGGGAGTCTCGGCGCCTTGCGACGCACCCGACTGGAATTCGAGCCGCACCGTCGAACCGAAATGGCGGGACAGGGCCTGCGCGAGCTTCTCCTCGGTCGCCATGGTACGGACCAGCTGGTGACGCGGATCGAGCGCCAGGCGGATCACGGCGCCCTGCCGCCCGAGGAAAACGCAGTGACTGGCGAGTTGCCGTGCGGCTCCCGACAGCTCCAGCTGGGCCACGATGCCCCCCCACGCCGCACCCTCCTCCGTTGCAGCCGGGCCTTCCGCCAGGACCGCGGCCGAAGCCGAGGGGCTGATCGTCTCCGAAACCCCGGTTAAGGGCGTCGCGCCTGTCGTCCCCGGAGCCGTCGCGGCACCCGCTGCGCGACCTCGCACGGGGTTCTGCGGCGCGGCGGTCGCGTGATTTCGCGCCTCGTCCGCCGCCCCCGCTGGGCGGAAGGCGAGCATGCGCAGCAGCGTCATGGCAAAGCCGCTGCCTGGTGTGGGTGCGAGCGGAAGGTCGCGGCGACCGATGATCGCCGTCTGATAGAAAAGCTGCACGTCCTCGGGAGAGAGTGCAGCCGCCAGCCGGTCGAGCACCTCGGGTGCGTAGAGCTCATCGCCTTCATAGCCCGCGACGGCCTGGCGCAGCCCGACACGCACCAGGAGCCCGGCGAGCGCATCGAGCACCTGCGCGTAGTCGGGAGCGAACTCCTCGAGGGACTGCACGCAGCGCAGGAGCTCCGCGCTCTCACTGCGCGCGAGGAGCTCCAGGATACGCACGACGTGATCGCGCGCCACCGTGCCGAGCATCGCGCGCGCCTCGGCTTCGCCCACACGGCCACCGCCGAACGCGATGAGCTGGTCGAGGAGTGAGAGCGCATCCCGCAAGCTCCCATCCGCAGCGTGCGCCAGCAGCGTCACCGCGGGCGCGTCGAAGGTCACGCCCTCCGCCGTGAGTATCGTGCGCAGGTGCGTCGCGATCTCCGCGGAAGGCAGCCGCTTCAGATTGAACTGCAGGCAGCGCGAGAGCACCGTGACCGGCAGCTTCTGCGGGTCGGTGGTGGCCAGCAGGAACTTCACGTGCGGCGGCGGCTCCTCGAGCGTCTTCAGCAAGGCGTTGAAGGAGTGCGCCGACAGCATGTGGACCTCATCGATGAGATACACCTTGTAGCGACCGCGCGCAGGGGCGTATTGCACGTTGTCGAGCAGCTCGCGCGTGTCGTCCACCTTGGTGCGCGAGGCGGCGTCGACCTCTATGAGATCGGGAAATCGTGCGGCGTCGATCTCGCGGCAGCTGGCGCACACCCCGCAGGGCTCGGCAGTGACCCCGGTCTCGCAGTTGAGGCACTTGGCGAGGATCCGCGCGATCGTGGTCTTCCCCACCCCGCGCGTGCCGGTGAAGAGAAATGCGTGGTGCACGCGTCCGCTCGAGAGCGCGTTGACGAGCGCACGCCGCACGTGCTCCTGCCCTACCAACTCGGCGAATGTCTTCGGACGATATCTGCGCGCCAGCGCGGTGTAGCTCATGATAGTCCCGGATCAGTGCCAAGCGACAGGAGGCGGCCCGCACCAGCTCGAGCTCCGGCACCCGACATCGCCGCTGCCGCTGCTGCCTTCCGGCCCTGACGGGATTCACGACTGGTCGTCGCGGAGAAACCGATGCGGGCCACCATGATTGCGAAAACCACTGGATGCTATCACATGCCGTGGGCGCGGCCGCCGGCGCTGGCGCGGACGTTGCAGCGGCGAGGCGCGTGCGCCGCAGGAAACGGGCACAATCGCAGCGATACCAACTCGAGTCAGTCAGCATGAACAGAAACGCGGTCGCCAGTCCGGTTCGGGACGGCGTTGCTGCCAAGGTCCCGGAGGTCACGCTCGGCTTCTGGATCATCAAGGTCGCGGCCACCACGCTCGGCGAGACAGGTGGCGACACTCTGTCGATGACGCTCGGCCTCGGCTATCTCACCAGCACGCTGATCTTCGCCACCGCACTCGTGATCCTTGCTGCCTGCCAGATTGCGGCAAAACGCTTCCAGCCCTTCCTCTACTGGGCGACCATCATCGCCTCGACCACCGCCGGAACCACGCTGGCGGATTTCGCCGATCGCTCGCTCGGCATCGGCTACCTCGGTGGGTCGCTGCTCCTGCTCGCCTGCGTGCTCGGCTCGCTCGCACTTTGGTACCGCACGGAGGGGACGGTATCGGTCAACACGGTCAACACGCCGCGCGTCGAGGCGTTCTACTGGCTCACGATCACCTTCTCGCAAACGCTCGGCACTGCGCTCGGCGACTGGGTCGCGGACGCTGGACTCGGTTACCGCGGCGGCGCGCTGGTGTTCGGTGCGCTGCTCGTGCTCATCGCCATCGCCTACTACCGCACGCGCATCTCGCACGTCGTGCTCTTCTGGACGGCGTTCATTCTCACGCGTCCGCTCGGCGCGACAGTGGGCGATTTCTTCGACAAGCCCATCGCCCAGGGCGGCCTCAACGTGAGCCGGCCGCTCGCGTCCGCGATCCTCGCGGTGTTCATCATCGCCTGCATACTGCTCATCCCGCAGCGGGCCGGAAGCCATCCGGGAAGCGCTGCAGAAGCGCCCCCGCGCCAGGGAGCGTGAAGCGACTGGCGGAGAGGGTGGGATTCGAACCCACGAACACCCGTTGAGATGTTACTGGAATTCCAGTCCAGCGCCTTCGACCGCTCGGCCACCTCTCCGATCAAGTACTTACCGAGACCCGGGTCGAACCGGCCCGCGGCTCACCCGTGCCAGGCTGAGAAGGCGGCGCATCATAAGCCATGCGCCCTGGGGCCGCACCCGCCTCAAGCCTGCGGAGCCTTCGCGGGCTGCGTCACCTTGAAAGGTGGAGGCTCATCGAGACAGGGCTGCTTGCCCTTTCTCGGCGGCGGCGCCGTGTCGTTCAGGGCCGGCAGGCGCAGCGCGTTGGTGGTGTCGGGCGCATCGAGCCCCGAGGGGATCGTCAGTGGCGGCACGCTCTGGGCCTTCTGATACGGCTGCGGGCCGTGACAGGCCTTGGCGCTGGCATTCCTGAACGCATGGCAGCCGCTCATGAGCGGCAGCAGCAGGAGGAGCAGGACGACTCCCCGCACGAATCTCATTCCACACTCCTCATAGCGACTCCTCGAGAACGGGCTCTCTCAGGCGAACAGGCCGGCGGTGCGCGCTGCTGCGAGCAGGCCGGCGTAGTGCTCAGCCGCAAGCGGTGTGAGCGGCAATCGTACCCCCGGCAGGATCAGTCCGAGCTGTGCCAGGAGCCATTTCACCGGGATCGGGTTCGCCTCGATGAACAGCTCCCGATGCAGTGCGCCGAGCGGCGCATCGAGCTCGGCGGCGCGCGCCACCTCCCCGCGCCTTGCAGCGGCCAGCATCTGGGACATCGCGCGGGGCGCAACGTTCGCCGTCACCGAGATCACGCCGCGCGCCCCGGCCGCGATGCTCGCGCGCGCGGTGGCATCATCCCCGCTCAGCACCGCGAAGTCCTGCGGACAGAGTGCGACCAGTTCGCGCACCCGCGCGATCTCGGGAACTGCTTCCTTGATACCCGCGATGCCCTTGAGGCGCGCGAGGCGCGCGACCGTCACGGGCTTCATGTCGACCGCGGTGCGCGCGGGCACGTTGTAGAGCAGCAGCGGCTTGCGCGCGGCGGCCGCAGCGGCGGCGAAGTGACGGTACAGCCCCTCCTGGGGCGGGCGGTTGTAGGCCGGGGTCACGAGCAGCAGGGCATCGAGGGGCAGCTCCGAGAGCCACTCCACTCGCTCCACGGTCGAGGCGGTGCTGCTCGTGCCGGCGCCGGCGATCACCGCGACCCGTCCGCGCAACTGCTCGCACGCTCGCAGCAGCAGCTCGCGCAGCTCCGCATCGCGCAGCGTCGCCGACTCACCCGTCGTGCCGCCGACCACGATGCCGTCGGTTGAGTTGGCAGCGTGGAAATCGAGCAGCCGTGCCCAGGCTTCGAAGTCGATGGCGCCATCGGCGCGCATGGGAGTGACGATGGCAACCAGGCTGCCGGCAAACATACGCTGGGATTGGTGCTCGCAGTGGTGCCCTGCAGGGAAGCGTGCGATGTTACGGGCGGAAGTTGGGCTTAAGCAAGCCTCGCGCAAGCAGCAGCAACGCGCGGGTTCGCAACCCGCCCCCGCTCCCGGTACACTCCCGCTGGCGAATGCCGGCACACCCAACCGCCATCGACAGATGAAGCAGCACCTGGCCGTCTCGGCCATCGGCAGCGACCGCACGGGCATGGTCCATGAGCTCACCCGTGTCATCAGCGAGTCCGGCGGCAACATCAGCGAGAGCCGCATGGCGAGCCTCGGTACCGAGTTCGCGATGCTGCTGCTCGTGTCGGGCAACTGGCACGCACTCGCGAAGCTCGAAACCGAGCTCAAGCGGCTCGCCGACACCTCGAACCTCAGTATTCACCTCAAGCGCACCGAGCCGCGCACTGCGCGCACGGACATGCTGCCCTACTCGATCGACGTGGTATGCCTCGATCAGAGCGGCATCGTCTCGGGGCTGTCGGGCTTCTTCGCGAGCCGCGGCATCGACATCGCGGAAGTTTCCACGCGCAGCTATCCGGCGGCGCACACCGGAGCCCCGATGTTCGCGGTGCAGATGATCGTGAACGTGCCGAGCCGCATCCACGTCGCACACCTGCGCGAGGAGTTCATGGAGTTCTGCGACTCCCTCAACCTCGATGCGATTCTCGAACCGGTCAAATCCTGAGACGAGATGTCCGAGCAGCGGCCCGGCACGCAACCGCCTGTGTTCTCCCGGCCCAGGATGATGCACGGTGAAACTTTCCACTCACACGGAGGCAGTCCTTGAAGCAGCGCAGCGTCAATGACCCCGGTCCGACGGCAGCCTCGGGCGAGTCACGCGAAGTGAAAGGCAGACCGCGCACCGGACGGCGCCTGTTCGTGCTCGACACCAACGTGCTGATGCACGATCCGACCGCCATCTTCCGTTTCGAGGAGCACGACGTGTACCTGCCGATGGTCGTGCTGGAAGAGCTCGATGCCCACAAGAAGGGCCTGTCCGAGTCCTCGCGCAACGTGCGCCAGGTGAGCCGCTTCCTCGATGACATGATGCGCGGTGTCACCAAGGAGCAGATCGACCAGGGACTGCGGCTGCCGAGCGGCTACTCCGGCAATCATGGCAAGAAGCCTTCGTGCGGGCGGCTGTTCTTCCAGACACGCCAGCTCTCCGGTGCGCTGCCGGAGAGCCTGCCCGGGCAGGGGGGCGACAACACCATCCTCGAGCAGACCCTCGCGCTGCAGACCGAGCATCCGGACGCACGCGTGATCCTCGTGTCCAAGGACATCAATCTGCGCATCAAGGCGGCCGTGCTCGGGGTCCACGCCGAGGACTACTACAGCGACAAGACGCTGGAAGACGCCGATGTCCTCTACAGCGGCGTGGGGGCGCTGCCGCGCGACTTCTGGGAGCAGCACGGCCGCGACATGCGCTCCTGGAAAGACGCCGAGCGCACCTTTTACGAAATCACCGGTCCCGCCGTGCGCGAGTGGCAACCCAATCAAGGCGTGTTCGAAGACTCCCCCGAGGGGATCGAAGGCGTCGTCCGCAAGATCAACGGCGACACCGCCACCATCGAGCTGACGCGCGACTACCGCAACGAGCGGCACAACATCTGGGGCATCACGGCGCGCAACCGCGAGCAGAACTTCGCCCTGAACCTGCTCATGGACCCGGAGATCGATTTCGTCACCGTGCTCGGACCCGCCGGCACCGGCAAGACGTTGCTCGCGCTGGCAGCCGGGCTGATGCAGACCCTCGAGACCAACCGCTTCGTGGAGATCATCATGACGCGGGTGACGATTCCGCTCGGTGAGGACATCGGTTTTCTCCCCGGCACCGAGGAAGAGAAGATGGAGCCGTGGATGGGCGCCCTCATGGACAATCTCGAGGTGCTCACCGGCTCACAGGAGGGCGGCAACTGGGGTCGTGCCGCCACCAAAGACCTGTTGCGCAACCGGATCAAGATCCGCTCGCTGAACTTCATGCGCGGCCGCACCTTCCTCAACCGTTTTCTCATCCTCGATGAGGCGCAGAACCTGACGCCGAAGCAGATGAAGGCGCTCATCACCCGCGCCGGTCCCGGTACCAAGCTCGCCTGTCTCGGCAACATCGCGCAGATCGACACGCCGTATCTCACCGAGATGACCTCGGGATTGACCTATGCGGTGAACCGCTTCCGCGGCTGGGCACATTCCGGGCACGTCACGCTGGTGCGCGGTGAGCGCTCCCGGCTCGCCGATTTCGCCTCCGACATCCTCTAGGTGCTAGTCTAGGCGCGCCGCGGGCGTGCGCAGCCGCGGGGGCGCCCTTTGTAAGGGTCTGTAAACGCTGGGAAACCCTGACCGCCGGATGCGGTCGAAGAGATGATGCGCCGCCTCTTCATCTTCCTCGCAACTGCGCTGCTGGCTGCCGGCACCGTGGCATCGGCGGATCCGCCCGCCACCTCGCAGCCGTTGCTCAACGCCCCGGTCGCAGGCTCCGATCTGCCCGACATGGGCAGTCCCGCCGCCGCGGTGCTCTCACAGAGCGATGAGTACCGGCTCGGCGCCATGGTGGCGCACGAGCTGCGCGATCAGAACGCGCTCATCGAAGATCCGGAGATCAGCGAGTACATCAACAGCGTCGGCATGCGGCTCGCCTCGCAGAGCGCCGAAGGCGGCCGGCACTTCCAGTACTTCGTGATCAAGGATCCGGCGATCAACGCCTTCGCGGTCCCCGGCGGCTTCGTGTTCATCAACGAGGGACTGGTGCTCGCCACCACCAACGAGTCGGAACTCGCGAGCGTCATGGCACACGAGACCGCGCACGTCACCCAGCACCACATCGCGCGCATGATCGTCGACCAGTCGAAGCAGAGCATTACCTCCGTGGCTGCGGTGCTCGCAGCGATCCTGCTCGGCGCGATCGGCGGCGGCCAGGCGATCGAAGGCGGGCTCGCCGCCGCGCAGGGAATGGCGGTGCAGCATCAGATCAACTTCAGCCGCGACAACGAAATGGAAGCCGACCGCGTCGGCATAGGCTTCCTCGCCGGCGCAGGCTACGACCCCAACGCCATGGCGGGCTTCTTCGAGACCATGAGCCGCCACGAGGGCCTCGCCGCCACTTACATTCCGGCGATGTTGATCGACCACCCGGTGACGACCGACCGCGTTGCCGAGGCGCGCGCACGCGCCGCACAGTTCCCGCCGCACAAGGTACAGGATTCGCAGAGCTACGAGCTGATCCGCGAGCGGGTACGCGTGCTGAGCGCGACCGGCGATGTCGATCTTGCCGGGCAATATGCGCAGAAGATCGCTCACGGCGGCGACACTCTCGGCAACCGCTACGGCGAAGGGCTCGCCCTCATGAACAGCAACCGCGCGGAGGAGGCGGTGAAGATCCTCACTCCGCTCATGCAGCAGCACGAGGATCTCACGCTGCTGCATGCGGCGCTCGGCCAGGCGCAGGCGAAAGCCGGACACGTGAAGGAGGCGCTCGCCACGTTTCAGCGCGCGGAGCGGCTCTTCCCGCGCAACGTGCCGGTGACGGTGCGTTACGCCGAGACGCTCATGGCAGCGGGCCGCCCCGGTGAGGCGCACAACATGCTGCTCGACCTGTTCAACAACGTGCCGCCGACGCCCGATCAGATACGTCTCACGGCGCTCGCCGCGAGCGCCGCCGGCGATGCCGGCGATGCCTACTTCTACATGGGCGAGTACCAGATCGCAGGCGGCGATCTGTACCTCGCGGCGCAGCAGCTGCAGCTCGCCCTCGCCTCCCCGCACATCAGTCAGATCCAGCGCCAGCGCTACCTGGCGCGGCTGGAAGAGGTCCGCGAATACCTCGCGAGTATGCACAAACGACAGGTCGCGAGCGACAACGGCGACGGTCAGGGTCAGCGCGGCGGACATTGACCCGCCCGGGCGGCGCAGCGCGGCTGCTACAATGCGGCGACCTTCCGCGGTTTGCGCTCCCGTATGCGATCGAACACGTATCTCTCGCTGCTCTCGGTTTGCCTGTTGCTGTTGTACGGCTGCGCCACGCTGCCGCCGGGGGTGAAACGCGACCCGCGTGATCCGTGGGAGCGAATGAACCGGGGAACCTACAAGTTCAACGACACCCTCGACCGCGCCATTCTCAAGCCGGTGGCCAAGGGGTACAGCCACCTGCCACAGCCCGTGCAGACGGGGGTCCACAATTTCTTCGACAACCTCGAGTATCCGGTGGTCATCGTCAACGACCTGCTGCAGGGGCAGGTGAGCTCCTTCTTCTCCGATATCGGCCGGTTGCTGTTCAACACTACGGTGGGACTCGGGGGTTTGTTCGATCCGGCGTCCACGGCGGGGCTCGAGAAGCACGATCGCGATTTCGGGCAGACGCTCGGGAAGTGGGGTGTGCCCAAGGGGCCGTACCTGGTGGTGCCGCTCCTCGGGCCCTACGATATCCGTGACGCATTCGGTACCGCGACCGTCGACACCTTCGCCAATCCGCGCACCTACACCAACTTCTGGACCAACGCGAGTCTCTGGGCCGTGCGCGAGGTCGACCGTCGCGCCCGCCTGCTGCCGCTCGACGCCACCCTACAGAGCGCCTACGACCCGTATGCCTTCATCCGCAACGCCTACCTGCAGAACCGCGACTTCAAGGTGCACGGTGACCGGCCGGAGAACGAGGAGGAGCAGGAGCGGAAGCTGATGGAGGAAGCCGCTCAGCAGGATGAGGCCACTCAGCCGACGCAGCCCCCACCGGAAGGGCAGCCAACGCCGAAACCCTGAGGCGACGGCCGCCAGGCCGCCTCAGACGCCGCGCTCGAGCAGCTCCTGAACATCGCTGATGTGCGCGAGCGCGGCAAGGTCCTGCGGGAGCTGCGTGTAGTGCAGCGAGCGGCCCGCGCGCCGGGCCACCCCGAGCCACTCGAGTAACACCGCGAGCCCCGCGCTATCGGATACCGTGATGCCGCGGCAATCGATTGCCAGCTTGCCGTCCGGGGCCTGCGCGAGCGTCTGCACGCCGAGCTCGCACGCCCGGCGCGCGCTCACGAAGGTGAGCGGCCCCTGCGCGCTCACAACGCCCGCCGCCGTGGCTGCCAGCCGGAACGCGCCGCCGTCAGTGTTGCGCTTGGCTTGCGGCAGGCTCATGAGCTCTTAACGGCCGTCTTACCGATCGCTTCGGGCTTTTCACCCGACTCGAGGCGCTTGATGACCGCATCGATGCCCTGCTGCTCGATCTGCTCGCCGAAGTCGGTGCGATAGCTGTTGACATAGCTGATGCCGTCGATGACCACGTCCCAGGCTTTCCAGCCCTGCGGGGTCCTGTGCATGTAGTAGTTGACAGCCACGCGATCGCCGTTGTCGCGTTTCACCTCCGTGCGCACGGTCGCGGTCGGCTTGGCCGGATCGACGTTGCTCGGATAGATCTTCAGCCGGTCGGCGGTGAAGTCCGCCAGTGCGGCGCCGTAGTTGTTGAGCAGCGAGTGGTAGAAGGCATCGATGAACCGCTGCCGCTGCTCGGGGGTCGCCGTGCGCCAGTACTTCCCGAGCACGAGGCGCGCCGAATACTCCGTGTCGAAATGCGGCAGCAGGTACTTGTCGACCAGCTGGCCGACCTTGGCCGGGTCACGCCTGTAGGCGGCGCGGTCCTTGTCGAGATCATTCAACATGCTCTGGGCAGCGGCCTGTATCACTTCCGTCGGCCCCTGCTCCGTTACAGCGGCCGGCGCCGTGCCCGCCGGCCCCGCGGCCGGTGCACCCTGCCCCGGCTGCGGGGTCTCGCCCTGCGCGGCGGCGCAGCCCAGTGCCAGCAGCACGATGCCGCTCAAGCGGGAGGCTGTTGCCATGCTCATTTCCGTGACTCCGACTTGCCTGAATTATCCGTGGCCTTGCCAGGGGTGCTGGACGCCGCACCCTGGGAGCTCGAGTAGTTGGCGAAGAACTTGTTGATGAGACTCTCGAACACGATCGCCGACTGCGTCTGATCGATGCGGCTGCCGTCCTTGAGATAAGAGTCGAGCCCTCCGGGGCTCAGCCCGATGTACTTGCCACCGAGCAGTCCCTGCGTCTGGATGCTGGCGTAGCTGTCATCGGGAATCTGGTTGTACTGCAGGTCGATGCGCATGGTGACCACGGCCTTGAAGTCCTTGGGATCGAAACGGATGCCCGACACCTCCCCGAAGCGCACACCCGCCATGGTGACCGGGGACCCCACCCTGAGATCGCCGATGTCATCGAACTCCGCGGTCACGTGATAGCCCGCCTTGGCGCCGCCAAGCTTCAGGCCCTTCGCCGGCAGCTGCGTGGTGAGAAACACGAGCGCAGCAAAGCCGAGCAACACGAACAATCCGGTTCCGATCTCGAGTGTTCGATTGGCACGCATAAGACAAGGTTCCTCTTAGCGGAATGACGCCGTCAACACGTAATCAAGCAGGAGTATCAGCACCGAGGAGGCGACCACGGTACGCGTGGTGGCCAAACCTACGCCTTCTGCGGTGGGCTCGGCATGATAGCCCTCGTGCACCGCGACGAGACTGCAGGCAACACCGAACACCAGGCTCTTCACCATGCCTTCGCTGACATCGTGCAGAACGATCGCGCCCTGGGTCTGCGACCAGAAGACGCCCTTGTCGACACCCATCAGCTGCACACCGACGAGCTGCGCGCCGTAGAGCCCGATCACGCTGAAAATCGCCGTGAGCAGCGGCATGGCGATCACACCGCCGAGGAAGCGGGGCGCGGCCACGTAGCGCAGCGGATCGACCGCCATGATCTCCATGGCCGTGAGCTGATCGGTGGCGCGCATCAGTCCGATCTCGGAAGTGAGCGCGGTGCCCGCACGGCCGGCGAACAGCAACGCGGTGGTGACCGGCGACAGCTCCCGCAGCAGCCCGAGCGCCGCCGCCGTGCCGAGCGCCTCCTCGGAGCCAAAGCGCTGCAGCAGGTCGTAGCCCTGCAGTCCCAACACCATGCCGACGAACAGGCCCGAGAGCATGATGATGATGAGCGAGCGGGCGCCGGCGTTGTAGATCTGCTTCACCACCAGGTCTGGCCGTGCGAGCGTCGGCAGCGACTGCCCGAGCAGCTGCAGCAGGAAGAGCACGACTGAGCCCAGGCGCCGCAGGCCTTCGAGCAGGTAGTCGTTGCTGGGGGCGCCGTTATTCATCGTCGTCGGCCAGCAGTTGCGTGGCGTAGTCGGGGGCGGGGTAATTGAAGGCCACCGGTCCTTCGAAGCTGCCGGTCATGAACTGTTGCACCGCCGGGGAGCTGCTGGTGCGCAGCTGCTCGGGCGTGCCGGCCACGGCAATGCGCCCCTCGAGGAGCAGATAGCTCTCATCGGCGATGGTGGCGAGCTCGCGCACATCGTGCGAGACCACGATGCTCGTGATGCCGAGCGCGGAGTTCATCTGCTTGATGAGGCGCAAGATGACTCCGAGCGATATGGGATCGAGACCGACGAACGGCTCATCGTACATGAGAACTTCGGGGTCCATGACGATGGCACGCGCGAGCGCCACGCGCCGCGCCATGCCGCCCGAGAGCTCCGCGGGCATGAGGTGCGCGGCGCCGCGCAGTCCGACCGCCTGGAGCTTGGTGAGCACCAGCTTGCGGATGAGGGTCTCCGTAAGATCGCTGTGCTCGCGCACCGGGAAAGCCACGTTGTCGAACACGTCCAGGTCGGTGAGCAGCGCGCCATTCTGGAACAGCAGGCCGAGGCGCTGGCGCAGGGCGTAGAGGGCTCTGCGGTCGAGTGTTGCCACGTCCTGCCCGAACACCCGCACGCTGCCGCGATCGGCGAAGATCTGTCCGGTGATCAGCTTGAGCAACGTCGTTTTGCCGCCGCCGCTCGGGCCCATGATGGCGGTGATGCGCCCGCGCTGCACCGTCAGGTCGAGGCCCGCGAAGATCGCGCGCCCGCCAATGGCGTAGTGCACGTCGCGCACCTCGACGACCGCCTCGGTCTCCGCCGCGGCTTGCGCAGATGCAGGGCTTGTCACGCGAACGCGGCCGCCCGTCCGATACTTCAGGCTGCCTTACTTTCCATGTCGCTCGCGTAGCGCCCGGTGGTCGCGAGCGCGGTGAGCTTCGCACGCCGGACGAATTCCTTCTGGCCGGCGGTGAAGTTCGCGGCCGCTCCGCCCCAGGCTCTGAGCGCCTCGTCCTGAAGCGCGCGGCCGTAGCTGAAAGTGATCGACCACGGGAGCGGCGCGAGCTGATTGATCAGCGAGAGATGCAGCGTCGCCTCCGCCGGTGACTGACCACCGGAGAGGAAAGCGATCCCGGGCACGGCCGGCGGCACGTGATGCTTCAGCACGCGCACGGTGGCCTCCGCGACCGTTTGCGGTGGGGCGCGGTTGGCGGCCTTCTTGCCGGAGATCACCATGTTGGGCTTGAGCACCATCCCCTCGAGCAGAATGCGATGCTCGAAGAGTTGATCGAATACGCGCTCGAGCACCCGCTCGGTGACCTCGGCACAACGATCGATCGAGTGCGCCCCATCCATCAGCACTTCGGGCTCCACGATCGGCACGATGTCATTTTCCTGGCAGAGCGCCGCGTAGCGCGCGAGCGCGTGCGCGTTCGCCTCGATCGCGAAGGAGGTCGGGATACCCTCGCCGATGTCGATGACGGCACGCCACTTGGCGAAGCGCGCACCGAGGGTGCGGTACTCGATCAGCCGCTCGCGCAGTCCATCCAGGCCCTCGGTGATGGTCTCACCGGGGAAGCCCGCGAGGGGCTTGGCGCCGAGATCGACCTTGATGCCCGGCACGATCCCCTGGCGCGTGAGGTACTGCGGAAACGGCGTGCCGTCCTTGGTTTTCTGCCGAATGGTCTCATCGTAGAAGATGACCGCGCTCACCGACTCGGCGGCGCCTGGGGCCGTGAACAGCAGCTCGCGGTACGTGCGCCGTTGTTCCTCGGTCGAATCCAGGCGGATGCTGTCGAAGCGCTTCTTGATGGTTCCGGTGCTTTCGTCCGCCGCCAGGATGCCCTTGCCCTTGGCCACCATCGCTCCGGCGATGCGCGCGAGTTCACTCGGGTTCATGGCGATCGTTCCCTGCTGTGTGGAAACGCGAAGGATAGCAAACCCCTGCCGGCGCGAGGCGTGCCCGCCGGGCGATGCCTGTGGCGCAGCGGTTGCACCGCTTGGTTCCCGGGGTAATTAGTACTAAAATGGTCCTACTTTCCAGAGGTGTTCCTGCATGCTGCGCATCAGCCGGCTGACCGATTACGCGACGGTGCTGCTCGCGACGCTCGCGGGCGAGCCGCAGCGAGTGCAGACCGCGGCCTCGCTTGCCGAGCAGACCCATATCGCCGCGCCGACCGTGAGCAAGCTGCTGAAGCAGCTGCAGCGGGCGGGACTCGTCACCTCGACGCGCGGGCTCCACGGCGGGTACCAGCTCGCGCGGCCCGCCGCTCAGATCAGCGCTGCGGCCATTCTCGATGCGCTCGAGGGACCGGTCGCGCTCACCGACTGCTCGGTGGGACATGGTCAGTGCGAGATCGAGGAGAGCTGCCGCGTGGGCCGCGTGTGGCAGCGGCTGAACCTCGCCATCCGCCGGTCGCTCTACGAGGTCAGTCTCGCGCAGCTCGCGGGGCTCGATGCGCCGCCGGCACGGCTGCCGGCGCTCGACCGTGAGATGAAAGCAGCGGCGGCAAGAAGCCCGCTGCGCTGAGGAGTTGGATGCAGACATGAGTGAAAGTGCACGACAACTCGAGGACCTGATGGCCCGCGGCTATCGGCACGGCTTCGTCACCGACATCGAAGCCGACACCGTACCGCCCGGGCTCGATGAGGAGGTGGTACGGCTCATCTCGCGCAAGAAAAGCGAGCCAGCCTTCCTCACCGAGTGGCGCCTGAAGGCGCTGCGTCACTGGCTCACCATGAAGGAGCCGCACTGGGCGCATCTGAAGGTCGCGCCGATCGACTACCAGGGAATCTCCTACTACTCCGCGCCCAAGACGAAGAAGGACGGGCCGAGGAGCCTCGATGAGGTGGACCCGAAGCTGCTCGAGACCTACGAGAAGCTCGGCGTGCCGCTGCACGAGCGCGCGCGGCTCGCCGGCGTTGCGGTGGACGCGGTGTTCGACAGCGTGTCGGTCGCCACGACCTTCAAGGAGCGCCTCGCCGCGGCCGGGGTGGTGTTCTGCCCCTTCTCCGAGGCAGTGCGCACTCACCCGCAGCTCATCGAGCAGTACCTGGGCAGCGTCGTCCCCTACTCGGACAATTTCTTCGCGACGCTGAATTCCGCGGTCTTTTCCGATGGCTCGTTCGTGTACGTGCCGAAGGGTGTGCGCTGCCCGATGGAGCTCTCCACCTATTTCCGCATCAACGCGATGAACACCGGCCAGTTCGAGCGCACGCTCATCATCGCCGATCAGGGCTCCTACGTGAGCTACCTCGAGGGGTGCTCGGCGCCGCAACGCGACGAGAACCAGCTGCACGCCGCGGTGGTGGAGCTCGTGGCGCTCGATGACGCCCGCATCAAGTACTCGACGGTGCAGAACTGGTATCCGGGCGATGCCAACGGGGTCGGCGGCATTTATAACTTCGTTACCAAGCGTGGCGAGTGCCGTGGCCGCAATTCACACATTTCCTGGACACAGGTCGAGACCGGCTCCGCGATCACCTGGAAGTATCCGAGCTGCGTGCTGCGCGGCGAGGGCTCGATCGGCGAGTTCTACTCGGTGGCGACCGTCAACAACCACCAGCAGGCGGACACCGGCACGAAGATGATCCACATCGGCCGGGACACGCGCAGCACCATCATCTCGAAGGGTATCTCCGCCGGTCAGGGTCAGAACACCTACCGCGGGCTCGTGAAGATCCTGCCGAGCGCGCAGGGCGCGCGCAATTTCACCCAGTGCGATTCGCTCCTGATGGGCGGCAAGTGCGGCGCTCACACCTTCCCGTACGTCGAGGTGAAGAACCCCTCGGCGACCGTCGAGCACGAGGCGAGCACCTCCAGGATCAGCGAGGACCAGCTCTTCTACCTGCTCGCCCGCGGCATCGGCGAGGAAGACGCGGTCAACCTGATCGTGAGCGGCTTCTGCAAGTCGGTTTTCAAGGAGTTGCCGATGGAGTTTGCCGTCGAGGCGACCAAGCTGCTGGCCGTCAGCCTCGAAGGGGCGGTGGGTTAGCCCCTTTGGGGCAGCACGCGAGACATCCATGCTGAGCATCAAGAACCTTTCGGTCACCGTCGCTGGCAAGCCGATCCTCAATGGCGTGAATCTCGAGGTCGGCACTGGGGAAGTACACGCCATCATGGGCCCCAACGGCTCCGGCAAGAGCACGCTCGCCTACGTACTCGCCGGACGCCCCGGCTACACGATCACGGCAGGCACGGTGCACTACCTCGGGCAGGACCTGCTCACACTTGCACCCGAGGAGCGCGCGCGCCTCGGACTCTTTCTCGGCTTCCAGTACCCGGTGGAGATTCCGGGTGTCAACAACGTCTACCTCCTCAAGGCGGCCGTCAACGTGGTCCGCAAGCTGCAGGGGTTGCCGGAGGTGGACGCCTTCGATTTCCTCGCTCTGGTGCGCGAGAAGATGAAGCTCATGCACATGGAGGACAGCTTCCTCTCGCGCGGCGTCAACGAAGGCTTTTCCGGCGGCGAGAAGAAGCGCAACGAGATCCTGCAGATGCTGGTGCTCGAGCCGCGCCTGGCGATACTCGATGAGACCGACTCCGGGCTCGACATCGACGCCCTCAAGGTGGTCGCCGCGGGTGTGAACTCGCAGCGCGCGCCCGATCGCTCCTGCGTGCTGGTGACGCACTATCAGCGGCTGCTCGAGTACGTCGTACCGGACTACGTGCACGTGCTCGTGCGCGGCCGCATCGCCCGCAGCGGCGACCGCACACTCGCCCTCGAGCTCGAGCGGCGGGGCTACGACTTCATCGCCGGCGAGGCGGCGTGACCCGAGACATGAGCGCGTTGACCGACCGCATCGCCGAGGACTTCGCGAGCGCCGCGCGCGCGCTGCCGGGCAGCGGCCACGCGGCCGCACGCCGTCGCACCGCCCTCGAAGCGCTGGCAGCGAGCGGGCTGCCGAGCTCGCGCGATGAGAACTGGAAGTACACCAACCTGCGCTCGCTCGAGCGCGCTCGTTTCATCCCGGCGCCGCCCGGAGAGACCCCCCCGCCCCTCGGCGACCTGCCGGCAGCCATTCCCGCTATCGCGCGCTATGTGTTCGTCGATGGCCGCTTCGCACCGGCGGCCTCCGAGGCGCCGGAGCCAGCCGGAGCAGTGACGCGGATGGCGCAGCCGACTGCCGCCGCGCACGCAAGCGATGCGGTGCCCGCAGCGCACGCAGATGAGCGTTTTGCGCTCCTCAACCAGGCATTCGCCACCGACGGCCTCGTCATCGATGTCGCTGAGACGCGTGCCACGCCGCTGCAGCTCGAGGTGCTCTTCATCGCGAGCGCCGAAGCGCAAAACGGCGCCTCCTACCCGAGACTCGAGGTGCGGTTGCACCCGGACACGCAGCTTACGCTCATCGAAAGGCACCTGAGCGCGACGGCCGAGGGGAGTTTCGTGGCAAGCGCGGTGCAGGTGGATCTCGCCCGCGGCGCGCGCCTCGAGCACTACCGCCTGCAGGAGCTCAGCGCCCGCAGCACCCTCTTCGACACGCTGTCGGCTCGTCTCGCAGAGGGTGCGGCGTACCGGCTGCATGCCATCAGCACCGGCGGGCAGTCGGCGCGCTCGACACTCGCCCTGCGGCTCATGGGGGAGCGGGCCGATCTGTCACTCGCAGTCGCCGCACTCGGCGACCGGCAGCAGGTACAGGACGGCTATGCGGTGGTCGAGCACGCCGCCGCCAATGCTCGCACGGTGCAGACCTTCCGCGGCATCGCCGCGGCCCGTGCCCGCGTCGCCTTCAACGGCAAGATCATCGTTGCGCCCGGTGCGTGTGGCACCGACTCGCGCCAGTCACTGCGCGGACTGCTTGCGGGGCCGGAGGCGGAGATCGACGTGCGGCCGCAGCTCGAGATCTACAACGACGACGTGCGCTGCAGCCACGGCGCCACCGCAGGGAAGCTGGACGATGACATGCTGTTTTATCTTCTGTCCCGAGGCCTCGCCCGCGAAACGGCGCAGCGCCTCCTGAAATGGGCCTTCCTCGAGGATGTGATCGCGCAGATCACGCTGCGCCCGCTGCGGCGTCAGATCGAGGAGCGCCTCGCCGGTCACCTGCGCGATGACGCGCTGCGGGAGCTGCTGTGATGGCCGCGAATCTGCCCCTCGAGAAAAACCCGCCCGCATTCGACGCCGAGGCGGTGCGCCGCGATTTTCCGATTCTCGCGACGAGCGTGCACGGCCGCCCGCTCACCTATCTCGACAGCGCCGCCTCCTCGCAGCGCGCGCTTCCCGTGCTGCGCGCGGTGGAGAACTACGAGACGCATTCCCATGCCAACGTGCACCGTGGCGTGCACGCCCTCAGCCAGGCGGCCACCGCCGCGTTCGAGGGCGCGCGCGAGCGGGTGCGCCGCTTCATCAACGCGGCCTCCGTGAAGGAGATCATTTTCGTACGCGGCACCACCGAGGGGATCAACCTCGTCGCGCAGTCCTATGCGCGCCCGCGCTTCGGCCCGGGCGATGAGATCCTGATCACCGGCCTCGAGCATCACGCCAACATCGTGCCCTGGCAGATGGTGTGCGAGCAGACCGGTGCCAGCTTACGCGTGGCGCCGATCAACCGCCGCGGCGAAGTGCCCTTCGAGGAGTTTCTGCGGCAGCTCGGGCCGCGCACGCGGCTCGTGGCCTTCGCGCACGTCTCCAACGCGCTCGGCACGGTGCTGCCGGTGAAGCGCATGGTCGAGGCCGCACACGCGCATGGCGCCGTCGCACTGATCGATGGGGCGCAGGCGGTGCCGCATTCGCGGGTCGACGTGCGCGCGCTGGGCGCGGATTTCTACACCTTTTCCGGCCACAAGATGTATGCGCCGACCGGCATCGGCGTGCTGTATGGACGCGAGGGGCTGCTCGCGAGCATGCCGCCGTGGCAGGGCGGCGGGGACATGATCCTGACGGTGTCCTTCGAGAAGACGACCTACAACGAGCTGCCGGCGAAGTTCGAGGCTGGCACGCCCAACATCACGGGCGCCGTTGGGCTCGCGGCCGCCATCGACTACCTCGAGGGGCTCGGCATCGAGGCGATTGCGGCCCATGAGCAGCGGCTGCTCGAGCTCGCGACCTCCGAGCTCGCGCGCATGCCCGAGATCGAGATCGTGGGCACCGCGGCCCACAAGGCCGCGGTGCTTTCCTTCACCATGAAAGGCGTGCATGCGCACGATCTCGGCACCATCCTCGATGCAGACGGTGTGGCGGTGCGCACCGGCCACCACTGCGCCATGCCGGTGATGACCTTCTTTGGCCTCCCGGCCACGGCGCGCGCTTCCTTCGGCTGCTACAACACCGAGGAGGACGTGGCGCGCCTCACGAGCGCGCTGCGGCGCGCGCGCGAGGTGTTCGGCTGATGGATCTCAAGGAGCTCTACCGGGATGTGATCCTCGATCACAACCGCCACCCACGCAACTTCGGGCCGCTCGCGGGCGCAAATCACCACGCCGAGGGGAACAATCCGCTGTGCGGTGACCGCTTGTCGCTCACCCTGCGGCTAAATGGCGAGCGCATCGAAGATATCCGCTTCGAGGGAAGCGGCTGCGCGATCTCTACGGCCTCCGCTTCGCTCATGACCGAAGCCGTCAAGGGCAAGGACCGCTCGAGCGTCCGGCAGCTCTTCGAGCGCATGCACGCGCTGCTCACCCAGGTCGATGCCGCCCCGGATCCCGCGCTCGGCAAGCTTGCGGCCCTCTCCGGAGTGCGCGAGTTCCCGGCGCGCGTGAAGTGCGCGAGCCTCTGCTGGCACACGCTGAACGCCGCGCTTTCCTCGAACGCAGCGACGGTCTCGACCGAGTAGCGCGATGCGCAGACACGAGAACGAGCCCTTCGTCGTGAGCCGCGAGGTGCGCGCGGTGATCGTTCCCGCCGGTCAGGAGGTGCAGCTGAAGCCGGGCCAGGCAGGCTACATCACCCAGGCGCTCGGCGGCAGCTTCACCGTCTATCTCGAGGGGAATCTGTTTCGCATCGCGGGCGAGGACGCGGACGCGATCGGTCAGGAGCCGGTCAAGGCGCCGGAGCTGCCGCCGAATGCGCGCGAAGAGGACGTGAAGCGCCTCGCCTGGGACCTGATGCGCACCTGCTACGATCCTGAGATCCCGATCAACATCGTCGATCTCGGGCTGGTCTACGATTGCTCGGTCACGCAGAACGAGGACGGCACACGGACCGTGGACGTCACGATCACGCTTACGGCACCCGGTTGCGGTATGGGGGACATCCTGGTGGACGACGTACGCGACAAGATCGGACACATCCCGACGGTGCGCGAAGCGCGTGTCAGCCTCACCTTCGATCCGCCCTGGAACCAGAGCATGATGTCCGAGGCCGCGCGCCTGCAGACTGGAATGTTCTGAGCCCTCAGGCGCCCCAGAGCATGAGTTGGACGGATGTGGGTCGTGCCGACGCCCTCGGCGATATGGCGCCGCTCGCCGTGGAAGTAGCGGGCGTGTACCTCGTGGTCGTGCGCTGTGGCGATGCGCTGTACGCGGTCGAGGACCGCTGTACGCACGATGGGGAATCGCTCGGAGAAGCTCAGGTGGAGGACTGCCAGATCGTCTGTCCGCGTCACGGTGCGCACTTCTGCCTGCGCACCGGCGAGGCGCTCACCCCGCCGGCGTATGAGCCGCTGCGCACCTACCGCGCGCGCGAGCAGGACGGCCGCATCCTCATCGAGAATCCATCGGAGTGAGGCAGCCGTGAAGCGCTTGACGCTCATGCGCCACGCGGACGCGCGCTGGCAGGACGCGGGACTCTCGGACCTCGAGCGCCCGCTCAACCGCCGCGGCGCGAGCGCTGCCGAAGCGATGGCGCGACGCCTGCTCGAGCTCGCGCTCGTACCGGACCTGCTGCTCGTGAGCCCCGCACGCCGCACGCAACAGACCGGCGAGATCGTGGCGCGGGTGCTGTCGCTCCCGCCGCGCCTGGTCATGTCCGATGAGGCACTGTACCTCGCGAGCGCCGCTGACCTGCTGAAGGTC
>Ga0210408_10000841_pt1 | contig 34750 bp, 36 predicted proteins | sample IncBWH4MmetaG_FD_155471 | JGI IMG/M metagenome (GOLD analysis project Ga0210408, IMG submission 155471) | Forest soil microbial communities from Barre Woods Harvard Forest LTER site, Petersham, Massachusetts, United States - Inc-BW-H-4-M | ecosystem: Environmental > Terrestrial > Soil >... | reverse complement strand
AGCTTTCGCCACGGCCATGGACACGTGCCCGCCTCCAAAAAGATAGAGCATCGGCTGCGGCAAAATCGGCTCGACGAAGACCTCCAGCGTTCCGCCGCAGATTAGCCCGTTGTCGTAACTCGCCTCATTGTTCAGGTTGAAGACCATCTTCCGCGGCGCTTCCTTCTGCATCACTTCTTTCGCCGCCGCCCAGACCTCGGCCTCGACGCAGCCGCCGCCAATGGTTCCCGCGATCGAGCCATCCTCGCGCACCAGCATCCGCGAGCTCTCATAACTAGGGATCGAGCCGTTGGTGTGAACGATGGTGGCCAGCGCCGCGCGGCGCCCGGCCTGCCGCATCTTCACGATTTCTTCGAACAGATCCACGCGTCGCCTCTGTCCTCAGCCTACGGCGCACTCTGCTTGCTGTCAATGCGCCATGCTTTGTGGACACGATTTCGCTTGAGTGCTACCTTTCGAAACCTAAATGTCAGGTCGGAGGCTTCATGAAAGCAATTGTCTTTACCGCGCACGGCGGACCGGAGGTATTGAAATTCACTGAAGCTCCCAATCCTGCCGTCCGCTCGAACGAAGTGCTCGTACGCGTGAAGGCCTGCGCGCTGAACCACCTCGACATTTGGGTGCGCCGCGGAATCCCGGGCGTTCCGATCCCGCTTCCGCACATTCCGGGCAGCGATGTTTCCGGCGAGATCGCCGACGTTGGCGCGGACGTCACCACCGTGCGCGTCGGCCAGAGAGTCGTCCTCGCGCCACTGGTTAGCTGCGGCAAGTGCTCAGCTTGCGTAGCCGGCCTTGATAACCACTGCCGTCAAGCCACCAACCTCGGCTACATGATCGACGGCGGCTACGCGGAATACGTGCGCGCTCCGGAAGTAAATTGCCTGCCGTACCCGGAAAATCTGACTTTTGAGGAAGCCGCCTCGATTCCGCTGGTCTTCCAAACCGCCTGGCACATGTTGCTTGCCCGCGCCGAGCTGCAACCCGGCGAGGATGTTCTCATTCTTGGAGCAGGAAGCGGGGTAGGCAGCGCCGCCATTCAAATAGCCAAGTTTTTCGGCGCGCGTGTGCTTGCCACCGCAAGCTCCGACGAAAAGTTGCAAAAGGCGAAAGAACTAGGCGCTGACCATCTTATCAACCACAAAACGCAGAAAATCCGCGACGAAGTCCGCCGCATTACGAATAAACGCGGCGTGGATGTCGTCTTCGAGCACGTCGGCACGGCCACCTGGGACGACAGCCTAGCGAGCCTTGCCGCCGGAGGCCGTCTGGTCACCTGTGGCGCCACCACCGGCTACGACGCCAAAGTCGATCTCCGTTTCCTCTTCAGCCGCCAGCTATCTCTCCTCGGCTCTTACATGGGCACCAAGTCCGAGCTCCACAGCGTCATGCGGCTGGTAGCCTCGGGCCGCTTCAAGCCCATCGTCGACCGTGTTTTTCCACTCGCCGAAGCCGCCGCCGCCCACACGTATCTCGAATCCAGCTCGCAATTCGGCAAAGTCGTCCTCCGCGTTTGAGTTCTCGATCGTTTTCCGATGGGCGCCGGTGAACTGGGAAGAATTCAGCCCGGTCCATCACCTCAAGCAAATGCTCTGAGGCCCGGTTTATCGAAGAGCAGGCCGCGACGGTCCTCCAACTGCAATTTACTGAGAATGTTCGACACGTGGAATTTTACGGTTCGTTCCGATATGCCCAGCGCGTTGGAAACCTCTTTGTTCGTCAAGCGGCGCATCAGCAGTTGCAGCACCTGCCCCTCTCGCGCGGTCAGGGAATGGCCCGGCAGAAGTTGCGCGTCCAGCAACATTTTTGCCTGCTTGACGAACGCTACCAGAACTTCCGGAGGCACCCAGGGCTGTCCACCCAGTACCGCGCGGATCGCCAGCGGCAACTCCGTCTGCCAGGTCTTGTGGAGGTCCACGAAGCCGTCGATGCCCCAATAGAAAAGCCGCGTCTTCTCCGCAAAGCTACCGTTTTCCGGCGAAAGCAGCGCCAGAAACTTGCTGCCAGGTGAAGCGGCGCGACACCGCTCCGCCAGCCGCCCTAAATCCGTTGGCAAAGAACAGCCATCCAGAAGCAAGAGCCGAGGGGCATGGCCCCAGCCAACGGCGTCGGCCTCATTGAGCGCCGGAGGAAGCGTGTCTACGGAGAAATCTTTCGCGCGAGCAAGGATCTTCTCCACCGCGCGAGTAAGAAGGGGGTGCGAACTCACAACTTGGACAGCGATAGCCACTCGTGTTACACCCTGCGCATGCACCCTGCGCTCTGTTCAGGCTGGGCGGAGCCTCTCGATGTTCCGTAGTCCCTGGACCAAGGAAGCGCGAGGAATATAACGCCAATCCTGCGAATTGCAACTGTTTTTTTCAGATAGCTTGAGGTGATTTTAGGTTGTAAAGATTCAGCAATGCTCAGTGAAGAGCGCAGCAGGTGTCAGTGCATTCTCCGCTTTTTCTTTGCTGTACTCCACTGGCTTCCCAAGGACAGGAAACGTTGCCCCACGAATTCCTCCCGAGACCGTTGCGCCCCCCATTCCCCGAAGCTACCTTCTCGCTCGCGCGCTTGATGGTTCGGTAGGTGATGACCAAGGAGTTTCACAACGGTCACCCGTGAGAAATTTCTTTGGAATACCGGCGCCGGGACATGCCCGGTCGCCGCTGAACTCTGACTCGAAGGGGGAACAACGATGAAAACAGTTAAGCGAGCGTCAGTCCTCGCATTCCTAGTGGCGTTATTTCTTCCCGGAATCGCATTTTCCCAGACTGATCCGGGCGTCCAGGGTGGCCCCGCACGCGCTGGGTCCCCTCTAGCTTCTGTCAATTCAAGCGACGGCACCCTGCAGTTCTTTCAGAACGGCCAGGCCCGCTTTCAGGACATTGAGTCCGTCTCGAACAGCCCAACCGGTAACAACGGGTTGGGACCGCGGTTTAATTTTGTCCAGTGCTCCGGATGCCACCTTCAGCCGGCCGTCGGCGGCACCGGCCCCGCCACTAATCCCCAATTCCAAGTCATCGCCAACGGCTTCGTGAGCGGGTCCACCAACACCATCCCATCGTTTATCACTGCCAACGGTCCTACGAGGGAGGCTCGTTTTCCCTTCTTCTTCGACGCGAACGGCAACCCTAATCCAAACGCCCCTAACGGCGGAGTCGAAGACCTCTTCACCGTCTCCGGCCGTTCCGATGCCGGAAGCTGCAGCCTGCCGCAGCCCAGCTTCGCCTTGGCTCAGCAGACCAACAACATCATTTTCCGCATTCCCACGCCGACCTTTGGCGCCGGCCTGATCGAAAACGTTGACGATTCCACACTGCTGCGCAATCAGGCGGCGAATGCCAACAATAATCTCGGCATCAGCGGCACCTTCAACCATAACGGGAATGATGGGACCATCGCCCGCTTTGGCTGGAAAGCGCAGAACAAGTCGTTGGAACTCTTTGCTGGCGAGGCCTACAACGTGGAAATGGGGATTTCCAATGAGATTTTCACCCAAGATCGGCCCCTCCCCGGAGAGGACATGAACGCAGGCCTGCCGGCGAGTTGTCTGAACCTCAGTGGAAGTGGCTACCCGGAAGACACCACCAATTTCACCACCAAGGCCGGCTCGGACCAGTTTGCAACCAACGCTTCCATACCCAGTGACACGGTGATGTTCGCCATGTTCATGCGCCTCCTGGCTCCGCCGACACCCTCGACGACCACTCCAGGCGGTGCCACCTCGATTGCCAATGGGCGCCGCCTGTTCAGCGCTATTGGTTGTGCCACTTGCCACACTCCGACGCTGAGCAGCACGCAAGCATCGAACTTCACGGCTTCGCTGGGTAACGCCCCGGCGAACGCTTTCTCGGACCTTGAGATCCATCACATGGGCACCGGCTTGGCGGATAACGTATCGCAGGGCGGTGCGGGTGGCGATCAATTCCGCACCGCCCCGTTGTGGGGCCTCGGGCAGCGCATCTTCTTGCTGCACGATGGCCGCACCAGGAACTTGCTGTCCGCCATCGAAGCTCACGAGAGCAACGGCTCTGAAGGCACCCAGGCGGAATTGAACTTCGACCAGCTGCTGACCTCCAGCCAGCAGCAGGACGTTCTTAACTTCCTACGGTCACTTTAAATCATTCGTGACCGCTTCTCCGGGCGAGGCACCAAACTTTCTCGCCCGGTTTTCCGTTCGAGCGATTGGGGCTCTCAATATGCTTACGAGTTTGTTGCGTTTTTTGACCTTTCTCGGTTTATCGATGTCGCTGCTGGCCCAGGCACAGGGCGTCCCCCAGAGCGGCGGTGACTTTTCCAATAATCCGGAAGCAAAGAAGTTGCCTACAGGAGTTCTTCTCGTCAAAGGTGCGTGGTCGAGTGCCAGCGATTCGGTGACGCCTCTCCCGGAAGGCGGGCGAGTCGACAAGAACATCTACAACAACCCATATTTTGGTTTCACCTATGCGCTATCGCCGGATTGGGTCGAGAAGTTTAGCGGCCCGCCTCCCTCGGACAGCGGCTATTACGTCCTCGCTCAAATCCGGCCCGCGGAGACCTTCAAGAGGGCTCGCGGCAGTATCTTGCTCGCCGCTCAGGATCTGTTTTTCACGCTTACACCGGCCGGAAACGCCCTTGAGCTGGTCAACTTCGCCAAGGATAAATTGAGCCCGGATTACAAAGTTGAACAACCACCCGCGCTAGTCACCATCGCCGGTCATTCCTTCGTTGGCTTTGCGTACGGTTCGCCCGTGGCGGAACTGCATTGGTACGTCCTGGCGACGCAAATCCGCTGCCATATGGTCCAATTCGTCTTCACCAGCCGCGACGACAAACTTGTGGAAAGTCTCATTCACGAAATGGATAAGATGACCTTGCCGGCAGAGGCCGGTCCCATCTCGGGGCGGGGCGGCGGTGATGTACCTGTATGTATCAAGGATTACGCGAGAGGCGAGAATGTGATCGAGAGGGTGGAGCCGGTTTTTGCCGAGCGCCGATTCAATCCCGTTCCGGTGCGCATCATCATCGACAAAGAAGGCAAGGTGAAGCACGTTCATTTTCTCAGCGCGTTTCCAGATCAGGCAAAAGTTATTTGGGATGCGCTCTCTCAATGGAGGTTCAAGCCCTATCTGCGTGACGGGCATCCCGTCGAAGTGGAAACCGGCATCCTGTTTGGGCGCGCGCCGCGCCTGGCGGCTCAGCCATCTACGAGTGCGGGAACCGAATGATGAAGCAACCTCTTTGTTCAAAAGGATTCTGCCAGGCGGGGCTTCTGCCAACGCTTGCTCTGATGCTTTTTTATTCCACGCGGGCCCTGGCCGCTTCCAGCTTCAGCGGCTCGGTCCGCAATCAGAGCCGCGGAGAACCCTCGGCCGGTGATGACGTGATCCTCCTTCGTCTGGATGCGGAAATGCAAGAAGAAGCCCGCGCGAAGACCGACGAGCGGGGGGCATTCACGCTCAATGTGCAATCTCCTGACAAACCGCACCTCGTCCGCGTGATTCACCAAGGTGTGACTTACGACCGGCAAGTTTCCTCCGCCGCGCCTCTCTCTCTCGAGGTGTTCGATACAGCGCCCCAAGTTCGCGACATCGCCGGGACCATCGAAATCCTACGCACCGGAACGAATGGAAAGCTCCTCCACGTCTCTGACATGGTAGAAATCGTCAACTCTTCCAGCCCGCCACTGACGAAGGCGGGTGAGCGCACCTTCGAGGTCTATCTACCAGCAGCTGCAAAAATCGATTCTGTCCTTGCGGCCGCTCCCGGCAACCCGGCCGAGGTGATTTCCGCGGCCCCTGTGCCCGGAGCGCCGGGACACTTCAACGTGAATTTCCCGCTGCGTCCGGGAGCCACCAAGTTTGCCTTCAACTACGACCTGCCCTACCGTGGCCGCGTCTCTTTCCACACAAAGCATGCCTACCCCCTGCAGCAGTTGGCGGTCATGACTCCGGCGCCCATGGAATTCTCTTCGCGCTCATCCGCTTTCGAGATCCTCAAAACCGGCAACCGCCGCTATCAAGTCCACGCTGCCAACCAATTGAAGGCCGGGGAAGGGCCGGAGTTCGAAGTCTCGGGAACCGGAGCACTTCCACCTCTCAGCGATCAGGCCTCATCCCGTCAGCATTTTCCGTCCCCCGCGTCCCCCAATCCAACGCAGTCTCCTCCGGCCCTTCCGATATTGCCATTATTGGCCAGCACCAATTCGCGATTGAAGCTACAGACTCAGCCAACTTCGCAGTCACTCGTCTTGGGCGGACTGACTTCCATCCTTTTGGCGGCTAGCGCGTTCCTGGTTTGGCGTGGACGTAAAGCACGTACCTTCTCCGCTGCCCAAACAGTTGTTTCACCTACCCATCCAAGGCCACACTCCGCAGCCTGACGAGCAGCGCCTCGTCTTTCATTCCTCCTCGAATCGGAGAGTGATATCCTCTCTCCGTCTTAACACTCCACATTAGGCGGCAGGGAATGGCTAGCTTCCAAGCTCGGCTCTCGGTCTGGATCGTTAAATGGCGTGTTAAACGCCGTCTGAAAGGTGTGCGGGATTACCGTGTCGCGCGTCGGATCCTTCATCCCGATCCGTATAAAGTTCCAGCTGCCGTCCAAATTGCCCCAGCGCCACTCGGTGGCGTCCCCGGCGAACGCCTGGAGGGCCCGTCGCCGGGCAACACCGTGCTGCTTTATCTTCACGGCGGAGGGTATTTCGCCTGTTCGGCGGAAACGCATCGGCCCATCACCGCTTTCTTTGCGCTACAGGGGTTCCGCGTCTTTACTCCGGACTATCGCCTCGCGCCCGAAAATCCGTTTCCCGCCGCCATCGATGACGCCGTTGCCTTTTACCGCGCACTTCTGCGCGCGGGATATCCCCCGGAACGCATCGTCGTTGCCGGTGAGTCTGCTGGCGGCGGCCTTACACTTTCTCTAATGCTCGCCCTGCGCTCCGCCGGTGTCCTGCTACCGGCCGCCGCCGCGCTCTTTTCGCCCTGGACCGATCTCGCCGCTACTGGCGACTCCATTCGAACCAACAGCAATCGCTGCGCCATGTTCCATGGCCCCGGCGTTGCCTTCTCCGCGCGCTACTATCTCGGCGGCGTCGATCCTCGTAACCCTCTCGCGTCGCCTCTCTACGCCGATCTAGCCGGCCTTCCGCCGCTTCTCATCCACGTGGGCGCGGACGAAGTGCTGCGCGATGATTCCACCCGCCTTGCGGAACGCGCGCGGGCCGCCGGCGTCTCTGTTGAACTGAAAATTTGGCCGGTCGTCCCGCATGCCTGGCAACTTGCCCCGCACCTGATTCCCGAAGCTCGCCAATCGCTTCGCGAGAGCGCCGCGTTTTTCCGCGCTCACTCTGCGGCGCAGGAATCGCCCAGAGAAGAGAGAACCGTGTCCCGCGCATGACCGAACCCGCCGCTACTTCCGCAAGTTCTGCTATCGCGAATGTCGACGTCCTCATCGTTGGCGCCGGCTTTTCCGGCCTCTGCATGGGCATCAAGCTCCTCGAAGCCGGAATGAAATCGTTTCTCATCGTCGAAAAGAGCGCGGACATCGGCGGCACCTGGTGGGACAATCGTTACCCTGGGTGTGCCTGCGATATCCCATCTCATCTCTATTCATTTTCCTTCGCTCCATCAACGGAATGGACTCGCATGTATCCCGGCCAGCAGGAAATCCACGACTACCTGAAACGCTGTGTAGATCGCTATGGCCTTGCTCCCTATCTGCGTCTTAAGACTTGCTTTCAAGAAGCGCTTTGGGATGAATCCGAAGGAGTCTGGAACGCAACGGCGGGTGACGGAATGCGCATTCGCGCTCGCGTGCTTGTCTCCGGCATGGGCGCCCTGCACGTGCCGCGTTATCCAAAACTCAAGGGCCTCGACAATTTCAAAGGTCCCGCGTTTCATTCCGCCACCTGGGATCACAGCGTTGACCTGGATGGCAAAAACGTCGCCGTTATCGGCACCGGCGCAAGCGCTATCCAATTCGTCCCGCAAATTGCGCCGCGCGTTGGCAAGCTTTCTCTTTTTCAGCGCACGCCCCCGTGGATCGTCCCTCGCCTCGATTTTGCCATCAGTGAAAAATGGCGGCGCCGCTTCCGTACCATCCCCGCCACCCGCCGGGCCCTGCGCCAATTCCTCTTCTGGCGTCAGGAATTCCGCGTCTTCGGCTTTCTCGGCAATCAGACTTTTCGCAAGATGGTAGAGGCCATTGCTCGCCGCCATCTCGCCCGGAACATTGAAGATCCCAAGATTCGCGCGGCGCTCACGCCCAACTATCAGCTGGGCTGCAAACGCGTCCTCGTTTCCGACGACTACTATCCAACACTCAATCGTTCGAACGTCGAGCTGGTCACCGAAGGAATCTCCGAGGTGTGCCCGCACAGCATCGTCACGCGTGACGGCGTCGAGCGCCCTATCGATGTCCTGATTTATGGCACAGGTTTTCGCGCCACCGAGCCGCTGATCGGCTGCCGCGTGGTGGGGAAGGGCGGCATGGAAATTCACCATGCGTGGGGGAAACGCATGTCTGCCTATCTCGGCGTCACCGTCAGCGGTTTCCCCAATTTTTTCATGCTTCTTGGTCCCAACACTGGACTGGGCCACAATTCCGTGGTGCTCATGATTGAAGCCCAGGTTCGCTACGCGATGAATTGTTTGAAGCTGATGCAACGCAAGAAACAGCCCGTCCTCGAAGTCCTCCCGGAAGTCCAGCAATCGTTCGTGGAAGAAATCTACCGCCGCATGGCCAAAACCGTCTGGCAATCCGGCGGCTGCCAAAGTTGGTATCAAGACCAATCCACCGGCGAAATCACCACCCTCTGGCCCGGCTCCGTAATCTCCTACCTCCGCCGCACGCGTTCCGTCTCTCCCGCCGACTACAAACTAACCTCCTGACGTCCGCGACAATTGGTGGGCGTGCATCAGATTTCGGTTCGTTCGTTTATTAAAGAGTGGGCCATCAGCGTGGGGTTCCGCGATCCCCGGTCAGTTTGCCATTCTTAGAGTGCCGACAGTTAATAGGACAGACGTGTGGTGATGCGCAGTAATTCCACCGAAGAGCGCGCCTTTCGCGATGACTTTTTTCCGCAGAAGATCCTTATATGTCGCATACATTTTCTGGTTGAGGAAAACCAGTTGGATCGCTCGGACATCTTTTTGTGCATAGTTTAGGTCTGGTTCCTTTGGGTCTTCGTTGACGCAGATTGGCTGCGGCAGTTCGATCACCCAATACCTTTCCGGCCTATTTAGCGCATCAGGGGAGGTTTTCCGAGTAATGGTTCCCGTTAGTTCCACCACGGAAGGTTCGTATGAAAGGCAGACCGCTCCAGATGGGTTCGGACCCTGAGCGAGGAGACTGTCTGCAGTCGGAACTCTTGGGAAAGATATGCTCACAAACAAGCAAATCATCCAGGCGATGGTCGGTGGCTTCACGGTTGGGATTCTACGATAATCGCCCGCGAAATTGCGAAACAAAGGGCGCTTGGAATGGAGACATCAGCGCCGAATTCCATTATCTGATAACCGATCCATTTGTCATGGCCGGTCAGCTGTGAGAAAATACTTCAGACGGGACACCATGAGCACATCACTCGGCAAACACGCCACACTCACCAAGCCCGACGATTTCGGGAGTCTGCTGGAAGATGAAGGCATCATCTTCACGACCCTCGACAAGGCCGTAAACTGGGCGCGCAAAAGCTCCATCTGGCCGCTTAGTTTCGGCCTGGCCTGCTGCGCCATCGAGATGATGTCCATGTCTGCCGCGCGCTTCGACGTTGCGCGGTTCGGCTCGGAAGTTTTCCGCCCATCGCCTCGCCAGGCCGATCTGATGATTGTCGCCGGCCGCCTCTCGCAAAAAATGGCTCCCGTCATCCGCCAGCTTTACGATCAAATGCCCGAACCCAAGTGGGTCATCTCCATGGGCGCTTGCGCCACTTCCGGCGGCGTCTTCAACAATTACGCCATCGTCCAGGGCTGCAATCAGGTCATTCCCATCGACGTCTACGTCCCGGGCTGCCCCCCGCGCCCCGAAGCTCTTCTCTACGCCATTCTCCAGCTCCAAAAAAAAATCGACAGTGAAAAGGGCTCCTTCAAGCGCGCCCTGAATCTTTCTTAATCGTTGCGCTAACCGCGTCCCCCGGAATTTATCTGGACTTGGTCGAGAGGTGCAGGCGCTTTCCCTTCCTAATTTTCCTCTGCGCACTCTGCGCCTCTGCGTTTAAACTCTTTATCGCCGCTTTTTGAGAGAAGGGAATCAGCACATGACCCCATCAACCGATCCCGCAAGACAGCTTCTTCGCCACTCTGTAGCCACCGTCGCCTACCGCGGCGCCAAGTCCCTGCGCGACGCTCCGAACCACTTCGGCACCTTCCACGTCGGCGACAAAACTCGCACCCCCGCCCAAATCCTCGCGCACATGGGCGACCTCTTCGACTGGGCCCTTTCCTTCGCCCAGGGCCAGCCGGCCTGGCACGACTCCACACCGCTCCCCTGGAACGCCGAGCTCGACCGTTTCTACGCCGCCCTCAAGAAGTTTGACGACTACCTGGCCTCCTCCGAACCGCTGCACGCCCCTGCCGAAGGCCTTCTTCAAGCTCCCATCGCCGACGCCCTCACCCACATCGGCCAGATCGCCATGCTCCGCCGCCTCGCCGGCTCCCCCGTCAAAGGTGAGAACTATTTCAAGGCCGAAATCACCGCCGGCCACGTCGGCCGCGAGCAATCCGCCCCCCGCCGCGAGTTCGAGTGAACGCCCGGCTTGCCAATCAAATCATTTTGTAGACTGACTACTGTCGTGTTATAACTAACAACATTATGGTTATCTCAGATCGCTTAAAAACTATCCGCGAGCAAAAAGACCTTTCCCAAGGCGACATCGAGGAGCGCACCGGCCTCAAGCGTTGCTACGTCTCGCGCGTCGAAAACGGCCACACCGTCCCGAGCATCGAGACCCTTGAAAAATTGGCCCGCGCCCTCGAAGTTCCTCTCTACCAATTCTTTTACGACGGCGATGCGCCCCCCGAACTTCGGCCCATCCCCCAGGACGCCTCCAACGATAACGGCGACTGGGGCAACTCCGGCGACTCCGCCCGTTTCTTCGAGCGCCTCCGCCAGCTTCTCGGCCGCCTCTCCGAGCACGACCGCAAGCTCATCCTCCACATGACCTCCCGGATGGTCCGCAGAAACCGCTCCTGATTGTTTTTCGGGTGCGGCACTTCGCCAATTTCTAGTTTCTGATTTCTAGTTTCGATTTTTTGCCGCTTTCCCTGTCCTTTTCGTGGCCTGCTGGATTCCAGCACGCAGCGCCAGCCGCATTGATCCGATGGCCTCAGGCAAGAGTAAAAGCAGCGACGTCGCGGCGGGACAAAAGAAGAGAGGCGCTCGGTAACCTCACAAGCGCCTCCGGTACTGCTTCAACGTAAACCGTACCTCACTGGATCACCTCCTTCTCGGCAGGAACGCCGATATCGACAAGAGTGTCGAGTGAGCCGATTATAACGCGGGAATCAGGGAGATGTCAGAGGAAGCCTTTTCTTAACCCTTTGAGTTTGGGCACGCCTCTAGCTCATATAGCGGGAGGACGCAGCGTGTTCCGCCACAGCCCCCCAGCCCTAACGGACAGGGTTATCGTCAGGAAACACCGAGATAGCGTGAGGCTTGTCAGAGGACGCACCCACGACACAGTATAAGTACTAGGACTAAGCCCAACGGGGGCAATCTGTCAGGAGGGTAAGAAATGCGTAAGTCACTGATTTTGTTTGGTTTTATTTTGTTGGCAGTGAGTTCCGTCAAGGCCCAGGAAAACCGGGGATACGAGATTTCTGGCAGCTATCAGTATGTTCGTTTCAACCCAGGCGGAGGCGCCTCCGGCATAAACTGCCATGGCGGCTCGGGCTCGGGCGCGGCTTATCTCAACGCCTCGATTGGTATCGTCGGCGAGTTCGGCGCGTGTAAGGTCACGGGCCTGCCTTCCGGCGCAACCGCTCACGAGATGGATTACCTCTTCGGTCCCAGGGTGTACTTCCATGCTCACGGGCGGGTATATCCGTTCGTCCAGGCGCTCTTCGGCGGCGAACGCTTATCAGCCGGTCTCACCGGTGTAGGCTCGGGGTCGAGCAATGCCTTTGCGACGGCTGTGGGCGGCGGAGCAGACGTGACCCTAACGCGCCACGTGTCCCTGCGTGCTCTTCAGGTCGACTATCTTTACACCCATTTCGGTGGCGCTTCACAGAACAACTTTAGGTTGCAGAGCGGTATCGTGTGGCGCATCGGCAGGTAGTCGAAATCTGAAACACCATAACGGAGAATGGAGCGATAACGGCGGGCTTATGCCCGCTGTTATCGTTTTCGACGCGCCTTTTGCTCGTGTGGCGAAACATTTCGACAGCCCTCGCCGTTATCTCTGGTAGACCCTTTCACCAGGCCCCTTACAACAAGGCCCTTACAACAAACGAGGACCACATGAGTTCCACCAAGAACCCAGGCAGATTCGCAGGCTTGCTGTATCTCCTCACGTCCATCCTGGGCTTCTTCGCCATGATGTATGTTCCCACCAAGTTCATCGTGCACGGAAACGCAGCGGCGACCGCCAGCAACATCGCGGCCAACGAGACCCTCTTTCGCCTCGGCATCGCCGGCGAACTCATCGGCCAGGCCGGTTTTATCTTCGTGGCCCTGGCTTTGTACGAGCTGCTCAAGGGCGTCGACCGGCGGCACGCCTCGCTCATGGTGATATTGCTGGTTGTCCAGATCCCCATAGCCTTTCTGAATGAGCTGAACTACATCGCTGCCCTCATCCTAGTGCGGGGGGCTGACTTCCTATCTATATTTGAAAAGCCGCAGCGGGAGGCTCTGGCTATGCTGTTCCTCAATCTGCATTTTCAAGGATATGTGGTCAACGAAATATTTTGGGGTCTGTGGCTCTTTCCCCTCGCGCTGCTGGTGTATCGGTCGCGATTCCTGCCGCGCTTCCTGGGCGTCTGGCTCGCTCTCGGCGGCTTCGCCTGGGTCATGCTGAGCCTTACGGGCGTCGTCTCGCCGCAGAATTATGACAAGGTGTTTACCTACTCTCAGCCCGCCGCCTTCGGCGAGATAGCGCTCATGCTGTGGCTCATCATCAAAGGCGCCAAGCCGCCAGCGCTGCCCGCCACGGCTCTATCGGCGGCTGACTAGGCGCAGCCAAAAACCGCACCCTGAAAACCTAGGGGTTTGATTTCCTACGGCTCAAACCTGTACTGCTTGAAGAGCCTTTCCACTGCTTTCACAGCGTCGAGATAGACGGCGTTCATGACAAGTCTGAGGCCGAATTCTTCTTTGGAGTTAGGTTGAACGACACCTGGAGGCCGGTCGAAGATTACCTTCGACGCAAGTCTACCCGCCGGAGCGCGGTCACCGAAATCTTCATACTCGGCAACACGACGGCGCATCATTTCCCAATTCCGACCACTCATTTCGGCGAATCGCGCATTCAAACTGGCTAGAATCATTCTTTGAAGATCCTGGCCGCACTGTGTTTTGACGCCAGAAGCGACCGAATACAAGCCAAAAGCCTGCAACTCATAGAATGCCTCGATGTACGAAGTCTCATCCCTAAAATGCAAATCAACCTGCTTGCAGATGTCGTCAAAATTTCTTCTTCCAAAGATCGCCTGGTGATCCTTTACGAGGTAGTGCGCAAAGTCATCGGGTTTAACTATCGTTGTCTTGAAGAACACGGCCTAGCCCGGTTCCTTGCGCGGCTTCGAGGGCTCTCTCGGCAAGAGTTTCGGCGACAATTTGTTGTGACCGCTCGCCTCAAAGAAAAACGTTGCAAACCAAATCTTGAGGCCCGCCTTCACATTTCGCCCTTGATTCAGGGCGCGCAACACGAGCACGCAAAACATAACGACCACTACGAGGACAACCGCCCATCCCACAAGTGCCATCATGGTGCCCTCGCGGGATTACTTTTTCCCTTTAGGGACGTTCCAAGCCTTGGCGTCTACAAGAGCCGTTGACAAAGCGGCGGTGTCTGCGATCGCCGTTGTTGCAGGGCTGGTGTGTACTAGCGTGTGAGTTACGGACACTGTTTTCTTCGGCGCCGGTTTCGCGGCAGCGGCCTGTTCGAGTGCTCCGGCAAGCTGCTTCGCGCGACCAATCTTGCCTTTGATCTTCTCGGTTGTCTTTTCCGTATTCTTAATCAGTTCTTCGAGGAGGTCGGGGATCTTTTCAACACCCTCAACTCGTAGCCAGCGCGGCGCATCGTTGAAGAGCCACTCTTCACGTCGTTCCTCATCGTGAGAGGTATAGTCGCCCTCCCGCGTACAGAGCGCGATGCCCCAGCGGTTGCCAATCTTTGAGTACCCAACGTCACGGCTCCAATACTCTTCGCCCGTGCGTTCATCTGTACCGCCGTGAATTTGGACCCATGTGGGAACGCCTAAGTTCAGGCGCTGGAGAATATAGTCAATAGCAGTGATCGCTCGGCCTAACTCGTCTGAAACGCTGTTTAGGTTCTTTGCGGCGGAGGAAAGCTTCTCAAAAGAAGAAATTACACGCTCAGAGAGCGCGTTGGAATCCGAATCCATGTTCTTCTCCTTAGTTCTACGGTTCTAATTCACATAAGGAATCTCGCCAAATCAGGCGAGGGATCGTCTGGTGCCTAACTTCCGTCAGGCGCGGTTTTTATACCGTCTTCAATCCTAGCAGGAGTATATCACAGTTTTTGGAGAGTCGAATGAATGGCGGGCGGCTGCGCCCCGATTCCGAAAAACGCTTCTGGGTGGCCCATCCCTTGGCGGGTGGCGCAACCTTAACTCGCTAAAATGTTTCGGGTGCCCTACCCTTTCGGCTTTGGTTTATGAAAGGGTGCGGTCTTCTCTCTTGTCCCTTTTCTAATTTCTAGTTTCTAATTTCTATTTTCCTGTATGCATTTGTGAAGCGGACTCGGACTAGCCAGAAAATCAGCAAGACCAACGGAAGTATGGTGAGAATGGAATACAAGGCTGTGTTAAACAAGGCCGGGGATAGATGTTGCCCGAGCCCCACTGCCGAGAGCAATCTCAGCGGCCGGTTTGAGGGTCCCAGGAAAAAAGACCCTGCCGCGATGAATAGCCCATAGCACATGCGCCAGAGATGCCGCGCGAGGCGCTTGGCTCCAAAAACACCGCCGCGCACCAGCATGCGCACGTCCCCAGTGGCTGCAAGCAGGCAGACGGAACCCATGAAAAAGGTCATTCCGACAGGGACTCCGTCTTGTGAGTTCGCTCCGCTACGCAAGACTTTAATACCAATCATCCAGCTGAAGACACCCATCGCCAAGGGAATCAGTAGCGCAACCCAATCAAAACGGCTCGTTTCCCCGTCTCTGCGCCTGGCGGTCAGCCATGCCGTTCCGATCAGATAAAAGGTTAGAATCCCGCCGCCGATGTTACCTGGTTGATGCCTCGTGATGGCAAGGTATACCGCGCCGACGGCCATGGTGAGCATGGACGCGACAAATATCCTTCCCGCCAGCACATGCCGGGGCGAGCCTTTGCGGAAAGACATTGCCGCCGTCCCGGACAGCAACCCCAGGCTCCCAGCGCAAAGATGCACAATCAGTATGGGTGAATAGGCCATTGGCCCTTCTTGGAGATAGATACGTGGATGGGTGCCCCGATGTTTCACCCACCGCCCACGCATCCGTTATTTCGAACGGAGCGATCCGACTTTTTCTTTCCGCTTCGCTCCTGCGAAGCGGTCGGCTTGCGCTTCTTGCACATCACAGCGCGATTTCTCATTTGTCAAAAGTCCACTTCAGGCTTTCTTCAGCAGGCGAGAAATCCAGACCAAAATCACCGCGCCAATAAATGCCACAATGATTGCACCGATGATGCCCCCGCCGGGCCAGATTCCCAAAAGCCCGAAGACCCAGCCCCCCACAATGCCGCCGAGGATGCCGAGAATGATGTCTACCAGAATGCCATACCGGCCGCCTTTCATAACTTTGCCCGCGAGCCAGCCTGCGATCAATCCAACAACAATCCAGGTAAGGAATCCCATGCCTATCCTCCTTGATGTCGCCTGAAGCCGGAAATGCAATTTGAAGTCCCCGGTCGATTGAGAATGTATACCTGCCCCCACCAATCTGCAATGCGCTCTCGAGGTTTATCACTAGGCTTCGTCTGTATCGTATTGAACACTCACAATATCGTTCGGAGGCTTACACTTTCCATGTAGCACGCCGGGGAGCCGTCCAGCCCGGTGGAGACCAAATGGTTTCAGGGTTCGATATTTTCCGCGTCGAAGTCAACGAATTCGCGTGGCAAGAATCCTCGCTGCCTTGGAAGCGCGCTTTGAGAAAGGCCGCGCGCCCCTGCCTTCCTGCCGTTTTCGCAAGCGCCTCACTCCTGCTCTGTATGGTTCCTGCGAGTGCGCTCGCTCCGCAACAAACTGCCGGGCGAGGGATTATTAGCCGCTCCCTCCCGGATGTACCTCTGCCCCATTCAGGCCCGCAGAATTCGGCTCAGCAAACGCCCCCTGCGGAGGGGTCAGCCAGTGTCGCTGGCACCGTGCTGGACGTAAGCGGAGCCGCCGTTTCCGGCGCAAACGTCAGCTTGATCCATGGAGACGGAACACAATTGCTTGCGATGCTGTCCGAAGCGAACCGCGAATTTAATTTTACAAAGATTCCTGCCGGTTCCTACCTCGTGATCGTCAACGCCAAAGGTTTTGCGCCGTTTACATCCGTAGAGTTCGCCGTCGCTGTGGAGCAGGCCTATGAGGTTCCTGACGTCTCATTATCGATTGCGTCGCCAAACATGGAGGTGACGGTCCGTCCCATCGAGCTGATCGCCGCTGAGCAGATAAGGGCTGAAGAGAAGCAGCGCCTGGTCGGCGTCATCCCAAACTTCTTTACAAGCTACATTTTTGACGCCGCCCCGCTCACTTGGAAACAGAAATTCTCGCTCGCTGCACGCAGCGCTTTCGATCCCGTTGCCTTCATCGGCGTCGGCTTCGGTGCCGCCATCGAACAGGCGACGAACGCCTATCCCGGGTACGGGCAAGGCGCCGCGGGATACAGCAAACGTTATGCTGCAACGTTTGTCGACGGACGCAGCAGCGACTTCCTGACGAATGCGCTCTTCCCCGCGCTCCTTCACCAGGACCCGCGCTACTACTACCGGGGCTCCGGCTCCGTTAAGTCTCGCTTCATTCATGCGGTCAGCTCCGTATTTGTCACGCGCAGCGATGGTGGGCGAACCGTGCCCAACTTTTCTTATTTCCTTGGCGACATGTCTGCAGGAGCACTGTCCAATCTGTATTATCCCAAAGCGAATCGGGGGACGAACCTGGTCTTCACCAATGCCGCCGTTGGCCTCGCCGGGCGAGTGGGCATGAATCTATTCCGTGAATTCCTCTCGAAGCGTCTGACGACGAACGTGCCGGGCAATGGGCTCTGAACACTGTGTATGTGCAACTCCCGAGTAAGTCGGATAATCGGAAACTGACGCACTACGCTTTATTCTTCCAAAATTGACCGCTCGCAAACTCTGCGGAATCATACCACTCGTCGTTAAGGCAAGAGAGTCGGCCGGATGCGGCCGTGAAGTCGGTACACCGAAAAATCCCCTCGGTCCACCGTGAAAATCTTCCGGATCCCTTCGCGTTCCGCCACTCGCAGCAGGGCCGCATCGGCCAGATCCATCGGCCGGTTGGCGTACTTGCGCATCAGGTCCCGGATTCGCGGAGCGTCGCCGGTGTCCAGCGCTAGGAGTTGCAGCGCTCCGCGTTCCAGCATCTCCCAAAGAGCTTCTTGTGCGCGTGGCTGCTCGGCCAGCAGGTACATAGCTTCAGTCAGTGGCGGCCAAACCGTAGCCATTGACTCGCGAAAGGTTTCCAGCGCCGCCACGCACCGGGAATGGTATTGGTCATCGGCGTCGACCAACGCCACCAGCGGCCCGGCATCGACGAGGATCAACGGCGTCTCCGGCGCTGCTTAAGGAGTTTGGTAAAACGTCGCCCCGTCTGCACGGACCCCTTCGGATTCCCACCATGGACTACTCCGATCAGGTCTCTCACGCCTTCGTAGGGAGAAGCAGCGGGCTCTTGTCGATCTGCCCATGCTTCGATCGCCTGGCGAACAACCTCCGAAGTTGACAGTTGCTTGCGCCGCGCGATGCGCACGATGCGTTTCCGTGTCTTCTCGTCAAGCCTGAGCGTAAGAGGGGAAGCCATAACGTCACCTCGCTGACCAGTCTACTGTATTACGTTATGTAATACAGAGTCAAGGAAAGACAGCCACGCGAACCTCGCTATCGCGCCGCGGACGTGTCAGTCCGTTGTGGCGCAGGCTGCGCCGCTTCGCTCGGCCGCGTCACGTGGATACCCAGCAGCAGGCTGGAGAAGAGCAGCAGGGCCGCAAGAAAATAGGGGGCGCCGGGGAAGTGGATGGGGATGCCCGGCGAGATGGCGATGGCGAGGACCTGAGTGAACAAGAGGGGGCCGATCATGCCGCTGATGGCGCGGATACTATTGATGGCTCCTTGGAGCTTGCCTTGAGAAGTCGGGTCGACCCTGCGAGACATTAGCGACTGCACGGAGGGGCCGGCGATGCCCCAGAGGCCGAGAAACGGAATGGCGCAGAGAAACATCCAGCCGTGCGGGGCGAAGGCGAAACTCAGGAAGCCCAGGGTGCCGAAGGTCAGGCCGGATACGACGCTGCGCCGTTCGCCGAAGCGACGGACGAAGGGACCGACGAGCGTGCCGGAGACGATGCTCGTGCTGACGCCGACGACAGCAAGGGACAAGCCGACGTCGCCTTTGGTCCAAGCGTATCGATATTGGGTGTAGATGACGAAGACGGCGGGAAGGGATTGCTGGGCGAGGTAGAAGAGCGTCATAACGGTGGCGAGGCCGAAAAGCTGCCGATGCGAACGCAGGAGGGTCAGGGAACCCAGCGGATTGGCCATGTGCCAGGCGGATTTGGAGCGGCGCTCCTTCGGAAGAGACTCGGGGAGAACGAACAAACCGTACGTGGCGTTAGCGAGGCTGAGCGCGGCGGCGGCCCAGAACGGAAAGCGGAGATTGATGTTGCCGAGGAATCCACCCACGGCCGGGCCGATGATGAATCCCATGCCGAAGGAAGCGGCGAGATAGCCGAATTGCTTGGCGCGTTTTTCGGGGGGAGTGACGTCGGTGACGTAAGCGAAGGCGCTGGAAATGTTGGAGGCGGTGATGCCGGAGATGATGCGGCCGACGAGAAGCCATTTGAGCGAGGGCGCGAGGGCCATGAAGATATAGTCAAGGCCGAGGCCGAAACAGGAAATGAGAATGACCGGGCGGCGGCCGAAGCGGTCGGACCAGGCGCCGAGAATTGGGGAAAAAATAAACTGCATCAGCGCCCAGGCAAAGCCGAAATAGCCGGTGATCGCGGCGGCGCGGGCGATGTTGCCGCCTTCGAACTGGATGATGAGGTTGGGTAAAACAGGGGCGATGATGCCGAAAGCCAGAAAATCGAAGAGCACGGTCACGAGAATGAAGGCAAAAGCAGCGCGGCCGGCGCCAGGACGAGAGGAAGACGACGTTGGAGTGGTAGTCGCTTCAGCCATCAGTCGCCCAGTCTGTTAGACCTCGAGAATGACGGGAAGGATCAGCGGCCGTTTGGAGGTTTGCTTGCTAATGTAGCGTTTGAGATCGACGCGAATTTTTTCCTTGATCACCCCCCAGTCGGATTTTTCCTCGGCGTTGGACTCCTCGACCGTTTTCATGATCACCAGCCGCGCCCCGGCGATCAATTCCTGCCCGTTGTCGCTCATCAATCCGCGGCTCACGATTTCCGGGTGCGATTCCATTTTGCCGGTGTGCTTGTCGATGGCGATGATCGGCACGACGATGCCATCCTCGGAAAGATGCTTGCGGTCGCGAATCACCACGTCTTCAATTTCTTCCAGTGAGCCAGAATCCACGCAAACGCGTCCAGCCGTCACCGGATCGAGCCGCCGCGCGCCATCCTCCGTGAATTCCACGGGCCGTCCGTCTTCGACGAGCAAAATTTCGTTCGATACGGAGCCCAGTTGATGTGCCAGCGCGGCGTGCCGGAACAAATGGCGGTACTCCCCGTGCACCGGGATGAAATATTTCGGTTTCACGAGTTGCAGCAAAAGTTTTTGTTCTTCCTGGCTGGCGTGCCCGGAGACGTGAATAGTGCCGGCAGAATTGTCGTAATAAACAAGCGCGCGGCGCCGGAACATGTGGTCCAGCATCCGAAAAATGGATTTTTCGTTTCCGGGGATGATGCGCGCGGAGAGAATCACGCTGTCGTTTTCGTCCACGGAAACGAAGCGGTGATTGTCCACGGCGATCCGGGAAAGCGACGACATCGGTTCCGCCTGGCTGCCGCTGGCCAAAATAATGATGCGCTTGGGGTCGAATCCGCGGATGTCCTGCGGCCGCACCACCATGCCGTCGGGAATGCGCAACAGCTCGAGCGAGTGCGCAATTTCCACGTTGTCGACCATGCTGCGTCCGACGAACGCCACTTTGCGGTTCACCCGCGAAGCGATGTCGATGATCTGCTGAATACGGTGAATGGACGAAGCGAAGCACGACAAAATCACGCGGCGCGGCGCCGAGCGGCACAATTCCTCGATGCGCGGAACGATGGCGCGCTCCGAGGGCGTAAAACCGGGCCGCTCCACATTCGTCGAATCGCTGAACAGCGCCAGCACGCCCTCATTGCCATACCTGGCGAAGGAGTGCAAATCGAACGGCGCGCCCCCCACCGGGGTCTGATCGATTTTGAAATCGCCGGTATGGATCACCACGCCGAGCGGCGTGCGAATCGCCAGCGCGACACAGTCCACGGTGCTGTGCGTGACGGAAATGAATTCGACTTCAAACGGCCCGATCTCCACCATGCGGCTGGGAATCACTTCGCGAAGCGTGGTCGACTCCAGAAGCCCCGCTTCATCCAAGCGTTTTTTTACGAGCGCTAGGGTAAAACGCGTTCCATACACCGGAACGTTTAGATCTTTCAGAATATAGGGCAGCGCGCCGATGTGGTCTTCATGGCCGTGCGTCAACACGATGGCGCGGACATGCGCGCGGTTCTGTTTCAGATAGGTGATGTCGGGAATGACCAGATCGACGCCGAGCAATTCGGATTCCGGGAACATCATGCCCGCGTCGACGACGAGGATGTCGTCTCCGAGACGCAAGGCCATCATGTTCATGCCGAATTCGCCGAGACCGCCGAGGGGGATAGCTGTGAGGGATTGCGAAGACTTGCTCAATGAAGCGTCAGCTCCGGGACGCAAACGAGAATCGTATCATAGGAAGTGACTAGTAACTGGTGACTGGCGATTCGTAAAAAGCGAATCGACTGTGCGTAGCCATTCAACGGCCAGGATCAGTTGAAAAGGCGTGCGCGATGGAAACGAGAATAATGGCGCCAAGCGTGGCAGCCGCCAGCGAGTAGAGAAAGCCGCCGCCAAAAATTCCCAGTTTGATGAAAATCCAACCACCAATGTAGGAACCGATCAAGCCTAGCAAGACGTCACCAATGCAGCCGAAGCCCCGGCCACGCGCAATTTTTCCGGCGAGCCACCCGGCAACCAGGCCGAGGAGGAGCCACGCGACAAAGCCGTGTGATTCGAACCAGACTCTAACCGTCCTTTGTGTAATCTCCTGTGAGGCGAGCATAAGTTCTCCTTTGGGAACAAGGATTGTAACTGAGTTTGCGGTTTAGGCAATCAATTGTGAGCGCGGACAAAGGCTGGTGTTACCGAAGCGCCGGCTGCTGCTGGGTCATGCAGTGGAGCGTGCCGAGTCCCAGGACCAAATCGCGGCAGGCGATGCCAACAACTTCGCGATCGGGGAAAAGAGCTGCAAGAGTGTTTAGAGCGACGCGGTCGTTCGCATCATTGAAGGTGGGCACGATCACGATTTTGTTGGCGACGTAAAAATTCGCGTAGCTTGCGGGAAGCCGCTGCCCGTCGAAAAAGACGGGCGCCGGCATCGGCAGCGTCTCTACGCGCAGGGGCCGGCCGTGCTGGTCCTTCATCGCTTTCAGAAGCGCGAGATTTTCTTGCAACGCGCCAAAGTTTGCATCTTTAGGGTCGTCTTCCACGATCGTTACTACCATGGAAGGACTTACGAAGCGCGCCAGGTCATCGACGTGGCCGTGGGTGTCGTCGCCGGCGATTCCATTTTTCAGCCAAAGGACGTTAGTGACGCCAAAATATTCGCGGAAGACTTGCGCGTAATCTTCCTTGCTGAAACCGGGATTTCTTTCCTGCACTTTGCTAAGGAGACATTCTTCGCTGGTCAGCAGCGTTCCGCGGCCGTTGACATCGATGCTGCCGCCTTCCAGCACAACGCGGCGGCCTTTGTGTTCTGGCTGCCAGACGCGGCGCTTCAACTTTTGATTTGCTTTAGTGACGACGGCGGCGTCTTTCTTGTGATTCGGATATTTGGCCCAGCCGTTGAACGCGAAATGGTTGTAAGCGACTTCACCGGATTCGTTGCGAACGCAGATGGGTCCGGAGTCGCGCATCCAGCCGCGGTCGGTGGGGACGCGGAAGAAATCCACGGCGTCGAGATTGGCTCCAGATTTTTTCAGGATAGTGCGAACGCGCGACTCGGATTCGCGGCTCTCCACCAGCAGAAATACGCGCTCGACCTTCGACAAATGCCGCACCATTTCAGCGAACGCCCACGGGACCGGTGCGAACTTTCCGGGCCAGTCGGTTAGCTCATGCGGCCAGCCGAGCCACGTAGCTTCGTGCGGTTCCCATTCGGCGGGCATGCGGAAGCCGAAGGCGTTCGGCGTTTGAATCGACGGTGACGTTTTCATTGGACGAAAGAATTTAACACAGAGATCACCGAGGACACAGAGATCACAGAGCGGACAAAGAAGAGCGCACTACTTTTTGTCCAGCCAGCGGTTGAGGATGGGTTGGTAGGCGTCGATGCGGCGGTCGCGGAGGAAGGGCCAGTTGCGGCGAGTTTCCTCGCTCTTGGCGGCGTCGCATTCGACGACGAGGATTTCTTCCTTGTCGTTGGAGGCTTCGGAAATGACCTGGCCGAAGGGATCGGCGACGAAAGAATTGCCCCAAAATTCCAAACCGGCGTCACCCTTTTCGGGTTGGCCTTCGAATCCGACGCGATTCACGACGGCGGCGTAGACGCCATTGGCGATGGCGTGGCCGCGCTGAATGGTTTTCCAGGCATCGAGCTGCGCGGCGCCGAATTGAGCCTTCTCGTGGGGGTGCCAGCCGATGCTAGTGGGATAAAAAATCACGTTGGCGCCGCCGAGCGCGGTGACGCGCGAACCTTCGGGATACCACTGGTCCCAGCAAATCTGCACGCCGACGCGGGCGTAGCGAGTGTCGAAATTGGGGAAGCCGAGATCGCCGGGAGTGAAATAAAACTTTTCGTAGTACAGAGGATCGTCGGGGATGTGCATCTTGCGGTATTTTCCGAGAAAAGATCCGTCGGCGTCGAGCACCGCGCAGGCATTGTGATAAACGCCCGGGGCGCGGCGTTCGAATAGAGAAACGACCAGCGCGACTTTCTTTTCTTTGGCGACGTGCGCGAGCTCTTCGGTCGTGGGACCGGGCACCGCTTCGGCGAGGTTGAAAAGTTCGGCGTCTTCGGTGCGACAAAAGTATTCGCCGTGAAAGAGCTCGTGCAATGAAATAATTTGCGCGCCGCGGGCGGCGGCTTCACGGACCTTTTCAATCGCTTTCGCGAGATTCTCTTCCGCGTTCTTCGTGCACTTCATTTGCACGAGTCCGATGATAAATTTGCCGGCCATGAAAAATAGTTTAGCATGAGCCGGAAAGAAAATTATTTGCGTGCGTTTTGTAGTATCTTTTTGCGCAGCGTTTGTAATATCAATCTGCGGGACCGTGCGAGCACGATCGGTTCAAGTAGGAGCCAGCCGTGTGGATTCTGAAAGGCACATTTCTTGGACTGTGGCTTTTTGCGTTCGGCACTCTCGCGTTTCTATACCTTGCCGTTTACCGCAATCTGCGGCCGAACACGGCGGTCGGGTTGTCCGTTCTTGTGAGCTACACAACCTGGAACCCGTTATGGTGGGCCGCATTGCCTGTCGCCATTGTCGCCGGCTGTTTGGTGGCCCGCTCGTGGCCTGGTAACCGTTGGTTCTGGATCTCGTTGATAGTGACATTTCTGTTTCCTGCGGGACTGTTGGCGCTGGTCCTGGGCGTTGTCGCCAAGTCGCGTCACGCGGGATAACGGCTAAGCTGGCTCGCAAGATTTTCAGAAAAGAAATGCGCAGCAATACAGGCTTGATTCTGACTCGAGGAGACGCGATGGCGAAGCAGCGAGAGAAAACTGTGACAGGGAGAGTGCTCCATGATCCAGTGAAAGATAAACTCCGGCCGATGTTTCCTCTGGATTTATCCAAATGCCGCACCGTCGACGAACTGGTCCGCGCCATGGGGGATACGGCATTCACTGGCCGGCAGATCGGCGACGCCGCCGATGTATTTGAAGCGATGGCGCGCGATAAAGAGTGCTTCATTGTCATGACGCTTTCCGGGGCGCTCACGGTCGGGAAGATGGGATTGGTTTTTTGCGATCTCATTGAATCGGGCGTCGTCAAGGCCATCGTATCGACGGGCGCGCTGATGGCGCACGGCTTGGTGGAAGCCACGGGCTACTCGCATTTCCGTTACAACCCCAAGATGGGCGACAGTGAACTTTTCCAAGCAGGGTACAACCGCGTTTACGATTCGCTCGAGCCGGAGACGAATCTCGACCACGTCGAAGAGGTGATGGACCACATCCTCAACGAATGGGAGGCGGAAGAAGTCGCCTGCAGTTGGAAGCTTCACCGCCGCATCGGCGAGTACCTGCACAAGAACGCGCCGGGGCGGGGAATCCTGAAATCCGCTTACGAGCACAACGTTCTCATCTTTGTCCCGGCGTTCAGCGATTCCGAGCTGGGCATTGACTTCGCGCTGCACAAGATCGCCCGGCAGGAAGAAAGGCGCCCGTTGCTGCGCTTCGATCCCTTCGAGGACTTCGAGAAGTTCGCGGACACCATGCTGGCCACGAAGCGCATGGGGATTTTGACGGTGGGCGGCGGCGTCCCGCGCAACTGGTCGCAACAATTCGGCGTGTACGCGGAACTGCTGGCGCGGCGCGGCTACAAGAACATTCCGCTGAAACGCTACAACTACGGCGTGCGTATTTGCCCGGAGCCGGTGCATTGGGGCGGACTCAGCGGTAGCACATACACGGAAGCGGTTTCCTGGGGCAAGTTTGTGCCGCCGGAAGAAGGCGGGCGCTTCGCGGAAGTATTCGATGACGCAACGGTGGCGCTGCCACTCATCGTCAGAGCCGTGCTGGAGAGGATTGGGTACTTTAAGAGAGAGTAGGGACGGGTTCCCGGGCTCCAAGGTCATTTGCAAAAGGAGAACCGAAAATGAAGCGCATCCTGCTGGCAGCTATCCTGGGCGGCTTGACTCTGTTTGTGTGGATGTATGTGGCGCATGACCTGCTCGGGCTCGGTGAAATGGGCGTAGGAGAGATTCCCAACGAAGCTGTTGTGCTTAACGCGATGCGCGGAGCCATTACTGAACCTGGCTTCTACATTTTCCCGGGAGTCGGACTAGGTCCGAAGGCAACCGTGGCGGAGCGAAAGGCCGCCATGCCGGAATATATGAAGAAATACGAGCAATCTCCGCACGGAATCCTCGTCTACCATCCGGCGTCAGGCCCGTTCCAGTTTGGCACGGCGCTAGGCCGCGAATTTGCGCTCAATGTTCTGCAAGCATTGCTTGCGGCGTGGCTTGTCGCGGGTGTTGCGAGCGGACGCGGGTATTCGGCGCGTGTGGGGGTCGTTGTCGTCGCGGGTGTGCTCGCAGCGCTCAGCACCAACGTTGAATATTGGAACTGGTACGGATTTCCAGGGAATTACATCACGGGTTACATGACCACGCAAATTGTGGGGTTTGTGCTGGCTGGTTTTGTCATCGCTGCCCTCGTGAGGAACAGAACAGCGGCTGCGAGTTGATCGATGGCTACGGCAAAATCGAAAACAATCTATGACGTGCACCCGAGCGTTGCAATGGTGCAGAAGTGGTTGGCGGACATGAAGGAAGAAACGGGGCGTTCCATGGAAGAATGGCTCGCGCTCGTCGAGAAGGAAGGGCCGAAGGACGAGAAGTCCAGGCGCGACTGGCTGAAGACCAAGCACAAGATAGGCACCAACAAGGCCTCGTGGATTGCCGAACGCGCGGAACGAAAGGGCTGGGAGGACACGCCGGAGGCGTATTTGAAGGCCGCCGTTCAGTACGTCGAAGAGCAGTATGCGGGTCCGAAAGAAAAGCTGCGGCCGATTTACGACGAACTGCTAACGCTCGGCAAATCGATGGGCGGTGACGTGAAAGCTTGTCCGTGCAAGACGATCGTGCCGCTGTATCGCAATCATGTGTTTGCGCAGATCAAGCCGACAACCAATTCGCGGATCGATCTCGGATTCGCATTGACGCATTACAAAGGGAAATTGCCCAAGCGGCTAATCGACACGGGCGGGCTGGCGAAGAAAGACCGTATCACGCATCGCGTTGAAATTACCGCCGTGGAAGAGATCGACGGCGAAGTGAAGAAGTGGTTGAAGACGGCTTACGGCCTGGACACCTAGGCTTTTCTAGGGTATTTCGAGGCGCGTGCCTGCTCCGGCGTAAAGATAATCATCGCCGAAAGTTTGTCGCAAGCGCAGAAACGCGGGTTCGCCGGTGCAGTGGCCGGGAGCGACTTTATCGAGTTTCCATTTATTCTTGAGCGAGTCGACGAGGCGGTCGATGTCGGGCACGGGTGTCCGCACGAGGTGCAGGCCGCCGAAAACGATGTGCGTGTGCGGGTCTACGGCGCTGGCGGCTTGCAGTATCTCCTCGATGCCAGTGTGCGAGCAGCCATCGACCAGCGTCAGCCCATGCGGTCCTTTGATGGCGAGAGTGAGCTCGGGAAGCTCGAGGGTGCGCGGAATATTGGAAACGGTGTACAGCAGAAAAATGCCCGGAGCGACTTCCGTGAGTTTATCGACGAGGATGAAGTGGCCGATGTCGTAGAGTTTGCCGGAGCGGAGATGTTCGGGATAGGCCGCGTCGAAATAACGCATTTTGGCGGGCAGGGAAGGCTCGGGGCGGTAGAACACCCGAGGAAACTCTGAATCGCCAAAACCGTTGTCGCCATCGGCGGGCACGTAAACGGTGACGTCCGGGTTGATCTTGAGCAGATACTTCAGCCCAGAAGCGTGATCGGCGTGACGGTGAGAAATGACGGCGAAGTCGATCTTGGTAAGGTCAACGTTGAGGGCGTTGACGTTGTGCTCGAAGATTTCCGGGTTGTTGCCGGTATCGAAGAGGATGCGCTTGCCGTCGTGCTCGACGAGGGCGGAAAAGCCCCAGTCTTTGGTGACCGCTTTGTTGTCGGAAAACGCGTCATACAAAATCGTGACGCGATCCTTGGTTTCAGCATGCCCAGAAATTGCAAGCAGAAAAAAAACTGCCGTGAGCCCGAAGAGTCTGCGAATGACTTTCATCGAGAGCCTCCCAGGAGAGATTTAGAAAGCCCGTTAGTCGTCTTCGCCGATGAGGATGGCGGCGCCGAGGACGGTGGTCCAGAGGCCGCGCTTGTCGCCGACGGCGGATTGCGTGACGTTCATGGTGCGGACGATTTTATTGGAGATGCGATAGACCTCTTTTTTCTCGTCGAACGACAAATCCGGGTCGAATTCCACATTTAAAGTTGTCGCGAGCATTTCGGCTGCGAGTTCTTCGGCGTATTCGCCGGCGACTTCCTCGGTTTCACCGAAGGAGTGATGCTCGGACAAATAGCCGTACATGGATTTGTCGCTGGGCAGCGCAAGGCCAATGCTGGCGGCGATGAGGCGATGCGCTTCCTTGGTGGAATTTTCGCTGATTACTGTAAACGCGACTTGCCCAGGCTTGATGTGCTTCAAGCCCTCGCTGCGGGAAATCAATTTGCAGTTGGGAGGAAAAATGGAGGAGACGCGGACGATGTTGCACGCTGCAATGCCTGCGTTCCGCAGGGCGAGCTCGAAGCTCGAAAGTCTTTCGCGATGTTTACCGACGCCTTTGGTGAGGAAGATTTTCTTAGCGACGAACGCCATGGTGCCGGTTTGCCGTGCCTCCGTGTATAGAGTGCGCGCGAAAAATTTCGCCGCTGTGGAAAAGTAACAAGAAGGTATTGCAGTGTCAACGCAATTCCGACCCGGAAAGCGGCAAACGAGAAAGAATTATGAACGCCGAATGACAATTCCGGCGGGCACGAACGTATCATTCACCCGCGACGTGATGGAGCAATTTGCCAAGAGGACTGCAGAGCGCCAGAATTTTTCCGAGGTCTTCGGCGCTGAAGTCAGGGCCCGCGCTGGCCGGATTGGCGCCTTTGCGGCTGACTTGAATGACGCCGATGACCTTGCCATCGAGCAGGATGGGAGCGCTGATCATCTTTTGAATGGCTTCGACGGTTTCGCCGGTGATCTTGATTCCTTCGAAGACGGTGGCGTGCTTCGCGGCGGCAAAGTTGTTCTCGATCTCTGCCCGGCTGTCGCGGGCGGTGCGCGCGGCCAGGGCTGAATTGCTGGAAAGTGGAATAAAACCGACGTTTTTCAAGGCTTGCGGGACGAGAAAGTGGAGATGACGCCAGCGGGAGGAAACGGCGAGAATAGCCACTTCATCGCTGCGAACGCCGAGATTCTTGGCGATTTTCTCGGCTACGGCGGAAAGGGAAACTTGCGGCGAAGCCCCTCGTTCCGTGCCTAGGGCATTGGCGATGCGTTCCATCTCCGAGGCGAGACTCAAAGTTGTACTCATGGCAATGGATAAATGTCGGAACTGAGGCCAAGAGAGGTGTAGGCCTAGCGTATTCCATCCGACAGCTACCATTTTCTGGCAGTCCGGGTGCGGCGGCAAGTAGATTTCGGAGAGGTTGTTCCTGCAAGACGAAGCGGCAAACTTGCATCCCCGGAATCATGTGCCTATACTGATTTTGCCGCGGATTCTTAACGCTCCTCCCGAGTCATTCGGTGCGATCCGGCTTGGACATACGCGGTGGAGAGGGCATGTCTGCGACGGCAACCCGGCCTGATACAAGTTACTTCCTCAGAAAGCTGCATTCTTTTACCGGAATACTTCCCGTTGGGGCATTTTTGGCGGAACATTTCTGGTCCAACAGCTCCGCGCTGGTGAGCGCGGAGAAATACAACGCGACTTCGCAAGAGCTGCAGACCATTCCGTTTCGCTTGATCGTGGAATGGGGGGCGATTTTTCTGCCGATGCTGTTTCACGGCGGCTACGGAATTTATATTTGGCTGCGCGGGAAATCGAACGTGTCGGCGTACCCGTGGGTAGGGAACTGGTTGTACGCGACACAGCGGTACACGGGCCTCATCGCGTTTGCATATATCGGCTGGCATCTTTACACGGAGCGCTGGCTGACGCACGGGCGGTCGACGTACGCGAATGTCGCCGGGGACATGCAAAATCCTTGGTACCTGACGTTTTTCGTGGTGGGCGTGCTCGCTTCTTCCTTTCACCTGGGCGTGGGCATCTGGAATTTCCTTTGCAAGTGGGGGCTGGCGGCGACGGTGAAGGCGCAGCAAGCGGCGGGGAAATTTGGCGCGCTGGTGGGAGTAGCGTTCAGCGTCGTCGGGATTTTGATTGTCATTAGTTTCCGATTCGATTGGCATCCCTTCTCGGCCTACCTGCCAAACAAATGAGACAGCCAAAAATAATCGTTGTGGGCGGTGGATTGGCCGGCCTGATGGCCACCATCCGCGTTGCGGAGGCGGGGATACCGGTGGATTTGTTTTCGATTGTGCCGGTGAAGCGGTCGCATTCGGTTTGCGCGCAGGGCGGAATCAACGCGGCTAAGAATCAAAAGGGAGAAGGCGACACCATCGATAAGCATTTCGATGACACGATCTACGGCGGGGATTTTCTGGCGAATCAGCCGCTGGTGAAACGCATGTGCGAGGCAGCGCCGGGGATCATCGATCTGCTGGACCGCATGGGAGTGATGTTCAACCGCACGCCGGAAGGATTGCTGGACTACCGGCGATTCGGCGGGACGCTGTATCACCGTACGGCGTTCGCGGGAGCGACTACAGGACAGCAACTGCTTTACGCGCTGGACGAGCAGGTGCGGCGGCACGAAGCCGAAGGCAAGGTGAAGAAGTTCGAAGGCGCGACGTTTCTGTCCGCGGTGATCGATGAAGGCGGCGTGTGCCGGGGCATTTGTGCCATGGACTTGCGCACGATGGAGGTGAAAACCTTCGCGGCGGACGCGGTTATCTTTGCCACGGGTGGTAATGGCGCGATCTTCGGTCGGTCGACGAATTCGGTGGTGTGCACGGGTTCGGCGCAGGCCGCGCTTTTTCAGCAGGGCGTGGACTATGCGAACGGCGAATTTATTCAAGTACACCCGACGGCGATCCCCGGTGAAGACAAGCTTCGGCTGATGAGCGAATCGGCGCGCGGCGAGGGCGGCCGCGTGTGGGTGCCGCGCAATCCCGCGGAGAAGCGTCCACCGAGAAGCATTCCTGAGGCGGAACGCTTTTATTTTCTGGAAGAGTGGTATCCGAAGTACGGGAATCTTGTGCCGCGCGACATTGCCACGCGCGCGATTCACCGCATCGTGTATCAGGAAAAATTGGGCGTCGACGGGCAGGCGGCGGTTTATCTGGACGTGACGCATATCCCGCGCGAAACCCTGGACCGCAAGCTCGAAGGGATTTTGGAAATTTACGAAAAGTTTCTGGGGGTTGATCCGCGCGTCGAACCCATGAAAGTTTTTCCGGCGATGCACTACACGATGGGCGGAATCTGGGTGAATGGCGAAGACCAGGCCACCAACGTTGCCGGCATTTATGCGGCGGGCGAATGCGAATACCAGTATCACGGAGCCAACCGGCTGGGCGCGAACTCGCTGGTGTCGTGTATTTTTGGCGGTGGGATTGCCGGACCGGCGGCGGTGAAGTACGCGAAGAATCTTGAAAAGGGAGCTGAGTCCACGCCGTCGGTGGTTTTTGACGCGGAACGGAAGCGTCAGGAAGAAAAGAATCAGAAACTCATCAGCCAGGACGGTTCGGAAAACCCGATCACGATCTGGCGCGAACTGGGAGACTTGATGACGGAGCACGTGACGGTCACGCGCATCAATAAGAACCTGGAGATGGCCGAAGCGAAGACTCGATCCTTGCAGGAGCGCTATAAGAAAATCAACCTCAGCGACCGCACCAAGTGGTCGAACCAGACGCTGAACTTTGCGCGCGAACTGGAAAACATGATTGTGCTGGCGCGAGTGATCACGCTCGGCGCGCTGGCGCGCAATGAATCGCGCGGCGCTCATTACAAGCCGGATTTTCCGGAGCGCGACGACGCCAACTGGCTGAAGACCACGCGCGCGACGTGGGTGAACAACGACATCCAACTGACGTACGAGCCGGTGGACATTTCGTTGATTAAGCCGCGCCCGCGGCGTTACGACGCGGCGAAGTAGCGACGGCAGGCAGGGCGTTCGGGCGTGAAGCGGGTGCTGGTCGAGGGATTATGGCAGAGACAAAACAGGTCATCGTCCGAGTAAAACGACAAGCCGGGCCAAAGGAAGCGGCGCGCTGGGAGGAATTTTCTCTCCGGTGGCGGCCTTCGATGAACGTGATCATTTGCCTGCGCGACATCGCCGAAAATCCCGTCACACGCGACGGGAAGAAAACGACTCCGATCACCTACGATTCGAATTGCCTCGAGGAGATCTGCGGCTCCTGCGCGATGCTGATCAACGGAAAAGCGCGCATGGCGTGTTCGGCGCTGGTGGATCAACTCGAGCAGCCCATTCGCATCGAGCCGATGTCAAAGTTTCCGCTGGTGCGCGATCTGGCGGTCGACCGGCAATTCATGTTTGAAAGTCTCAAGCGCGTGAAGGCTTGGATTCCTATCGACGGCACATACAATCTCGGCGAAGGCCCGCGGGTGTCGCCGGAAATTCAGGAGAAGGGCTATCCGCTTTCGAACTGCATCACTTGCGGGAACTGCCTGGAGGTTTGCCCACAGGTGAACGAACATAATCAGTTTGTGGGCGCGGCGATCATCAGTCAGGTGCGGCTTTTCAACATGCATCCCACGGGAGCGATGAACAAGAGCGAGCGCCTCAGCGCACTGATGGGCCCGGGCGGCATCCAGGAATGTGCCAATGCGCAGAACTGTGTGCATGCGTGCCCCAAGGGCATTCCGCTGACAGAATCCATCGCGGAAGTAAACCGCGACGCGTGGAAACAAGCGCTTCTCGGCTGGCTTGTTGGGTAACCTGTCAGCGAGCATTCTCTTGCCCCGCCACTTGTCAATACCAAGGCCACATATTTGCATGGCGGTTCTCCTTTGCTTGGCGTGAAGGCGGAACGGCAGAAACCCGGTTTCGCTCCGAGAGATATTAAGCCATTGCGCAACGCGGGTGCTCGCAACGAAGCTGCGCTTCGCTCGTACAGATAAAATTAGTGAATGAGGAACACGTATAGGAATGGAAGTCCCTCGGTCCTGGAACCGCCATCACGAGACCCGCAATCAGCCACTCGTACACAGGGATCCATGGAATCCAGTTCGAGCATCAATCCTTCAAATGACAGTTCCGTGCTGACGCGTATGCTGTATCGTCCGTTGATCGTCGCGATGATCCTCGGCGTTGTGAGCTTGTCGTTCCTATTGGCGGGCGTCGGAAGACCTGCGTTCATGTACTACGATGAGGGAGTATATGTTCCCGAAGCCAGGGCCTTTGTCCAAGGGCAGCTTGACGCAGAGACCAAAATGCACAACTTGGCGAGACCCCCTTTCGGGAAAATGCTCATGGCCATCGGCATGAAAGCCGCCGGGGATACCCCATTCGGGTGGCGAGTTGCCTCCGCGGTCTGCGGCGCGCTGACTCTGGTGGCCGTTTATTTTTGGACTCTCCTGCTTTTGCGTGATCCTGGCGTGGCGCTTTTTGCGGCGTGCCTGACGCTCTTCAATAACTTTCTCTTTGTCATGTCGCGGGTCGGCATGATGGATTCATTCCTGGTGTTCTTTCTGATGTGGAGTCTGCTGGCATTCACCGCGGCCATTGGCATGGATCTAGCTGCTCGTAGCCGCAGATTTCTGTTCGTTTGCTCCGGCGTTTTGATGGGGCTCGCCGGGGCTTGTAAGTGGAATGCCATCGACACGCTTGCAGTTCTTGTTTTGGTGAGCTTCGCGCTACTGTGGGTAGCGCGCCGTCCGCCTGCCGGTAACTTCGCGTCTCTTGCCCCGTACGCACGGAACATTCAGCAAATCGGCGTCCCGACACTGCTGCTCGGCTTGGTCGTCGCGCCCATCATTTTTTACAGCCTCACGTACTGGCCCCTCTGCCGGCTCCTCCATGAGCCATTCAACTTTACTGAATTGATGGCCATCCACCGTTACATGTGGTACCTCAGCACGCATTGGGAGACGAATAAGGCCATCACTTCCGCTTGGTACACATGGCCGCTGCATACCAACCCCCAGCGCGCGCTTTCTTATCTGCTAGCCAATCCGGTTGTCGCTTGGGGAGGCCTGGCGGCGTTAATCTTCTGTCTGAAGCGCTTTTGGAGAACCCTGGGCTTGCCCGAGGGATTGGTTGTTCTTCTCTTCGCATCAAACTATCTTCAATGGGCCGTAACGCCCGAAAAAGGCCTTATGTATTACTACTACTATCCGGCGGTGATGATTCTGGGCGTGGCCATCGCTGTCGCTTTGCGCAGCCTGCCGCGCGACGTCTTCGGTGTCCGCATCAGCTTGGTCCTGGTGGTTGCCGCGGCTGCCGTTTTCCTCTGGTGTTATCCACGCATGATGAATTTGGAGGCGCCCTGGGACTGCGCTCTCGGTTGTTGGGACTGAGCGTCATGGAACAGCGGCCTGGACCGCACGATTCACGCGCTGAAATTCCCGCTTTTTCCTCGGTCGATTCCGCTTACAATCTATGTTTCGTACCGCGAGGGGAAAATGTTCCGTGCCGGGCTGTCCGCCGTTTTGTGGGTTTCCGCTTTGAGTCTTGTGGGTCTAGCAGTGTCTGCTGACTCCATTTCGGAAAGGGCGCGCAAACTGCACTTCTCGTCCATTGTCGTGGACACGCACGATGACACGACGCAGCGCTTTCTGGACGGCAAATTTGACCTCGGCGCGCGCAGCTCCGCCGGAAGTATCGACATTCCGCGAATGAAGGAGGGCGGGCTCGGCGCGATCTTCTTTTCCATTTGGATTCCCAGCAAAATCACTGGCCCGGAAGCCGTCAATCGGGCGCTCGTTCAGATTGACGCGGTGCGCGAGCAAGTTCGTAAGCATTCGAACGACATCGTTCTGGCGACGACCGCCTGGGAAATCCGCGAGGCTCGCAAGCAAGGCAAGATCGCCGCGCTCATGGGGGTCGAAGGCGGCCACATGATCAACAGCGATCTCGGCGTGATGCGGTCCTACGCGGCGCTCGGCGTGCGCTATATGACGTTGACGCACACCGGAAACACGGAGTGGGCCGATGCATCCACGGACAAACCCGCGCACAACGGCCTCACCGAATTCGGTAAAGATGTGGTCCGCGAAATGAACCGCCTCGGCGTCATGGTGGACATCTCCCACGTCAGCGACAAAACATTTTACGATGCGTTGGAAATCAGCAAAGCGCCGCTCATTGCTTCGCACTCCTCGTGCCGCGCCATCTGCGATGCACCGCGCAACATGACCGACCAGATGATGAAGGACCTCGCCGCGAAACGCGGCGTCGTGCAGAT
>Ga0210408_10000840_pt1 | contig 34757 bp, 34 predicted proteins | sample IncBWH4MmetaG_FD_155471 | JGI IMG/M metagenome (GOLD analysis project Ga0210408, IMG submission 155471) | Forest soil microbial communities from Barre Woods Harvard Forest LTER site, Petersham, Massachusetts, United States - Inc-BW-H-4-M | ecosystem: Environmental > Terrestrial > Soil >... | reverse complement strand
CATTTATGCCGAGGGCCAACGCCGCTACGTGGAATCGCTCTCGGCCTACGCGCGGCAGTTCCTTGACCAGATGGAGCGGCCCGAAGTCGACGTTATCGAAGGGCTTTCGCCTTCGATTGCCATCGAGCAGAAAACCACCACGCGCTCGCCACGCTCGACCGTCGGCACCATCACGGAAATTTACGATTACCTGCGCGTGATTTACGCCACCGTTGGCGTTCCCCATTGCCCCAACTGCGGCAAGCCCATCACGCGGCAGTCGAGCGAGCAAATTGTCCAATCCATCTTGCATGGGGAAATTTGCAAGTCCGACGATCGCATCATGATCCTCGCGCCCATCGTCCGCGGACGAAAAGGCGCTTTTCGAAAGGAACTCGAAAAATTCGCGGCGGACGGTTACGTCCGCGTGCGCATCAATGGCGAACTTTACCAGCTTGATGAACTGCCGGCCATCGACAAGCGCAAGAACCACACCATCGAAATCGTCATCGACCGCCTGCTCGTCAAGCAAGGCATTGCGGCACGCCTCGAACAATCCATCGCCACCGCGCTCAAACTGGCGAGCGGCCTCGTTACCGTAGGCATCGTCGGCGGCAAAGAACACACTTTCTCTGAAAAACTTGCGTGCCCTGATTGCGGTATCTCCGTGCCGCAACTTGAGCCGCGTTCGTTCAGCTTCAATTCTCCTTACGGCGCTTGCCCGGCCTGCAACGGCCTCGGCTCGAAATACGATTTCGATCCATCCAAAATCATCACCGATTGGACCCGCCCGCTTTTCGATGGCGGCCTTGGTCCAGGCTCCGGCTCCGCGATTCTCAAGCGCACCTTGGAGCTGGGGGCCTACGCACATGGCTTCGATCTCGAAACGCCATTTGAAAAGTTTCCCGCGCGCATCCAGAACATGCTCTTGTACGGCTACCCGCCGTCGAATGGCAGCGCCTCAGGCGAAAATGGATCAGCAGGCAAGAAGTCCAAACCCGAAAAGGGTTTTCGCTTCCCAGGCATCCTGAAGTTTCTCGAGAGAAATTTCGAAGAGTCCAACTCCGATAACTATCGCGAATGGATTACGCAGTACATGTCCGCCACCCAATGCGCTGTTTGCCACGGCAAGCGCCTGCGTCCCGAATCGCTTGCGGTCAAGCTCGGCGGCTTGTCCATCGCGGATTTTACCGCGCTCTCGCTCAGCGCCGGGCGGCCGGCGGTCGACAAAATTCTTGCGCAGCTCAGCGAACGCCAAAAAGAAATCGCGGCGCGCCCGCTGGAAGAAGTGTCCGAGCGTATTGATTTTCTGCTCGCGGTCGGCCTCAGCTATCTCAGCTTGGACCGTTCCGCCGCCACTCTCTCTGGCGGCGAAGCACAGCGCATCCGCCTCGCTACTCAAATCGGTTCGCGCCTGCGCGGCGTTCTATACGTTCTCGACGAGCCCAGCATCGGCTTGCACGCGCGGGACAACGCGCGACTCCTCGGTTCGCTCGAACATCTTCGAAATCTCGGCAACACCGTCCTCGTCGTCGAGCACGATGAGGACACCATCCGCCGCGCCGATTTCGTCGTCGACCTCGGCCCCGGCGCGGGCAACGCCGGGGGCTATTTAGTCGCGCAAGGCAAGCCCGCCGACATCGAAGCTACCGCCGCATCGCTCACCGGCCAATATCTCAGCGGCACAGCGAAAATTTCGGTCCCTGAAAAACGCCGCAGCCCTAACGGCAAAACCATTCAAATCCTCGGCGCGAGCGCGAACAATCTGAAGGACGTGGACATTACGCTGCCTCTTGGCCTGCTTACCGTCGTCACTGGCGTTTCCGGTTCCGGAAAGTCCACACTCGTCAACGACATTCTCTATCGCGCCCTCGCGCAAAAACTTTATCGTTCCTCTGAAGCGCCCGCGGCGCATCGCGAAATTATCGGTGCCGACCAAATCGACAAAGTCATCGAAATCGATCAAGCACCCATCGGCCGCACGCCGCGCTCGAATCCCGCCACTTACACCGGCGTCTTCGCGCCAATCCGCGATCTCTTCGCCATGCTCCCGGAATCGCGCGAACGCGGTTACCGCGCCGGCCGTTTCAGCTTCAACGTGAAGGGCGGACGCTGCGAAGCATGCCAGGGCGACGGCCTCCGCCGCATCGAAATGAATTTTCTCCCAGACGTCTACGTCATGTGCGAGGTCTGCCGCGGCCGCCGCTACAATTCCGAGACACTCGCCGTCCGCTACAAAGGCCACTCCATCAGCGACATATTGAATTTGCCTTCGTCTGACGCGCTGAAACTGCTCGAAAACATTCCGCAGATTCAGCAGAAGCTGGCCACGCTCGTCGAAGTCGGCCTCGGCTACGTCACCCTCGGCCAGTCCGCCACAACTCTTTCCGGAGGCGAAGCGCAGCGTATCAAACTCGCTCGCGAACTTTCCAAGCGCCAAACCGGCCGCACGCTCTACATTCTTGATGAACCGACCACTGGCTTGCACTTCGACGACGTGCGAAAACTTCTCGATGTGTTACAGCGCCTCGTCGATCTCGGCAACACCGTGCTCATCATCGAGCACCACCTCGACGTCATCAAGCAAGCCGACTGGATCATCGACCTCGGGCCCGAAGGCGGCGAAGGCGGCGGCCGCATCGTCGCGCAGGGCCCGCCCGAACTTGTCGCGCGCACCAAAAAGTCCTACACCGGCCAGGTCCTCGCACGTGTCCTCGGCATCTCCAACAACGGTCACCTCAACGGCAATGCAAAGTGATCGTTGCTCTGGAAACTTCCCTCGCTTGGTATTAAGCATCGTGCGCGATAGAGTATCCACTGCTCCATGAGCATCTATTCCATTCAACCGATTACGCTCGGCGCTGTGCACGCGTATCCGCTTGCGTCTCGCAAAAGCAAAGTGAGCATCCGCGACTTTGCGGAGCCGCCGGGCGCGAACAGCTCGCTCACAAGATTTCTCGATTCACTTCCGAATATTCTTGCTGCTGAAGATCTCCGCGAGCTTCTTGGCGCAATACAAACTGCGCGCAGGCAGCGCAAGGCCGTTCTTTGGGGCATCGGCGGCCACGTCATCAAAGTGGGCCTCGGTCCCGTGCTGATCGATTTGATGAAACGTGGCTTCGTCACTGGAATCGCGATGAACGGTGCCGCGCTGATTCACGATTTTGAGATTGCTCTCGCCGGAAACACTTCCGAAGACGTCGAAGCAGGTCTCGGCGCTGGACAGTTCGGCATGGCCGAAGAAACCGGCAAATATCTCAATGAAATCGCCAAGCTCGCTCAGCGCATTCGAATCGGTTACGGCGAGGCCGCCGGACAATTTCTTTCGAGTGGGATCATCGACGTCAAGCACGCGAATTTCAGCGTCCTGGTGGCTGCCTATAAGCATCAAATCCCGGTGACCATTCATCTGGCTATCGGCACGGATATCCCGCACATGCATCCCGTCGCCGCCGGCGCCGCGCTCGGCGATGCCACGTATCGCGACTTTCGTTTGTTCTGCACGCTGGTGCAGCAGATGCACCCGGGCGGCGTGTATCTCAACTGGGGCTCGGCCGTCCTTCTGCCGGAGATTTTTCTCAAGGCGGTTTCCGTGGTCCGCAATCTCGGTGTCCGGCTGCGGCCCATTACTACTGCGAACTTCGACTTTATCCAGCACTACCGCCCGTTGCAGAATGTAGTGAAGCGTCCCACTGCTTCCGGCCCCAACGAGCGCGGTCCGCAATCGCACGGCTACGCTCTCACCGGCCACCACGAGCTGCTCTTGCCGCTTGTAGCCGCCGCGCTTGCAGCCGGCTGGCCCAAGAAACGCGGCGATCGAAAACGATGAGCCTCTTTGACGACAACCCGCTGAAGCCGCCGGACGAAAATCTTCCGGCCAGTCCTTCGTCTGACCGGCCGGCGGAACCGGCCTCTTCACAGCCATTTGCTCGGCCGCTCATTGCTCAGCCTCTGGGGGGCGACCCTCTCTCGTACATTGTTGCGGGCCCCGCGGCCTCGCCACCGCCGCCCAATTTGCCGGAAGACCTGCGCATCTCGTGGTCCTGGCTGCACCTGCTTGTTTTTGGAGTCTTTGTCGTCGCCAGCCTGGTTACGCTGCAGCTCGCCGTTTTCTTTTATTTTTCGGTGGACCGGCACCTTTCGCAAAAACAGCTCAAGCATCTTTTCGAGTCCGATCCGAGGCTCATCATCGGCATGAATGTCCTGTGGTTCGCGCTGATCCTGTTTTTTCTTTACATTACGCTGGCGGTACTGCGCGATTCGCCTTTCTGGCTTTCACTGGGCTGGAAGAAACTCAAATCCGCTCCCGGTGAAGGCAAAGGGCGTCCGTGGATGTATTTCCTGAGCGGGTGCGGCTTGTCCATCTTCGTTGCCCTCGCCAGCTCGCGCGTCAAGGACGTCGAAAACGCGCCCATCCAAGAGTTCTTGAAAAACCGAACAGGGGCGATGTTGCTCATGGCCATGGCCGTATTTGTCGCGCCGCTGGTGGAGGAAACCGTCTATCGCGGCTACCTGTACCCGGTGCTGGCTCGTATTACCTCGGCAGTTCTGCAGTTCTTCGGCATGGAGTTTTCCAGCGCCACGCGCACAGGCGTGTTCACCAGCATCTTTATGACTGGCGCGCTCTTTGGACTCATGCACGCGCCTCAGCTCGGTTATACCTGGGGTCTCGTCGGCTTGCTTACTTTCGTCGGCGTCATTTTTACTTTCGCGCGCGCCTGGACCGGCACGGTGGTGGCCAGTTTCCTTCTGCACCTCGGCTACAATTCCATGATTGCGTTTACTTCCATCATTGCTACGAAGGGTTTCACGCACATGCCTCCCGGCCACTGAACCACGCCTGCTGCGATTCGTGTTCTTCCACCGGCTTCGCTACAATTGGATTTGGTGAGGACATCGAACGCATGTATGTAGCCCAACCCATCGCCTGGACGGATCACGGAGTCATCATCCTCGACCAGCGGCGGCTTCCCGCCGAAGAAATCTCCTACACTTACACCGACTACCGCGAAGTCGCCAAAGCCATCCGCGAAATGGTCATTCGCGGGGCTCCGGCGATCGGCGTGGCTGCCGCGATGGGTGCGGCGCTCGGCGTTCTGCATTCTCCGGCGAAATCCGTGGAAGCGCTCCGTGCTGAATTCGCGGAGATATGCGACGCGCTTGCAAAAACGCGGCCCACTGCCGTGGATCTTTTCTGGGCGCTGGAGCGCATGAAGCGGCGACTCGCCGAATTGATATCGGAGACGGCAGACCTTGGGAAGATTCGGCAGGGAATGGTCGAGGAAGCCCGGCAAATTCATCTCGAGAAAAAAGCTACGGACGAAGCCATCGGGCGGTTTGGGGCGGAATTCATGCCGCGCGAGGGGCAAGTCATGACGCAATGCAACGCCGGTGCGTTGGCAACTGCCGGCATTGGTAGCGCTCTTGGCGTGATTCGCGTTGCGTTCGAACAGGGCAAGAAGATACACGTGCTGGTGCCGGAAACGCGGCCGTATTTGCAAGGCGCGCGGCTCACCGCCTGGGAGCTGCACAAAGGCGGCATCCCGCTGACGCTTATCACCGACAATATGGTGGGTCACTTTTTGAAATCAGGAAAAGTTGGCGCGATCGTCACCGGCGCGGATCGCATCGCCGCCAACGGCGACACGGCCAACAAAATCGGCACGTACCAAATCGCCGTGCTCGCGAAAGAAAACAACGTGCCTTTCTATGTCGCTGCGCCGGTTTCTACTTTTGATTTGTCGATTCCAGATGGAGAGAGCATTCCCATCGAGGAGCGTTCGGCGGCCGAAGTCACGCATTTTCAAGGTGTTCGAATCGCTCCCGACGTACATGCCGCACATCCGGCGTTCGACGTCACACCCGCGCGCTACATCGCAGCGATCTTCACCGAGCGCGGCGTGGCGCGCGCGCCTTACAGCGATGCGCTCCGCTCCCTCGCCTCGGCGACTTCCCCAGCCCTTATTGCTCGTTGACGATTGCGAAATGGCGCGACCGCGCGGCCATCAGTTCTGAATCCCCATTTGCGTCAGAAAATAGGCGTAGTCAAACGCCGCCTCGTGCAGGCGGTCGTAGCGTCCGGAGGCGCCGCCGTGGCCGGCGGGATCCATGTTGGTTTTCAGGATGATCGTATTGCGATCCGTGCGAAGGGCGCGCATCTTGGCGACGTACTTGGCGGGCTCCCAGTACATCACCTGGCTGTCATTGAAGGAGGTCCGCACCAGCATGTTGGGGTAGGTCTTGGCTTGAATGTTGTCGTACGGCGAATAGGTAATCATGTAATCGAAAGCCGGCTTTTCCTTGGGATTGCCCCACTCCTCGAATTCGGCGACGGTCAGGGGCAGAGATTCATCCAACATGGTGTTCATGACGTCCACGAAGGGAACGCCGACGAGCGCGGCGTGAAACAAATCCGGCCGCATGTTCAGAACCGCGCCCATCAGCAGGCCGCCGGCGCTTCGGCCCTCAATGACCAGCCGGTCCTTCGAGCCGTAGCCCTGCGCCACGAGATACTCGGCTGAAGCGATGAAGTCCGTGAAAGTATTTTTCTTGTGCATCATGCGGCCGTCGTCGTGCCAGGCCTTGCCCATTTCGCCGCCGCCGCGAATGTGCGCCACCGCGGCCACCACGCCGCGATCAACCATGCTGAAAAGATCAGAGTTGAAGCCGATGTCATAGGGATAACCGTAAGAGCCGTAGCCCGTGAGATAGAGTGGCCCTTTGCCATCGAGCTTTGCGCCCTTCAGGTGCACGACGGAAATGGGGACCTTCACTCCGTCGGAAGCGGTAGCATAAATCCGCTCGACCTGATAGCGCGTGCGATCATAGCCGCCGGGAACTTCTTTCTGCTTCAGCAGGGTGGATTTGCCGCTGGCCATGTCGTATTCGAACACCGAGCGGGGGGTAATGAAGGACTGGTAGCCATAGCGGAATTTGCTGGTGTCGTATTCCTTGTTGACGTAGCCGTAGCTCGCGTAGGCCGGCTCGGGAAACTCGATGCGGCGCGAGTCCCCGCTACGGAGATCGGTAACGCGGATTTGCGGCAAGCCATTTTCGCGCTCGCTCAAGACATAGTAGTTCTTGAAGAAGTCGATGTCTTCCAGCATGACGTTGGCGCGATGCGGAACGACTTCCTGCCAATTCTGGGTGCGCGGATCGGCCACCGGGGCGCGCACCAAGCGGAAATTCCGCCCGATGTCGTTGACGCGGATGTAGAAATAGTCTCCGTTGTGGTCCGGGTAGTATTCCACGTCCTGCTTGCGCGGCTGCATCACCTTCCACTCAGCCGCTGGTTCGCCGGCGGGAAGGTAGCGAACCTCGCTCGTGGTGTGGCTTGCGGAGAACAGCAGAATGTAAGCTTTGCTGCGGGTTTTCGCCGCGAACACGTCGAATTTTTCATCTTTTTCTTCGTAGGCGAGTTTGTCGGAGCCGGTCGTTCCCACGGTGTGGCGATACGCCTGATATTGGCGCTTGGTAGTTTCATCTTCGACGGTATAAAAGATGGTCTTGTTATCGTTGGCCCAAGCCACGGAGCCGACTCTCTCGGCGTGGTCCGGCAGAAGTTTCCCCGTGCGCAGATCTTTCACCGCCAGCGTATATTGGCGGAAGCCGGTGTTGTCCGTGGTATACGCGAGCAGATTGCCGTCATCGCTTACGCCGTACTCGCCCAACGACATGAACTTCTGACCTTTGGCCAGTTCGTTCACGTCCAGAAGAACTTCTTCGGGCCCCTCCAAGGAGCCCTTCTTCCGGCAATGAATCTGGTATTGCTTCCCCGCTTCGGTCCGCGAATAGTAGAAGTAGTCTCCTTCTTTATAAGGGACCTCGACGTCGGTTTCCTTGATGCGGCTGAGCATTTCGTCGTACAGCTTTTTTTGTAATGCTTCGGTGGGCTTCATTAGCGCATCGGTGTAGGCGTTCTCGGCCTTCAGATAAGCGGCCACGTCGGGATTCTTTTTGTCGCGCAGCCAAAAGTAGTTGTCGACCATGGTGTGGCCGTTGATCTCGGTGGTCTTCGGAACTTTTTTCGCCAATGGTGGCGCCGGAAGCGGAGAGGAAGTGTCGTCCGCCGCCCGCACGAATACGGAGGCGACGGCCAGGGAAGCGAGAACCAGCAAAACGAGTTGCGCATGCCGCAAAGAAGGTTTCTTCATCGGGATTCCCCTCAGATGTGTCGAAAACAGACACATTCTATACCAACCATCGTCTACCAGCGATGGCCTTGCCCGGCCAAACCTGCATCATCGCTCAAAGGCCCCTTCTTCAGACAGGCAGTTTAGGCAGGATGGAGCGCGAAGACGATCCGCTCGCGCCGGCTGAAGGACGCGAAAAACCCCAGCAACTGTTTCCACGGGAAATATTTTTTGTTGAGCAACTGCGTTCCGCGGGCAGCCTCTTCGCCGCTGACTATTTCGGCCCGTGCTTCCACCCATTCGCCCAGCACATTGCCGCGCATGTCACACGGCGCAATCTTGACGCGGGGATTATTTCGCACGCGTTTCACTTTTCCTGAGACACCGATGGTGTAGAGATACAGTTTGGCGCCGCTCGAAGCGAGATTCGTCGCCGGGTCCGCTGCAAACCATACCGGGGTCTTTACGCCATCGCCGCTCTTCTTGAACGTTTCGAGGTTCAGATACTTGTGTCCGTCAAATTGCGCGAATCCCATCGCATCGCTCCTCCCACTTCGATGCGCGTCATTTTACACGGGTCACAAACACAAAGGGCAGGCCATTTGCCGGCCCGCCCTTTGGAGAGCGGCAGCGCATCTGCCGCTTTTTCGATCCATCGCCTGACGCAAATTGTGCGCGGCGGAAAACGAAACGTTCGCCGCCTACTTCGCCCGAGCGTATGTTATGTCCTCGGTAAAAGCGTCCTTCTGGTCTTTGCGGAACTTCCAGGTGGCCCTGAGATGATCGTTGTCGATGAATGTGACCACCGCGTGATACACGTGGCCGTCATCGGGGCTCTTCAGATTGGAGACGCTCACCAGATCGAACGTGATGGTTTTGGTCTCCGGCGCATACGATCCCTTCATGGTCGGCTGGTTGCCGGCCACGCAGTAGTGCGTCAACTTCAGTTGATCGCCGTCGAGGAAATACAGAGTAGTCATTTCCGCCGGTTTGCCGTTCTCCAACAAGCGGAATTTCTCGATCAATGCGGTGCCCCCGGCAGTCAATTCCATGTCCAGCGTCGCCTTTTGTGTGTTCGTCTTGACCGACTCCCAGTGCCCTGCAAGCGACTTCAGCTTCTCAAACGCTTCCGCTCCGCCGCCGGGTGCCGCATTCGACTTTAGCGCCAGGATCGCCATGCTCAACACCAATACCGCGGGAACTTTCCAAGTGGTTCGCATTCCTGATTCTCCTTTCCGTCCGACCGTCAGTCAGACACAAGAGTGATGCTTCAAGAGCCGGCGCTCACGCATACGAGGCGCATCATTTTGCATTTTTGTCGGCTTGTAGCACGCCGAACAAATTTCCTTCGGTGTCCTGGCAATAGGCATAGTAGCCGACTCCGGGAATGTGGGCCTTCGGCTGTACCAGCTTTCCGCCGGCGCGTTTCGCCGCCTCGACTGCGGAGTCGACAGAATCGACGCCGATTGTGTTGGTGGTTGTCTTTACCTCGGTATTCTTCATGAGGCCGCCGTTGATTCCCGCCGTTCCCTCCGCTCCGGTGTTCACCAGCCAATACTCGGTCGGCCCCGGCCACTTCTCAATTTTCCAGCCGAACACTTTTTGATAGAACTTCGAGGCACGCTCCGGATCGCTTGCGGGTATTTCAAAATGGATGACTCGAGACACAGTTTTCCTCCTGATTTGAACGAACGAAGTCTTTGTCTTCCGTACTGAATTGTCTAGCGCGTCGCCGGAGCCGGCGCCGCACCGTAGCGCTGCGTAGCGTAGCCCACGATCATCCCGACGATACTGCCGGGCAGGATGATTTCGAGGTAGTAGCCGTGCTGCATGTAGGCGACTAGAAACGCGAGCACGAATCCCACCGCCAGGCCAAACAGAACGCCGAGCGGCACGGAATTCACTTTGCGCGCAAAAATGCCCGCGGCCACTCCGGCGATCAACCCCTTGATCGTCGAACCAAAAATGATTCCCACCAATTGCGCCCGCACGGCAGGCGTGAACCAGGCCGTCCCGCCGTCGATCGCGCCCAGCACGGCCCCGATCAGAAGTCCCAGCAGCACTTTGTTCATCCCATTCCTCCGTCGCGATTTGTCTCCCTACTGAGCCTTACAACGAAAACAAAAATTCCTTTACGGCTATCTGTGCATGAATAGCAGAATTAGGATGCGCATCACCAAGTAGGCTGCAATCAACAAGATAAAGAAGCGATAGCGCCGATAAAAGCGTATTGCTTTCTCAAAGATGTTTTCCCGGTGGGCATCAACGGGAAGCCCATCGAGGTAGCGCGAGACGTCCAGAGCCATCTCTGGAACGCTGGGATAGCGGTCTGACGGAGCCGCCGCCGTGGACTTCGAGCAGATAGCCAACAGCGATTTATCGAGACCGCGTCCAGCCGAGCCCGAAGCGATTTCCGGATGGCCGCTGAGCAGAAAGCGCAGCAGCGCACCGAGGGAATAGATATCGCTGCGCGCGTCCAAGTGTTCCACGTCGCCGCGCGTCTGTTCCGGCGACATGTATCCGGGCGTGCCCATGACCGTGCCGTGTCCGGTGACGACAGAAAGTTCCGTGGCATCGCCAGCGGCGGCAGGTGGCTTTGGATTGGTGACGACCGTCGCTTCCGGGGCAGCGTTGCCGCCGTCGGAAGCTACCGTGCGCAAAACTTTGGCGAGGCCCCAGTCCAGCACCAAGACTTCGCCAAACGGACCAATCATGATATTCGCGGGTTTTAGATCGCGATGCAGCACGCCGCGGGCGTGCGCGAAGGCCACGGCGTCACAAATGCGGAGGAAAATCCGCAAGCGGTCCGGGACGGATGCGACCGACTCGATATATTGGTCGAGCCGTCTGCCCTCGACGAATTTCATTGTGTAGAAAACGCGGCCGTCCGCGAGGGTTCCAACGTCGTGGACCGGCACGATGCCGGGATGCTCGAGCGCCGCGAGCACGCGGGCCTCGCGAATCAGACGGCTGGCGAGCTCGCCGTCCGTTTCCGGAATATCCAGTACTTTCAGGGCCACGCGCCGCTGGAGATTGCCGTCTTCCGCGACGTATACAACCCCCATGCCACCGCGCGCAATGCGATCCAGCAAACGGTAGCGGGTGCCGGAAAGATCGGGCGACTCCGCGCCGCCACGCAATCTTTCCAGCGCGCGGTTGGAAAGAAATTTCATTTTGCATCCCAGCCGAACGCGGCCCGCGCCTCGCGGTGAAATTCCTCCTCGCTGCCGCAGAGTTCGCGGAGGCGGTCGAGGGCGATCTTCCGAAACTCACGGCGCGCCCAGGCTAGCGCATTGGTCACGTCGCTCAGGGAGATTCCGTAGTCTTTCGAAAGTTGCTCGTAAGAACTTTTCTCGTCGCCTTCGAGGTCGTACGATTCGAAAAGGTGAAAGGTGCGCGCGCGTTCGCGAAGCTCGCACAGTTTTCGCAGGTCCTCCACAGCCAGCGCGAAAAGGCTGCGCACCCACTCTTTTTCGAAGAACTCTTCGAGGGATTCCGGCGAGGCAATTTTTGCCGGATCGATGGCGGTGGCACCTAGCTCTTCTTCGGCGGCGGCAAAATCCAGAGCGACGTGCGGGATGCTTCCGCCGCGCTTCTGCCGCCACCCGGCCTTGTCTTCGTTCATGACAAAGCTGTCCACGCAAACGCGCAGGTAGGTCCGTAGCCGGCTCTTTTGCGCATCAAATTTTTCGAGCAGCTCCCGTTCGAGCAGTTCCGCAAAAAATCCCTGGGTGAGATCCTGAGCTTCCTCGGCCGGGCGCTTCCACCGCCAGCGCACATATTTATAGATGGGCTTCCAGTAAGCCGCGCAGAGCGCCTCCATTGCCTGCTCGCGCTCCTCGGCGTCGATGCTGCGCACTGCCTCGAGCACAGAACGGCGCGTGGGTGGGAAGCGGTCTCCACCGGAAGGGAAGTTTACTTCGCTCATGCCACTAGTTCTCACCCGTTGGATTGTGCACTTCGAGAGGAGTCTATGCAGGAAGGTTGAAAGTGACAAGCGGCCATTTTTCGAGTCGTTTATTCGTGCCGGAGCGCCTCCGGCCCGGATTGTTTCGCGATGTTTTCATGGTGGGGTGCACTGAAGGGAAATTCCGGATCGATGGAGCAGTCATGAAACAATTGTTCGGCCAAAACGAGGGAAGCCGGAGATTGGGGCTCCGGCTTCCGGTCCGCTGAGTTGCCATTGGGCTGCGAGCACGTCACGGCCTGGCGGGGGACAAGCGGGCAACCAGCGTAATTTCGCCTTTCGTCTCGATGCGTGCCACATGCGCCATTTCCTTTTCTTTCGGCGACTTCAAGAGCTGTCTACCGCGGATGGATCCCGCCGTCCAGACCTGCGAGAGGAAATAGCGGTTGTCATAGCGGTTGAAGACCAGCTTCGATTGGGATTGCAGCTCTCTTGCCTGGGCTGGGTTGGTGACCACGAAGGCTGCCGCACGCGCGTCCCGGCAGTTCATCAAAAGCACCGCCGAATTCTGTTCCAATTTCTGGACGCGATACTCACCGGCCGGAAGCGTAGTGTTGCCCGCCGTGAAGGCAAAGGGAATGTTCACCACCATGGGTTCCTGGGCGCGGGCAACTTGAGTCGCCGCCATGCTCGAGAGCGCCAGTAAGCCTGCCAACAGAATCGATTGCTTTTTCATGGGATCCTCTCTTTCTTTTGTCAGGGCGGTGGGAGCCGGCCTGTTTGTTTTTTGCTCCTGGCGCCCCTGAAGCGTCATGAGATGCTGCGCACTTTCGCGCGTTCCCCGCGGCAGCGCAATGCACTACGGATGAACTGAAAGGCGACTGTATGTGAACAACGAACACCACAGAAATACGAGACTTAATCGAGAAGCGCTGCCCTCATCGCGGTTTTTCTAGGGAGTGTTATAGTCGTCAGTGGCAGGAGGAATCTCATGTCGTCTCCGGGCCGCTCCTCTAGCATTGTACGGTTTGGTGACTTCGAAGTGGATCTCCGCGCAGGAGAACTTCACAGAGCAGGCCACAAAATCAAGCTGCAAACCCAACCGTTTCATGCTCTTGCCCTGCTGATGGAGCGCCCAGGTGAGGTCGTCACGCGCGAGGAGTTCGAGAAGAGACTTTGGCCTGGAGACACTTTTGTGGATTTCGACCACAGCCTCAACACGGCCATTAAGAAGTTGCGCCTGGCTTTAGGCGACGACAAAAATAAGCCGCGTTTCGTGGAAACCCTCCCGAAGCGCGGGTACCGGTTCATCGGCAAGCTGGAGTACACTGCGCCGCCCTTGCCCGCGAAGACTCTTGCTCCATCTTCTGGTATAGGCCAACTCGCAAAGCTTCGCGCAGATGGCCAGCTTTCTTTCGTGCTGGTATCCGTCGATGAGGAAGCTGCCGCGGAACGAGAAAAGCTTGATGCGGCGAATGACGACGTGGGGCTATCTCTGTTGATTGCTTCACAAAAACTGCTGATGGTGCCCAGCGGAACGCAGGTGAGAATCCTGGAGGTTCGACAACCGCAGTCGTGCTGTCAGGTGCGAATTCTGGAAGGCGAGCACTATGGAAAGGCGGCTTTGGTGCCGCTCAAGCAACTTGCAGAATTGTGTTAGTCCATTGTGAATTCATGGGCGCAGGCCGTGGCATCGGCCAGTCGCGCACGCTCCAAGGTCGTGCGCGGAACGTATCTAGCCCTGGTGGCGGATGCGTTCGGCGAGAGTGCGGGCCCGCTGGCGGGCGATGTCGACGAACCGGGAATCCCCGGCGATCTGGTCGAGCATGGGCAGGACGCGCTGAGGTTCCGGCAAAAGGCTGCGATTCAAGTCCGATTCAAATTGCAGCAAGGCGTCGTTGATGCCGAGTCGGTCGTATTTCATGCGCCGGGAGATCAGATCCACATGTTCCTGCTGGCGGGCAAGCCCCTCAAAAATCTGCAAAAGCTGTGACGCCGCCGAATTCAAAGTGTAGTTAAATTTTGCCTCGTGGACTTCGGCGCCGGATTCCCAGCGAAAGGTCTTCTCGCCCAGATTCGCGATCTTGCGGTGCACATCCAGGTCCTGTGCCTGGAAATGTTTAAGTTGCGCTGCCAAGTCAAACATCTTCGCGCGCCATGCCGCGCTCACCTGAAATGGCAACGAGCCGGCATCCTCATCCAACTGTCGGATTTCATAAGCGGCGGTATCCGAATCTTCCCGTACGCTAATCTCGATAAATTCCGGCGAGCTTCCCTTGAAGACGCGCCGAAAAGTCAGCTTGGCGCCCGAAGGAGCGGGGGCGGCAAGCACCGCGCTCGCGACCAGGCAGGCTGTGGCAGTCAGCAAGCAGAGACGGAGGAGAGAAGTCTTCATGGTCCATTGTGACCGCAAAGCGGTCATCGCGTCGATACGATGCGCGGCAACCCGGCGTGCGTTGTGCCACCGCGCGGTCGAATTTCATCCGGCAAGGCGATGGATCCCACTGCGGCGCGCAGCGCGCGGGGCCTCCTGGATGAGAGCTGATCCGGCAACCCAAACCGCCGCCGCGTTCGTTCCGCCTGCAAATGGCAAAGCGCCACCGCCAAAGCATCGGCAGCATCCGACGGCTCCGGTGTTTCGTCCATGGAGAGCAGGGCACGCACCATCAACTGCATTTGCCGCTTGTCGGCATGGCCGTGCCCGGCGACGGAAGCCTTCACTTCGCGCGGCGCGTAGCTATAAACCACCACGCCGTGCTGCGCCGCAGCCAGCAAAATCACCCCGCGCATTTCCGCCAGACGCAGCGCCGTTCGCATATTCAAAGCGGTGAACACGCTTTCCACGGCCATGGCATCGGGGGAAAACTCTTCAATCAGCCCACACACGCGCGCATGCACATCCTGAAGCGCCGCGCCCGCGCATTCCTTCTGGCGTTTCGCCGCCACTTTCAGCGCGCCATAATGAAGCATGCGGCAGCGCCGCCCGTCGCTTTCGACGATCCCGTAGCCGGTCGGCCCCGTTGCCGCCGGGTCCAACCCCAGAACGCGCATCCATCCATTTTTTCCGTTCTGCCTGCCCGATGGAATCGTCCCACTCATCGTCCCAAGTCTACGGCCTTCCGCGCATCCCTGCCAGCGCTTTGTAGGACGAGTGTCAGATAAAAACCAGCGGCCAAAAAAAAACGGCCAGCCTGAACCGCGGACTGGCCGCAAAACGAACTACCGAGCGGATTAGTTGGCGCCGACGGCCGCCTGGATTTCCGATTCGTCGATGTCGAAGTTGGCATAGACGTGTTGCACGTCGTCGTGTTCTTCGAGCGCTTCGACCAGCCGAACCATTTGCGTGGCCTGCGGGCCCGTCAGCTTGATGTAGTTCTGCGGGACCATGCCGATTTCCGCCGAGGCCGGGGTTATTCCCGCCTTGGTCAGCGCTTCCTTCACCTTTTCGAGCGCGTCGGGCGGCGTCACGATGTACCAGGCCGAGCCATCGTCCTTCAGGTCTTCGGCGCCCGCTTCCAGCGCCAGGTCCAGCAGCTTATCTTCGCTGGCCGCTTCCTTGGGCACGGAGATTTCCCCCTTGCGGCTGAACATCCACCCGACCGCGCCCGCTTCGGCCATGTTGCCGCCATTCTTGCTCATCAAGTGGCGAAACTCGCCGACCACGCGGTTGCGGTTGGTGGTCACCACCTGAATCAGCATGCCCACTCCGCCGGGGCCGTAGCCTTCAAACGTAGCTTCCTCGTATTGTTCGCCTTCGAGCTGCCCGGTGCCGCGTAGAATCGCGCGCTCGACGTTTTCTCCGGGCATGTTCGCGGCCTTAGCCGCCAAAATCGCGGTTCGCAGGCGCGGATTGGAGTTCGGGTCGCCTCCGCCGATGCGCGCGGCAATGCTGATTTCCCGGATGATTCGCGTGAAAACGCGGCCACGCTTCGCGTCAGTGGCCCCCTTCTTATGTTTAATCGTGGCCCATTTTGAATGCCCGGACATGACACATCCTCGTTTGTTTCACGTGACTGCGGCCTGGCCGGAGTCATCGATGGAAGAATTTTTGCGCCGCAGAGCGGTTTCGGAGCATTCCGGCAGGTTTGCGGCCGTGCTCTCGAGTGGCCGTGGCGCTGCCGGACTTCACGCGAACCGTGGTACGGTCGCCAAGAAATACAACACCAGTGCGGAGACTTACGGTGAACCGCAAACCCCTGCGGACCCACGGTAGTTTAGCACAGCCGCCCATGCCGGGAAACGGGTTATACTCCACTCCGGGGCATCTCGTTGCATTCGACAGACTTCCTCATGCTCGCCGCGCGCCGCGCTAAAAATCCAGGGGCCTGCCATGGCTGATCGCCGCTACCGCGTCCTCGCCGTCGCCACCCATCCCGTCCAGTACATGACGCCGCTTTTCCGCCGCATGGCCGCGCACCCTTCGCTGGATTTCCAGGTGGCTTATTGCACTCTTCGCGGCGCGGAAGCCGGCCACGACCCGGAATTTGGCGCCAGCATTCAATGGGACGTGCCCGTTCTCGACGGGCACTCCTGGACGCGCGTCCCCAATCGCGGCTCCGGCGCGGAATCCTTCTTCGGCTTCTACAATCCGGCGTTGTGGAAGCTCATCCGCGGCGGAAACTTCGATGCCGTGCTCTGCTTCGTCGGCTATGTCCGCGCCACATTTTGGATCGCTTGCCTGGCCTCGAAATTCTCGAAAACAGCGTTCATTTTCGGCGCCGACGCCACTTCTCTCACCCCGCGCGACGGGCGCAACTGGAAAATCCCCATCAAGAAATTTTTTTGGCCGCGCTTGTTCCGTCTGGCCGATCAGGTGATCGTCCCATCCTCCGATGGCCGCGATTTTATGTGTTCCCTGGGGATCCCGCGGGACCGCGTCTCGTTAACCGGCGACTGCGTCGACAACGACTGGTGGATGGCGCAATCGCAACAAGTCGATCGCGCCGCCGTCCGCGCCTCGTGGGGCGTCTCCCCGGACGACGTCGTTATCGTTTTCTCCGCCAAACTCCAGCAGTGGAAGCGCCCGCTCGATCTTCTTCGCGCGTTTGCAAAAGCCGGTCTTCCCAGCACGCACCTGCTTTACGCCGGCTCCGGCCCGCTTCTCGCTCAGCTCCAGTCCGAAGCCGCCAGCCTCGGGGTGGCTTCGCGCGTCCGTTTCCTCGGCTTTGTCAACCAGTCGCAACTCCCCGCCGTCTATACCGCCGCCGACTTGTTGATTCTGCCCTCCGAGTTTGAGCCCTTTGGCCTGGTCGTCAACGAGGCCATGTGTTGCGGTTGCGCCGCCGCGGCCAGCGACCGCTGCGGAGCCACGCGCGACCTCGTCGCTCCCGTCTCGCCCGACTTGGTTTTCCGCTGCGGCGATATTGACGCCCTCGCCGAATTGATGAGAAAAAACACCGCCGATTCTGCCCGGCTCCGCGATCTCGGACGCGCCGGTCTTGCCTATGTACAGACGTGGTCGCCCGAGCGAAATATCGCCTCGGCCGTCGAAGCCATTCGCATCGGAGTCGCGCGCACACGCCGCTCTCCAGGCTCCGGGGAAATGCCACCCACCGTTGCGCCCGAGAATTCAGCGCCGCCCCCGCAGAGGCAGCAATGAAATGGCTCCTCCAGAACGTCAGAAGTAGGGCCGGCTTTGCTGTCAAGAATCCGCGCTATGCGCTGGGCGCTTTATTAAGAGAACTCACGCACGCAGATGAGCAATTTCTCGCCGGCATCACTGGTGCTTCACCGCGCCAGATTCGCAGTTATTTGGATGAACCGATAAGCACGCCTGCCTTTGCTCAACTTCTCAGTGGCGTGCAAGAAGAGTTTCGCTCCCTTTCCATTGAGAGTGCGGACCTCTTTGCCAAGAAAATCTTGAACCAATATGCCGTCGTGCGCGCTCTTGCACCCGACTCCATCGTCGAAACCGGCATAGCCAACGGAGTATCTTCCTCGTATTTGCTGCTCGCATTACAAAAGAACGGCCACGGTGTCCTCCACTCCATTGGCCTTGCCGATCCCGCCTATCTGCCGGCGGGAAAAGATCCCGGCTGGCTCGTCCCGCAATGGCTGCGCGCTCCTTGGCAAATTCATCTTGGAGACGCACGCGCGATTCTTCCTGAATTGCTTGGACGACTCGGGAGCGTGGGTATCTTCATCCATGACAGCCTTCACACTTACGATCACATGACATGGGAATTTGAGACAGCGTACCCGCATCTGCGAGTCGGTGGCCTGCTTTTTTCGGATGATGCTCTGTGGAACAACGCATTTCACGACTTTGCCGGAAAGGTCGGCGCATCGGAAGCGCGAATCCTTCGTGGTGTAGGGTTTCTACGGAAGAACGCAGCGTGAAGCTTCTGTTGTATTCTCACTTCTTCGCGCCGAGTGTTGGGGGCGTCGAAACGATTGTTCTTTCTCTTGCCCGCGGGCTCGCGGAACTTCGTGATTCGGACAGTGCGCCACAATTCGAAATAACGCTTGTCACGCAAACTCCGGCCGGGAAATACGATGATAGTGCGCTTCCATTCCGCGTTATCCGCAAGCCAAATTTCACGCAGCTTTGGCGGCTCATCCGAAATTCCGATGTGGTCCACCTTGCCGGGCCCGCGCTTGCTCCGCTCTTTCTCGCTTGGCTTTCGCGCAAACCCTTCGTCATCGAACACCACGGTTACCAGGCCACTTGCCCGAACGGCCTCCTGTTTCAGCACCCTTCCGAAACCGTGTGCGCAGGTCATTTTCTGGCCCGCCACTATGTCGAATGCCTGAAGTGCAACGCCCAGACCGAGGGGCCGTTAAAAAGTTTTTGGCTGCTGTTCTCGGCGTTTCTGCGTTATGCCCTGTCCCGCCGCGCTGCTGCAAACATCGCGCCCAGCCATCACGTCGCCTCGCGCCAGTCCCTCCCGCGAACCGCCACCATCCTTCACGGCATCCAAGACCCGTGCGAGGGAATCGGCGCGCTCCTGTCCGCTCCGCCAACCCAACGAAAGAAGTTCGCGTACTTAGGCCGCCTCGTCACCGAGAAAGGTTTGTCCGTACTCCTGGAAGCCACCCGCCTTCTGCGGGCCGAGGGCCGCGACATAGAAGTCGTGCTGATCGGCGACGGCCCCAACCGGCCCCGCCTCGAAAAAGACATCGCCACCATGGGTCTTGCGAGCCGCGTTCGAATCACCGGATTCCTTTCCGGCACAGACTTGGACCACGCTCTCCGCGATGTCAGCGCCATCGTCATCCCCACGACCATGGAGGAGACCGCGGGCCTCGCCGCCACGGAGCAAATGGTTCGTGGACGCCCAGTCATTGCTTCCGCGATCGGTGGCCTGGGGGAACTCGTGCGCGAGGCCGGCCTGCTTTTTTCACCCGGAGACCCGGAAGCTCTTGCGTACGCGATGAAGCGCATTCTGGACGAACCCGGCCTCGCCGCGTCTCTAGCCGCTGCAGGCCGCCAGCGCATACTTCTCTCCTTCTCTTACAGGGGTATGATAGAGACTCACGCGCACCTCTATCACGAGGTCCGCGCCACGACGAACTCTTGATGCCGCTCACCAACACCACCAGCTGCTCTTACGCCCTCGTGCTTGGCCTTCGCATTTTTGCTTTCGAGCCAGTCTCATGAGAGTCCCCGCGCTAACCGGTCTCGGGAACATGCGTCGCAGCCCCCTCATCGTCCTGGGGTTCCTGGTTGTTTTTCTCGTCGCCGCCTATAAATCCGCAAACTATGTGATCGCCGGCGACATGATCGGCCTGGCCTTTGTCGCCCTGGCGTTTGTCGGTTGTTCTTTCATCGTCGCCATGCTCCAAAGCTGGCGCAACGGCCTCTATTTCTTCTTGGCTTGGCTCTTGTTCGAAGATTTTGCCAGGAAGTATCTCGGCAACAACATGGCCATCTATTTCGCCAAGGACGTTTTGGCCGCCGTCGTTTATCTTTCCTTTTTCCTGGCCTACCGACGGAAAGAAGTCATCTCCTTCCGCCCGCCGTTCCTCATTCCGGTTCTCATTTTTGTCTGGTTCGGTGTGATGCAGGTATTTAATCCTGCGTCTACAACCATCGTTTACGGCGTTCTCGGTCTCAAGCTCTTTTTTTATTATGTCCCACTGCTTTTCGTGGGATACGCCTTGCTCAATTCCGAGGCTGAACTGCGCCGCTTCTTTTTTGTCAACATCATTCTCGGGTTGATTATAGTTTCCCTCGGGATAGCACAGGCCATCATCGGCCATACCTTCATGAATCCCGCAGTTGTTGCCGACGACATTCGCAGCTTGAGCACTCTTTACAGGGTCTCGCCCATCACCGGGCTGACCATGTACCGTCCCACTTCGGTGTTCGTCAGTACCGGCCGCTTCGGCAATTTTCTGCTGGTCTGTTGGCTGCTCGTTTTTGGCTTCAGCGGGTACTTGCTTCTCCGCCGCAAGCGGGGCAGGGCTCTCGCCTTCATCGCTCTCGCCGCGACCGTCGCGGCCCTCGCGCTTTGCTCCTCGCGCGGGGTCGTCCTCTGGAGCGCCGGCAGCGCCGTTGTCGGTGTCGTGGCATTTGTCTGGGGCGCCCCCTGGCGGCAGCGCGAAGTCATCCGAGTCCTGCGCACTGCTCAACGCACCGCTCTAGGCATCGCTCTGGGTCTTGGGCTTTTGTTTTTCATTTTCCCGGAGGCCCTGCTCTCGCGCGTCGCCTTTTACACCGAGACTCTCACCCCCGGCGGCAGCGCCAGCGAGTTGCAAACCCGCACTTGGGATTACCCGCTGAACAACTTCCTCGGCGCCTTCGGCTACGACCGCTGGCCTTACGGCTACGGCATCGGCACGACTTCCCTCGGCACTCAGTATGTCGCCCGTTTCTTTAAGGCCAAGCCTCCGGTCATCGGCGTGGAGAGCGGCTTTGGCACGCTCGTGATCGAGATGGGCATCGGTGGCTTGATCCTCTGGTTCGTGATGAGCTTCGCCATCATGTTCTCCGCCTGGAGGGTCGTAAAGCAGCTCCGAGGTTCGCCCTGGTTTCCATTGGCGTTCATGATTTTTTGGTACGCGGGACTTCTCCTCTTTCCCATGACCTTTAACGGCATTCAGCCTTACGAGGATTTTGTCTTGAACGCCTACCTCTGGCTGCTCCTTGGGATTCTGTTCCGCTTGCCCACTCTGACCGTTTCCACCCAGTACGCCGCTGTCGCGCCCCTTCCCCAAACGTACCGCCCGCGGATGTCCTGACTTGCGCCTCGCCGTCGTCTCACCCTTCGTTGACCGCCACCATGGTACCGAGCGCGCGCTCGCCGAACTGCTTGAGCGTCTCGCTGGCCAACACCATTGCGAAATTCATCTCTACTCCCAGCGCGTTGAGGGCCTCGCGCTTGCTCCTCCAGGTGTGAAACCCTCGCAAGACTCCGGAGCAATCATTTGGCACAAACTCCCTTCTACACCCGGCCCCCATCTCCTACAATTTATCGCCTGGCTTTTTCTGAATTCGTTCTGCCGTGCATGGGATGGCTGGGTCCACGGACTGCGGTTCGACCTGGTTCTTTCTCCCGGAATCAACTGCCTGGATGCCGACGTCATCCTCGTACATGCGCTCTTTCGTCGCCTCCAGGAACTAGTCCCTGCAGGAGACCTTGCCTCCACAAAGCCCGGACTTCTCCGCAGGCTCCATCGGCGTGCTTACTACGCTCTTTTGACGGGATTGGAACGCCACGTCTACTCGGACCCGGAAGTGTCGCTCGCTGCCGTCTCGCCGCGTACCGCCACGCTCCTCAAGGATTACTTTGGACGGCAAGATATTCGCGTCATTCCTAACGGTGTTGACACGGCGCAGTTTTCTCCTTCCGCCCGTCTCGCGCTGCGTGGTGAAGCACGCCGCCACCGCAACTTTCAAGAAACCGATTTCGTGCTGCTTTTGATCGGAAACGATTGGCGAGTAAAAGGACTCGAAACCGTGCTCCACGCCGCGAGCACTCTTCGAGAATTGCCGATTCTGGTGCTCGCGGCCGGGGACGATTCTCCGGAATCCTTCCGTGAAACGGCAAGATCGCTTGGCATTTTGGAGCGTTGCCGTTTTGAACTGCCTCGTGAAGATGTTCTCGATTTTTATGCCGCCGCTGACCTTTACGCCAGTCCCAGCCGGGAGGATTCTTTCGGCATGCCCGTTGCTGAAGCGATGGCGTGCGGCCTGCCGGTCATCACCTCGATTCTTGCAGGCGTGTCCTCTCTTCTCCATGATGGCGTGGATAGCCTCGTCCTCCGCGACCCGTACGACTCCAAAACACTCGCCACGATGATTCGCACGCTTTACGAGAAGGTGGAATGGCGCAGCCGCATGGGGCAAGCCGCCGCAAGAGCATCTCTGGAGTGGACTTGGGACCGCAATGCCGCTGACACTTGGGATCTGCTGAAGAGCTCTGCCGCCCGGAAAGCACAAAGCCTAATCCCTGACTAGTGCCTTTTGCGGCGCGCCTCGACTGCTCCGCGTGTCGCCTCCAGCGTAAACGTCAGCGACTCCTTCGGGATGCCTGTCACAAACGGTTTAATCATCCAGCCAAGCCCCGTGGGAATGTCACGCGTCAGCGAAGCCACCTCGCTCTGCACGTAAACGCCCCCGTCTCGCTCCTCCATCCGCCACCACGTTTCCATCCGCCACAGGAATCCGCCATCGTCACCCGGGGTTTTTTCGCGTTCGTCGCTTTTCCCTGCGTTTTCCACTTCCGCAATTCGCACCGCCGAGCTACGGCTGTGCGCCCTTCCCGGCGCATCGTGGAAGTACTGCACTTCATGCTCGGTGTTCAGCACCACGGTAATCACCTTGTGCCGCCGAAACCGCAGGAACACCCGGAAATGGTCGTCCTCTCGGGATTCGAGCTTCGATCGTTCCACGTCCGGCGAGTAATACACGGAATGCCGGTCATAATCCTCAAGCATGCCCAGCACCTCTTCTAGTTTCGCTCCAGAAACAAATACCACCCCCGTCCAGTGGTGAATCATCCCTCCCGGGCACGCTATCGGCTTTTCGTTTTCGAGGATTTCCAGCTTCCGCATCCGCACTTCGCCTCGTTTCAGCCCCGCATATGCCTCCGTGCGCTGAACCTCGGGAAGTCCGTCGACCCACAGCAAAGCCGTCCCGCGCCTCAACTCGGCTTCATTTCGCGCTTCCACCAATCTTACGTATCGTTCAAATGCTACCTGGGTCTCCGCCTTCAATTTCGGCAGCGCCGGTTCGGCTGCCAGCGCGCCGGCCGACGAAATGCAACTCAGCGCCAGCGTGGCCCATACCATCACCACGGCTCGTCCGGCGATGTTGCTTGCGGCCTTCACCTGTCCCCCCAACCTTTCAACTTCCACAAACGCAGCCATTCTTAACCCATTCATTTCAGGGCACTTTGTCGAAATGTCTCTGAACGCAGATGCTCTAGGATGCACGGCCAACACCATTGGCTGCAAAGGAAAAGGAGGGCCTGGCAAAAGGCCCTCCGTGGTGCGCTCTGGTCTGACTGCTGAGGGAAGCAAGAAAAATCAGGCGGGTTGGGAAGCTCGCACACGGCCCCTTGCGGAGCCGCTGTCCCCGCGCGGCCCCCAACCCGTTCCTAGGAGACTACGCACCTGCATTGCACCCTACAATGGGTCCGCAGAGCCACTCGGCGGGGTACCCTGGTAGTAGTACAAAACGCCCTTCCTTTCCACTCATCGACGATGCCTCAATAAAATTAAGTTCTGTTGTTACAATAAGATACCCTTAGAACGGGACTCCGCTTCCAAGTCTACTTTCCCGAATAGTACTACTCCCCAACCGCCTCCACTCCAGCTACTTCCCATTGTCCCCCAAATAGCCAGCCGCAAGTTGCCGACGCCTTTGCATTTAAATTTCTATCCCTCGCGCTCAAAGAAAAACGATCAGCCGGCGACGCCCCTCATTTGTCCCCCGAGCGAAGTGCAAATCGGGAACCGACCTCTCAAAAATTTCCTTTATCTCCTGCTATACTTTATGCTGTAGATAACTGCGTGTAGAGTGTGGGAGCTTGCTCCCACTTTTCTTTCTTGCGCCCCGCTTCCTGCCTAAGCGCGCCCGAAGCAACCCGAATCAGCCTGTTTGGAATCGAATCGTTTATGAATTGCAAATTTCGTAAGTCTTTTTTTTTGACATTCATGCAAAATGGTGGGGGTAGGGAGGGTACGCATTCACTCTTGCGCTTATCGCGATTCACGGCATGAGGATCTAAGTCTCTTCTTTTCATCTTCTTGCGCACTCTTTTGCGCTCGCAAAAATGTCATCTCCTTTCTTTTCATGGGATTGCGCACTCTTTGACAAAAACCACCCGGGGTGGGGGTCCTAACCCCGTTTCTATTTGCCGACAACTTGAGCCGTCTCTCATCGCAGGGCCACGTACCAACGGGCGTATGTCGCTATTCCCAGGAGGAGAACAATCCACCAAAGTAAGAGAACGCTGCGCATCCACAATTTGTACCGTGTGATGCGGAACCTTGTGGGAAGCAGATTTGTACCGGCTGCCAGCAGTATGTACAAGCCGAGAAGTTCGGCAAGGCTGCCCAGAGCCGCATGCGTTGTGGCGAGCGTGTAGTAGGGCCTTCCAATCCTGGCTGGGAGCTTAGGGAGCACCCGGCTATGAAACGTAGGAAACATGGTCAAGACGATCACAGCCAGATTCAGTAGCACAATCGCCGACTGGCACGCTGCGTGGAGCCGATACCATCGGGCGCGCGCCAGCAGCGCTCCAACCAGCAAACCTGCTCCCATGCCCATTTCGAGTAGAAGGACGATGTCCGCGGTTCGGGGGGCCGCTGTTCCCAGAAAACCTGCTTCTTGCACACCTGCTCCTCAATCTTCGTCTGGGCAGTCTCAGAATATTCGCGGGGAGCAAAGCCGTTTCCTACCGGAAGCGGCCTTGCTCCGCCTCCTCGACCACCTAGCTGGGGATGTTCACGCCACTGAGGAATCCGCCGAGGTGCCCGGTCAAGGTCACAAGCGCAACCCCGACGGCCTCAATGGGCAAGCGGTAACCAGGCAGATCTCCTCCAAACTTGCGCTGTGCTCTCATGTGGACGAGACAGACTGCCCAGATCAGCAGGCTCGAAACACAGCCGAGCACCAGGTGCAGCAGGAGAACGCCCTTGAGCCGTTGCCCTTCGAGCTGCCACTGCCAGGCGAGCACTCCGGTAATCAATACCGGCACGGTGACCACCGCCGCAGCCAGAAAATTGCAGTACGCTGCCGCTGCCAAAGACTGCCGTTTCGTCCACTGCGCCAGAAAATCAAACGCCACGCCAACAATAAACAGGGCGATCGGAAAATGAATCAGGACCACGTGCTGTGCGTGTTTGGCCAGCAGCGCCGCTTTGATGTCGAACGGGTGCAAGTTCTCTCCTCGCTCACTGAACGACGACTTTGCCGGTCATCTTCGGGTGAATCGAACAGAAATACGGATAAGTTCCCGCTTTGCTGAAGGTGAAGGTAAACTTCTCGTCGGTGTCGAGCACTTTGGACTTGAACGCCTTCGGATCGTCCGTGCTGACCACGGTATGGGGAATATCGTCGCGATTCGTCCACGTCACGGTGGTTCCCACCGCCACGGTGAGCGTCGCCGGCCCAAAGCTGAAGTTATCGATCTTCACCTCTGCTGCTGCCGGCTTTTCCTGCGCGCCTGCCAGAAAGTGATTCCGCTCCATTGCGATCGTTCCTATGCCGATTACCAGCGCCGCTGCGAGAACTGCAACAAACACACTTCTCCTCATGTTTCTTCTCCTGTTCAACTAATTTGCAGGCCAAATTGGCCGGTTGGTTTGAGCTACTTCCGAATCACGCGAGCGTCGAATCCACAACCGCCAGCGCGTGCTGCCCTTGAACGTAGTTCACGTCGGTGATTCCGAGCACGCTCTTCAGTTGCTCCGCCGGCACCTTCATCGGCCCCGGCGAATCCGCCTTGCCCGGCTGCGGTTGCGGAAACGCGGTCGAGCAAGCGGTGTGAAACGTAACGTTGCCCTCGACCTTCTGCATCACCTGATGGATGTGACCGTTCAGCACCGTCACCGAGCCGAATTTCTTCAGGTACGCCAGCGCCTGGGCGCTATCTTCCGTTCCCCAACCCCACTCCGGATACACGGACCAGAGCGGAATATGCGCGAAGACCACGATGGGCGTGCTGTGCTTCAGGTGCTTCACGTCGTCTTCCAGCCATTCCAACTGATCGTGGCCCAGCGTCCCCAGCCCTCCGGCTTTCAAGTTCATAACGTTGACCAGCCCGATGAAGTGCGCGCCCTTCTTGTCAAAACTGTACCAGCCCGCGCCCTTGCTGCCCTTTCCATAACGCTCCAGGAACTGCTTTCCGTCGTCGTTGAGCACGTCGTGCTCGCCCGGCACATAGAAAACGTCCTTGGGTTTGGCGCCTTTCAGAATCTGGTCAACCGTATCGAACTCCTCCGGCTTCGAGAGGTGGCTGATGTCTCCGGTGTGCAGCATGAATTCCGGCGCCGCCGACAAACCGTTAATCTTGTCCACCGCAGCCTTCAGCGTGCCTGCAACATCTGGATTCGCCGGCTTGTTGAACCCCATGTGGCTGTCGCTGATCTGCACAAAGCTCAGTTCGCCCATAGCTTCCTTCGGGCTCAATTCCGGCAGCCGGCTGAGGCTATAGGACTTCAGAACGCCGCCGCTCATCACACACAGGGCGCCCGTTCCCGCCCAAGCCATGCATTTCAGGAATCCACGCCGGTCGATCCCGTCGTGGTTGTGGTCGTAAAGGATTTCGTCTTTCGCCTTACCCGCCATCGCTTCCTCCTCGAGATTTGGATACACCCGTATCCGTAACTATTTAATGTCGCCCGTTCCCGCCAATTTGCTTGGAGGGCGGCGCGGGTGAGAGAGTCCAGGGAGCCCGCGCCGCGTATGGGACGTGTTTCGCCTATCCAGACCAGCAGGGGGCGCAAATTATTCCCGATTTTCGTGCTTACCAACCTTTTGGCGAATTAGTCACATCCAAGAGGGGATTGGGAATAAAATGACCCCTCAGGCGGTTCCTGTCCATGAGTGGCTCTGACCAGGGAAAAGGTGCGGACGTGTTGGATGCGCAGGACCGGGCGCGCTTCGAGCAGCTCGTTCTGCCGCATCTAGACGCCGCCTTCAATTTGTCGCGCTGGCTCCTGAAAAGCCGCGCCGACTCCGAAGACGTCGCCCAGGAAGCCATGCTCCGTGCCTACCGCTTTTTTCGCGGGTTTCACGGTGGCGATGCGCGAGCCTGGCTTTTGCAGATTGTGCGCAATACTTGTTATACCTGGTTGGAGAAGAATCGCCCTGTGGAACTGATGACCGAATTCGACGAAGAATTGCACCCCCAGCCCAGCGTCTCGCCCGAGGCTCTGGCCATTGCCGGGTCCAACCGCGAGCGCCTCTCTCGCGCTCTGGAAACGCTGCCTCCGCGCTTCCGCGAAGTCCTCGTCCTTCGCGAACTCGAAGGTTGTTCCTATAAGGAAATTGCTTCCATAACTGCCATCCCCATTGGTACTGTCATGTCCGCGCTGGCGCGCGCCCGCCAGCGTTTGCAGCGCGCGCTTACGCACGCTTCTCCCCAGGAGGCCGCCCGTGAACTGTGATTTGAATCGCACGGTCCTCCACGGCTACCTGGATGGCGAACTCGATGCCGCGCGCGCCGCAGAATTTGAGCACCACCTCGAAACCTGCCGCGAATGCACCGCCGCTCTCGGATCCGAGGAATCGCTGCGCTCGTCCCTTCAGCGCAGCGGTCTTTACGAAAGCGCTCCTTTAGTCCTGCGCAAGAAAATTCGCGCCGAACTCGATGCCATGACCGCTTCTCCCGCTGTCATTCGCATTCCGGCTTGGCGCTGGGTTGCCGTGGCCGCCACCATACTGGTGGTTGCTTCCGTTTCCTGGTTCGTTTGGCCGCACCCTGGCAAGGACAGTGCTTCCACTACGCCCTTCACCGTTGCCGAAATCATCGACGCGCACGTCCGCTCGCTGCAGCCCGGCCATCTCACCGACGTGGCTTCCACCGACCAGCACACCGTCAAGCCGTGGTTCAATGGCAAGCTTGCTTTTGTGCCCCCGGTGAAGGATTTTGCGGATGAAGGATTTCCGCTGATTGGCGGGCGTCTCGATGTTCTCGGCGGCCAGAATGTCGCCACGCTGGTCTATGCACGCCGCAAGCACATCATTAATGTTTTTGTCATGCCCACCAAGGAAGCGGACACGCCAATCCACGCGCCTGGTCTCCGGCAAGGTTATCAGTGGCGCCATTGGCGCCGCCAGGGCATGGAGTATTGCGCCATCTCCGATGTCTCTGATTCCGATATCTACGAGCTGGCCCAGCTCCTGTATCAATAGGAAGTTTGCATCTCTGCGGGAATAGTTTTTCCGCGGCAATCGCCTGAGATTTTTTCTGGGCGCAACTCAGAATTTTGCCCCGGTCACCAGCCACAAATCGCGAATCACCCATGACCAGTCACCAGTCACTGTTTTGGTTTGCTCTTTATGTAGGCTTTGGGAACTTCCTTTGCGTAAATCAAACGCAACGTCAGTTCTTTTGTCTTGCCGGACCTTAGATTGACGTTCTTCTCCCACTCGGAAAAAACGCCCTTCCCGGAGGCGCGGAGATCGTAATTGTCCGCCTTTAGCTTCGAAATCGTGAAATGCCCTTGCGAGTCCGTGTATACCGCGTGCGGCGCGCTGCCGTTCGACGATTGGTAGGACACGCTCGCGTGCGCCACCGGCTTGTCATCCGGCCCCAATACCACGCCGCTGAGCGTCGAGGATCCTCTGTGTTGCGGAGCGGCGGACACCCCCCGAACCGCCACTAGCGTAAGCAGAAAAATCGATAGGAATACGAGTACGCGTCTCATTTTATTCAACCTTCAGTGCCCTGTGCAGAGGACACCGCGGAAGGATTGCGCCTCAATGCGAGTCCGAGGCTGCTCCGTCCTCATCTACTTCGAGTGTAGAACGTGCGTGGAAGGACTTGCCGCCGGAGGCGGAAAATGTGCCTCACCGGCAACCTGTCAATTCGGACAGGCGGCGGTCGCGATTGTTTTCTGACCTTACTCGTTGCGCAAAGCCACTGCCGGATCCACACGCGCCGCGCGTTGCGCGGGAATCACACATGCCACCACGGCAACGAGGACAAGCGCCGCCGCTGTCCCCGCATAGATGCCCGGCGCCATCAGCGTTACGCCGAACAAGAGCGTGCGCAACAAGACGGCGAGTCCGGCCGCCAGCGCTCCGCCCGCCAGCAATCCTGCGGCGCTCAATTTCATTCCGCGCCCAAGAATCATTTGCGTTACGTCCGTTGGACTTGCTCCCAGGGCCATGCGCACGCCAATCTCCCGCGTGCGCTGCGCCACCGCATAAGCCAGCACACCATAAACGCCGATGCATGCGAGCAGCAGCGCCAATCCCGCGAAAACTCCTAGTAAAATCATGGGCCGTGTCCGGTCCGCAACGTCTGCCTCCATCAATTGATCCATCGTGCGCACGTAAGATACCGGCTGCTGTGGATCTACCGACCACACCGCACCTTCGACCATTTTGATTGTATTGAGGGGATCGTTCGACGTGCGCACGACCAGGAACAAATGCCGTTCGGCCTTCTTCACCTGCGTCACCGGCACGTACACGGCCGGCTTCATTTCGTACAGAAGTCCGCGCTCCCGAATGTCGCGCACTACTCCCACCACCACCCGCCATGGTTCGTCCTTATCGTCAAACCGAATCTGTTTTCCAATCGCACTTTGCCCTGGCCAGTGCCGCTTGGCGAAAAATTCATTCACCACCAGTACTGGCAGCCCGCCTTCGTGGTCGCTTACTGCCAGCAAGCGGCCTTCTTTCACTCTCGCTCCTAGCGTCTCCAGGTATCCGGGCATCACTTCCCGGTAGAGGGCGTCGTTATATTCCCCCGTGGGCAGAGGCGGCTCGCCCTCCACCACGTAGCCATTGGTGTCTCCTATCGTCATAAACGGCGCGTCGGAGCTGAACCCCGCTCCCTTCACTCCCGGCAGCCCGCGTACGTCTTCCACCACGGCGCGGAAAAATCCTCGCACTTTTTCGTCCGTGTCGTACTTCTTCTCGGGCAAAGGTATTCGCAACGTCAGGAGATGGTCGGCTTGAAATCCAAGTTCTTGTTTCCGCAGATTCCAGATGGTCTGAATCATCAACCCGGCGCACACCAGCAGAGCGAAGGCCAGTGCAAACTGCCCCACCACCAGTGTATCCCGCAGACGCAATCCGCCGCGGGATTCTCCGCCTCGTCCCCCTTCCTTGAGCGACTCTTGCAACGGCACGCTCGAGGCCCGCAGCGACGGTGCGAAGCCAAACAACATTCCGGCCGCAATCGAGATTCCCGCCGTGAAAAGCAGTAAGTGCCCATTCACTGCGAATCCATCACTTGCTTGCTCCGGGACCAGTTGCCCAAAAACGCTCCAGCACATCTGCCCGACCCACAACCCCAGCAATCCTCCCGCAACGGACAGCACCAGGCTCTCGGTCAGCAACTGTGAAGCAATCTGCCATCGGGATGCGCCCATGGCCAGCCGAACTGCAATCTCTCTTCTTCTGCCGGTCGAACGTGCCAGCAACAAGTTCGCCAGATTCGAGCAGGCAATCAGCAGCACGAACAGGGAAGCGACTTGGAGCACGAGCAGCCCGCTCCGGGCCTCACCCGCATATTCCTTTTCGATCGGTACAACCACCGCGCCCAGCTTCGCGTTTGATTCCGGGTATTGCTGTCGCAGTTCCGCGGCGACGCGTTCCATGTCCTTCTGCGCCTGCTGCGTTGATACCCCGGGCTTCAGCCGCGCGACTACGGTCAGGAAGTGCGTTTGCCTGCGCGCCCATTGTTCGGGCGTGAAGGCCATCGGCACCCAGTAATCGCTGTTCTTGCGGTCGAGGAAAAAGAAATCCCGCGGCATCACGCCGGTCACTTTCGTTTGGATTCCATTCATCAGAATCGAGCGTCCAATGATCGACGCATCGCCGCCAAAGCGCCTCCGCCACAAGTTGTAACTCAGCACCACGACCGGGGTTTGCGACTTGTCTTCTTCCACGGTGAACGGGCGTCCCACGACCGGCTGCACGCCGAGGACATCAAAAAAGTTTGGCGTCACCTTCTTTCCGGAAAGCTGCTCCGGCGGCCCATCTCCCGTAAGGCTGGCAGTGTCAAACCGCGTCGCCAGCATATCGGCGAAGACGTGGTTTTGCGCTTGCCAGTCCAGGTAGTTCGCCGGCGCCGGCGTATTGGTTGGGAAACCGATGTACGAAGCGTCCTCCCAAACCACCACCAACCGGCCCGGCTGCGAGTACGGCAGCGCCCTTAGCAGCACCGCCTCTACCGCGCTGAAAATAGCCGTGTTAGCACCGATTCCCAGCGCCAGGGCGGCGACCGCCAGCGCGAAAAAGCCCGGGTTCTTTGTGATTTGCCGGAAGGTATACCGAAGATTTGGGAGGAGGTTCACTCTAAAAAGACGGGTGGCGGAGCGAAATGTTTCCTGTATTTGCTCACGGGGCCGTCGTCTCTTCCCTGCCGTGAGTCTGCTTGTTCCATGCATCGAACATGCCACTTACGCGCGGTCTGTGAAATACTTGGATCTCTACTCTTAGGAGCGCCCATGCCACGCTACCTCACGCAGCACACACTTGCTTGCCTCACGCGGCAGGGCGCGGAGGCTCTCGCGCAGCGCATGCAGGCGGGAAGGATCGCTCGCGCGGAACGTGTCCTAGTTAACATGCTGGAAGGAAAAATGTTTGTGGAGTTCCGCGCCGATTCGCGTGAAAACCTGGAAGCCTGGCTCAAGACGGAAGGCATGCATTTCGATTGGCTGGTTCGCGTGGAGTGGGAGATGCAAGGCGACAAACTTCAAATCGCGGAATAGACGGGAGCCTTGCACGGCGCTTGACCCCATATTACAGGCTTCATCCAAGAGTTCAGCAAAGCCGCTCGTCGACCAGTCGCGTCATCCGAGAAGGCGTAAGCGGTGACCGGAATCGCTACCTCACGTCCCAAAAACGGTCAGTCTTCGCTTGGCCGCATGATTCCAGCACGTCGCTAAGAGACTTGTTTACAAGCGTTTACCATCGCTGAACCGGTGGCGATTGGCCTGCCAATCTTTACCGCACCATGTGCAGCACTTCTTTATGCCTCGATGGCCCGACCCGCGCCGCTTTGTTGCTGCAGGCGCGCAAGGGGGACCGCGAATCGCTGGCTAAGCTGATCCTGCCCTACGCACCCAGCTTGTATTTGGGGGCACTGCGGCTGACGCGCAATCCCGCCGACGCAGAAGATGTACGCCAAGATGCGTTCCTCAAGGCGATGACACGGCTGGAGCAATTTGTCGGCACGCCCAGCGAAAACCGGGACGACTTGCACGCGTGGGTATCGCGCATCGCGGCCAATGCGTCGATCGACGTGATCCGCAAGCGGCGCGACGGCAAGCTCTTCTCGCTCGAAGAGCCAAACGGCGCGAGTGATGAAACGCTGGGAAGCAACGTCGCGGCGCGCGAAGACAACCCCGAAGAACGCTTCGCGCGGCGCGAAATGCGCAAGTTGATGGCGGAGACCATCACGGGGCTTGCTCCGGATCTGCGGCAGGCCTGCCTGCTGCGTGACGTTTTGCAATACTCGACGCAGGAAGTCGCCGAACGGCTGGGGATTTCGGCGATGGCCGTGCGGCTGCGGCTCTTCCGAGCGCACCGCAGGCTCCGCGAAAAATTGAGCGTAGCGCTCCAGCCTGCCAGGCGGCGGCAAGCGCGCGCGGCAGCAGCGACGCAGATGGCCCGGCGCGGCGAAGAACGCCAGCCCGAGCAGAGAGTTCCACTCGCGGCGTTTGCGGAGTGCGCCTGCGGAGATTGAACACCGAGCGACACGCCAGAGGTAATTCATTCACCTCCAAGTTTTATCCTTATGACAGTATGAGTGAGATTTATTGAGCAGATTGATGGCTCCGGAGTAGAATGACCCTGGTCTCTCCCAGGAGTCCCATGGAACAGGATCGGCGCCGAAACCCCCGGTATCCGTTCGTTGGATCCATAGAGATGCGCGAAGGCACGTCCGAAGACAAGCGGACGGCGCGAGTCAAAGAGCTGAGTCTGAACGGTTGCTATGTGGATTTGGAGATCCCTTATCCGATGGGGTCGTCCTTGTCGATCAAACTCTTTACCGAGACCGAGTTTTTTGAGGCCCAGGCAACCGTCATTTACTCCCGGCCAGAGCAAGGCATGGGGCTGATGTTTCGAGAAACCAAACCCTATCACCTCATGGTGCTGAGGAAATGGCTGCTTTCCGCGATGATCTCCAAGAAAGGGACGCAGGGCTGAATTTTTCCGGGCAGGGAATATCCTCGATCACGTCTCATACCGAAAACCTACATAGAATTCACAGAGAGCGCAGAGCAAAAAGAGACGGCGGGCGCTCCGAAGAACGGGTTACTCCCTGCGATGGCTCGAAACGGTCCGGGCCTCCGGACTCTTGGGAGTCCAGTCTTCGGGAGGAAAAGCCACGCGCCAGAAGGTAGGGCGCGGCGTAGTGAACTCCAATCCGATCTCCGCCTTGCCGCTGCGCACCGGACCGAGGAACGCCACATGGCACTCCTGCTCCTCCTCGGTTTTGTTGTGCCGCATGTGAACCAGGCCGCCGCTGACGAGACGAGCGGTAAGCAGAACCAGGGCCCCGTGAGCGTTGATGGCCAGAGTCTCCGTGAGTTCCTCGAAGTCCTTACCCTGAACGTCTGTGCCGCGTAGGCGGATTGGAACTTGCATGAGCACGCGCTGACTGCGTCGCCGGGCGCCGGTGTGCGTCGGAGTATTCGAGACTTGAGCCATACAACCTCTCTACAAAATAACTATACGCGACGTAGGGAGATTGTCGAGGGCCTAAGCGCGAGGGAGTTTCAAAGAGAATACCGTGAGTCCTACCGCTGGTCGATTGGAATGTAATGGCGCGTGTCGTGCCCGAGATAGATTTGGCGCGGGCGTGCAATTTTCTGCTCGGGATCGAGGAGCATCTCTTCCCACTGCGCGATCCAGCCGGAAGTGCGGGGAATCGCGAACAGCACGGGGAACATGGTCATTGGGAAACCCATCGACTGATAAATGAGGCCGGTGTAGAAATCCACATTGGGATAGAGCTTGCGCTTCACGAAGTAATCGTCTTCGAGGGCGATGCGCTCGCACTCCAGGGCGATTTCGAGCAGCGGGTTCTTGCCCATGAGTTCGAACACTTCGTACGCGATGTGCTTGATGATGCGGGCGCGCGGATCGTAATTCTTGTACACCCGATGGCCGAAGCCCATGAGCTTCACTTCGCCAGCTTTGACGCGCTTGATGAATTCCGGAACCTTCTGGACCGAGCCGATCTCCAGGAGCATGTGCAGGACTTCTTCATTGGCGCCGCCGTGCAGCGGGCCATAAAGCGCGGCGATGGCGGCGGCGGTGGCCGAGTAGGGATCGACGTGGGAGCTGCCGACGCCGCGGATGGTATTGGTGGAACAATTCTGTTCGTGGTCGGCGTGCAGGATGAAGAGAACGTCGAGAGCGCGCTCAAGGGTGGGGTTGGGCCGGTATTTCGGTTCCGTGGTGCGGAACAGCATGTTGAGAAAATTGCCCGGATAGCTGAGCTCATTGTCGGGATAGACGAACGGCATGCCCAGAGTATGGCGATAAGAGAAAGCGGCGATGGTGGGAATTTTTCCGACGAGACGATAAGTCTGCTTCTTGCGCGACTCGGCGCTGAAGATGTCTTTGGCGTCGTGATAGAAAGTGGAAAGCGCGG